>ERZ1370068.10027-contig-876_pt1 | contig 37233 bp, 67 predicted proteins | sample MGYA00561227_ERZ1370068 | MGnify/ENA primary metagenome ERZ1370068 (study PRJEB38410, sample SAMEA6850437) | metagenome | study: Metagenomic assessment of the ecological functions of the soil: analysis of the soil microbiota associated with the...
CCAGTTACGTATTGCTAAAAAGACTGAAAACCAAGAAGACGCTCGCGGGCAAGTCCCCGCCAGCCTGCAAAACGAACTGGAAGCGCTGCTGCGCGAGCAGCCCGGCCTGCGCATGCAAGCCGGCCACCCAGCAGCTCCAGGACAACGTCGAAGCTGCAGACGGTCCGGCGCGCGGGATTGCCCGCGTGCGCACGCTGATGGGTCACCAGAAGAGCGCAAGCCGCAGCCGGCAACAAGGGAGGCCAGGCATGACCGAACAGCAGCCAAGCGCCGGCACTGGCAGGCCGACGCCCAGCCGGCGAGGAAGGCGCTGATCCAGACGCTGACCGGCCGCGTGGTCAGCGACAAGATGGACAAGACGGTGACCGTGCTCGTCGAGCGGCGCGTCACGCATCCGCTGTACGGCAAGATCGTCATGCAGTCGGCGAAGTACCACGCGCACGACGAGACACAACGAGTGCAAGGAAGGCGACCTGGTCGAGAGATCGAGCCGACCCGCAAGCTGTCCAAGACCAAGGCGTTGGCGCGTGTCGAACGTCCTGCAGAGGGCTGCAGACGGTCTGACCGGGTCGCGGACGGAGCAGCCCAGGGCGTCCTGGTTGGCCCGGCTGGACTTGCGAAAGGCGGCAAACACCTGGTCATAATTGTCTGCTTCGCCCGCCGCGGACAAAGCAGTTTAGGTCCCGTGGCGGGTCTCCCCGTACGGGTCCAAAACTGGCCGCCAGCCGACGTTGTCCGCAGCGATTCTGATCAACGGGCCCGACGCTTCCCGGTCGTTCACCGGCGCCGCGGCGGACGGCGGGTTCAAGTTGAGAGATTGACAATGATCCAGATGCAGTCGGTGCTGTGACGTCGCCGATAACACCGGCGCGCGTTCGGGTGCATGTGCATCAAGGTGCTGGGCGGCAGCGAAGCGCCGCTACGCGCACATCGGCGACGTGATCAAGGTGTCAGCGTGAAGGACGACGTGCGCCCGCGCGGTACGCGTCAAGAAGGGCGAGATCTACAACGCGCGTCGTCGTGCGCACCCGCAAGGGCGTCCGCCGCGCCGGACGGCGCGCTGATCCGCTTCGACACGCAACGCCGCCGTGCTGCTCAACACCAAGCTCGAGCCGATCGGCACGCGCATCTTCGGGCCGGTCACGCGCGAGCTGCGCACCGAGCGGTTCATGAAGATCGTGTCGCTCGCGCCCGAAGTGCTGTAAGGAGCGCGGGATGCGCAAGATCAAGAAGGGCGACAACGTCGTCGTCATCGCCGGCCGCGACAAGGGCAAGCGCGGCGACGTGTCGCAGATCGTCGACGACACGGCACGTGATCGTCGAACGGCGTCAACACGGTGAAGAAGCACGCGAAGCCGAACCCGATGAAGAACCAGCCGGGCGGCATCGTCACCAAGGAAATGCCGATCCACGTCTCGAACGTCGCGCATCTGGAACCCGGTGACGCAGAAGGCCGACCGCATCGGCATTCGCGTGCTCGAGGACGGCCGCAAAGGTCCGCTTCTTCAAGTGCAACGGCGAGCAGCCGTCTGGATGACGGCAATCGAGGAAACGAACATGGCCCGCCTCAAAGAATATCTACACGCAAGGAAATCGCACCGGCGCTGACGCAAGCAGTTCGGGTACAAGTCGTCGATGCAAGTGCCGCGCATCACCAAGATCGTCCTCAACATGGGCGTCGGCGAGGCGACCGGCGACAAGAAGCTCCTCGACAACGCAGTCGGCGACATGCAGAAGATCGCCGGGCAGAAGCCCGTGGTCACCAAGGCGCGAAGGCCATCGCCGGTCTTCAAGATCCGCGAAGGCTATCCGATCGGCTGCATGGTGACGCTGCGCCAGGACGCGCATGTACGAGTTCCTCGACCGCCTGGTGCACGATCGCGCTGCCGCGCGTGCGCGACTTCCGCGGCGTGTCGGGCCGCGCCGTTCGACGGCCGCGGGCAACTACAACATCGGCGTCAAGGAACAGATCATCTTCCCGGAGATCGAGTACGACAAGATCGACGCGCTGCGGGGCATGAACATCTCGATCACGACGACGGCGAAGACCGACGCACGAGGCGCGCGCGCTGCTCGCCGCGTTCCGCTTCCCGTTCAAGAACTGAGGAGCCAGCCATGTCCAAACTCGCCCTGATCAACCGCAACGAGAAGCGCAAGCAAGCTCGTCGAAGAAGTTCAAGGCGAAGCGCGCGGCGCTGCAGTCGCGATCGTGCGACGACGCGCAAGGCCTCCGGACGAGGCTGCTACGACGGCGCGCCTCAAGCTGCAGGCGCTGCCGCGCAACGCCAATCCGACCCGCGTGCGCAACCGCTGCGCGCTGACCGGCCGCCCGCGCGGCGTGTATCAGCAAGTTCGGCCTCGGCCGCAACAAGCTGCGCGACCTCGCGATGAGGGCGAAGTCCCCGGCGTCGATCAAGGCCAGCTGGTAACGGAGCAGACTGAGGGTACGCATATGAGCATGAGCAGATCCCATCGCCGACATGCTGACCCGCATCCGCAATGCGCAGATGGTCGGGCATACGCGACGGTCGTGATGCCGTCGTCGAAGGCTGAAGGTCGCGATCGCCAAGGTCCTGAAGGACGAGGGCTACATCGACGGACTTCGCGGTTGCGCGGCGACGGACGCGAAGCCGATGCTCGAGATCGCGCTGCAGCTACTACGCCGGCCGGCCGGTGATCGAGCAGCCTCGAGCGCGTCTCCAAGCCGGGCCTGCGCGTCTACAAGGGCAAGCGACGACATCCCGAAGGTCATGAACGGGCTGGGCGTGGCGATCGTGTCGACCTCGCGCGGCGTGATGACCGATCGCAAGGCGCGCGCCGACCGGCGTCGGCGGCGAAGTGCTCTGCATCGTCGCCTGAGGACAGACGACATGTCCCGAATCGCCAACATATCCGTGTCCGCTGCCGCCAAAGGCGTCGAGGTGACTCTCGCCGCGCGGCCAGATCTCGGTCAAGGGCCCGCTCGGCACCGTCGCGCGCGTTCGCCGACCCGAACGTCGAGGTCGAAGAAGGACGGCGAGCAGATCGTCTTCAAGGCGCTCGGCGACTCGACACGCCGACGCGATGTCAGGGCACGATGCGCGCGCTGGTCGCCAACATGGTCACCGGCGTCACCGAGGGCTTCGAGAAGCAAGCTGGCGCTGGTCGGCGTCGGCTACCGCGCGCAGGCGCAGGGCGACAAGCTGAACCTGACGCTCGGCTTCTCGCACCCGGTGGTGCACCAGATGCCCAAGGGCATCAAGGTCGCGACGCCGACGCAGACCGAGATCGTGATCAGCGGCATCGACAAGCAGCTCGTCGGCCAGGTCGCCGCCGAAGTGCGCGCCTACCGCCCGCCCGAGCCCTACAAGGGCAAGGGCGTGCGCTACGCCGACGAGAGTCATCGTGCTCAAAGAGACGAAGAAGAAGTAACGGACACCCATGAGCGCAAAAACATCGCCCGGCTGCGCCGCGCGCGCCAGACCCGGCTGCAGGATCGCGAGAAGCGGCGCGGTGCGCCTCACCGTGCATCGCACCAACGCGCACATCTACGCGCAGATCACCTCGCGCCGGAAGGCGACAAGGTGCTCGCCAGCGCTTCGACGCGTCGAGAAGGAAGTGCGCGGGCAGATCAAGAACGGCGGCAACAAGAAGGCCGCCGAAGCTGGTCGGCAAGCGCATCGCCGCGAAGGCGAAGGACAAGGGCATCGAGGCGGTCGCGTTCGACCGCGCCGGCTACCGGTATCACGGCCGCGTCAAGGCGCTCGCGGATGCCGCGCGCGCCGGCGGACTGAAGTTCTAACGAGAGATTCCATGGCCAAGATCCAACCGAGGATCAGCAGTCCGGAAGAGCGCGGCGACGGCCTGCGCGAGAAGATGATCGCGGTCAACCGCGTCACCAAGGTGGTGAAGGGCGGCCGGGTGCTCGGCTTCGCCGCGCTGACCGTGGTCGGCGACGGCGACGGCGGCATCGGCATGGGCAAGGGCAAGGCGCGCGAAGTCCCGGTCGCCGGTGCAGAAGGCGATGGAAGAGGCGCGCCGCAAGCTGTTCAAGGTCAAGCTGAAGAACGGCACGCTGCATCACGCCGTGACCGGGCGCTGGGGCGCGGCCAAGGTGCTGATGCAGCCGGCGCACGAGGGCACCGGCATCATCGCCGGCGGTCCGATGCGCGCGGTGTTCGAGGTGATGGGCGTGACCAACGTGCTCGCCAAGTGCTTCGGCTCGACCAACCCGTACAACGTGGTGCGCGCGACGCTGAACGGCCTGCAGGCGATGCAGCACGCCGGCGGAGATCGCGGCGCGCCGCGGCAAGACGGTCGAGGAAATCACCGGATGAAGAAGATCAAGGTGCGCCTGCTGAAGAGCCTCGTCGGGCACGCGCCGGGACCATCGCGCGACACGGTGCGCGGCCTCGGCCTGAAGAGGATCAACCAGGTGTCCGAGCTCGTCGACACGCCGGCGGTGCGCGGCATGATCAACAAGGTCAACTACCTCGCGGGTCGAGCATAAGGATCAAGACGTCATGAAACTCAATACGCTCAAGCCAGCCGCCGGGCTCGAAGAGCAACCGCCACCGCGTCGGCCGCGGCGTCGGCTCGGGCTGGGGCAAGACCGCCGGACGCGGCCACAAGGGCCAGCGCGCGCGCTCGGGCGGCTTCCACAAGGTCGGCTTCGAGGGCGGGCAGATGCCGCTGCATCGGCGCCTGCCGAAGCGCGGCTTCAACTCGCTCGACGCGCGAACGACATCGCCGAGGTGCGCACCGGCGAGCTGCGAGCGCATGCAGGCGACCGACATCGACCTCGCCGCGCTGAAAGCCGACGGGCGTGGTGCCGCGGCGCGCGCTCGGCGCGAAGGTGATCCTCGCGGGCAAGCTGACGCGCAAGATCGCGCTCAAGGAAATCAAGGCGACGCAAGGGCGCGCGCGCCATGATCGAGGCCGCCGGCGGCACGATCGCGATCACGCCGAAGCCCGAGCCGATCCGAAGAAGAAGACCGCAAGGCGAAGAAAGCCGAGAAGGCCGCAAAAGCTGCACAGGCCGCCGCCAAGGCTGAAGCAGCGCCGAAAGAGGCGCCGAAAGCGTAATGGCGACAGCACTGCCCAGTCGCCGGCAAGGGCGCAGCTACGGCGATCTCAAGCGGCGGCTGCTGTTCCTGCTCGGCGCGCTGGTGGTGTTCCGCATCGGCGCGCACATCCCGGTGCCCGGGATCGACCCGAACGTGCTCGCCGGCTTGTTCGAGGGCCAGCAGGGCGGCATCCTCGGCATGTTCAACATGTTCTCGGGCGGCGCGCTGTCGCCGCTTCACGATCTTCGCGCTGGGCATCATGCCGTACATCTCGGCGTCGATCATCATGCAGCTGATGACCGCGGTGTAGCCCGCGCTCGACCAGCTGCGCAAGGAAGGCGAAGCCGGGCGGCGCAAGATCACGCAGTACACGCGCTACGGCACGCGTGTTCCTCGCGCTGTTCCAGGCGACCGGCATCTCGATCGCGCTCGAGTCGCAGCCCGGCCTGGTGCTCGACCCCGGCCTGATGTTCCGCGTCACCACGGTGACGCACGCTGGTCACCGGGACGATGTTCCTGATGTGGCTCGGCGAGCAGATCACCGAGCGCGGCCTGCGGCAACGGCATCTCGATCATCATCTTCGCCGGCATCGCCGCCGGCCTGCCGAACGCGATCGCCGGCACGCTGGAGCTGGTGCGCACCGGCGCGATGCATCCGCTCACGCTCGATCCTGATCGCCGTCGCGGTGGTCGCGGTCACCGCGTTCGTCGTGCTTCGTCGAGCGCGGCCAGCGCAAGATCCTGGTCAACTACGCCAAGCGCCAGGTCGGCAACCGCGTCTATCGGCGGGCAGAGCTCGCACCTGCCGCTTCAAGCTCAACATGTCGGGCGTGATCCCGCCGATCTTCGCCTCGTCGCTGATCCTGTTCCCGGCGACCGTGCTCGGCTGGTTCGGCATCGACGAGGGCCTGGTCTGGCTGTCGCAACATCTCGGCGACGCTGACCCCGGGGCAGCCGATCTACGTGCTGCTCTACGCCGCGCTGATCATCTTCTTCTGCTTCTTCTACACGGCGCTGCAGTACAACCCGAAGGAGACCGCCGACAACCTGAAGAAGTCGGGCGCCTTCGTGCCCGGCATCCGGCCCGGCGAGCAGACCGCGAAGTACCTGGAGAAGATCCTGACGCGCCTGACGCTGGCCGGCGCGATCTACGTCACCGCGGTCGTGCCTGCTGCCCGAATTCCTGATCCTGAAGTGGAACGTGCCGTTCTACTTCGGCGGCACCTCGCTGCTGATCATCGTCGTGGTGACGATGGATTTCATGTCGCAGGTGCAGGCCTACGTGATGACCCACCAGTACGAGAGCCTGCTGCGGAAGGCGAATTTCAAGGGAGGCCTGCCGGTCCGCTGACCATGTCGAAGGAAGACGTCATCCAGATGCAGGGCGAGATCGTGGATAACCTGCCGAACGCGACCTTCAGGGTGAAGCTGGAAAACGGGCACGTAGTGCTGGGACATATCTTCGGGAAAGATGCGGATGAACTACATCCGCATCCTCCCGGGCGACAAGGTCACGGTGGAGTTGACGCCGTACGACCTGACGCGCGGAAGAATCGTCTTCCGCGCCAAGTAGGAGAGCGACGATGAAAGTGATGGCGTCGGTGAAGAGAATCTGCCGCAAGTGCAAGATCGTGCGGCGCAAGGGCGTGGTGCGGGTGATCTGCGAGGATCCCGCGGCACAAACAGCGCCAGGGTTGAATAAGGCCTTGTTAAAACTGCTATAATTTCAGGTTCCCTATGGCACATGCCGAATTGCAGGCATCAACATTCCCAATCACCAGCACGCGGACATCGCGCTGACGGCGATCTACGGCATCGGCCGCGCGCGCGCGCAGGCGATCTGCGCCGCCGCCGGCGTGCAGGGCAACACGCAAGATCAAGGAGCTGACCGACGCCGAGCTCGAGCGCATCCGCGAAGGTGTCGGGCGGTTCACGGTGGAAGGCGACCTGCGCCGCGAGGTGCAGATGTCGATCAAGCGCCTGATCGACCTCGAACTGCTACCGCGGCTCGCGCCACCGCAAGGGCCTGCCGGTGCGCGGCCAGCGCACGCGCACCAACGCGAGGACGCGCAAGGGTCCGCGCAAGGCCGCGATCAAACTCAACATCCAAGCCGGGAAGGCGCGCATAAATCATGGCAACCGAAACGCACCGACGCGCCAGGAGCTGCAGCAGACCGCTTCCGCGCGCGCGCGCAAGAAGGTCAAGAAGAACGTCGCCGAGGGCATCGCGCACATCCACGCGTCGTTCAACAACACCATCGTCACCATCACCGACCGCCAGGGCAACACGCTGTCGCTGGGCGACTTCCGGCAACGCCGGCTTCAAGGGCTCGCGCAAATCGACGCCGTTCGCGGCGCAGGTCGCCGCCGAGCGCGCGGCCGCGCGGCGCAGGAATGCGGCGTGAAGAACATCGAAGTGCGCATCAAGGGCCCGGGACCGGGCCGCGAATCCGCGGTGCGCGCGCTCAACGCGATCGGCCTCGAAGATCGGCAGCATCGCCGACGTGACGCCCGTTCCGCACAACGGCTGCCGTCCGCCCAAGCGGCGCCGGGTCTAGAGAGATCACTGCATGGCGAGAAATCTCGACGCGAAGTGCCGTCATTGCCGCAGGGAGGGCGAGAAGCTCTTCCTCAAGGGCGAGAAGTGCTTCACCGACAAATGCGCCGGTCGAGCGGCGCGCCTACGCGCCCGGCCAGCACGGCCAGAAGAGCGGCGCGCGCATGTCCGACTACGGCAAGCAGCTGCGCGAGAAGCAGAAGGTGCGCCACATCTACGGGCTGCTCGAGCGCCAGTTCCGCGGCACCTACAAGGAGGCCGCCCGCTCCAAGGGCGTCACCGGCGAGCGCCTGCTGCAGCTGCTGGAATCGCGTCTCGACACCGTCGCCTATCCGCATGGGCTTCGGCGCCTCGCGCGCGGAAGCCCGCCAGGTGGTGCGCCACAACGGCATCCTGGTGAACGGCAAGCGGGTCAACATCCCGTCGTACCAGGTGCGCCCGGGCGACGTGGTCGAGGTCGCGCCGAAGGCAGAAAGAGCAGCTGCGCATCAAGGCGGCTGCCGAAGCGGCAGCGGTCGCGCGACGTTCCGGAGTGGATGGAAGTGGACGCCAAGGCGCTGAAGGGCACGTTCAAGGCGCTGCCGCAGCGCAGCCGAGCTGCCGTCAAACGATCAACGAGAGCCTCATCATCGAGCTGTATTCGAAGTAAGTCGAAGTCAGCAGACAGGAGCAGGACCAACAATGGCGCAATCGGGATTTTTGAAGCCGCGTATCGTCGACGTCCAGAACGTTTCGCCGAATCACGCTCGCGTGACCATGGAGCCGTTCGAGCGCGGCTACGGCCACACGCTCGGCAACGCGCTGCGCCGCGTGCTGCTCTCCTCGATGCCCGGCTATGCCGCCGACCGAGGTGCAGATCGCGGGCGTGGTGCACGAGTACTCCACGCTCGACGGCGTGCGCGAGGACGTGGTCGACATCCTGCTCAACCTCAAGGGCGTGGTGTTCCGCCTGCACAACCGCAGCCGAGGCGATCCTGACGCTGAAGAAGAAGGGCGACGGCCTGGTCACCGCGCGCCGACATCGAGCCGGCGCACGACGTCGAGATCGTCAACCCCGAGCACGTCGTCGCGCACCTCGCGACCGGCGGCAAGCTCGAGATGCAGATCAAGGTCGAGTCCGGCCGCGGCTACCTGCCGGGCAACATGCGCTACCTGCCGGAAGAGACCAAGGGCATCGGCCGCATCATCCTCGACGCCTCGTTCAGCCCGGTGCGACGCGTGTCGCTACTCCGGTGGAGATCGGCGCGCGTCGAGCAGCGCACCGACCTCGACAAGCTGATCATGGACATCGAGACCAACGGCGCCGATCGAGCCGGAGGAGGCGATCCGCTACGCCGCGCGCGTGCTGGTCGATCAGCTCTCGGTGTTCGCCCAGCTGGAAGGCACGGCGCTGCCCACCGAGCAGCCCAAGTCGCCGCAGGTCGATCCGATCCTGCTGCGCCCGGTCGACGACCTGGAGCTCACCGTGCGCTCGGCCAACTGCCTCAAGGCCGAGAACATCTACTACATCGGCGACCTGATCCAGCGCACCGAGACCGAGCTCCTGAAGACCCCGAACCTCGGCCGCAAGTCGCTCAACGAGATCAAGGAAGTGCTCGCCTCGCGCGGCCTGACGCTCGGCATGAAGCTCGAGAACTGGCCGCCCGCCGGCCTGGAACACCGAACCTAGGAAAGAAAGCAGCCATGCGTCACGGGACCGGACTCAAGAAGCTCGGCCGCACCTCCAGCCACCGTCTGGCGATGTTCCGCAACATGACGGTGTCGCTGCTGCGCCACGAGGAGATCACCACCACGCTGCCGAAGGCGAAGGCGCTGCGCCGCGTGGCCGAGCCGATGATCACGCTCGGCAAGCAGCCCTCGCTCGCCAACCGCCGCCTCGCCTACGACCGCCTGCGCGACCGCGACATCGTCGCCAAGCTGTTCGACGATCTTGGCCCGCGCTACGCGAAGCGGAACGGCGGCTACCTGCGCATCCTCAAGACCGGCTTTCGCAAGGGCGACAACGCGCCGCTCGCGCTGGTCACGCTGATGGACCGCGCCGAGCCGTCGGCTGGGCCCAAGGCCGAAGAGCCGAAGAAGGGCGCCGACAAGAAAGGCGCCGAGAAGAAGAACGAAGAGAAGAAAGCCGCCAAAGCCGCCTAGATGAGCGGCAGGCTGGCGGGGAAGGTCGCGATCGTCACCGGGGCGGGCTCCAGCGGCCCCGAGCTCGGCAACGGAAAAGCCACCGCAATCCTGTTCGCCCGCGAGGGCGCCAAGGTGCTTTGCGCCGACGCGGTCGAAGCGCGGGCGCAGGAGACTGCCGCCGCGATCGTCAAGGAAGGCGGCACCGCATCGGCGTTCCAGGCCGACGTCTCCAAGGCGGCGCAATGCAAGGCGATGGTCGATGCCGCTGTCGAGCGCTACGGCCGGCTCGACATCCTCGACAACAACGTCGGCATCTCGGTGCGCGCCGACGTGCTGGAAGTCACCGAAGAGCAGTGGGACCGCGTCATGGCGGTCAACGTCAAGAGCATCGTCTTCACCGCCAAGTACGCCATCCCGCACATGATCCGCGGCGGCGGCGGCTCGATCATCAACATCTCCTCGATCGCCGGCCTGCGCGCCAACCAGAGCACGCCCTATTCGACCTCCAAGGCGGCGGTGATCGGCATCACCCGCTCGATGGCGGGCGACCACGGCCGCCAGGGCATCCGCGTCAACTGCATCGTCCCGGGCCTGATCTACGGGCCGATGGTCGCGGGCCGCATGGACGCGGCGCTGCGCGAGACGCGCAAGCAGGCGTCGCCGCTGGGCACCGAGGGCACCGGCTGGGACATCGGCTGGGCGGCGGTCTTCCTCGCGAGCGACGAGGCGCGCTGGATCACGCGGCGTGGCGCTGCCGGTCGACGCCGGCTTCCTGGTGATGAGCCCGACCACCAACGCGCGCGCTGGCGCAGCAGAAGCTCTAGGCGATCGATGATCGGTTGACAGGAAAGCCTGTCTGCTTCAGGGCAGAATTCACGGACTGCGAGAAGGCCTTTTCGGACACCATAGCGGCCAACGATGAAACCTGTAGCTGCTCGAGCCTGAACTAATCGCCGAAATCCGGAAGGTGGAGCAGGTCACTCGGACAGTCGAACCTGTTCTCGGGGTTCGTGAGCCGGCTGGAAGGCAATCTGGCGGAATTCCGTCCGACGTTCTCCGACTGCATCGCCCGTGGCGACACGAGCGGCGCCGTTCGCGCGGCTCACACGCTGCTGGGCGCCTGCCGCCAGCCTGGCGCTCCGCGAGCTCGGCGATCTGTTCGCCGCGATCGGATCAGCGCCAAGGCGGGGACTCATGCCGAAGCGCAGCGCAGGTTCGACGGCGGCGCCGAGCTGATCGCGCAGTCGCTCGGAGGCGCTGAAGCGCGCGCCAGCACGCACCGCGCGCGCCGCGGGCGCGGCTCGACCCCTTGATCTGGGTGCGGTGCATGACGCGGCGCGCCTTCGGGTCGAAGGCGTCGCGCCGATGCATGGTCGTGCGGTTGTCCCACAGCACCAGGTCGCCGATTGCCCAGCGGTGCCGGTAGACCGCGGTGTCGACGAATGACCAGATCTCGTCCAGCAGGCGCTCGGATTCGGCGAGCTCGAGCCCCATCACATACGCGTTGCGCCGGCGCCCGAGGTAGAGCGCGGACTCGCCTGACACCGGATGCTGAATGATCGCAGGATGCGGTGTTCCGACCGAGCTGCGCGGATCGCTCGAAGCACGATAGTCCCTTGCGCACGTAGCCGCCAGAGTCGTACGTGCCGTCGTGCTTGATATCGAGGTCCCGGATCCGCTCGGCCAGCTGCCTCGGCATCCCGGCGAGCGCGGCCTTCATGCTGCAGAACCAGGTATCGCCGCCCTGCGCAGGAATCTCCATCGAGTACAGCATCGACGCGTCGGGCGGGCGCGGCGCGTAGCTCATGTCGGTGGTGCCACGCGGCTCTCGCCGTCGCCGAGCGCGCCGATCGGGTCGCCATGGTCATCGAGAACGTTCGAGACGACGTAGACCTCCGGGTAGCCCGCCGGAGGCTTTTGCCCCGCGCGCCTGGTTGGGGGGCGAGTCGAGCGCGCCGAAATGCCTCGAGAACGCCAAGCAGGTCGTCGTCCGTCAGTCGCCGCTTGCGGAACAGCAGCACTATCGTGCCGGTACCACGCCTGCTTGATGGCATCGATCTCGGCGCCGGAGGCTCGGGCGAGGTCGATCCTCGACTTCGGCGCCAGGCTGCCGAGCGGACGGACCTTCATCGGTAGAACGGCGGCCATGGCTTCTCCTTGAGTCCGGCAAATGCGCTATTTACGCATGATAAACAATGGCCTGAGAGAGTGCAATTGCAAAGATTGAGTCAGCGCTAATCCTGGCACCTCGCGGGTGGAGATACTAGGCCCTGACGGTTTCCCCGGGGTTCTCGAATTGGCTGACATGACGCTCGTGCCTGTGCATTCCTGATGAGCGCGTATTTCATCCGCGGCATCACCGGCTTCGGCTCCGCCCTGATCGCGGTGCCGCTGCTGGCGCTGTCGCAGCCGCTGCACTTCGCGATCCCGCTCGTGCTGGCGCTCGACTTCCACCGCGTCAGGTGATTCTCGGCAGCACCAGCAGCGAGAAGGCGAACTGGTCGGAGATCAAGATTCTGCTGCCTGCAGGAATGATCGGCGCGCTGCCTGGGCGCCTTTGCCCTGCTGACGCTCCCCACCCAGCCGGTGCTGATCGCGCTCGGCGCATTCGTGGGAGTCGTCGTGCTTTCGCAAGCATCTTCCGGCGTCTGCAGCCGACGGGAGCTGCTTGTCGCGCATCTGGGCAATCCCGGCCGGACCTCGTCGGCGGCGGTGCCGGCGCGCTGTTTGGCGCCGGCTCGCCGCCCTACATCATCTACCTCACGCGGCGCCTGCATGACAAGGGCGAGGTGTGCGCCGACGTTCTCCCTGGCTGATCGCGATCGACGGTGGATTCCGGCTTGCCCTGTTCCTCTTCGCCGGACCTGCTGCTCGGAGCCGAAACTTCATCTGCCCACGCGCCTGGGCTTGGCGCCGATGCTGGCACGGCCTGTACGTCTGGCAACAGGTGCATCGCCGACGCATGACCCGCGAAGGGATGCTGCGGGTGGTCGGCGCGCTGGATGGTGAGCGGGCTGATGCTGTTCATAAAGTGGTGATCTAAAGGCGCAGCGCCCATGATTCAGGAAAGCCTCCGCCGTCGCCGCTCGCCACTGTCGGCACTTGTGACGTGCTGCCGTCACTCCGCCGGACGCTGCGGGCGCGAGCGTGACACGCCTACGTCCTCAACTCAGCGCACCGTCGCGCTGACCGCGCAGTACTGGAACCCGATCCTGACGTGCGCGCGAGGAAGAGCGTGGCGCTGGCTGAGAGCTGGCGAAGACCGCGCAGGAGGGCAAACGCCATTGCCGAAGGCAGTTCGACTTCAGTACACCAACCATCTTCACGCCGGAGCCGCGACCGGCTCGGCTGGAAGGCGCGTCGAGCGCGCCGGCCGACGGGGAATCCGCTCGCGCAGATCGTGCCGAGTGGATTCGCCAGTCAAGTCCCTGCAGGACCTGAACGGGCAAGGCCGTGGCGTTCGTAACGCGGACGGACTACCGGATACCTGGCTGCCGCTACGACGCTCCCGAAGCGAGTGGGCGTAAGGTCATTTCACCGGCAACCAGAACGCCATCGCCGGCAGCAGCTGCAGCGCACAACAACATAGCGCTGGCGGGGTGAATGCTCGGTCATGGCGCGCTACGCTCGGCGCGAATCGTTCGAGTACCGTGCGCTGTACGGACTCTAGGAGGTTACAGCCAGGACCTGCGCATCATACAATCCGCCATGCCGGCTGACAAGGTCGCCGCCGGTGCGGGGCCTGCGCTGGTCGGACATGCTGAAGGCGATCCGGCAGGCATCAAGGCGCTCGAGGGCGGGGCGGAGCGCGCTGAAGAGCGCGGGCGACGCTTGGCTTCGTCGCGGCAACGATCGCGACTACGACAACTATCGCACGTTCTACAGAGCACACGCGGGTCAAGTCAGAAGCTCGATGAAGAAGATCAGCGTGTTTCGGTTCTGGCAGCGGTTGGGGACTGATCCCGCGCTCATGGCTTCGCGGTTGGCGGCGCGGTCATTGCCGCGCGGTGGCGTGCAGAGGCCGCCTCTGCTCGTAGCGGAAGGCGGGGCCGAGCATTCTCGCCCGGCGCGGCAGCAGGCGGAAACGCTGGCCTTCCTCGCGCCGCTGGTCGCCGACCAGGCGCTGGTCGGCGACTACGCGGCGATCGGCCAGCTGCTGAAGAACCAGGTGCAAGAAGGGCGAGATCGACCGGCTTCGTGTGGACCGACAAGGACGGCAAGACAGCTGGTCGCGCAGGACTCAGCCGGACAAGCTCGACGCGCCGGCCTGGTTCGCGCGCGTTGCCGCCATCGAGCACGTCGACGCAGAGCGTCGACGGTCACGGCGGGCGGCGTGGGCTACGGAACGCTCAGCGCCAGCGATGACGCCGGTCAAGGCCTACAACCGGCTCTGGCAGCAGTTCATCAAGCAGCTGCAGATCGTGGCGGTGACGCTGTTCCTCATGCTGCAGTTCATCTGGCTGATCTTCCGCGGCAACCTCGGCACGCTGCGCATGCTCGCCGAGGGCGCGAACCGCTTCAGCCAGGGCGATCACGCAGTGCGCATCGACGCCCGAAGGCGCGCCCGAAGTGCGGCCTGGCCGCCGAAGCCTTCAACAACATGGCCGAACAACATCGAGGGCCTGATCTGCCTCGCTCGGCAAAGAGCGAATCGAAGAACAAGCTGCTGGCGACCATCGTCGAGCAGTCGAGCGAGGCGATCTGGACCACGGACCTGGCCGGCAACATCACCAGCTGGAACTCCGGCGCCGCCGCCATGTTCGGCTATGCCCCGGCCGAGGCGATGGGGCGCGCGCTGAAGGTGGGCGAGTCGACGCCGGAAGAGGAGCAAGCGCGCATGCAGCGGCTGGTGGCCGGGGAGAAGTTCTCCTACGACGCCAAGGCCATGACCGCAGTCGGGCGACGCGATCGACATCCAGGTCGCCGTCGCGCCTCTGCTCGACGACGCCAACCAGCTGCATCGGCAGCATCGCCGTGGCGCGCGACGTCACGCAGCACAAGCGCAGCGAGGAAGCGCTGCGCCTGGCGCGCAGGCGGCGGAAGCGGCCAACCACGCGAAGAGCTCGTTCCTCGCCACGGATGAGCCACGAGATCCGCACGCCGATGAACGGCGTGCTCGGCATGACCGAGCTGCTGCTGGAAACCGGGCTGACCAGCACGCAGCGCAAGTACGCCGAGACCGTGCAGCGCTCGGGCAAGAACCTGCTCGGCATCATCAACGACCTGCTCGACTTCTCCAAGATCGAGGCCGGCAAGCTCGAGCTCGAGAACGTCGACATGGATCTGCGCCGCACGATCGAGGACATCGTCGAGCTGCTCGCCGAGCGCGCGCACGTCAAGGGCCTCGAGCATCGCCTGCAGCATTCCCGCGCGAGCCTGGTGACCGACGTGCGAGGGCGATCCGCTGCGCCTGGGCCAGGTGCTGACCAACCTGGTGGGCAACGCGATCAAGTTCACCGAGAAGGGCGGCGGTCGTGATCCGCGTGGCGAACGTCGCGCGAGTCGCCGGAGCAAAGTGACGCTGCGCTTCGAGGTCAGCGACACCGGCATCGGCATCAGCCATGAGTCGCGCAGCCGGATCTTCGAGGAATTCTCGCAAGGCGGACGGATCGACGACGCGCAAGCACGGCGGCTCCGGGCTCGGCCTGGCCATCAGCAAGCAGCTGGTGGAAATGATGGGCGGCGAAATCTTCGTGGAATCCGAGCCCGGCGACGGGATCGACTTTCTGGTTCACCGCCAGCTTCGAGCCAGCAGGCGACGTCGCGCGAAGGCTCGCCGACGCTGATCGGGCGGCTGGCGGGCGTTCGCGCACTGATCGTCGACGCCAAGCGCCGTCAGCAGCGGCATCCTGCGCGCGCAGATCAGCAACTGGGAAATGAGCGCTGGGTCGCCGAGACGCCCAAGCAGGCGGTCGATCTCCTCGCGCAGGCGGCCGCGCGAGGCGCTCCCTACGATGTCGCGCTCATCGACCTGAGGCTGCCGGGCATGGACGCGCGAGCAGCTCGCGCGCACGATCCGCAGCCGCGCCCGACATCGCCAAGGTGCGCCTGATCATGCTGACCCGCCGCCACGTCGACGTCGAAGCACGCGCGCGACGTCGGGCTTCGACGCCTGCCTGGTCAAGCCGGTCCGCCAGACCGCGCTCTACGATTGCCTGGTCAACGTCATGGCCGGCCAGTCGACCGAGATTGCCCCGCGCCGGCCGTCGCCTACAAGCCGCGTGTTCGAGGCTCCGGCCGCGATGCGCGGCGACATCCTGCTGGTCGAAGACAACGTCATCAACCAGCAGGTCGCGCTCGGCATCCTGCAGGTCAGGGGCTACAGCGTGACGATCGCGAACAACGGCAGGGAGGCGCTCGACACCTAGGCGCGGCGCAACTTCGACCTGATCCTCATGGACTGCGCGATGCCCGAGATGGACGGCTACGAAGCGACGCGGGAGATCCGCACCCGCGAGCAGGCATCGGGAAAGCGCGTGCCGATCGTGGCGCTCACCGCCAACGCGATGGCGCACGACCGCGCCGAGTGCCTGAGCGCCGGCATGGACGACCATCTGGCCAAGCCGTTCAGCATGCAGGGGATGCAGGAGATGCTGGACCGCTGGATTCCCGTGTCGACTGTCGCCGTGCCGCGGCCTGCCGCGCCGGCAGGGCGGCGAGCCAATCAGGTCCTCGATCGGCAGGTTCTCGACGAGCTGAGCCGGATGCTCGGCAACGGCAAGCTGGACATGCTTGCCAGCCTGATCAATCTCTATCTCGCCGAGTCGCCCAAGCTGGTCGACGAGCTGAAGCGCGCCGCCCGCGCCGGCGACGCGCGCGAAATCGCGCGTGTAGCGCACTCGCTCAAGTCGTGCAGCGCCAACGTCGGCGCCATGGCGCTGAGCCGATACTGCGCCGAGCTCCTGGCGGTCGCCAAGCGCGGCGACGCGACCGAAGCTGGCAGGATGGTGGCCACGCTGGAGAGCGAGCACGCCAGCGTCCAGGAGGCGCTGGGCGTGGAATTCGAGTCGCTGAACGCGACCAAGGAATTCACGTCGAACTCGAGGACGCGATGAAGCGGGCAATGCTTCTCGCGCTCGGCCTGCTGGCAGGGATGACGGCTGCCGCGCAGGACTGGCCGGCCAAACCGGTGCATTTCATCGTGCCCTATCCGCCGGGGCGGCACCGACGTCATCGCGCGAATCGTGCAGATCCGCCTGGCGGAGCAGCTCGGACAGCAGATCGTCATCGAGAACCGCGGCGGCGCCGGCGGTGCGCTCGGCACCGAGGCGGCGGCGAAGTCCGCCCCGACGGCTACACCTTCCTCTTCACGCTTTCCTCGCACACCATCAACCCCCTGCTCTACAAGCTCAACTACGACGTCGAGCACGACTTCAGCCCGGTGACGCTGATCGTCAGCGTGCCGCAGCTGATCGCCGCGTATCCAGGCTCGCCGCTGCAGAACATGCAGCGATGTCGTCGCGGCCGCCAAGGCAAAGCCGGGCAGCGTCCCGTTCGCGTCCGTCGGCAACGGCACGCCCTCGCACATCGCCGGCGAGCTGCTGAAGCTGAGAGCCGGCATCGACCTGATCCATGTGCCGTATAAAGGCGGCGGCCGGCGATCGCCGACGTGCTGGGCGGGCAGGTGCCGCTCGCCATCGTCAGCATGCCCGCGGCGATGTCGCACGTGCGCGCCGGCAAGCTGCGGGCGCTCGCGGTGACCACGCTCAAGCGCAACCCCGGCGCGCCGGAGATCCGACCGTCGCCGAGGCGCTCAAGATCCCGGACTACGAAGTCGACTCCTGGTACGCGCTGTTCGCGCCGGCAAAGACGCCGGCGCCGATCATCAGCGCAAATGCAGAAAGCGGTGGCGCAGACCATCGCGCTGCCGGAAGTGAAGCAGAGGCTGCTCGAGCAGGGCGGCGACACCGTCGGCTCGACCCCCGAGGAGCTCGGCCGGGTGGTAAAGGATGAGCTGCGCAAGTGGGCGGAAGTCATCCGCCAGGCGAAGATCAAGCTGGAGTGATTCGCCGATGACTGTATCGGTCGCGGAGCGCGCAGGCTTCAGGCCCGCCGAAGGCCTGCTGGACAACACCCCGATCACGACGGGGCGCTATATCGCCCACATCGCCGTGCCGTGCCGTGACCTGGCGGAGGCCGCCCGCTGGTACGCCGAGGTCCTCGGGGCGCAGCCAGTGCGGATCCTCGAGGATCGCGTCACGTTCAGCTTCGGCGGCGTCCTGCAGCTGGTCTGTCATCTGGAGCGGCGCGCGCTCGAGCAGAATCCGCGAGCCTACCCGCGACACCAGGGCCTGACGTTTCTGCGCATGGAGGATTTTGCCCGGCTGAAGGGAACACGTCGAGAAACTAGGCGTCAAGTTCATCGTGCGCCCGCGGTTCGGTTCCCGAACAGCGCGCACGAGCACCAGACCTTCATGGTGGCCGATCCTTCCGGCAACGTGGTGGAGTTCAAGTGCTACGTCCGGCCGGAGTGCGAGCTACTTCCGGGGCTAGAAGTCCCTGCGCGCGAGGGCCTTGCGCCCCCGATGACGTGCGGAGTCGCTGGGCAGGGCCGTCTTCTTCATGTTCTCGCTGACCGGCATCTGGATCGCCTTGATGTTGGCAACCGGCAGCATGGTGAACACTCCGTCGGCGATCACCATGAGATAAGTGGCTCTTCAGGAACTCTTCCAGGCGCAGCTGCCGCGCCGCCTCGTTCGGCGCCTGATCGGGAAAGGCGTACGACACCTTGCTGCCGTCGATGAAATGCACCGTCAGCCCATGGGTGGGATCCATCGTTTCTCCTAGTTGCGCCGGGAGGCGCCTCGCGCGATTCTAGCTAGGCGACCAGGATCGCGCGGTAGTCGTTGACGTTGGTGCGCGTTGGGCCGGTGACCACCAGGTCGCCCAGCTTCTCGAAAAATCCGTAGCTGTCATGCCGGGCGAGGAAGGCCTTCCCGTCCACGCCCTTCTTCATGCTCTCGGGCGTGAGAATCGCGCCGGCGTTGTCCTCGCTGCCGTCGATGCCGTCGGTGTCGGCGGCGATCGCCCAGATTCCTCCGGTTTCGACGCCCAGGGAAAGTAGAAACTCGGCGCAGCGGCCGCCGCGGCCTCACCTTCTGCCCTCGATCGTGACCGTGCATTCGCCGCCGGAGATCAGCGCCGCCGGTCCTTTCGTCCTGCCGCGCGCGCTGCGCCATCTCGCGGCCCACTTCGCTGCGCCTCGCCGGTGATCGTGTCGCCGAGGATCTCCGGCCGGATGCCCTGCTTGCGGAACACCTCGGCCGCCGCCTCGAGCGACTTGTAGGCGGTGGCGACGACCTTGTTTTCCGCCTTCACCGATTTGGCGCTCTCGGAGAATGGCCCGCCGAACTCGATCCGGTATTTGGCGAGGACCGCTTTCGCGTCGGTGATCGTCGTCGGGTCGGCCGCGCACGGTCCCGAGGCGATATGCGTCGGATCGTCGCCGGTCACGTCGGAGATGATCAGCGCCACTACCGGCGCGCCGCTGGCGGCGGCGAGGCGCCCGCCGGCGATCGCCGACAGGTGCTTGCGCACCGTGTTGATCTCCTGGATGGTCGCGCCGCTCTTCAGAAGTTGCCCGGTGAGCTGCTTGAGCTGCGCCATCGACACGCCCGGCGCCGGTAGGGATAGCAGGCTCGAGCCGCCGCCGGAGAGGAGGGCGAGCAGCAGGTCGTCCTTGCCGAGCTTCTTCACCGCCTCCGGGAGCTCGCGGGCGGCGGCGTGGCCGGCCTCGTCGGGCACCGGGTGCCCTGCCTCGACGACCTTGATGTGCTTCGTCGGCAGGCCGTGGCCCGTAGCGGGTGATGGCGATGCCCTCGACCGGGCCCAATTCGCGCTCGCACCGCGAGCGCCATTGACGCCGCTGCCTTGCCGGCGGCGGCAACGAAGTCACCCTTCGCGGGTTCGCGGCGGCAGGTGTCGGGACAGCATGGCGAGCGGATCGGCGGCCGCCACCGCTGCGCGGAAGCTCTCTTCCAGGAGCCGGCGCATCAGCCCGCTCAGGTTCCGGGTGCGAAGGTTTCTTTGGCCGCGTCCTTGCCGAGCTTGTAGAAGCGCGGATACGCCTCGCGGAATGCCTGCTGGATCGCCTCGACCGGCACGTCGGCGTAGCTACCGCGGTCGCGCAGGTACTCCATGTGGCGGCGCTCGTCCTGGTCGAAGGGATGGAAGATCGAGTCGGTGGCGCCGTCGAACTCGAGCGGCTTGACGCGGAAGCGGCGGCAGAGCTCGAGGTTGAACGCCGGCGTCGCCTTGACCCATTTGCCGTCGAGCAGGAACTCGGTGTAGCCGTGGTAGACGAACAGATCGCTGCCCATCGTCTCGGCGAGGCGCGGGCTGGTCAGGTGGTTCTTCACGTCGGCGAAGCCGACGCGCGCCGGGATTCCCGCCGCGCGCGAGCAGGCGGCGAGCAGCGCCGCCTTGCCGATGCAGAAGCCTTCGCCGGCGGCGAGCACCGCCGAGGCGGTGAACGCCGCGAGGCTTGGTGAAGTCGAGGAAGGGGTTGTAGCGAACGCCGTCGCGTACTGCGTAGTAGAGCGAGATAGCGCGGTCGCGCTCGGAGGCGCTCTTTTGTATTTTCTTTCGAAAAAGAACCTGCAACAGGATGGGTCGCTGTCGACATACTGCCCGGGCGAGAGGAACTCGCTCATTGGTCGAGCTGCATCAGCTTGCGCGCGCCCTGGAACAGCGCGCTCGACGGATCGGCCGAGGCCGTCGACCACCGAGAAATGGTTCTTGCCGGGCATGGCGATGTCGCCGGCGATGGCCGAGCGCCAGCGCTCGCCGAGCAGCGCGGTTCTGCCGCAGGAATTCGCTCGATTCGTCGCCGCCGACGCAGGTCATCACCGGCGCGCGCGTCGCGGTCGGCAGGAACGCGGGCGAAAGGCGCAGCGCGAGCGCCGGATCGAGACGCAGGTCCGGCTGCAGGAAGTCGACCTCGAGCAGCGGCCGCAGGTCGTAGATGCCGCTGATCGCGAGGCCGCCCTTCCACAGGTCCTTCGGCAGGCGCGGGTCGAGTTGCTGCCAGAGCGCGCACATCAGCATCGCCGTGAGATGGCCGCCCGCCGAATGGCCCGAGACGTAGAGCCGGTCCTGATCCATGCCGTGCTGCTCGGCGTTGAGCCACAGCCAGCGGCTCGCGCGCAGCATCTGCCGCACGATCTCGTCCATCGGCGACGCGCGGGCAGAGGTCGTAGTTGACCACCGCCAGCGACACGCCGGCGCCGACCCACGCCGGGGCGAGGAAGGAGAAGTCCTTCTTGTCGAGCGAGCGCCAGTAGCCGCCGTGGATGAACATCATGCAGCTGCCGTCGCCCTTCCTCGCCGGGAAGAGGTCGATGGTCTCGCCTGGCACGTCGCCGTAGCGCAGGTCGAGATGGCAGGTCATGGTGCTGCGCGCGCGCGCCGAGCCTTCCTGCCAGCGCGCGAAGTACTGCGGGTGGTCGGGACCAGCTCGCGGTTGTTGTAGGCCTTGTTGAGCAAGGCCTTGTCCGGAGCGTTCATCCGCGCTTCTCTCGCCACAGGCCCATCGCTTCCTGGCCGGGGCGATCGGAGAAGCGAGAACAGCACCGTCTCGCTCGTCGCCTCGAACTTCAGCCGGCGTCCAGGACGGGCACGACGAAGGTGTCGCGCGGCTCGAACTCGTATCTTTCATTCCCGATGACAGCTCTTCCCCACCCTCGACGACCGAGTAGATCGTGCCGTCGGTGCAGCGGTAGGGCTGCGACTTGAATTTCGCCGGCAGCAGCTGGATGAACGCGGCGATGGTCGGCATCGCGTGGCCGCCGGTGAGCGGATTGGTGAACTGCATCTTCCAGCCGTGGCAGGCGTCGGATCCTGGTCGCTGCGCCAGGATGTCGAGCGACTCGCGGCTGCGCGCATACGGATAGTTGAAGATCGGCGAGGTGCTGGCCGAACGGCGCGACCGCGCCGAGCGGCACGAGGCCGCTGCCGTAGCGCGCGCGCGGCGGCGCCTTCGCTGCGCGTCACCGGCTGCACTTCCTCCGGGATAGACCTCGTGGAACTGCGCGGCGAACAGCTCGACGATGCGGATGTCGAGGCCGTCCATCCACACCACCGGCTCGTTCGCCGGGGTTGCCGTGGTCGTGGAAGGTCCACGACGGGGTGATGATGAAGTCGCCGGGGCCATCATGGTGCGCTCGCCGTCGACCGCGGTATACGCGCCCGAGCCCTCGACGATGAAGCGCAGCGCCGACTGCGAATGGCGGTGGCTGGGCGCGATCTCGCCCGGCAGGATGAGTTGCAGGCCGGCGTAGAGGCTCTGCGTGATGCACGACTCGCCGCGCATGCCCGGGTTCTCCAGCACCAGCACGCGGCGGATCGCCTCCTTGGCGGTGATCAGCTTGCCGGCCTCGGTGATGTAGGGCCGCACGTCCTGGTACTTCCACAGGCAGGGCTTGCAGCGCGTGACCGGCTCGTCCGGGATCAGGCCGTGCAGCACTTCCACAGCGGCGCGGTGTTGTGCTTGTCCATGCGCCGGTAGAGGTCCTGCCGCGCGCTGCTGATCTTCGTCTGGGGAACGCTGGCCATGGCTTGCTCCTTCAGGCCGATTTTACGGGCTTCATCCACACCACGGGCTTGCCGAGGCGCGCTGCCGAGCGCCTTGCCCTCGGGATCGGCGAGCGCGGCCTCGCGCGCCTTGCGAATCGCCGCCGCCTGCTCGCGCGCGGTCGGCGGTAGCCGGGTTCTCGACCAGCGCGTCGACGATGGCGAGGAAGTTCGCCTTGCCGCGCCGGTGCGTCTCGCCGTAGCCCTTGACGAGGCGCGCGCATTCCGCGACCTCGAAGGCGAGCGTGGCGTCGCGCCGCGCCGCCTCGCCGACCAGCGCCAGCCAGCGCTCGATCAGCTGCTGCTCCTCGCGGTAGCGGTAGCTGATACGGCCGCCAGGGCTTGAGCCAGGCGAGCGCTGCGCACCAGCAGCGTAGCCGAAGATGCCGGAGGTGCTGGATGTGCATGCCGACGTTGTAGGCGTCGAGCTTGCCGCGCCTTTCCGCCCAGATCGATGATTTTCTTCCCAAGATAATGAGGCAAAACGGACGCGAACTCCTCGACGCCCGGCTTCAGGTAGTCGATCACCACCACCGGCTCGCCGTCCTTCGCGCCGACTTCCTTTCTGCACTCTTTCGAAACGCGAGGCGCGAGTCTTCAGGTCGGCGACGCGGATGATGTCCTCGTAGGCCATCCAGAGTGGCGAGGTGGCGCGCCACTGTCGGCGGCGAGCTCGCGCGTCGCCGGCGAGGAAGGGCTTCATGCGCTCGGCGTAGATCTCGGCATAGCGCTCGCCCTGGTAGTCCTGCAGCCTGTCCTCGGCGAGTGGCAGAATCTCGTCGCAGCCGTGGTGGCGCGCTGCGGCGGCGCCGGCGGCTCGGGCGTCGCGCGCGAGCCGCCGGCGATGTCGAAGCCGGCGGCGAAGCCGCGCAGGCTCGCCTCGGCGCCGCGCCCGCCGCTGCGGATCGCCGCTCTCGCAGGCCTCGCGCGAGCAGCGGCAGCACGCCGCTGCCCGCCATCGCGCCGAACAGCACCGCGTTGATCACGGTGCCGCTCTCCTGCGCGAGCTTGCGCATGTCGAACATCACCGCCTTCTTCGCCAGCAGGCCGCCGGCGGCGACCACTTTGCTCGCTGTCGAAGCGGCCGTCGGCCATCTGCATCTTCTCCACCGTGGCGTAGATGCGGTGGGTCGAGGCGATGAGCGTGGTGCGCTCGGGGCTGACGTAGCCGTTCTGCATCGCGCGGCCGGCCTCGACCAGCTCGGAGGCGACCATGATGTCGACGTTGCCGGGGCTGGGCGTCAGCGAAAGCACCGGGTTCCTTGCCGCTCAGAGTCGATTTCTTCGTGCAGGAAAGATCTCCAGGTAGTACGTCGTGGCGCCGGTGCGCTGCGCGACGCCGGGAATGGAGGTCGCCTGCGCGGGATAGCCGCTCGCGGTGGCGGCTTCCATCAGCCAGTCGGCCATGACGCCGCCGCCTTCGCCGCCCAGCGCGGCGATGAGATCGTGATGGTTGATCGGGAGCTCATAGGACCTTTCCGATCAGCCTGTCCCACAGGCTCGGGTTCTGGATGACTTCGGCGCGATAGAAGGAGGGGCAGAGCACCGCGGCGTGCGCGTTCTCGCCGCACAGGCCGCAGCCGACGCAGCCGTCGATCACGGTGGCGATCGGGTCGCGTGCGCAGCGGATCCGGGTTGTCGCTTGCACCGTGAGCGTCGGGCAGCCCGAGAGGCGGATGCAGGAGTGATCGCCGGTGCAGGTGTCCTCGTCGACGCCGTACTTGACGCGGACGTGCCTTTCGCCTTCGGACAGATTTTCTCGCAACCTGCGGCCGCAGCCGCCGCTGCCGCTCGAGCTGGCATTCGCCCTCGGCGACGATGACCTTGAGGCCCTTCTCCTTCGTGGTCATCGCCTCCTTGTAGGTCTTCGCCATGTCGCCGACGCGGTAGTTGTTCACCGTGCGCAGCCACTTCACGCCCAGGCCGGTGAGGGTGTCCTCGATGGTGCGGTCGGCGTGCGCGGCGCTCTGGCCGACCGCTTCGTCGCGCGCTTCCTCGGTCGGCGAGGAGATCAGCTCCTGCGTGCCGGTGGCCGAGGCGTAGCCGTTCTTCATGATCACCAGCACGCCGTCGCCCTTGTTGAGCAGGTTGGAGGCGACGCCGGAGAGCAGGCCGTTGTGCCAGAAGCCGCCGTCGCCCATCGATCGCGACCGGCGCGCCTGCGACGACATCGGCCCGACGCCCGGCGGCGCTCGCGAGGCTCATGCCGTAGCCGAGCAGCGTGTTGCCCTGCGAGAACGGCTCGAAGCTGGCGAAGGCGTGGCAGCCGACGTCCATCGAGACGTGCGGCCGGCCGATCGTCCTGCGCCACCAGCTTCATCGCCGAGAACACCGGCCGCTCCGGGCAGCCGATGCAGAAGGTCGGCGGTCGCACCGGCAGCGCGCCGAGCAGCGATGGCTGCCTCTTGCTTGGTTTCTGAATCGCATTCAACCATGATGAACCGGAGCGAGTGTTCAGATGCGGCGCGTGCTGCGCGAGGAACTTCGACAGGCCGCGCACCAGCGACTCCGACGTTGTACTCGCCGGCCATGTGCATGCACGTCCTTGCCGTGCAGCTTCGCCGGCAGCGTCCGCGCGCCGCAGGAACGGTGGCGATCTCCTGCTCGATGAACTCCGGCTGGCCTTCCTCGAGGACCAGAACTGCGGTCTTGTCTTTCGCAGAATTCGATGATTTCTTCAGGCACCAGCGGGTAGACCACGTTGAGCGCCAGGATCGGGATGCGGCTGCGCTGCCGAACTGCGTCGGCGAGGCCGAGCGTGCGCGAGCGCCAGCATCAGGCCGTTGTACAGGCCGCCCTGGACGATGATGCCGACGCTGCTTCTCGCTCGCCCTCGAATGTTTCATTCAGCTTGTTTTCGATGAATGAAACGGCGCGCCGCCGGCAGCCGCACGTCGGTCTTCAGCTTCTCCTGGCGGAAGATGGCCGGCGGATGGGCGAGGCGGTCGTAGATGAATTCCTTCGGCGGGCCGTCGAGCTTGTGCAGCGTCGGAGACCGCGGGAGGCGAGGTTGTTCCGCGTCCTGAAAGCTGCCCTGCACATGGCAGGCGCGGATGCGCAGCTCCATCATCACCGGCGTGTTCGAGGCCTCCGGAAAGCTCGAAGCCGCGCTCGACCATGTCGACGATGGTCGTGAGGTTGGGCCGCGGGTCGAGCAGCCACATCATGGATTTCAGCGCGAAGGCGTGGCTGCGCTCCTGCGCGACCACGCCGCCCTCGCCGTAGTCCTCGCCGAGCACGATCAGCGCGCCGCCCATCACGCCGGCGCTCGCGAGGTAGGAGAGCGCGTCGGCGGCGACGTTGGTGCCGACGATCGATTTCCAGGTCACCGCGCCGCGCGCCGGGTAGTTGATCGAGGCGCCGAGCATCGCGGCGGCGGAGGCCTCGCTGGTGCAGGCCTCGACGTGCACGCCGAGCTCGTCCATGTAGTCCGCGCGCCTGCACCATCACGTCGAGCAGGTGCGACACCGGCGCGCCCTGGTAGCCGCCGACGTAGGACACGCCCGACTGCAGCAGCGCCTTGGTGACGGCGAGGATGCCCTCGCCGTGGAAGGTCTCGCCGTCGCCGAGGCTGCAGCGACTCTGATTTCTTCAGTGAACTGCCGTTCCATGGAGTTCTCGAAACAAGCTTGTCCCACCACGTCGGGTTCTGAATGACTTCGGCCCGATAGAAGGAGGGGGCACAGCACGGCGGCGTGCGCGTTCTCGCCGCACAGGCCGCAGCCGACGCAGCCGTCGATCACGGTCGCCACCGGGTCGCGGCGCAGCGGATCGGGGTTGTCCTTGACGGTGAGCGTCGGGCAGCCCGAGAGGCGGATGCAGGAGTGGTCGCCGGTGCAGGTGTCCTCGTCGACGCCGTACTTCACGCGCACGCGCTCTCTTCCTTCAGAAAGATTTTTCGCAACAACGGGCCGCAGCTTGCGCTGGCGCTCGAGCTGGCACTCGCCTTCGGCGATGATGACCTTGAGGCCCTTGTAGTCGCGTGGTCATCGCTTCCTTCAGCGTCTTCGCCACTTCGCCGACGCGGTAGTTGTCGACGGTCTGCACCCAGTCGACGCCGATGCCCGCGAGCGCGCGCTCCATGCTCATGTCCGGCGCGTGGGTGTCGCTGTGCTGCGGCGAGGAGGGCAGCTCCTGCGTGCCGGTGGCCGAGCTGTAGCCGTTCTTCATGATCACCAGGATGCCGTCGTTCTTGTTGAACACGGCGTTGGCGATGCCGGAGGTGAGGCCGTTGTGCCAGAAGCCGCCGTCGCCCATCATCGTCACGGTGCGCTTGGCGAACATCGGGCTGCACCGCCGGAGTTCGAGGCGAGGCCCAGGCCGTAGCCGAGCACCGTGTTGCCGATGTTGAACGGCGGCAGCGTGGAGAAGAGATGGCAGCCGATGTCGGCCGAGATGTGGAACTTGCCGGTATCGCCCTCGAGGATCTTCATCGCCGAGAACACCGGCCGCTCCGGGCAGCCGACGCAGAAGCCCGGCGGGCGCGCGGGCAGGCCGCCGAGCAGGTCCGCGGCCTTTTGCTTCAGGCTCTTATGGACGTCGAAGCAGCTTTCCTTGTTCATGAAGCTGGCAATGCCCGTCAGCACCACCTCGCCGGTGTATTCGCCGGCCATCGGCAGCACGTCCTTGCCGCGCACCTTCACGTCGTTCGAGCCGTAGCGCCGCAAGGTGGCGAGCACCTGCTCCTCGATGAAGGCGGGCTGCGCCTTCCTCGACGATCAGGACTTGATTTCTTGGTTCCTGCAAAATTCGACAATCTCGTCCGGGACCATCGGGTAGGTCACGTTCATGCAGTAGATCGGCACGCGCGCGGCGCCGAAGGCGTCGGCCAGGCCGAGCGTCTGCAGCGCGCGGATGGTCGCGTTGTACATGCCGCCCTGGCAGATGATTCCCAGCTCGGACATGTCGCCGGGAAACGTCTCGTTCAGCTTCTTTTCTTTGATGAAAGCAACCGCGGCCGGCCAGCGCACGTCGATCTTGTGCTTCTCCTGCGCGTAGGTCGCCGGCGGCAGGCAGATGCGGCCGTAGTCGAAATCCGGGCCTCGATGACAGGCGCTTCTTCGAGATCACCGGCGCCACGGTTCTTCTTCGGTCTTGAACGAGCCCTGCACGTGGCAGGCGCGGATGCGCAGCTCGAGCATCACCGGCGTGCTGGAGGCCTCGGAGAGCTCGAAGCCCTGCTCGACCATCTCGACGATCTTCGGCAGGTTGGGGCGCGGGTCGAGCAGCCAGATCTGCGACTTCATGGCGAAAGCGTGGCGTGCGCTCCTGGATGATCGAGGCGCCCTCGCCGTAGTCCTCGCCGAGCACGATCAGCGCGCCGCCCATGACGCCGGCCGAGGCGAGGTTGGAGAGCGCGTCGGAGGCGACGTTGGTGCCGACGGTGGACTTGAACGCCACCGCGCCGCGCATCGGGTAGTTGATCGAGGCGCCGAGCATCGCCGCGGCGCCGGCCTCGTTGGCGTTGGTCTCGACGTGCACGCCGAGGCCGTCGAGGATGTCGCGCGCGTCGTTCGAGCACGTCCATCACGTGCGACACCGGCGCGCCCTGGTAGCCGCCGACGTAGGCGACGCCGGACTGCAGCAGCGCCTTGGTGACGGCGAGGATCGCCTCGCCGTGGAAGGTCTCGCCGTCGCCGAGCTTGAGCTTCTCGACTTCTTCCTTGAAGCGATCTTTCCATCTACTAGCGCAGCACCTTAGGCAGCCACACGCGCGACCGCCGGAACGAAGAACACCAGCGCGAGCACCAGCAGGCTCATCGCGATATAGGGCACCACCGCGCTGGAAGATGTGCGCCATGCGTGACCTGCGGCGGCGCCACGCCCTTCATGGTCATCAGCAGCAGGCCGTGCGGCGGCAGCAGCAGGCCGAGCTGCATGCAGATCAGGAACATGACGCCGAACCAGACCGGGTCGACGCCGATACTTCTGCACCAGCGGCATGAAGATCGGCAGCGTGATCAGCATCATGCTCACCTGCTCGACGAACAGGCCGAGGAAGATCAGCATCAGCATCATCGCCGGCGATCGACCGCCATCGGCGACAGGCCCAGGCCGGCGATCGTCTCGACCAGCGCCGTTGCTCGCGCCGGAGAACGACAGGATCTGCGAGAAGGTGGTCGCGCCGACGATGATGAACAGGATCATCTCGAGATCGCCGCGGTGCCGCGCAGCGCCGCGACCAGGTTCTTCACGGTGAGCGCGCCGATAGAGCGACCGCGAGCACCATGGTGGCGAAGGCGCCGATCGCCGCCGACTCGGTCGGCGTCGCCCAGCCGGCCGACATCGAGGCGCACCACGACGACGAAGATCGAGACCAGCGGCATCACGTACTGCACGAACGGGCGCAGCTTCTCCCAGCCGTGGTACTCGACGAAGCGCGCCGTCGGCGCGAGCGCCGGATTCATCTTGCACGCGCGACATGATGTAGACGACGAACGCGACGCTGCAGGATGCAGCCCGGGCACCACGCCGCCGATCAGCAGCTTCGAGATCGAGATGCCCGAGAGGCTGCCGAGCAGCACGGTGAGCGCCGAGGGCGGGATCAGCATGTCGACCGCGCCGATCGCCATCAGCGGGCCGGTCGCCATGGTCGGGTGATAGCCGCGCGACAGCATCACCGGCAGCATCAGGCTGCCGAGCATCGCCGTGGTGGCGATGGTCGAGCCGGAGATCGCCGAGAACACCGTGCCCGCCACCACCGCGACCACCGCCAGGCGTCCCGGCACCTGCCGGATCAGGCGCTCGACGCCGTCGATCACCTTCACCGCGAGCCCGGTGTGGAACAGCACCTCGCCCATCAGGATGAACAGCGGGATCGGCGTGAGCGAGAAGCTCGCCACCGAGCCGACGCTGTTGCGCGCGAGCTGCACCAGGCCCGCCTCGCCGCCGAGGAACAGCCACGCGCCGAGCAGGTTGATCACCAGGAACGAGAACGCGACCGGCAGGCCGAGGAACAGCAGCGACCGTCGGATCCGCCGAGCATCAGCCATGCGGCGCGTCGCCATGACATGGCTCTAGCCGGTCGAGACCGCGTCGTCGCGCGGCGCGCGCTCGCCGAGCCGCAGGCGGCGCATGCGGAACAGCATCTCGATGGAGAGCGCGAGGAAAGCGACCGGCAGCGCGCTGAGCAGCCACCACTCCGGCGTGACCAGCGTCTTGATCGACATCGAGCCCGCGCTTGAAGCTGGCGAGACGCGGCGCGGGCGCCGTAGCCAGGCGATGACCAGGCAGCAGGCGAGGCCGAGGAGGTCCACGATCCACTCGAAGATCCAGCCGAGCCGCTTCGGCACCGCGCGCAGCACGATGTCGACGCGGATGTGCTGGCCGCGGCGCAGCAGCCACGGCGCGGTGAGCATGGTGATGAGGTAGAGCATCGCCTTCGGAGATCTCGTTCGCCCACGCCAGCCCGCGCGATGCCCGGGACGATGCGCACGTTGCGCAGCAGCACGTCGGCGCAGATCATCAGCGTCATGCCGAAGCACCAGCGCGCAGGCGGCGAGCGCGAGCGCCTCGAGCAGCTTGCCGTACGCCGCCTCGAGCCGGTCCATCGCGTTACTTCGCCAGCACCTTCTTCAGCTGCTCGCCGTACTGCGGGCTCGCCTTGATGGCGTTCGCCCAGCCGATCTCCTTCGCCTTCTCGACGTAGGCCTTGCTGGTCGCCGCGTCGAAGGTGATCGTCTGGATGCCGGCCTCGGCCTGGCGCTTGGCCTCGCTCCTGGTTGTAGGTCTTCCAGAAGTCGTTCTGCTGCTCGTAGGCGAGCGCCTTGCGGTCGAGGTACTCGCGCTGCGCTTGGCGGGCAGCGCCTTGTACTTGTCGAGGTTCATGATCAGCGACACCTCGGCGTTGTAGAAGCCGGGGTCGACGCGGTACTTGGTCTTCTCCTGCCAGTTGAGGTCGAACAGGGCGTGGATCGGCCAGCCGTAGCCGTCGATCACGCCGCGCTCGAGCGCGGTGTAGACCTCGCCGGGCGCGGTGGTCATGACCTGCGCGTTCATCGACTGGAAGAACTCGCGGTACACCGGCGTGATGCGGATCTTCAGGCCGGTGAGGTCGGGCTTGTCGATCTTCTTGTTGAGGTAGAGGTGGAAGGGCGTGAACTCGACCGACCTTGGCGAGGTAGCGCATGTTGCCCTTCTCCGCCCAGATCTTGTTGATCAGCTCGTAGCCGCCGTTCTTGCGCTGCTCCGCGGCGCTGGTCTCCGAGAGCTTGAGGATGTCCGCCTCGGGCATCACGTTGGTGTAGAAGGCGCCGGTGCTGAAGCCGATGTCGACCACGCCGGTCTGCACCGCCTTGCCGACCTCGAAGGTCGGGATCGCCTTCGGCCCGCCGATGAAGTTGATCTGCAGCACGCCCTTGCCGTCCTTGTTGACGTCCGCGATCCAGTCGACGGTGCGCTTCACGTAGAACTGGTTCTCCGGGAAGGCGCTCACCAGCCGCAGGGTGACTTCCTGGGCATGGGACAGCAGCGGGCGCCAGCGCGAGCGGCGCAGGCAAAGCAGTGCGTTTCATGGATTCCTCCTCTAAGGAACAGCGAGCGTAGGCGCCGCGGCGGTTTATTTGTCAAATCAATGATGCTCATGGTATGAATCACGATCATGAATGTCCGGGACGTCGACCTCAACCTGCTGCGCGTGTTCGACGCCGTGCTGCACGAGCGCGGCGTCACGCCGGCCGCGGTGCGCCTGGGCCTGACCCAGCCGGCGGTCTCCAACGCGCTCGCGCGGCTGCGCGGCGCTGTTCGGCGATCCGCTGTTCGTGCGCACGCCGCGGCGGCATGGACGCCACGCCGTTCGCCCGCGAGCTGGCCGAGCCGGTGAGGCAGGCGCTGGCGCTGCTCGAGTCGGCGCTCGCGCACGGCCCGGGCTTCGACCCGGCGACCTCGACGCGCGCCTTCCGCTTCTACATGTCGGACCTCGGCCAGATCGAGTTCCTGCCGCCGCTCATCGAGCGCGTGCAGCGCAGCGCGCCGGGCGTGCGCCTCGAGGCGGTCGGCGCTGGACGTCGAGGACATCGGCGCGGCGCTCGCCGCCGGCGGCGCTCGACCTGGCGGTCGGTTTCCTGCCCGGCCTGCGGCGCGCCGGTGCGCGCGCCAGGCGCTGTTCCGCGATCCCTACGTCTGCCTGATGCGCGCCGACCACCAGATCCAAGTCGCTGACGAGAAAGAAGCTTCCTCGAGGCGTCGCACGCGCTGGTCTCCTACCGCGGCGGCCACCGCGTGATCGAGGAGGCGCTCGAGCGCGCCGGCATCTCGCGGCGCATCGCGCTGCGCGTGCCGCATTTCACCGTGGTGCCGATGGTGCTCGAGCGCACCGACCTGATCCTCACGCTGCCGGCGCGCGTGGCGCGGGTCTACGAGAAGCGCGGCAACTTCAAGTCGCTGCCGCTGCCGGTGCCGATCCCGCCGGCCGACGTCGGCGTGCACTGGCACGAGCGCTGCGAAGGCCGACCCCGGCAACCGCTGGCTGCGGGCGCCCGTCTGGTGGTCGAGCTGCATTCCGGTCGAGCTAGCGCAGAGGCGCCTGAAAGAGCCTTCAGCTCTTTGGTGGGCTCCGGCGCGCGCTTCACAGCGAACTCCCAGTAGGCGTCGTAGGCGAGCTTGCGGTGCGCCGCGCCGAGGTCGATGATCTGGATGCCGGCTTCCTTGATCTTCTGTCGTCGGCGGCCTTGCGCTCGGCGACCCAGCGCACGTTCTCGGTCTTCGAGCCAGCCAGCCATCTTGTCGAGGAAGGCGCGCTGGTCCGTGGCGCAGCGACTTCCACTTGTCGAGGTTGACCAGCACGTTGACGATCACGTTGTAGAAGCCGGGGTCGATGCGGTACTTGGTGTGCGCGCCCCAGCCCATGTCGAACATGCCGATCGCCGGCCAGCCGTAGCCGTCGACCACGCCGCGCTCCAGCGCGGTCAGCACTTCGCCGGGCGCGGTCTGTGACCAGCGACACGCCGAGCGTGGTGAAGAGCGGCGTGTAGTTCGGCGTGGTACGCAGGCGCATGCCCTTCAGCGAGCCGTTCACCGGCGGCTTGCTGGTCCAGATGTGGAAGCCGACGCCGTCGCCGTAGGCGCGAGACGATCTGCGCGTTGACCTTCTGGTTGGTGTACTTCTGCAGCGCGCGTCCAGAACGGCGTCTTGCGCAGCTGCGGCGTCATCAGCGGCGGCAGGATCTGCGCGTCGCACTCCGGGCAGACGTTGGTATAGAAGCGTCGAGCGGGATGGACACCATGTCGACCACGCCGGTGCGCAGCCGCGTTGCCCTGCTCGAAGGTCGGGATGGCGTCCGGGCCCGCCGCGCAGGCTGATCTGCACGAGCCCCTTGCCTTCCTTGTTCACGTGCTCGACGAAGCGCACGAAGATCTCGCCGAAGGTGGTGTTGCGCGGCACGAAGCACCACCGCGCTGAGCGTGGTTTCCTGGGCGCCCGCGCGCCGCATGCGGCGAGCGCGGCGCAGAGCGTTGCCTTTGAGCAGTATTCATGTTGTATCCCCTTGTGAAAGACGTCGCAGCACTTCGTCGGCGGTCATGACGTCGCCGAACTGCTGGATGAAAAGCTGCAGAGCGAGGCGCGGTGCTCCTCGTCGGAGAGCGCGGCGCAGCAGTCGGACACGAGGACCGACTTGAAGTCGAGCATCATGCGCGTCGCGCGCGGTGGAGTCGCAGCACACGTCGGTCTTGGTGCCGGCCACCAGCACGGTGTCCACGCCGAGGTTGCGCAGCACTGCGCTCGAGCGTCGAAGGCGCCGTGCGCGAAGCGCGCTGTAGCGGTTCTTGACCAGACGTGACGTCGCCGGCGGCCACCTCGAGGTCCTGCGCACGCACCGCCTGCCTGGCCGGCGCGAGGCTCTCGGCCATGCGCTTGCGCACCTCGGCGCTGCGCACCACGTGGCCGAAGAACGCTTCCCGGTCGCGTGCGGCCGTTCTGCAGTGGTATTGGCGTGCACGATCCAGATCACCGGCACGCCGCAGCCGCAGCGGCGGCGAGGCGGTTGATGTTCGGCACGATGCGCGCGCGCGCATGGGCACCTCGCCGGGCGCGCGCCGGGCTTGCAGAACGTATTCTGCATGTCGATCGACCAGCAACGCGGTCTTCGCGCGCAGGGTCGAGGCTGGGTCGAACCAGCCTGCACGCTCGCCGCGGCGCGTCATACAGCGCGCTCGACGATATGGCGGCCGGAGCGAAAATGCCTAGCGATCACAGCCGGTCATTGTCATGGATATCGGTATGGGCGCATGCGCGCAGGAAATACGGGAGGCAAGGCATACGCCGGGCTCGTCGGCCGCGGACGGCGGTGCATCGGCCGCGTCTATACCGGACCCGGCGGTGTTCGCCGAGGAGCGGCGCGCGCATCTTCCGCCGCGCTGTGGCTGTGGCTCGGCCACGAGAGCCGGGTCAAGCACCCCGGCGACTTCTTCTCACCGCCGCGCCTGGCGGGCGCAGCGTCATCGTCGCGCGCCACGCGGACGGCGCGATCCGCGCGTTCCACAAACCGCTGCACGCATCGCGGCGCCGAAGTCGCCGCTGGCCGTTCCGGCAACGCCCGCAACTTCGTCTGCCCCTACCGCGCCTGGACCTACCGCACCGACGGCTCGCACTCGCCTCGGTGCCCCTCGAACCAGGGCTGCGGCGCGGACTGGCGCGCACGCATGGCCGGCTGCGCCTAGAGCCGGTGGCGCGGCTAGCGGGCTATCGCGGGCTTCCTGTTCGGCAGCCACGCCGCCATGGCGCGCGACCTGCGCGACCTTACCTCGGGCCGGAGGTGCGCGCCGCCTTCGACAACCTGGTGGACCGGCGCGCCGGACGGCGAGAGTCGAGGCGGCCGGCGGCAGGATCGCGTGCAGCGCTACCGCGGCAACTGGAAGCTGCAGCTCGAGAACTCCATCGACCTGCTGCACCCGCGCGATCACTGCACCGCAGCGCCATCGACGCCGCCGACCGCGTCGACCATGGCGGCGCAGCCGCCACTCGATCGAGTGGGACATCGTCAAGTCGAACGGCCTCACGTCTGCGCGAATGGGGACGGCATGCAGATCGCGGCGATGCCGGGCGAGCCACTGCTGGATGGACGGCTTCTCACCAAGGCGATCGACGAGAATGCGGCAATCGACCGAAAGCCACCGCAGGCCCGCTACCTGCAGGCTGATGGTCGAACGATACGGCGAGAAGCGCGCAACCGACGATCACTCGCCTTCAACCGCCACAACACCATCGTCTATCGAACCTGTTCGTGAACTCGCGCATGGCGCAGATCCGCGTGCTGCAGCCGGTGGGCGTCGACTGCACCGAGCAGCCACGGCTTCATCTTCCGCCTGAAGGGCGCGCCCGAGGAGATGTTCGAGGCTTCGGTGCGCATGGTGAACACCAACAACTCGCCCTCGTCGATCGTCACCAGCGACGACCACGAGATCTTCGAGCGCATCCAGCAGTCCGCTGGTCAGCGGACGCCAGCAGTGGGTAGACCTGTCGCGCGGGCTGGAGAAGGAGGAGGCCTGGCCGAGAGGGCCACCAACGAAGCTGCCGATGAGGAACCAGCATCGTGCGTGGGCGCAGGCCCACATGAGCGCATGACTTCCGTGGGAGCTGTGGCATCGTTGTGCAGCAACCTCTGTTTCTCGAGGCGCGCCTCGCTCGGCGAGCGCCGATCTGCAGGAATGGCTGGCTCTGTACACCGATTGATGCGGGAGTAACTGAAGTGCCTTACGCGCCTGGGAACTAGGGGCTCTGCGAAGCCCGGGACCGTCTCGCTGTTCTGACGAGACGAAGTCCCTGCTGAGCATGAGAATCGACTGCGCCTCGAGCGCGCGAGCTCTCGCCGCTGGGCTCGCCGATGGCACGCGTCAACCACTACCTGACGAATGTGCGGGTTGATGCGATGTGTGGCGTCGCGCAGGGCGCGGAGCTGGCGCGCGCGCCCACCTGCTGTTCGTCGAGCACCGCCGCGAGGAGCAGCGCTGGTCCAGCCAGGCGCGCGCGGGCTGGCGCCTGCGGCGCGCGGCGACAGATCTTCCTGATCGCCGCGAAACGCGTCGCACCTGCTTCCAACTTGCGGACCATGGGCAGGGCTGCGCTGCTCAAGGCCGTTCCAGCTTCACAGATGGACATCGCCGCCTCTATGGCGCGGCGACGCCGCCACCGCGCCGCCTACACCGATCCGGCGGTGTTCGCGCTCGAGCAGGAGCGCATCTTCCGCCGCACGCCTGGCTCTACGTCGCGCACGAGAGTGAAGTGCCGCGGGCGGGGAGTCTACGTCCTGCGGCGCCTGGGGCCTGACGAAGTGCTGCTCGTGCGCGGGGAGGACGGCGGCCTGATCGCTGCTGCATAACCGCTGCAAGCGCACCGCGGCGCGCTGCATCGTCGCCGAGCCGGCGGGCAACGCGCAGCGCCAGCTGCGCTGCCCCTACCACTCCTGGACCTACGCCTCGGACGGGCGCCTGGTCGGCGTGCCGCTGCCTGCGAAGGCTACGCGGCGAAGCCCGAGCTCCTCTCGGCGCACGGCGCAGGTGGCGCGCGTCGAGAGCTACCGCGGCTTCGTCTTCGGCTCGCATGCCCCGGGCGGGCCGGGGCTGACCAGGACCCTCGGCGCGGCTGGCGAGCGCATTCGACAACATGCTCCTCGACCGCGCGCCCGCCGGCACGCTGTCAGCGCCATCGGCGCGCTGCGCCTGGAGGTACCGCGGCAACTGGGAAGATGTTCATGGAAAACGCGGTCGACCTGGTGCTTGCACCCGGGCTTCGCGCACCGTAGTTCGGTCGAACGGCGGCGCGCGCAGCCGCAGGCGCTTGCCGCCGACGGGTTGACGCGGCAGGGGCGCGCAGATGTTCCTCGCCAACGGCATGCGCGCGCCGCCAGTGGGACGCGCCGCTGCACGCTTTGCCCGGCAGGCCATGCCTGCATGGGCGGCTTCTACAAGGGCGGCGGATCGGCGCCGAGCGCGACGATCCGGCGCTCGCGAACTACAGAAAGCAGTTGCTGGTCGAGCGCCACGGCGAGGAAAAGGCCGCCGCCGTGCTGTGAAGCGGTGGACCGCTTCCACCGGCAATCTCGTGGTGGCCGAACGTATCCATCAATGCCCGGTTCGCCGCGATGCGAGTAGTGCAGCCGCGCGCTGGCCGCCGATCGCACGCTGGTCGAGGTGCTGTGCTTCTGCGGCTACTGCCGACGGCGCCGCCGCAGATGCATCGATCTCACGCTGCAGTTCGTCAGCCTGGCGGCCTCTCGCCGCCGCCCCGCTGGTCGCCTCCGACGACCTCGAGGTAGCCTGAATGGCTGCCGGCGGCCTTGCACGGACGCTCGGCTGGCTCGATTGGATCGATGCGCGCCGCCGGCGTGCTCGGCGACCGCCGGCGGTAGCCGACGGCTCGGCGCTGTCGGCAGCGGCAGCGAGCGAGCTCGCCGTGCGCAACCAGTTCGCCGCCTGGCTGCCGAGTACGCGCGGCGATGAAAGCCGAGCTGGAGGCCTTCGTGCTGAGGCACGGGCGCGCGCTTGCTGGACGAGCGGCGTGCTTCGCCGAGTGGCTCGCCCTGTTCGCCGAGGATGGCGTGTACTGGGCGCCGACGCTTCCCGGGCCGGGCGTCGCCGCAGGAGGCGCCGCTGTCGCTTTTCTACGAGCCCAAGGCTCTGCTCGCGATGCGCGTCGCGCGCACCTTCGAGCGAAACCTGACATGCACGCGCAGACGCCGGCGTCGCGCGCCGTGCACCACGTAAAGCGCGGTCGAGGTCTCCGCGAGCTGGAAGCGCGCTCCGCGCTGCTCGTCGCCGAGTGGCGCGCCGGCGAGGCGCGCTGGTTCGCCGGCCGCGTGCTGCACTCGCCTGCGGCGCGAGGCCGGGGCGTTACGCATCGTCCTGAAGCGCGTGGATCTCATCGACAGCGATGGCGCCGCGGCGGCGCTGCCACCGCTCCGTTCTAGCGGAATCAGCAATACGTAACTGAACGAAGTACAA
>ERZ1370068.5963-contig-4966_pt1 | contig 37219 bp, 65 predicted proteins | sample MGYA00561227_ERZ1370068 | MGnify/ENA primary metagenome ERZ1370068 (study PRJEB38410, sample SAMEA6850437) | metagenome | study: Metagenomic assessment of the ecological functions of the soil: analysis of the soil microbiota associated with the...
GGTGTACTTCGTTCAGTTACGTATTGCTGCCGCATCAAACCACCATCACCACAGGCTTATCGCTGCGGGTGGCGAGGATTCAGGAAGCGTATCCACCTGTCTCCTCCAGGGTGTCGGTGCCGTGTGTGATCACTACGGCGTTCACCTCGCGCTGCGCGGAAGTCGCCGCTTCGTTCAAGCGTTTTGCAGAGCTTCAGCCAGACCTCGTTGTTCATGTACCTGACTGCCGATGTTGACCACCTGCTCGCCGCTGATGTCGGCGAGTTCACCCAAGGTTGGGGACAGCCTTGATGAGGTCGCTCCATCTTGCCAGACTGCCGGACTTGCAACAGCCTGCATCGCCTGCCCGGCTGCCTGCGCTCTGGCACGGGATGGTGCCGCCGATGCAGCGGAGTCCCGACCTTCGGTTTGGCGCGCGAGGGCCGGCAGCGCGACCGCCAGCGCAGGCGCGGCTGCTAGGCAGGATCTTCACTCGCCTCATTTCTCCTCCTGTGTGGAATCGGAATATCCTCGTTGGCTGCTGCACGCGCGTGCTCAAGCAAGAGCCGGTGCCGACGTGACAAACCGCTAGCGCAGCGACGTCAGCGGCGATTCACTTCGCCTTCCCGGCGGCCTCGTCCAGCGTCTCCCCGCACAGGTCCTTGCTTCCGCTGGGCGCGGTCCAGCATTCCCTGCCCGAGCAGCGACAGGCCGCCGGTTGACTACAGCAGCCGCGCCGCGATAGCACCGCCTTCTTCCCTGCTGTCAGCCTGCGGGCTCGCCAGCGTGCCGGCCACCTCGATGAACGGGTTGGTAAACATCCCGGCGCTCACGCCGACGCCGGTGCGCGGACGGGTGTTGAACTCGAACGCGAGCGCTTCGGTGCCGAGGTCGATCTTGCCGCCCGCGACGATGGTGACCTTGTCGGACTGCATGAGCACGGGGTTGACCGTCACCTGGCCGTCCACGATATCGACCCGGACCACGGTGCATTCCAGCTGAAGGTACGGGTCCTTCGCCGAGAACGGGTTCAGCTTGCTGACGAGCTCGCGAAACAGAGCACCGCCAATCAGGCCGATGAGCACCGCTCTTGAGCTTGCCTGGCCCCTGCGTCACCAGGGATCCGCCCATTGGCGAGCGACGCCATTTGCCGTGCCGTGGCGCCTCTCACCCGGAGGCTCGCCTCCACGTTCGTCGGCGGCGCGTCCTTGGGGTCGAACGCTTCGAGGGCTGGGGCGCACGTTCCTGGCGGAGACGCTGATGCCGAGCTCGGCAGCCGCCGCCGTCCGCGGGCGCGAGCTTGACCGCGCCGCTGATGGTGCCTTCGAGGTTGTCGCGCACGCGTGCCCACGAGCGTCAGCTGGCCGCCGTCCACGCGCAGCGTGCCATCGACGTCCCGCAAGACTTCCGTGCCAAGCTTGACTTCGGCCAAGGTGAAATGCACGCTGGCGTCGACGGGCACCGGCTTGACGACGGGCAGCGGCGTGTCGTCGAAGACAAACTGCGTTCCGCTTTTTCGGCGGCGGCTTCGGTTTCGAATGCGCGTCGTCGGCCGATTTCGCGCCGGTCCCTGGGAAGGAACGGTGTCAGATCCAGACGGGGCGAAGCAGAGTTCGATTTCCACCTGCTTCCTGCCGGCTCCGACCATCGACACCCACCCCGATATCTCGGTCTCGCCGATTCGGCCCGCTGAGGTTCTTTACCTCGAGCTTGTCGCGACTGCCGGCGTAGTTGCCGCTCATGGACAAAGGATCTCCGGCAGCCCCTGCTGCAGCCTGCTCCAGGCTCTCGGCGGCGAGCTCGAAGCGCAGGTCGGCGCTCGGTTCGCGGGCCAGGCGGACTGTTCCGTTCACCCGCGCTGTTGCGCCGGCGAATCTCGCGCTCACCCCGTCGAGGTTGATTTCCGTGCGCGAGGAGGCAAAGCGGCCGCCGACCTCGAGTGGCGCCGGCCGGCAAACCGGTCACGTCGAACACCGCCGCCAGGCGGGCGGCATCCGCCACCGAGGCCTCGATCCGCAGGTCCGATCCGGGCAGGCCGAGCGCGCGGAGCGTGCCTCCGATCTTGACCTTGATGTCGCCGAGCTTGGCGGCGAGGTCGAGCCGGGTGAGGTCTCCGGCGTCCGTCAGCCGCACGTCGGCGATCAGAGGGCCGGCCAAGACGACCGGCAGCTGGAGCTTCTTGAGCATCGTGCCGATATCCGGATGCGCGAGCTTCACGGCGAGATCGGCTCCGTCCAGGGGATCGAGGCGGCCGAGGCCTGCCTTGACATCGACTCGCAGGTCGCCCACCGCGGCCTGGATCGCCGTGCGGATGTTTCGCCCGGAGGTGAGCGCATCCAGGGGCCCCAGCTCGCCGCTCACCGCAACCGGGAACTCGTTCAGGCTGCCTTTCCCGGAGATGGCGAGCAGGCCGTCGGAACCGGGGCCGATGCTCAGCGTCTCGATCAGGCGCTACCCGGTCGGCTTGCCTCGCTCGCGATAGGTGATCCGCACGTTGCCGAGCTTGCCGCTCTCGATGACGAGAGGCACTGCGGTGCCGCTCTCGGCGGAGCGGCTCCGCAGCCTGCGCGGGCGCGCGCGCCTCGCCGAACACCCAGTTGCCCTTTGCCGTCGGCGTTCGTCTCGAGCAGGACGGAGACGTCGCTCAACTCGAACGAGCGGACGTCGACGGGTCCCGAGACCAGCGACCAAAGGCCGACCTGCACCGACACGCGCCCGATCTCGACCATCTGCGGCTGCGAGCCCCAGTCCGCGTTTCCGAGCGCACGCGCTCGGCAACCACGGAGATCGAGGGCAGCACTTGGAGCTCGAACGCCCCGTCGATCGCGAAAGGTCGCCCGAGCAGGTCGGTGGCGAGGGCCTCGATGCGCCCCTTGTGCTGGCTCAGGTCGCCGAAGGCGAGGTAAAGCACGACCGCGACGAGCAGGGCTACCGCGGCGGAAAGGACGATGACGGCGAGGCGGCGAAGTGACATGGCTTCTCGAAGCCCCCGGGTATCAGAGCTGCAGAACGCGCTGCGCGTTGCCATGGAGGGACTTTCGCGCGGTCTTCGGCGCTGAGCAGAATACTCGAATCTGCGTCCACCTGTTGACGACGAACACGATGGGCCACGATAGCGCCCTTCATGAATCAGGACAGAAGCATGAAGTTTCAGATCAACGACGGCAGCATACGCGCGAGCCCGGAAGGATTAAGGAAGCTCTGATCAGAGCTTCCTTAAGGAACGCCTTTGCTCTGGCCCTTCATCTTCTCGATGGCTTCCTCTTTGTCTGCCCTGGCTTCCATGATCAGGCGGTAGGCGATGTAGTATTTGTAGATGTTGCTGACGTAGGTGACCGTCTCCGCCCCGATCTTCTCGGCGGCGACATACTCCACGTTATCGAACCAGACGTTCGGATCCAGTCCACGCTTGGCGGCTATCTTACGCAGCTGGGAAATGCGGCCCGCGCCGGCATTGTAGGAAGCGAACGCGAACAGGGCCTTGTCCAGCTGGGTCATGGGCTCGTTGACCGTAGTACTTGTCTATCATCCATCGCATGTACTTGACGCCGGCGTGGATGTTCGGCTCGGTCTTGGTGATGTCGCCCACGCCGAGATCCTCCCCGGTGGCGGGCATGACCTGCATCACGCCGATCGCGCCCACCGGGCTGCGGGCGGCCTGATTGAGCTGGGATTCCTGGTATCCCTGGGCCGCCATCAACAACCAGTCCACGTGGTACTTGTCCCCGTACTTCTGGAAATACTCAACCAGGGCGAGGAATTTCTTGCGCTAGGACTTGGAGGCAGCGTCCTTTACGTACTTTGTGTTCTTCAGGTAACGCGTCAGGATCCTGTTTACCTCCGCGGTCCTTGCGTTGTGGCGAGTCGCGAAGTCGTCAAGAGCCGCCTTGAGCTGCGGGCTCCCCTTGCGGATCGCCCAGGCGATGTCTCCGCCGGAGCGCACAGCGACGCCGTCATGCACCGTGATCTTGGGGAAGATCCGTTTCCAGAAGTCTGCCTTGTGCTTGTCCACGACGATGAGCGGAATCAGTCCGGCGTTCACCATCTCGATCAGATCCTCGTCCTCCAGTGTCTCCGGCACCTCTTTGATGATCACAGCAGGCTTCTTCTCGGCGGCGAAACGCCGATTGAGGGCCACCAGGCTCGTCGTAATAACTGGAGGACGTGCGAACGAAGACCTCCTTCCCCGCCAGATCGTCCACGCTGGACACCGCCGGCGAGGCGGGTCCGGACACCACCAGCTCGCTGACGTTGCGATACACCGGCGAGGAAAAGTCAACCAGCCTTTCGCGCTCTTCGGAAATGGTGAGGTTGGACGCCGCGATATCACCCTTGCCGGCGACCAGCGCCTGCAGCAAGTCGCCCGCGATGGACCGGAATGAACACCACCCGCACCTTGATATGCTTTTTGCTTCAGCGTCTTGCTCTTGGCCAGCTTCTTGTTCAGATCCGTCTCGAACAGCTGAAAGATGTCGTAGGTCGTGCCGCGCTGGACCCCCTTGTCCATAAAATAAAAGGTCTTGCTGTAGACCGTCAGCACTCGAATGACCCGTCGCGCGATCATCCCGTCGAGATCGCCGGTCCACGGCGCCATCATCTCTTCGGGCGCGATGGTGAGTCGCTCACGCTGCGGCGTCTTGGGTGGCGGCTTTGCTTCGTCCGCCGCATGGATCGGGCTGGCGAAAAGAGTGCACGCGAGGGCCGCCCGGCGACGAGGGCTAGCCCACTGCGGCTTGAGGAATCAGCGGGACTGGGTGGCACGTGGTGACTCCTCGATGCAGATCCTGCTCAAACTGGAGTTGACCCGCTTTCCTGGAGGATTGAGGTTTGGTTTATTGGGCGAGCGTAGCATGTCGCCGCTCGTGGTTCATTGGCGCGTCGATCACTACGGCGAGGTACAGGAAGCCGGCCTTTACGCGGGCCCGCGCGCGTTTAGCTGACGTTGCTCGCGACTCTCTGGAGAAGTCGCGCTTCGGAGGCTTCGCCTCCTCGCTTATGGAATATCCGGGCTGGGGCCCATCGCCGCTAACCTCTCCAGCGCCGCCCCGGTCACGCGGAAGATGGTCCAGTCGTCCAGCGCAACGGCGCCGAGCGACTTGTAGAAGTCGATTGCTGGCGTGTTCCAATCCAGCGCCGCCCATTCGAAGCGCCCGCAACCGCGCGTCGTGCGCGATGCGCGCCACGTGCAGCAACAGCGCGCGGCCATAGCCCTGGCGGCGGCACTCGGGCTTGACGTACAGATCTTCGAGCCACAGCCCTCGCCGTCCCAGGAAGGTGGAGAAGTTGTGAAAGAACACGGCGAAGCCGACCGCGGCAGCGCGATCGAAAGCGAGCAGCACCTCGGCGCCGGGCCGCGCCCCCGAACAGGGATTCGCGCAGCGTCTCTTCGGTGGCTGTCACCAAATGGCTGAGGCGCTCGTACTCGGCCAGTCCTCGGATGAAGTCCAGCACCAAAGGCAAGTCCGGCTCGGCAGCCGGTCGAATGGTGAGATGGGCGTGATTCTCGTTCATGCGTTGGCCTGGATAATTCATGAGGGACTCGGGATGATGGCGAGTCGAGTTGCGAGTCAGTTGCGGCTCGACTGGCGCAGCCGATAGTTCACTCTATCGGCAAGACAGTCGAGGGCGCAAATGGCCGCAAATCGGCCGTCAGGTCCCGCACAGCGCGGAGCAGGTTCCGTCGGCCATGGCCGATGGATGCGACCGCGGAGCGGGACAAGGCGCGCCGTGATCATGCGCGGTCCTCACGCGCGCCTGCACGGTCGCATCCCGGCAAGCGGGGCCCCTGCTCCACGTTCCGGCGCGCCCGAGTAGCCCGGCGCAACACGGTGTACCCAGGCTGAATCGTTCACAGGCCTTAGCGCGCGACCTTTGTTCTCTTCGGGGGCGTCTTCATGAATTATTCAGGCTTGTCCTTCTGTCCGCCACGTTGCCTCGCCGTGCCCGCGAGGCGCGACTTTGCCTTGCCGCTGTCATGCCGTGCCGATTCGGCCTCCGCCGTATCGGTGATCCACCGCACGAAACTCTGCACCTCGGACCGGCCGCGTGCGTGCGCTGCCTCGACTACACAATAGCCGCGATCGGTCCGCACGCGCTGCATGAACGGCGCTACCAGACTGCCGTCCTGGAGCAGGTCCTGCACCAGCACCGTGCGCCCGAGCGCTACGCCCTGGCCGGCCAGCGCCGCGCGTATGGTCTGGTCGAAGTAGTTGAAGGTCAGCGATCCCGAGGGGCGCAAATCGGGTATGCCGGCCACCTCCAGCCAGATGCGCCAGTTCAGCCATGGCGACGGATTGTCGAGGTCGTCCAGGTGCAGAAGGACGTGGTGGCGGAGGTCCTTCGGTTCGCGCAGAGGAGCGCTCGCCATGTCGAGCAGCGCCGGCGAGCAGACTGGCAGCAACTCTTCGTCGAATAGCCAGACCGCGCCTTTGGGTGCGGACTGCGGCGCGCAGTAGCGCACCGAGACATCGATGCGCTCGCGATCCAGGTTCAAAATGCGGTCGTTGGCGGCGATGCGCACTTCGACCCCCGGGTGCGCCTTCTGGAAGCTGCCGAGCCGCGGGATCAGCCATAGCGCGCAGAAGCCCATGGTCGAGGTTACCGTCACGAGCGAGGAGCGAGTGCGGCGCGACAGGCCTTCCATCGCCTCGTTCACTTGACGCAGGGCGCTGCTCACAGCGTGATAAAGCTGCGCACCCGCTTCGGTGAGCCGCAGCCCTTTCGGCTTGCGGACGAACAGCGCCACGCCCAACCGATCCTCGATCGTCTTGATCTGGCGGCTGACCGCGGACTGGGTAATGAACAGCTCGTCCGCCGCGCGGGTGAAGTTCAGGTGCCGCGCCGCCGCCTCGAAACCCGGAGCAGGTCGAGCGAGGGGCTGCCGTGGTTGGAATCAGTCATTCCTGCAACTCATCCATCGCATTCCGAAATGTCGTTTGAGCGCAGCTGCGCGCACAGGGACAATACGCGTGCGGTGTAATGATCTTTCGGAATGGTGCGCAGGTCAATCTGCCGCCGAGTGGAATGGTTGAAGGAGAAAATCATGGAACTCAAGCTGGGTGGGTCGCGTCTGGGTCTCGACCGGGATCAGCTCGTCGCCGTGCGCGACGGTAAGGGTGTGCGGGTCTCGTGCCTGAGCGGGCGCGCTGTGGATTACACAGGAGCAGAGTACCTCTGACGTGGTGCTCGAGGCCGGGCGACTCGTTCGTCATCGATCAGCCGGGCCTGACCCTGGTCATGGCGCTGCGCCCGAGCAACCTGCGGGTGTGCGAGCCACGGGCGTCCGCGCTGTGGGACGGTCTGCGCGACTGGTTCGGCGGACGGATGTTTGGCGGCCACGCGGCCGCCTAGACGCGGTGGCGGCATGCGGCTGGACGTTCATAGTCGGCGCCGGCTGCCGGGCCCGGCTCAGCGACGGTCGCGAAGTCCTGATCCGTGCGGCCCGCACGGGCGACGAGCCGTTGATTCAAGCATTCGTGGGCGGGCTGATCGCTGGTGAGCCGTCATCAACGCTTCTTCCTCTCTTTGCGGGAGCTCCCGCCGACCATGCTGGATCACCTCTTGCGAGCGGACCCGGGCGCTGAGGCCGCGTTGCTGGCGTTGAACACGCACGGCGACGGGACTAACGACGTTGTCGGGACTGGTGCAGTACGGGGCGGCGTCGGGCGGCAGAAGCGCAGAGGTGGCCGTCGTTGTCGCCAGACGCCTGGCGACGCAGCGGGCTTGCCACGCGATTGCTGTCGGATCTGGCGCAAGTGGCCGCCTGCGCAGGTTTGACACACTCGAGGCGGACATCCTGCGGGACAACTTCGCAGCCATCAAACTTGCGAGCAAGCTGGGCGCCAATCCCGGAATCAGCCCGAATGGACGCACACTCGTGCGGGTGTCGCGAGCGCTGACTGTGCCGGCCGAAACCAGTTTGCCAGCGGGTAACCAGCCGGTCCGATTCAGCGTGCCGTCAGCGTGCTGACCGTGGCCTTGGGGATCAATTCCCGAGTCGAAGGTTCAGGCCCCTGTAAGACGGGTGTGGGATACTGGTGCTGCACAAGTTGCTTCCATGGGTCAAATCCCCGGCCCGTTCGGTAGCGGGGTCGGGGATTTGTGGATGCCGAGCGCGCCGGCCCGTCAGGAACCCGTAAGGTTGGCGTGTAAGAATCGATAGGCATATTTGCTTCCATTCGGGCCAAGCCCCCAGCCTCATGCGGGGCGGGGGCTGATGGGTTGGCCCATAGGCGAGTCTCCGCTGGGCGCTCAAGCCCCGGCCGCTGCGAACCTGCGGCGGATATCCTCGACACGCGCGCGGTTCACCCCGAAGTCGCTGTAGCCCAGGCGTGATGCCGAGCGCACTTGGATGGTCTTCGCGCCCGGCTCGAACCAAAACTCCACGTCGTCCACGAAACCCATCAGCGCGCTCTGGTACTCCGCGTAGATGTAGTCCTGGCTGCGGGAGACAATGCGGGTGCGCGGCGTGGCTTCGATGATCTTCACCAGCGCCTCCATTGCGCGCTCGCGCGTGCCGGTGTAGGTCAACGGCGCTATCGCGTGGCCCGCGTCCTGCGCCTGGCTGCTCACCGCGTTGGGAGAGGTGGGCGGGGCTTCAGCCGCCCGTTCTTCACGCCCAGGTCATCGGGGCGTGTACCGCTTAACCATCCCATCGCTCCTCCTCGCTCGTCCGCACGATCAAGCCTTTCACAAATGCCAAACGCAGCACACCGGTGGCTAACCCGTCGGGCGGGAACGCGATCCTATTCTGCTAGACTTTCGCTTCCTTAGGAATATCCGAACGGGGTCGCGGCACCATGTTGAAAGGCAAATCCGCAGTCGTGACCGGTTCGACCAGCGGCATCGGGCTCGCTATCGCCCGTGCCCTCGCCGAGCGGCGAGTGAATGTGATGCTGAACGGGTTCGGCGATCCGGAAGAGATCCGGCGCATCCGCAGCGGGCTGGACGACGCACGGCGTAAAGGTGATTCACTCGGGCGCCGACATGAGCCGGCCGCCCGAGATCCACGCCATGATTGCCGAAGCAGCGCACATCTTCGGCCGCGTAGACATCCTGGTGAACAACGCCGGCATCCAGCATGTCGCTCCGGTGGACGAGTTCCGCTGGACAAGTGGGACGCCATCATCGCCATCAACCTCAACTCGGCGTTCCACACCATCCGATCCGCCCTGCCCGTCATGAAGGCCAAAGGCTGGGGCCGCATCGTCAACATCGCCTCGGCCCACGGGCTGGTCGCTTCGCCCTTCAAGTCGGCTTATGTCGCCGCCAAGCATGGCCTGGTGGGCTTGACCAAGACCGTGGCGTTGGAAACCGCGAGGCCAGGGCATCACGTGCAACGCCGTCTGCCCCGGCTACGTGCTCACGCCCCTGGTGCAAAAGCAGATCGACGACCAGGCCAAGGTGCACAAGCTCCCGCGCGAAGAGGTGATTGCCAAGGTCATCCTCGAGCGGCAGCCGAGCAAGGCATTCGCGCGGGTCGAAGAGGTCGCCGCGCTTACGTTGTTCCTGTGCGGCGATGATGCTTCGTCCATCACCGGGACTACGCTAAGCGTCGATGGCGGGTGGACCGCACAGTAAGGCTTCCCTAACCCGGCATTCCCACACGGAAGTCCAACGATGAACACAATCATGGTGACCAGCAACGGTCCGCTCGAATGCCGGGGTGAAATCGCGATCGTCAATGCAGACGGCGTGGTGCTCGCGAACGAAACGGAAACCTGGCTGTGCCGCTGCGGCCATTCGGCCAACAAGCCCTTCTGTGACAGCAGCCACCGGAAGGCCGGGTTCCGGGACGCGAGCACGGCACCGGCGGCGCAGCCCTCGGCCGAGCCCGGGCCCGCCGGCGTCCTGCGCGTGACGCTGCGCTCCAACGGCCCGCTGCGTTTGGACGGCCGCTGCGAGGTGCAGCATCCGGCGGTCGGTTTGATCTTCGCCGGCAGCGAGACCGCGCTATGCCGCTGCGGCCAATCGGGCAAGAAGCCGTTCTGCGACGGCACTCATCGTCAAGTGGGTTTCACCGCGTGAAGCGTCTACCGGGCGCGGCCGCTTGTGACTATTGAGCTTCGCGAAATTGGCTAACACGTATCCGCATCACTCCCGCCGGCTGTGCCGGCACCCTCCCGAGAAGGCTCCCACCACCCCGACCACTGCGTGGTCACCCTCCTCTGGCAGGAGGGGAGATCTACTTCTCTCCCTCCTTTTCAAGGAGAGTGGCGCCGAAGGCGACGGGGTGGTTGTGGCGGTTAATCCTTAGCTGCCGCCAGCCTCGTCGAGCCGTTTGCGCGCGGCAACCACTGCCGCTTCCAGCGCCTGTTGACGTGCAAGTAGGATTCCTCGAGGCGGCTGGCTCCGCCTGCAGTGCCGATCCTTTCTCCCGGCAGCGGTTCCTTGCCAGCTAGCTGTGCCGCCTCGGCGTCCTTCAACGCCTTCTGCGCTTCCTGGATCTGAGCCCGGCGATCCTGCCCCGCTTGACCCTGGCCGCGGATTCCTGGGTTTGCCTCTGCTGCTCTTCCGGCGAGATGGTTTTGACGCCGGTGTTGCCGGTCTGCGGGACGAACTGCTCCACCTTTTTCGCACCGGGCACGGGTTTCTCGCCGTAGATGACGCGTCCGTCGGGCATGATCGACTTGAATATGGTCTGGGCCCAGCCAGCGGCCGACAGCGCGAGAGCGAGAAGTACGGCGGCGTGGAGGAGAGGTTTCATCGTGGTGCAAGCCCTTCAATGCAAGACCAGGACAGTTTAGTCCCTGCGTGGACGCTGTGCTGCAGCTAGCCCTTGCCGGTCACCTTGAACGACGCGACGGTCTTCTCGAACTCGGGATAGTAGGTGTCGAAGTAGTAGAGCTTCGGTGCCGTGAAGTGGATGCGATAGTACGCGGACTTGTCGGCGAAGCCATATACCACGCGCTGGATTTCGAGGCCGCGCGAGTTCTTGTAGCTCATGCGGAGCTTGTAGCCCTCGGTGCCGGATATCTCTGCCGGTTCGTTCTCCAGCACGTTCAGGGCGGCGGTGAACTCATCCTGCATCTTGGTTTCCGCGATCTCCAGCTCCGCGAGCTCGGCCGGCAGCATCTCTGCAGTGGCCGCCTTCTTGCTCCTGGGAAAAGCCTCCTTGAGCGAGCGCCTGGTAAAGACGATCACTTCCAGCAGAAAGCCGTTGCGGCTCGCCAGGAGCGCCTTGTGATCCGGGGCGATCTGCTTGATCCAGCCCGTGGGCAGGTCCACCGTGTAGCTCTTGTCCGGCCCTTCGGTCCGCGGCGTGTCGACGCGCTGAGGTGGCGTCGCCGCGCAGCCCGCGAGCAGCAGGACGAGCGTTGGGATGAGCATGCGTGTCACGGCTGGCCTCCGGCTCTTTCTTCTGGCGATCTTCAGGATAGCTCTCCACGTACTTTGCGGTCCGGCGCATCCGGCGCCAGCTCGAGGTAGCGGTCGAGGTATTTTTGCGCGTCGGCATAGTGGCTCGCTTTCATCGCGAGCGCGCCCAGGGCGCGGTAGCTGGGCGCAAACCCGGGCGCCGCCTGCACCGCCTTCAGATAGGCCTCCTCGGCCCGCTTCAGATCGCCCGCTTCTCCGCGCAGCCTGTAGGCCTCGCCCACGTAGTATTGCGCCTGTGGCGGGAGCTCGCCCAGGTCCTCGGGATCCGTGAGCATGATGAGGGCGCTCTCCGCCCGCCCCATCGACAGCATGTTGTCGAGATTGTCCAGCCGCACCCTGCAGGACGGTGCGGGCGTAGTCGGCTCGAACCGTACCGTCACCGCCGGCAGCGGCGCCGGCGGAGAGCTTCTTCATGTTGTCCACCCGCTCCTGCAGCCTGGGGTGAGTGGCGAAGAAGTAGGGCTCTTTGATGTCCTCGGCCTTGATTTCCGCGATCAGGTGCTCGAATACTCTGGGCGATTCGTGCACGTCATCAGCGCGGCGCGCTTCAGCCGCGCGAAACCCTGGAGTGTCGGCTTCGGTCTCCATCGCGCGCGAGAAGCCGAAGATGGAGCTGGCGGCCATGAGCTGCTGGCAGGATGGGCACACCCAGCATCGCGCCGAAGGTGGCGAACGCCGAGTTGTCTTTGAGGCTCTCCGTGTTCTGATAGCCGTGGCGATTGGTGAAGTGCGTGCCTTCGTGGGCCATCACGGTGGCGAGCTGGGCTTCGTTCTGGAAGCGCGCCAGCAGCCCCTGGTTGATGTAGATGCGGCCGTTGGGCAGCGCGAATGCATTGAGCTGAGGCGATTTCACGATGCTGACCTCGATATGCCCCCTTGAACTCGGGGAACAACCGGTCCGTCACGCCCCGCACATAGGCGGTGGCTGCCGCGTTCTCGTAGATCACTCCGCCGTTGGCAAGCGCCTGCGCCATTTCGTCGCCCTGGCTCCAGACGCGCTGCTCGTCGCCGGCGACATGTCCCAGCGAACTGCCGTCGGGAAAGGGCGGCAGACCGTTCGCCGCGAGGCGCAGCGGTACACCAGCCGAGGGTCAGCGCTGTCACCTGGAGCAGCGCGACAAGCGCGCGCTGCCACAATCGCCCGTCGCTCTCGCACGGCGAGGGCGATCGGCGTTTCAGGCTGTTCCGCAACGGCCTACTTGGACGCATGTCGCAGCGTTGGACCGCGCCGGGGTAGGTCGCGAACAAGCCCTCCATCAGGCTGCGCATCACGGCGGGGTCGCGCAGATTCGCAGACCCGGTGCGGATGTCGCTGCTGAACCAGAGCAGATCGCCGCTGCGCATGTCCACCACGCCCACCGACATGAACGCGGGCATCGAGGTGGGCATCATCATCACGCCGGTCAAGGCGCTGGCCAGGATGCCGAATGCCATCGCTGCCCTGCGCCCCGCGCTGGAGATATAGTCGGTGCCGACCATGAACACGGCCAGCGTCCACATCGGTGTGCTCCGAGAAGGGCGTCAGCCCCGGTCCGAGGGTGCAGTCGAACTGCGCTGCGCGCTCTGCGCCACGCGGTGTATGGCGAATGACTGGCACCGTATGCGCTTGCGCCCACCAGTGCGTACAACGCTGTGTGACTGCTCAAGCAGGGCCTTGTCGGCGCTGGACAGTTGCGGCCCACGGACCAGCTCGAACAGATGCTGGACTGGACCACGCCCTCGATGGCGGTCACGGCGTGGCCGGAAGCCTCCTTGCTCCAGTCGTCTACCTTTCCACTACGCCGCCGGTAGAAACCTCGTGCACCAGGATATCCGGCTCGACCAGCAGGACTTTGTGCGGCAGCGGCTTGTCCGGATCCTTGCCGACGTTCTGGTTGACGGAGGTACTGGAGTCCCGCACACGCGGCGAGGAGCGCCACTACGGCGAGCGCAAAGGAAAGACGCAACGACGGCACCTAGAATCCTCCCTAATTCAACTCCTGCAGCCTTGGCTTTTCGCCACGAACCCGGCGGATGACGCCAACTCAACTTTAAGTCAAAGCTGCCATCGCTGCGCTTGACATCCAGATACTGGTTCACGAGAGCAACTGCGCAGCGCTGCGGCGGCACGTCCAGACACACCACGCTGCCTTCGCTTGAGCCGGCGGAAAGCGGCGTCGCGCCGGAGACGGTATTCCACCGCGGCCGCGTGGGTGAGCGCGGCGTCGAAGTCGTTCACCGCTGCGGAGGCGGTCTGGTCCAGGGCGCGCTCGCGCAGGCTGGCGAACAGCACCAGGTGCCGCTTCTGCAGCAGCCGCAGCGCGGGCGGCAGGAGTCGTCGTCATCCTCGTCGCGCAGGTTCGAGATCAGCACCACCAGCGCTCGTTTCTTCAGCCGCGTGGACAGGGCCACCGCGGCTTGATAGTAGTCGCTGGTGAGCAGACCGGGCTGCAGGCCGTAGACCTGGTTGAGGATATGGCTGACCATGGCTTGCGACTTGCGCGGCGCCAGCCACAAGTGCTGGCCGCTCATGGTCATCAGCCCCACCGCGTCGCCCTGGCGCAGGCCGACGTAGGCGAGCAGCAGCGTGGCATCCAACGCGTGATCGAAGTGCGAGCAATCGTCGTCCTTGGCGCGCATGCGCCGGCCGCAATCGACCAGGAACACCACTCTGCTGGTCGCGCTCGTCCTGGTATTCGCGCGAGATCAGCTTCGCATGCGCTGGCTCGCCTTCCAGTCGATCTTGCGCAAGCTGTCGCCTTCGCGATACTCGCGCAACTGATCGAAGTCCAGCCCCTTCGCCACGGCGGCGCCGCTGCAGAATGCCCATCTGCGACAGCCGGTTATCGACGGCGAACAGCGCATAGCGCGTGAGCGCGGCGAAGTTGGGATACACGCGCAGAAGCGACGGCTCGCCCACCCGCACCCGGCGCTTGCCAGAGCGTGAGCGGAGAGTTCAGTCGCAGCTCGACCGGGCCGAAGTGCAGATCCCCGCGGCTGCTGGGGCGCAGGCGGTAGGAGAATTCCGCCCAGCCGCCGGCCGGGATGGCCAGAGCTGCGCGGCAGGCCCTCGACTGCGCACTCCGAGGATGATGGTCGAACACCTCGCACGCCAGCGCGCAGACGGTCGTGGTTGGAGAGGTGCAGGCGCACGTCGATCCACACGCTACAACGGTGCCGATGCCGGCAGCACCCGGCGCGCTCTCGATGCGCGCGCGCGGCGCGCCGTCACCAGCAAATCGCCCAGCGCTGCCGCGCCCAGCAGCGCGCTGGCGACCAGCCAAGGCTGCGCTCAGCTCGGCCCAGATCGACGCGGCGACCGCGGCGATCAGCCAGAGCAGGGCGAGGCGGACCAGCAGCGGGGAAGGGATCATCGGACCGGCCGGGAAGCGCAAATCGCCGCACAAGCGGCGTCGCTCTCTTTATATCATGCCGCTACCACCGCATAGCAGGCCGGCTCTTTCGATGGCCGGCCCGCAGTCCTCGCTGCTTGCGTTGCCAGGCTCTTCGGGCGGGCCTGGCGTGTAATAGTTCTACTTCCGTGTAACGCTTACATGGTAAACCGCGACCGATCATGCAGATCGCACGGCTCGAACAGCTATGGATGGCAACGTGGGCAGCGTTGGCCGCGCGGTGTCCTCTTGTGACGACTTCCGGAACGAAACCCGCATGGTCGTTTGCGTCGCGGCATTTCTTGTCAGATCCCGTGCAACGCGAGAAGATTCGAGCAGGCCTCGGACCGATCCCGGTGCCGGGCCTCGAAAATCCGGTCGCACAGAGAATGAACCCAGTGGCTACAGCACGCAAGACCCGAAGCGGTCGAAGCCGCAGTCAGTAGCAGCGGACCCTGCCGAGGGCCGCGTCGAACAGCTCACCGCGTTGCTGCATGAGCTCGATGGGAAACGCGCATCAAGAACGAAAGTGTTGTCGCGCGAGCTCCACGACACCCTGGTCGCGACACTCTCGGCTACCAAGATGGAGTGCGACTGGCTGCCGAGCCCGCGACCGCGGAGTGGAGGCGGAGGTCAAGCGACGGCTGGGCACGCGTGAGCGGCTCGCTCGGAGAGGCGATTGCCTTTGCCCGCAAGGTCATCGATCAGCTGTGGCCGACCGTGGTCCAGCACTTGGGTCTGGCGACCGCGCTGCGCCACCAGCTCGCCGAGCTGAAGGCGAGCTCCGGGTTGGACCTGGACGCGGATTTCGACGCCGACCTGGGTACGCTGCCGGAGCGCGCACGATGATGCTGTTATCGCACCGTGCAAGAAGCGTTGGAATTCTGCATGCGGCAGGAGCCTCCGTTGCAGCCCCGGCTGCATCTTCGCCGCACCGACACGGGCGTCGAATTGCAAGATCGAACCGGGCGCCGCGACGAAGCTGCGCACCCGGGGTGCCAACCCATTCGACGGCCGCATGCTGCGGGAGCTGGGCGTTACATCTGGGTGGAGAATGCGAGCTTGGAGACGCGGCGCCGGAACAATTTCAGCTGCGGCTCTTTCTCCCATTCCACTCTTGAGACGCCTCGCGCTGGCGTGAGATCGATCCAGGATCATTGATGCAGCGCCAAGACGAGACCGAATCGGATCGCTGCCGTGTCATGTGTGGTGGACGATCACCCGGCCTCGGCGGAGATGCTGGCCGAGGTCCCGCGCAGTGGAGGGCTACGGCGCCGGCGTGGCGCATAGCGGCCAAGAAGCACTGGTCATCGCCCGCGCATTCAAGCCCGCGATCGCGCTGCCTCGATATCGGCCTGCCCGACATGAACGGGTTCGAGCTCGCGGGACTGTTTCAAGGCCGCCCCGGACTTGCAGCACATCCGCTTGATCGCGCTGAGCGGCTACGCCCAGCCGAACGATGCGGACGCCTCCAAACCCGGCGGGTTCGAGCACCATCTGATCAAGCCGGTCGAAATCGAGAGAGCTGTTGTCCGTTCTGGCCCGGCTGGCGATCTGAGCAGCCAGTGCGTTGCAGCCGCTATCCTTCGGCGTTCCCGACATCGATCAATGGCACCAGCGCAGCGAATGGAGTGAGCAGGGCTCCCAACGCGACCGCCGCTGCGACGCGTCCCGCCACAGGTCCGGTTTGCAGTGCACTTCGGGGTGCTTGAAGGTGCCGGCGATCACGATTGGCGCATGCAACCGCGCGATGCTGGCGTGCTTCGATTTTGCCTTCAGCCGCAGGATCATAGCGCCTCGTCGCGAAAGAAATGCTGCCTTCCCCCGTGATGTTCGCCTCGGACGAATCGAGTATGAGGTGATCGGCAACGAGCACGCCGTTGCGCAGGCTGGCACTCGCAACCATGCAATTGACGCGCGCCGCACGGTCGCCGAACACTACCAGCTCAGCGGCCTTGCCGAGATCAAGGTCGGCGAGAACCAGAGCAAGCGTGCTCACGCGGCCTTCCGGCACGAACAGATCGAGCTGGCCATCGCCGGACGCCAGGGTGGCGGCGATGGAGCTGCCGGCGGCACGCAGCGTCACATGACCGGATAGCTTTGCCGGCGCTGCCATGCTCCGCGCTCAGTCGGGGAAAGAGCGTGCCGATCTCGAGGTCGCGCAGCGTCACGTCGGCCGCCGATCTGATCTTGTCTTCGCGGGCGTCCAGCGCGATGCTAGAGGACACGTGGCCTCCAGCGACATCGAAAGCCAGCGGGTTTAGGCGCAGCTCCCCTCGCTCGAGCGCGAGATGAGCCGCTACGTTATCCAGCGGCAGATCCCGTACCAAAACGCGCCTCACCACGGAATCGCAGATCGACGCCGATAGCGCCGCAAGCGGCGCGGGTCATAGGATTTCGACTGGCAGGGCGCGCGCGGCCGGTGTCGATTTGGCGATCGGCGAGGCTTCTGCTCAGGGCACGCTGCCCGGCAAGGGCTTGGCTTGCGGCGGTTCCGCGAACCACCCCAGATCGCGCGCATGGAGACGCCTCCTGACCAGAGGTCGGCAACGATCGTCGCCCGCTCGCCCGTGCGGGCAACCGACCACGTTCCATGCAAGTCGCTGCGTCCCACCTTGAGATCGAGCTTATCGCAGACCCACGCGTTGTCTTTTCGCAGCAAGTGCACGGATAGACGATAGGGCGGCGTGCGGTGAAGCGATACGCCAGTGAACGGGAGCACAGTTTGGCGAGGTTGCTTCCGTGCAGCTCGGAAGGTCCCGTCGACCGTGTTCCAATCGAGGGGCACGAGCGTGCCGCAGAACGATCCGCTTGCATCATGCGCCGTTCCCCGGGCCTCTACCCGATAGGGCGTGCCGGGTTGCGCCAGCGACAAGGGATTTCCGGCGCGTCCTTCGACATGGAAAGGCTGCCGTCCTACTCTTGCGGCTCCAGTGAAGCGCAGCCCGGACTCGGACTGCGCTTGCGGCCACCTATCCGACTCGATCTCGAGGTCCGCCGTGGCCTTGAGGATGGCATCGCGATAAGTGAGCTTCCCTTCGCTCACCTGCACCGAACCGATCTCGGCGGGATGCGGCGCGCCGGTTCTCGGCTTGACCCCTGGCGCCAATTGGGCGTGGCCATCCGCATCTTCCTCCAGCGTGAGCGCCGGCCTGAATAGATGAACCTCCGGGACGACGACGCGCCGATGAAGCAGAGGCAGCAGCTCCAGCCGGAAGGCGACCCGCTCCGACTCGCATCAAATCCGGCGCACTGCCGCCGGTCGAGCTGCCGAGAACGACGTTCGGTCACCTCGACAAGGAGCGGAAGCGGACGGCCTCACTGTGAGACGGCCGTTGATGGTGACAGGCCGGCCAGCCTGTCGCTCAGTGTACTCCGCGATCGGGGCGCGCAAGATATTCAGGAGGAAGATTAGGAGGGCCAGCCCGAGCAACAAGACGATCAAGACCATCGCAAGGGATCGCGATGAGCAGGCGCGATCACGCGCGTCGCACATGGGATCGGTATGCGCTGCCGGGCCGGCTGCGGGCGGTCCTCGGCCACGAACGAGCGCCGGCCCGCGCCGATGGCAGACTGCATGCGCCAGACCGGAAACTTCCTTGTTCATGGACCTCTCGTCGATGCTCGGTTCTTATCTAGAGCAGTGCGTGTGCCAGCGCTTCGCAGCTCGGCCGCAAGCGATTTCTGCCGGTTGCGTCAGTACGGCGAGAAAGATCTCGACCGGGAATGGAATCACGTGGGTTACATGCAGCTGCGGGGATCGGGGGTCGGCTGCGCAGATCAGCCTGCGGCCGGAACTACTACAGTCCGAGGTGAGGCTGATGTGCTCGTGCATCGCGACGACGTGTAGAACTTGCACGGTTCTGAACATTTGTGCGCACGGCATGCGCGAGCGCGCGGATGTCGCCGCCGCGCTCGGTCAGGACCGGTCCCGCGCTGCTCGCAGGGAAGTGAACAGCGCGTGCAACGTTCCCGGGGTCAAACCGGCTTGCGTGAGATGCATGATGTCCAGTCGGCATCGCGCGAGCGCTGCCGGTCTTCCGCCTGGCCGTAGCCGCTCAGCGCGATCAGCAATGCGTCCTTCGTCGCCGTGGCAGGACGCGCAAGGTATGAGCGACGTCCAATCCGCTCATGCCGGGCAAGCCGATGTCGAGCAGAGACCACGTCAGGCCTAGAACGCGACCGCGCGGCCGATCGGCGGTCTCGCCATCGTAAGCCACGTCGGCTTCGAAGCCTTCGAGCTGCAGAGACGTGGACCATGGTCTGCGCCGAGTCGATGTTGTCGTCGACCACCAGCACGCTGAGCGAGGCGCGCCGGCGGCTTGGCGCGCGCGCTGCGATCGCGTCCGGTCGTCGGCCGGCGCGCCACGGGCGATGCTCAGGCAGCCTGCACTGAGGAACTCCGCGCCTCATGCCTGGCCCGGCGCTCGAAGACCTCGACTACCGCCGCCATGCAGCCGGATCAGGCGCTGCACCAGAGTCAGGCCGATGCCGAGCCCGCCTTGTGCGCGATCCACCTTGCGGTCGACCTGCAGCGAAGAGCTCGAAGATCTTGTCCATGTTCTCGGGCAGGATGCCGATGCCCGAGTCGCGCACGCGACGTGACGCTTCGGCTCCGTGCCGGTCCAGCTCGAGCGCGATGCTGGCCGCCGGGCTCGGTGTACTTCGCGGCGTTGTTCAGGAGATTGGCGATCACCTGCGTCGAGTCGCGCGAAGTCCCCGTGCACCCACAGCGGCTCGCGCGTGCCGGGTGGATCTCAAGCTGGTGGCTGAGTGACTCGATCGAGGAGGCTGGCAGGTCTCCACCGCGGTCGACGACCACGCTTCTCGAGATCCGACGGACTCCAGCTTCAGCTCGATCTTTCCGCGCGTGATGCGGGATACGTCGAGCAGGTCGTCCACCAGCCGCGACAGCTGGCCAACCTGCCGGTCGATCACGTCCAGACTCCAGGCGCGCTTCTGCTTCGTCCAGGTCCGGCTTGCGCAGCATGTGCACGGCAGTAGCGGATCGGCGCCATCCGGGTTGCGCAGCTCGTGGCCGAGCATCGCCAGGAACTCGTTCTTGCGCGCGTCGGCCTCGCGCACCTTCTCGTACAGCAGAGCGTTGTCCAGCAGGACGGCGGCCCGGCTCGCGACGTCGTTGCAGAAGAGGAACTGCGGGGCATCGAATCGCACGCTGCGCGTCTGAACGCCGAGCAGCATGACGCCCTGCGTGCGCCCGCGGGCACGCAGCGGAACGCGCGCCAGGGCGTTCGGTAGAAAGCCGATCTCGAGCGCTTGCGCCTCCGGGGAGCGGCGTCTTCGCCGCTACACGGCCAGGACCGGCTCGCTGCAGGTCCAGACGTGCCACAGTGCTGCGGCACGGCCGTCGACCAGCACGCTGCTGGATGACCTGCGCGATAGGGCGAGGTGAGGATGGCAGTCGAGCGGGGCGTTGCGCGGATCTCGACCGGCCTGCCGTCATCGACCCAGGCGAGGTCGTCTGCCGGATGTGGCCGCGATCGTCCACCAGGACGAGCGCCGCCAGGTCGGACGAGGAACGGCACCACGAAGCGCGCGAAGCGCTTTGGTGCGCATCTTCAGGTCGAGCGATTGATCCAGCACTTCGCTCAATCGCGCCAGAAAGCTGAACCGCTCTATCGACTCCTCGGCGGCGGCGCGCGCGGCCTGTTCGCTGCGCGAAGGCGACCCGCTCGGCCGCCTGGCGCTGGATCTGCTGCCGCATGCGGTGCAGCTGGACGAACACTCTTGACTTTCGAGCGCAGAACGTTGGGGAGCTACCGGCGCCAGAATATAGTCGACGGCCCCCAGCGAATAGCCTCGCGCCGTGTGCATCTCGTCCGCATACGCCGTGACGAAGATGATCGGCGTGTGGGCCGTCTTCTGGTCGTTTGCGGACGAAGCTCGGCGGTCTCAGGCCGTCCATCCCGGGCATGTTGACGTCGAGCAGGATGACCGCGAACTCGTGTTCGAGCATGCGCTTGAGCGCTTCTGCTCCCGGATTGCGCGACGACGATGTTCTGGTCGAGCTCGTCCAGGACGGCCTGCAGCGACGAGCGGAGCTTTGTCCGCGCGGTCGTCGACGATCAGGATGCTGGTCCGGTCCTCGTCGAGCGTCGACGCGGCAGCGCCGGTGATCCGCAGATCAGCAGGCCGACTCGGCGGTAGTCTCCACCGGCACCCGGTGTGCTCCGCAGACATCAGCGAGTGAGCCATGCGCGCAACGTGCGCCAGCAAGCTGCTCGCGGTCGACCGGCTTGGACAGAGTAGTCCCAGGCGCCGGCCTCGAGACAGCGGTCGCGGTCGCCCTTCATCGCCTTCGCTGTCACCGCGATGATGGGCACGTTCTTGCCGGTCTGCGAAGCTGCGCGGATCGGCGCGTGTCGTATCAAGCCGTCCATCTCGGGCATCATGATGTCCATCAGTATGGCGTCGATGTCGGGTCCTTGTGCAGCAAGGCCGATGGCGTCGCGCTCCGTTGTCGGCCGGACAAGATGCGCATGCTGGTACTCTTCGAGGCACGGATGCCAGGGCGAAGATGTTGCGCATGTCGTCGTCGACGATCAGCACCTTCTTGCCCGGCCAGCGACTTGTTGGACAGATACAGGTCCTCGAGCATCGCCGCGGTGACGCGTCCGGGAGCCTGACGGCGTTCGCGGTGGAGCAGCAGCGTGCTCTGGTCGAGCAGGCGCTCCGAGCGAGTCGACGCTGGCGCACCAACGCGGTTGCGCGGCGAGACCGTCCCAATCCGAAGCCGTGCACCGCACGCGTGACGCCCTCGCGTCAGCACTACGATGGCGGGCTGTCCGCGACAGCTTCATAGGCCGCCGTCGGCAGCCGCCACCAGCGGCGCAGCGGCGCATCGGGCGATGCTGCGCGTCGAGCACCAGCGAGGTCGATGGCGCGCGCCTTGCGCAGCGTCTCGACCAGCGCAGATCCGGCGTCGGGTCGCAAGCACGATCGCGAGATCGTCCGCGCCGTCCAGGAGGTTTGCCTCGATGCGCCCCGACGTGTGGGCGTCGGCCGCGACCACCAGCACGCTGGCCACGCTTGCGTTCGCCATAGGTCCTGATCTCATCCAGGCAGCCGATCGAGCAGATCCTTGCTCTGGATCGGTTTCGCCAGGAATCCGCGCGCTCCGGCTGCCAGCGCTCGTTCCGCTGCTTCCTCGGTCGAGACCACGTACACCGGCACGTGACGATGAAGGATGTCGTTCTTCGAGGCGCTCGAGCACGCGCCAGCCCTTCGATGTCGGGCAGCGAGATGTCGAGCGTGATCGCGCTCGGCTTGTACTCCTGCGTCATCGCGCAGGGCGGCCGCGCCGAGCGAGGTGACCAGCCCCTTGAAGCCTTTTCGCGCGCGATGTCGAGCAGAAAGCGCGGCGAACCGCTGCGTCGTTCTCGACGATCAGCAGCACGCGATCGCCCGGATGAATGGTGTCACGGTCGTCGCCGACCTCGTTGATCGAGCACCGCGCTCGCTCTCCAGACTGCTGGCAGCGACGCTGCCTCGGGTGCGCGGCATCCGTCGGCTGCCAGCGGCCGTCGGTGAGCGCGCTCTTGCGCTGCGCGTTTTCGATCGCGGCACGCGCAACGGACGCTGCATCCGATGTCTTGCGCGCCGTGCGCTGCTGCGGGAAGATGGACCGGCAGATACGAGGACGAAGGTGCTGCCCGCTGACCGGGTGTGCTGGATCAGGCGGATCTCGCCACCGCAGCAGGCGCGACAGCTCGCGGCTGATCGCCAGGCCCAGGCCGGTGCCGCCGTACTTGCGGCTGGTGCTGCCGTCGGCCTGCTGGAACGCCTCGAAGATGATCTGCTGCTTGTCCGGCGCGATGCCGATGCCGGTGTCGGTAACCGAGAACGCGCAGCACGCTGCGCGCGCGCGGTTCAGGTCGTCGTTGTCTTCGCTCCAGCCGACCGACGACGGGCTCGATCGTCAAGTGCACGCTGACCGTAGTGGGTGAACTTGAACGCGTTGGACAGCAGGTTCTTGATGATCTGCTGCAGCCGCTTCGAGTCGGTGAACATCGACTTCGGCAGGCGCGGGTCGAGCGCGAAGCACGAAATCCACGCCTTTCGACTCTGCCATGTGCCGGAAGGTGCGCTCGACGAAGGTGCTGCAGCTCGTCAGCCGCACCTCGCCGACGTCCACCAGCGACGGTGCCCGACTCGATCTTGGACAGGTCGAGGATGTCGTTGATCAGCATCAGCAGGTCGTTGCCGGACGAGTGGATGGTCTTCGCGAACTCGACCTGCTTGGCGGTCAGGTTGCCCTGCGGGTTGGTGCACAGCTGGTCCGGACAGGATCAGCAGGCTGTTGAGCGGCGTGCGCAGCTCGTGCGACATGTTGGCCAGGAACTCGGACTTGTACTTGGAGGTGAGCGCGAGCTGCGTGCGCCTTTTCCTCCAGCGCCTGGCGCGCCTGCTCGACTTCGCTGTTCTTGCGCTCCACCTCCTGGTTCTGGTGCGCCAGCAGGCGCGCCTTTCCTGCAGCTCCTGGTTGGTCTGCTGCAGCTCTTCCTGCCGGCTGCCCAGCTCCTGCGCGAGCGACTGCGACTGCTTGAGCAGGTCTTCCGTGCGCATGTTGGCTTCGATCGTGTTGATCACGATGCCGATACTCTCGGTGAGCTGCTCCGAGGAACGCCTGGTGCGTCTGGCCGAAGCCCTCGAACGACGCCAGCTCGAGCACGCCCTTCACGCTGCCCTCGAACACGATCGGGCAGGACCAGAATGTTGCGCGGCGCGGCCTCGCCCAGCCCGCTCGAGATGCGAACGTAGTCGCGCGGGACGTTCGCAAGCAGGATCTTCTGCTTGCTCGACTGCGCACTGGCCGACCAGACCCTCGCCCAGATCGAGCCGCTTGCCGTGGCCGCCGCGGCCTTCCGCGAGCATAGCTCGCCGAGCAGGCGCCAGCTGCGGAGGTCGGCTGGCTGCGCGTCGAGGACGTAGAACGCGGCGTGCTGCGCGGCGACCACCGGCGCCAGCTCCGACAGGATCAGCGCGGCCCACGGTGTTGAGGTCTTTCTGCCCCTGCAGCATGCGGCTGAACTTGGCGAGGTTGGTCTTCAGCCAGTCCTGCTCGGTGTTCTTGTGCGTGGTGTCCTTGAGGTTGCGGATCATCTCGTTGATGGTGTCCTTGAGCGCCGCCACCTCGCCCTGCGCCTGCACCGTGATCGAACGCGTCAGGTCGCCCTGCGTCACCGCGGTCGCCACCTCGGCGATCGCGCGCACCTGGGTCGTGAGGTTCGCCGCGAGCTGGTTGACGTTCTCGGTGAGGCCCTTCCACGTGCCCGAGGCGCCCGGCACCTTCGCCTGCCCGCCGAGCTTGCCTTCGACGCCCACCTCGCGCGCCACGCTCGGTCACCTGATCGGCGAACGTCGCGAGCGTGTCGATCATGCTGTTGATGGTGCCGGCCAGCGCCGCGATCTCGCCTTTCGCCTCCACCGTCAGCTTCTGCTCGCAGGTCGCCGTTCGCCACCGCGGTGACGACCTTGGCGATGTTGCGCACCTGGCTCAGTCAGGTTGCCGGCCATGAAGTTCACGCTGTCGGTCAGGTCCTTCCAGGTGCCCGACACGCCTTGCACCTGCGCCTGGCCGCCGAGCTTGCCTTCGGTGCCGACCTCGCGCGCCACCGCGCGTCACTTCCGCCGCGAACGAGCTGAGCTGGTCCACCATCGTGTTGATGGTGTCCTTCAGCTCGAGGATCTCGCCCTTCACGTCCACCGTGATCTTCTTCGACAGGTCGCCCTTCGGCGACCGCCGTGGTCACGTCCGCGATGTTGCGCACCTGCGCGGTCAGGTTGCTCGCCATCGAGTTCACGCTGTCGGTCAGGTCCTTCCAGGTGCCGGCGACACCCTGCACGTCGGCCTGGCCGCCGAGCCGTCCTTCGGTGCCCGACCTCGCGCGCGACGCGCGTCACCTCCGCCGCGAACGAGCGGAGCTGGTCGACCATGGTGTTGATGGTGTTCTTCAGCTCGAGGATCTCGCCCTTCACGTCCACCGTGATCTTCTTCGACAGGTCGCCGTTCGCCACCGCGGTGGTCACGTCGGCGATGTTGCGCACCTGCGCGGTGAGGTTGCTGGCCATCGAAGTTCACGCTGTCGGTCAGGTCCTTCCAGGTGCCGGCCACGCCCTTCACGTCGGCCTGCCCGCCCAGCCGCCCTTCGGTGCCCACCTCGCGCGCCACGCGCGTCACTTCCGCCGCGAACGAGCTCAACTGGTCCACCATGGTGTTGACGGTGTTCTTCAGCTCCAGGATCTCGCCTTTCACGTCCACGGTGATCTTGCGCGAGAGATCGCCGCGCGCCACCGCGGTCGTCACGTCGGCGATGTTGCGCACCTGCGCGGTGAGGTTGCTGGCCATCGAGTTCACGCTGTCGGTCAGGTCCTTCCAGGTGCCGGCCACGCCTTGCACGTCGGCCTGGCCGCCCAGCCTGCCTTCGGTGCCCACCTCGCGCGCGACGCGCGTCACCTCGGCCGCGAACGATCGCAGCTGGTCGACCATGGTGTTGATGGTGTTCTTCAGCTCCAGGATCTCGCCCTTCACGTCGACCGTGATCTTGCTGCGACAGGTCGCCCGTCGCCACCGCGGTCGTCACGTCGGCGATGTTGCGCACCTGCGACGGTGAGGTTGCTGGCCATGAAGTTCACGCTGTCGGTCAGGTCCTTCCAGGTGCCGGCCACGCCCTTCACGTCGGCCTGGCCGCCCGAGCCGGCCTTCGGTGCCCACCTCGCGCGCCACGCGCGTCACTTCCGCGGCGAACGAGCTCGAACTGGTCCACCATCGTGTTGACCGTGTTCTTCAGCTCGAGGATCTCGCCTTTCACATCCACCGTGATCTTGCGCGACAGGTCGCCGCGCGCCACCGCCGTCGTCACGTCCGCGATGTTGCCGCACCTGGGCGGTCAGGTTGCTGGCCATCGAGTTCACGCTGTCGGTCAGGTCCTTCCAGGTGCCCGACACGCCTTCCACCCGCGCCTGGCCGCCGAGCTTGCCCTCGGTGCCCACCTCGCGCGCAACGCGCGTCACTTCCGACGCGAACGAGCGCAGCTGGTCCACCATGGTGTTGATGGTGTTGCTTGCAGCTCCAGGAACTCGCCCTTGACGTCCACCGCGATCTTCTTCGACAGGTCGCCCTTCGCCACCGCGGTGGTCACGTCGGCGATGTTGCGCACCTGAGCGGTCAGGTTGCCCGCCATCGAGTTCACGCTGTCGGTCAGGTCCTTCCAGGTGCCGGCGACGCCCTTCACCTTGGCCTGGCCCGCCGAGCTTGCCTTCGGTGCCGACCTCGCGCGCCACGCGCGTCACCTCGGAAGCGAACGTGCCCAGCTGGTCCACCATTCGGTTGATGGTCTCTGGCCGTGCGCAGGAACTCGCCTTGCAGCGGCCGATCGTCGACATTCGAGCGCCATGGTCTGCGACAGGTCGCCCTGCGCCACCGCGCCGATCACGCGCGCGGTCTCGCTGGTCGGGTGCACCAGGTCGTCGATCAGCGCGTTCACCGAATCGATCGAGCTCTTCCAGAAGCCCCTTACGTCGCCCAGCGAGAACCGCGCTGCTGCACCTTGCCTTCCCCACCACGACGCTCAGCCGCGACAGCTCCTCCGCCATCCGCTGGTTCTAGCTCGACAACGTCGTTGAGGGCTTCTGCCAGCTCTGCCCGGCAGCCCGGTCCATTCCGCGCGGCAGACGCAACCGAGCCGTCGCCCTTCTTCAACGCGGTCAGGGCCGCCAGGATCAGCGTCATGTCACGTCCTAGCCACGACTGGACGTTCGAGCAATTCCATGGTGCCCTCGGAGGATAGAGCGGCGCTCTTGATTTGACGAAAATCGACGAGGTACGCAGACGTGTTGCCGTCCTTGCAGCTTGGCGCGACCCATACGTATGTAGGACTGCATCTGTCGGACGAGCGACGGCTCCCAGGCTCGCAGCCACTGTCGTGGTTTGCGCGCAAAACAGGTATCGAGTATCGGCTCGAATTTCTTGTAGGGACTCACGTCCGGCCAGATGTAGGACAGGTCCTACAAGTGGAGAGATGGGTGCCGCTGGGGTGTTTGCCATGCGCGAGGACGAACGAATTCGAGCCGGTTCGCGACAGCTCCGCCCGGCTGACCGTTACTGCGCCGGTTCCGTTTAGGGACATGCGCGTCAGGCGCAGCGAGACCTGTTACTGGACGAATAGCGTGAATCTCGAACGGGGTCAGCGCGCATTCCAGGCGAAGTGCGGGCGCATCACCAGCGCCCATAGCGGAGCTTCGCGCTGCCCAGGCAATGGTTGCGGGCGTCGCTCATTAGGAGACTCGCATGCGCAGCGTTCGGCCCGGTACTCGGCGTCCTCTTCGCTGCCGGGTCTCCGTCGATTGTCCCGGCGACGCACTCTGGTTCGGTGGAGGCGCCGGGATCGACTGGCCGCCAGATCTGGCCCTGGCTCCGTGCCCATAGCCAACTGCCATAAGGTTGGTGTCCGGCAGGCTGCAACGGCTGGCATACCGACGCGCGTGGTCCGTGCAGCATGAAAAGCCAGATGACGGCCACCATTGCCATCCCGGTGGCGAACTTGAGACATGGATATTTTTCTCCCTGCCGACGCGGCTGCCAGGGCCATCCCTTGGCAGCCGCGCCTTGCTGCGTGAAGGGCAAGGCGTCAGCCGTCGTTGCCGCTTCGAGTCAGGCGCTTAGAGCCGGGTGACGAGACCCGAGCTTGTAAAAACTGCTCCTGCACCATGTAAAACTCACACGTCATGGGAGAAGGGTGAATGCAAGAGACGCAGTTCGAGGAATGCCGTGAGCGTCTGCGACGCGATTCGCGCCAATGCGCGAGATCGGTATCTACGCGATGTATCGACGTGGCGGTTGCACACAGATGCGCCGCTCGAGCCTCCCGGCATGGCGATTGTCTCACCCGGATTGGAATCCTCTTCGTTCACCTTGGAATCACGCCCGTGTAGGTTGTTGAGTGGCACCCTGCGTCTCGATTGAGGACAACGATTGTCGCTTTACTCCCCGCTTGGGATGCGGTTCCTGGTACCTTGTTTGTCTCGGAAACAGCATCGGCATCATTGACAACAGTCGGCCGGACGACAGGAGCCGGGAGCGTCATTGCGCTGCTCCGGAGAACCCTATGAAGCGGGATCCGCGTACGCGTCCAGTTGATTCCCATACATCCGACCGTGGCGCCAGAGGCGGGCGAGGCGCGGCGGGTCGGGCTCGCACAGCGAACTCCGCCCGCCGCTGCGTCGACGGGAGGGGGACGAACCTCACGCGGAACTCAAGCGGCAACTGCGCGAAGGCGCGCCTTGCGTACGTGAGCGCGCAACGGCAGGTGGGCATCCTCGCCGAGCGCAACGCGGTGCTCGAGCGAGAGTCTTCGCGCTACGCAACGAGAAGCGGAGCGCCGCGCCTTGCCTATCACGACCCGTTGACCGGCCTGCCCAATCGGAGTCTGCTGGAGGATCGTCTTCGGCAGAGCTATGCTCACCGCTCGACGGCGCAAGCATTTGGTAGCGCTGTTGCTGCTCGACTTCGATGGGTTCAAGCGCATCAACGACGAGCTGGGTCATGCCGCCGGGGATGAGCTGTTGCGCATTGCGGCGAGACGGTTGATCCGCGATCATTCGCGGTGCCGATACTGCCTCCAGATACGGGGAGATGAGTTCGTAATCATGCTCCCGCATATCGATCATGCGGCGGAGGTGGTAAGTGTCGCAGCCAAGATCCGCGCAGCGCCTGGCCGACCCCGCCTGATCGACGGCAGCGAAGTTACCGTCACCGCCGGGGCCGGGTACGGCCGTCTACCCGGCCGACGGCAGTATCGCGTGGAAGAGTTGATTCGGCAGGCGGACCTGGCGATGGTATCGCGACAAGGAGCGGGGTACGCCTGGCCCGGGTTAGGCGGCTTGCGGGTGAAGCGGTGAGAGCCGGCGCGCTCGCGCGCCTCGACTCGCGCACCTGCGGCTACTTCGCCTTCTCCGCGCGTGTCCTGAATCTTCCGCCTCCGCTCTCGATGTCCTTGCCGGCGCCCTGAATCGTGTTGCAGCCGGACACGATGAATGAAACGGCCAACATGTAAGCCGAGCAACTTGAGGACCATGAGCGATCTCCTTTGAAAGTGTGTCTGTTTGGTGGCCGCATGTCGTCCTGCAATCCGCATGCCGACGTGCTGGCCGCAATTCGCACTATGAGAGTTCTTGCAGATCCAGAGGCTTTGAGTCGCGAGCGTGAACGCGCAGCGGAGCATCGACGCCGCAAGCGAGCGAGGTTCTGTGGAGTGCTCTGGCGTGTACGTCTTGCCACGCCGAATCACGAGGAGGGCCGGAGGCGAGCCTAGACATCTCCGCGTGCCTGGGCAGACGGTCGGAAACAGCCAGGGCGGTGTACGCTGCAGAGCGTTCGTTCTCACCTAACGCGCGGGATCGAAGCGCTCGGATCTGCCGAAATCAAACTATTTTTAGGAGACAGCTATGACTACGATCACATCGGGCATGTCCGGACCGGAAGAAGTTTCGAGGTCGATGGACAGCCCGCGCGCGTTCCGGCACCAGCGGGAAGCGGGCCTCGACCTCGCGGGCGACCGTTGGCTGTAGTCGACCGTATTGCCAGCGGTGCGCACCACGCGGTAGACCGCGTCGCTGCGGTAGCGAACTCGGCGGCCAGCCAGCTGAATGTCGCGCCGAAGACCTCATAGCCGGGAAAGAGCGCTGGATGCAGACCCGCAGCACTTATGTGAAAGACAATCCATTCATGGCTCTCGGCATCGCTGTAGCGGCTGGCTTTCCATATTGAGCCGCTGGGTGCGCTTGCGAAGCGGAAACGGAACGTGACGAACCATATGTTGCTGCAGCGATGATGCGGATCACCGACGCCTGCGCCGGAAGCGACATGCAACGCAGCCTGGCTCCGGTCAGCCGGATCTCCGCCGCCGCTCAGGACGCCTCCCCGGATTGGCTGCGGTGATGCAGTCGCTGCTGCGTGGAGGGTGGACGCTCGCGCGAGACCACATCCTGCTGGTTGTGTTGAGGCCCAGCGCGCGAGCAGGAACCGTCACGAAATGATCTTCGCCGGCGTTATTGCGGCAGTGCTGTTGGTGACCGCGTGGCTGGCGCTGGTAGGGTGTGTCGTGTTCTGGGTGGTCGAGGCGTAATACGCCGTGGGCTCATGCTCTCTGGCCGTCGGCCTGGATCTCCATGTCGCGGTCTCCGTGACGGTCATTGCCTGATCCGACGCGTTGCAAGAGACAGGATTTTCGCCTCATTGGTACGCCAGCTACATTCCGGAGACAGGCTGCGGAAGACGCATCATGACCACGAGCCCTGGATCTGACGAGCAGATAGCAGCGGCGCAGCGACGCATCGAGGAGCCAATGGGCAGCGCATGCTCGCCGATGCGAAGTTGCTCAAGCGAGCGCGAGAGACGGGAGCTCACCCCACCGGCGGCGCTCTGTGCTGGGCCGCGGGCGTCGGTTTTGCGCTGGGCCGGATTACCGAATCGGCGCAAGCGTTCCGCCACACGCAGCCCGCGCGAATATGGATGTCGACCTCCGGTGGCGTAAAGGCAGCGCTCAGCGTCGTGCGCACGCCTGGTCTGGTATGGCTTGGCGCGCTGGTTAGGAACCGGTGAGCGGCCCGGATATCGCTGGGCCGGATGCCGATAGGCATAGGCCACCGAATAGCCGGCCCGCGCCCGGTAGACTGGGCGGACGCTGCTCGAGCACCCGGAGGCTCTCGCGCGAATCACCTGTCTCAGTCCGCGGAGGGCCGAATCAGGCGCCGCGCAACAGCTCGGCGAACGCCTGCATGCTTTCCACGCGCTCCGGAGATGGCTTTCATGACGGCGAGCGCGAGGGCCGAGAAGGCGGCCCGCAGGCGCCCCGCCACGCCAGCTGAAGAACAGCAGTCCTCCTGAACAGCATCACGGGTTTATGCGAGCGGCACGGCTGTTGAGCCAGGTGGTGAGTCCACCTCCGATCAGCGTCGCTATGGCCACGGTGCCCCGGCGAGCAGCAGCCCGCCCGTGATACTTCCGAGCTGATCATGCTCTGCCACCGCGGTCCGGCAGCGGCCAGGACGACCGTTCCCGCATACGGGATCACATGCAGGAAGCCGGCGATGCACACCCCAGAGACCGGCGCCTTCCATTCCCGCCGCCGCAAACAGCCCCCATACACGCGAGGCCGACGAGGAGGTTGAGACGACGCAGGATCAGCATATGGCGTTGACCTGATCGTGGACCTCGTCCAGCACTTCGAGCGTCACCCGGCGGCGAGCCAGAGACCGGACCCGCGATGCGCACCAGCTTGCGTCGGAAAGTGTCTCCAGCGGCCAACAGGAAGTAGGCGATCGAGAGCGCAACCAGCAAGTTCCGCGATCCCCTGCGAGCGCGCTTGAAGTGCCCGTCAGCAGATAGGCCTTGAACTGCGCAATGGCACTCACCCTGCGGTCGCGGGAGGCGCGACGGTCTTGTTCCCCGAAGCTTCGTTGGCGCCCGCTCCAGCTCCGCCGCTGCCTTGTGCATGCTGGCACAACGCGTTGGAGCTTGCCGCCCAGCTTCTCGTGCATCATCTGTCGCAGCCTTTGGCGGTCGACGGCAAGCTCGTCGGCGAGGCGGGCTGCGTCGTCGCTGAGGGCATACGCCACCCCGAGGATCGATGCGACCGCGATGCAGAGCACCACCGCGGCGCCGGCCGAGCGGGGCACGCGCACTCGCTGCAGAGCTGTTACCAACCGGGCCCAGGGTATAGCTGCTCAGAATTCCGACGAACAGGGGTACGAAGAACGGCTGAGCTGAAACGCAGCAGCGCGCGACTTACCACCCTGCCGCTATGACAACTTGTGCAAGCTCGGCCGCAGGCGAGCGTGCGACTCGCCCACGTCCCGCGCCGCCTGGCCCTGCTGCGGCTTCGGCCGGCCGCTCCTCGAGTGGGCCTGATCGCGGCAGATCCTGCAATGAGTTGCATGAGTTGTAAGCACCAAGACAGTTCAACAGCAGGCGGGTGCTCGAGCAGGGTTCGCGCCGATCGGGAATCAGGGCGCCGAACCAAGGGAGGGAGGGTCGTCCACGGACCTCGATCCGTTTCGGCGCGAACCCTGTGAGCGAGTAACAGTGTAAGTGCCGGCACCAGTACAACGGTATAGGCGAAAGCCTGATTACGCTGTCGGCGACTGTCCTACAATCGTCAGAGCTAGCCTAAGCCATTGATGATCTCACCGCCGTTCGGATGGAGCAATTTGACCGGACATATAGCCTCGAATCATCGGATGCGAGGAATAGGTAGCAGCAGGCGATCTCATCGGGCAGTCCGGGTCTTGTCCACCGGGATACCCATGCCTGCCGCCACGTCGAGTGGCATTGCAAGTCGCGCGCGTATACCGGTCCGGGCGCAACACCGTTCACGAGGATACCGCGCTCAGCCAAAGCCAGTGAAAGCGAGCGCGTGAACGCTACGATCGCACCCTGGCTGGCGGAGTAGTCCAACAGCTGGCGAGCTGCCGCGGTAGGCGGTGACCGAGGTTGTATTGATGATCTCTCGCGCCCCGCTTCAGGTGCGGCAAGTGCCGCTTTGTCAGGTAGAACATCGAAAAGACGTTCGACCTGGAACGTGCGCAGCAGCTGCGCCTCGCTGAGGCTCTCCAACTTCTGCCTGCGGATGCTGCTCGGCGGCATTGTTCACCAGGATGTCGAGCTTGCCGAAATAGGCGACACGACCTGGTCCACCGCACCTTGACAAAGACACTCGTCGCCGGTATCGACGCGCAATCTTCGAGGCACTCCCGGCCCAGGCTGCGCAGCGCCTCGCCGTTTCGGTTGCATCGCCATGCTGGTTTAGATAGATGAACGCGACGTGCGGCTCCTTCCTTGGCGAACGCGAGCGCCACCGCCCGCCCGATGCCGTTATCGCCGCCGGCAAATCAACGCGACCCGGTCCCTGCAGCTTGCCCTCGGCCAGACGCATCCGTCGGGCAATGGAACGCTTATCCGGCCCGATGCCCGGCTGCCGGCGGTGGGGAGGCAGGATTTCGCTGATCGCTTCAGCGTTTCATGTTTGTTTGTCCTAGTGGTTTGAACGAGCAGCGAACTGTTCGTGCATGCTAGTGAGAGCTACATCGATGCTGATCGACATCGGTGGCGTCGAACGCCGCGCGAAAGGGTGTGCCCGTGCCGTCCCCCGCGTCGCGATGAAGTTGATTGAGAGAGCATTTTGTTCTCGCCCGCGAGCCGGTCCTTGAGCAACAGCAGTGCAAGAGGTTCAGATCAAGTTGTAACCCTTACAGAACACTGCGCCGGCGCACTCCAACCTGTGCTTCGGCATCCGTGATGGCATAGAGTCGCAAACATCTGAAACAGTTGCCTGACGCGATCCTGTCCACGCGGTCGCTCGAAGGCCTCGGGCGCGCCAGCCGTTCTACGGCGCGACCTTCACGGCATTGGCCGAGCGCATCGGCTGCGAAATGATGAGAGCCGCTGTGCGCGAAATCGGCGCTCGACGGCTTTCTGCGGTTGCCGGGCTACGGCGCTACAGGCGGAGTCGGCGTCGGGCCGGGTTTCGGCGGCGCGTCGGGGAGTGGGCGTGTCGTCCGAAACCACATCCGATCCTGGATCGGAGGCGAGTTTCCTCCGGCGGCTCCTTCATCGGCCTGGGCGGTGATGCTGGAAAGCTCACAGCCAGTCCCCGGAATTCTCGCCGGCGCAACGGCACAACCGATGAGAACGCGACGATCAGCGCGAAGATCGCCAGCGCCAGACACACAACGATCAAGCTGCTCAACAGCAAGACCTTGGCGCCCAGCACCAGCTGCCGCGAACCCGGCGACCAGCCCTGCCACGGCGACGAGCGTGCAGAGGATCGCGAGTACCAGGATGCGCAACCAGAAACTGCGCGCCGTATTCCGCAGATGATTGGAGCTCATCGACGGCGGACTACATCCGGCCAGGGCGTTCGGCCGCCGAAATATGATTCCTCACGCGTTGCCGCTCATCCGGGTCGCACTGCCGGCGCCGCGCCGCTGCCCGCTCGCCCGCTGGCGGTGTTTCTCCGCTTTGCACGGTTTCTTCGTTCGGGCTACTTTCCTGGCAGCGCGCTTCCCGTCGTCGCACTCGCTTTCGCATCCGCCTCGGCCTTGGGCCCAGGCGGCCCGGCTTCTTCCATGCAGATGTCGCGCGTTGCCGCCTTGCTCGCGGCAGCGCTCCTTGGCCACCATGTCGTCGGCCTGCGTACCCAGGCTAGCGTCGTTGCGTGCCTGATCGGTATTCTTTGTGCGACCATGCAGGCGTCGGCCTTGGCGCGCTTCTCCGCAGCCTTCGCTTCGTCCACGCAGATCGCCTTGGTCGTGCCGCCCGATGTAAGTGCAACGTTCGCGGCGAGGCGGTAATCCGCTTCCGCCCGCGCGACGGCAGCTTTGGATTCTTCAGCCGACTGCGGTGCAGCCTGTGCCCAGGCGCCTGTGCTGGCGAGGGCGATGACGGCAACCATGCCGAGCATGCATCTGTTCATAATCGATCTCCTGTAAGGTGTTGGGTCGATGTTCAGTGCTGAGGCTTGCTCGTCGGACCACTCGTCGTGCACGCGCCGCATTGAGCTCGAGCACTGCAGCGTGAATCGCGCCGGACCGTCTTCGAACAAGTAGCCGCCGCGATCAGTCAGCCAGGACTTGAGTCCAGGCGCCGACCTCTCCAGGAAATCCAGTTCCATTTGTCTCTCCTCTTCTGTCGGTGATGCGGCTTCGCCGCCATACACGTGAAGGCGCAACCTGCGTGCCAGCCCAACCTGCTCGTAGATTCAATCGGTTGGAGGAGTGGTGCAGTGAATGTTTGTAAACCGGGGAAGGTCTGATCAATTCGTACATGCGCGACCGCGCCTTTCGACGCAACGTCAGGTCCCGGGAACGGCGCTCAACGCGACCGCGCCAGGCAACATGCTCAGCGTGACACCGCAATGTGCCGATGCTGCAGGCGGCGCGCACGGGTCGTGAAAGCCGCGTCGAGTATGGGTGCAGCGAAGTGGGCGAACGGCAAGTCGGTCGGTACGCGTGCAGTCTTTTTCAGCCCGATGCAGTTCTTACCGCGTGTGTGCTGGAACAGCGACGCTGCCGACGACTGCGTGCGGCACTGCGGGCTTGGCTGCAAGCTGCCCGGAGGTGCGTCGGCGAAGCGGCGCAGGCGTTCCACCGCAGTGGCCCGCTGAGACGGCGTCAGGCCCGGTCCAGGTCGAGAATCGTCTGGTCCAGCTCCTCTTCGTAGAGTGCGCCACGGCATGCTTATAGTCGTTCGCGCTGGCGCGCGGCGTTGCGAGCAGATCAGCCAGGCCGAGCGCAACGCTGCCGTCATCGCTAGTTGGCGGATCAGCTGCAGCAGCGATGCTTGCCACCGCCGCCGTTCCGCCAGCCGTGCAAGCTGCGGGAAAGTCCGGCGTGGAGGAGGCCAGCCGGTCTATGCCCTCGCGCCGTGTCGCGCGTGAGCTTCCCGGTCCAGCGCTCGACCTGCCGCTGAGCCATTGCGTTCTCTCCATGGACCTGTGCGGCAGGGTCGGGCCCGAGCTGCGTCTTCGGCGAAGCGCGCGTTGTCCCATGCCATCGCCTCCGCGATCTGTGCCTCGCTGCGCCGGGGACAACGTCAGAGCAGCGGGGCGAGCTCCCTGGGCCACGGCCGCAGTTCCGGCCCGGCGGCGTTCGTGGATCGAGTGCGCCATCCAGGTCGATGTCGGCCGGGCCGGATGCTGATCCGGTCGGCGCGTCTGGATCCAGCAGATCCGCGTACAGCGGCAGCTGCCTGCGTCCGGTGCCAGCGTGCAAGCGGCTGAGCCGTGTGCGCAGCGCCTTCTTCTGGCTGTCGTCCAGGTCGACGTAGCGCGCGCTCATCCGCTGCAGCAGCCAGTCCTGCATGCTCGTAGGCGATATCCACCGCACCGAATCGACGCCGCTGCACGATGCGAGCAGCGCAACCGTCGCCGCCGCCGCCAGAGCGCGGATGAACAGCTGCAGCGGCGCTGGAGTTTCATCGCTCGATCTTCGGGGTCAGTAGGACGCCGTGCTCTGAAAGCGCAGCAGGGCGCGACTTGTCCTCATAGTAGGGCATCATCTGCGGGACGAGCGCAGCCAGCGCTTGCCTGGCGCTTTTTCGTCCGCCGGGTGTGTGCTCAGAGAAATCCGACTGCCCTTTGCCTGCCGGTGGCTGCCGAGCATCTTCTGCCCATAGCCTCGGTGCGGCGTGCGGATCATAGCCCGCCTTCGCAGCCAGCTCGATGCCGATGCGGTCCGCTTCCGACTCCTGCGTTCGGCTGTTGGGCAGCTGGACGCCCACCGTGGTGGCGACTGCGGCGGCCTGCAACGCCGCTCTGGCTGGTCGTGCGCTGCCGTTGCCGAGCAGTGATGGCGCCGACTTGCAGAGCGGCCTGCGATGCCATCGCCGTCGGACATGCGCTCGGCGGTGTGCTTGGCGAGCGCGTGCGCGATCTCGTGGCCCATCACTTGCGCGATCTCGTCGTCGGTGAGGTTGAGCTTCTGGATGAGGCCGGTGTAGATGGCCATCTTCCCGCCCGCCATGCACCAGGCGTTGAGCGTGTTTGGATCGTCGATCACCGCCACCTGCCAGTCCCAGCTCGCGGTCTCCGGGCGGTACTTGATCGCCTGTGCGACCAGCCGGGCAGTGATCTTGTCCACGCGCGCCTTGAGGGCGGGATCGTCGTTGAGCTTGCCTTGCTTGCGAATCGGATCGAGCGTCTGCGCGTAGGCCGTCCGTGGAGGCGCTGATGGCCTGCGACTCGGGCACCAGCATGAACTGTTTGCGGCCGGTGACCGGCGCGCTCTCGGCAACCCGCCAGCGCGGCAGCGAGGAGCGAGGGCGAAAGCAAGGGAGGAAGGTTTCATGGTCAGATCTCCGGTTGTCGACAAAGTCGAGCGACACAGCCGGCCACCATCGTCGGCCGAAAAGCGCGGCTGCTCGAAGCGGCCAAGGGGAGGAGACGGTAGGCGTTAACGGGTGGACGCCCATGGGGCAGCAGACTCATGCGGCCTGCCAACCCTCAGAGCAGCGAGTTCAGATCCTCGGCGTGCTCCTCTTCGTTCGCGAGAATCGATTCGAGCAGGCGCCGGGTAGTGGGATCGCGGCCTTCGCAGGGCGATCATCTCGAGGTAGCTCTCGATCGCGATTCGCTCGGCCACGAGGTCTTCCCTGATCATCTGCTAGCAAGCCGTCTCCCTCGATGCTATTCGGCGTGGCTGCGAGTGGCGGCGAGGCCTCGCGGCGGAAGTCTGGTTCGTCCGCCGAGCTGGACGATACGTTCGGCGATCTGGTCGCGCATGCGCCTGCCCTGATTGGCTGCCCGAGGAACTCGGCTGCAACCGCGTTCCGCGTGAATCCCCTTGGCCATGAAGTAGTGACGTTTGTAGCGCGGAGCGTGCAGACGATCTCGGTCGCCAGCGCCTCGTTGAGGAGCTTGACGACACATCCGCATCGGCTCTATAGGCCAGCAATACGTAACTGAACGAAGTAATAA
>ERZ1370068.4575-contig-364_pt1 | contig 37218 bp, 58 predicted proteins | sample MGYA00561227_ERZ1370068 | MGnify/ENA primary metagenome ERZ1370068 (study PRJEB38410, sample SAMEA6850437) | metagenome | study: Metagenomic assessment of the ecological functions of the soil: analysis of the soil microbiota associated with the...
CCGTCGAACCGGACGAAGCCCGCCGCGCCGCGCACGGGCGACTTGGGCGAGTAAGAAAGTCTGAAGTTCGAAGTCTGAAGTCTCGAAACCTGGGCGGCCCTGTCAGGCCGCCGCGAGCGTGGGATGGGGTGGCGGTCGACAGATCGCCGCCCCTTTTTTGTTGACGGGCGCGAAGATCGCTGGCACGGTGTTGCGCAATGAAACCGGGATCTCGGGATGGGCGAATCGTCTACGTCGCGCTGCTGCGCGGGATCAACGTCGGCGGGAAGAACATGTTGTCGATGAAATCGCTGGCCGCGAGCTTCGAGCGAGCCGGGTTTCAGGATGTCACGACCTACATCAACAGCGGCAACGTCCTGTTCCGCGCGCGCGGCGCGCGTGATCCACGCCGCATCGAGCGCAAGATCGATCGCATGCTCCATGCGCGAGTACGGCCTTCCGATCAAGACTGCGTCGTACGCAGCCACGCGGAGATGGCTCGCCTGGTCAAGACGATCTCGGCGACGTGGAAGCCGGATGCGCGGTGGCGGCATAACGTCATATTTCCACGCCACCCGATTGACTCGAAGGACGTGCTCGTCGGCCTCGACTTCAAGCCGGATCTCGAACGTGTCGTCTACTGCCCGGGAACGCTGCTGTGGTCGGCGCGCATCGACGCCCTGACGCGGAGCGCCATGTTGAAACTGGCCGGTAAGCCGCTTTATCGGGAGATGACGGTCCGGAAACGTGAACACCACCACGAAGAATTCTCGCCCTCGTGGACCAAATGCAGGACCGGTAGCGCCGTGCGTTCAAGTCCTGTCGTGCCAGCAAAATCTGCCCACCCAGCGGACCTCAACGGTGGCAGAAACTGCCCACGAGCTTTTTCGCGCAATCGCCGTGCGCGAACGTCGTCGAAATCGTCCCGACGATGCTACGATGCGCACCGCGCGATGGCGTCAATCATGTGCGCTCAAGCATTGTGGCGTGCGGTGCGGCCGCCGAAGTGGCGTGGTGCCGCCGAGCGAGGCGACGAGCCGGTGTTCCAGGGCGTCCAGTTCGGCCCGTGGGCGGCGACGCTGGCGCGCTTCGACGGCCACGACCTCGTGATCGCGATGGACGCCGCCACCTACCTGACGCTGGTGTTTCGCTTTCAGGCACCGACGAAATTTCGCAGCAACTTCGTCGCGGCGCTGCGCGACGCGCTCGAGGACTTCCAGCGCGCCGCCGTGCACCGCGGACGTCGAAAGCGTGGTCATCGAGGCCGCGCCGCTCGCGCCGTTGACCGATCGCACGCTGCGGGCGGCGTTGAACGACATGAAGCGCTTCTGCGACGCGGAGCTCGACCACCGCGTCGATCTGCGCCGCGTGCAGCGCCTCCTGAACGATCTTGCCGCGCCTGCACCGCGATCCGTGCGTGCCGGCCGAGGCCGTCGCGATGCGGTTCGACGGCCCCACCGCCCGCCCCGCGCCGCGCACGCATTGATTCGCCCGGCTGCACGCGTTCAGAATCATCCGTAGCGCCGCCCTTCAGGGCTGCCGCCATTTCCACGCTTCGCGCTTCGCAGGAGCAGCAACATATGCCGAGTGCGTCAGCAAGACCTTCCGTTCGTCGGCAGCTCGCATCAGTTCGTCGGCGCGGATCACGGCGACGTCAACGTGTCGGTGTTTCTTCTCAGCGCGCTGCCCGGCCGCGGCCCCGGACCGCATCGCCATCCGTACGATGAAGTGCAGTTCGTCAGAGAAGGCCGTGGTCTGTGGACGGTCAACGGCGAGGACTTCGAAGCCGGCGCCGGGGACATCCTCGTCATCAAGGCCGGCGAGATCCACAGCTTCCGCTGCATCGGCGAGTCGCCGCTCGTGCAGCTGGACGTTCATCTCAGTCCGCGCTTCATTCAGGGAGAACCTGACCTAATTGAAGCCGAGCGGATCAGCGCGGTAGACTGCGCTTTCTGACCTCCTCCGATGGAGCGCCCGATGACGAGGACCGACGCCCTGCTCGCGGAGTTCACGCGCGAGACGGCGACCGCCAGGAAGCATCTCGAGCGGCTGCCTGCCGACCGTTTCGACTGGCGGCCGCACACGAAGTCGTACACCGCCGGACAACTCGCGGCCCACATCGTCGACTGTATCCGCTGGTCGAGCTCGATCTTCGCCGCCGACGAGCTCGATATGGATCCAAAAACCTACAAGCCGTGCGCCGCCGCATCGGTGCCGGCGCTCCTCGAGACGTTCGACGACGACGTGGCAAGGGCGAAGGCGGTGATGGCGCGCGCGCCCTCGACACGAACGCCACTGGGCCGTGGCGGCTCAAGATGCGCGGCAAGGTCTGGTTCGAGAAGCCGCGCGAGGCGGTGTTTCGCGACATGACGTTGAGCCATCTGGTCCACCACCGCGGCCAGTTCTCGGTTCATCTGCGGCTGCTCGACGCGCGCGGTGCCCGGCTCGGTACGGACCGACCGCGGACGATCAGCATCAGCGGCCATGACTTCCCGTCAGGAACTCGTCGCGCAGCTGCGCGACCTCGGCGTCGAACCGGGCGACGTCCTGGTCGTTCACACCTCCTTCCGAGAGTCGGGCCGGTCGACGGTGGACCGCGGGGCCTGATCGCGGCGCTGCAGGCATCAGTCGCGCCAGGCGGCACGCTGGTCATGCCGAGTTTCAGCGACGACGATGACAATCCATTCGACCGCGCGCGCACGACGTGCGCCGGCATGGGTGTGGTGGCGAACACGTTCGCCTGGACGCTTCCCGGCGTCCTGCGCAGCGACAGCCCGCACGCGTTCGCCGCCGCCGGGCCGCGCGCGCGCGGAGATCACCGCCGATCATCCGGTGGATTTTCCGCACGGGCTGGAATAGTCCGATCGGCCGCGTCTACGAGCTCGATGGCAGGGTGCTGCTGCTCGGCATCGGCCGCGACGCCGACACGACGGTTCATCTCGCCGAGAGCCTCGCCGGCGTCCGCTACCGCCTGCTCGAAGTACGTAATCGTGTCCGCCGGCGCCGGCACCGCGCGCGTCGACTACGGCGAGATCGATCACTGCTGCGAGAACTTCAACAAGCTGGACGAGTGGCTCGACGCCGAGCATCGGCAGCGGCGCGGGCATCATCGGGCGCGGCGACGCACGGTTGATCCGATCGCGGGACATCGTCGACGTGGCCGTGCGCCACCTGCGCGAGAACGAGACCGTCTTTCTCCATCCGGTCGGCGTCGATGCCGGATGCGACGCGGCGCGCGCCAGCCTCTAGCGGTGTGTGTCCACTGAAGTGTGCGGGTTACCACGAGCCTTCGACCAGCGATTTTCGGGCCGCGACAACGGAGCGGCCCGGTAGTAAAGTCCGAGGAGATACGCCACTAGGACATGAGTTCTGCATGCGCTCACGACCGACGACGCTCCGAGCGTGACCCTGGTTCACGAGGGAGGCTATGAGATGACGTTCAATCAGAGTCGAACGATTGCGGCCGGACTTCTGGTGCTGGCGACAGGCATCAGCGCGGCATGGCCCAGCCGCGTGTGGACACGAATGTCGTCTACGGGATGGTCTCGGGCACGCGCGCTGTTGATGGACGTTCATCATCCGGGCACGGCCGAACGGATTCGGCATCGTCTTCATCGCACGGCAGCGGCTGGAACGCACCGCTCGGCTACGCCGCGCCGCCACTGAAGCAGTCGCCTCAGGTGGCGATGTACGCACCCTCGCTCCTCGAAGCGGGCTATACCGTATTTGCGATCACTCACCGGGCGACGCCGACCTTTCGCTATCCGGCGCCAGTCGACGACGCGCAGCGCGCGGTGCGGTTCATCAGACACAATGCCGCGAGGTTCGGCATCGACGCGGCGCGCATCGGCGGCTCCGGCGGATCGTCCGGCGCTCATCTGGTGAGCATGCTGGCGACGATGGATGGCAGCGGTGATTCATCCGATCCCGATCCGGTCAACCGTGAGAGCGCGAAGCTGCAGTGCGTGGTCGCGCGCGCGGCGCCAGTCGATCTGCTTCGCATCGATACCAGCGCCGGCGCAACGGCAGTCGCGCTGCTGCTCGGCGCGCGGGTTGACGCATCGACGCCGAAGGGAACCACGGAGTACAAGGTGGCCGCGGCGGCATCGCCCGATCACCTACGTATCGCCGGACGATCCGCCGATCCTGCTCATTCACTGGCGATGCCGATCGGACCGTGCCGTTTCATCAATCGGAGATGATGGAGGCCGCGTTGAAGAGCGCGAACGTTGCCGGTGAAGTTGATCCGCATCGAGGGCGGCGACCATGGACCGGATTTTCCGGGCGCCAGGAATCCGCCCGACTACAAACGGGAGATCGTGAAATGGTTCGACACGTACCTCTTGAAGCGCCCGCCGAGCCAGTGAAGTGCTAACATCCGACGCTCGTCTTTCAGGAGAAACAGCATGCACACAAGCCGATTCATCGTGGTGGCGATTATTCTTCTCGTGATGCCGATTGCCGCTCAGGAACGCGGACAGCGCGGCGCCGCGCCGGCCGGTCCGCCGATGACCATGACGATTACCGGGTTCGCCGACGGCGGACAGATTCCCGTCGAGTTCAGCCAGGCGGCGCCCGGCGCCGCGCCCGGCGAAGGCACGTCGCCGGAGATCAAATGGATGAACGCGCCGGCCGGAGACGCAGTCGTTCGTCGCTGAACATGCACGACATGGAAGTCGTCCGCAACAAGACCACCGACGATCAGGCGCACTGGGTCGTCTGGAACATTCCGGCGACGGCGACCGGCATCTGCCGAAGGCGCTGCCCGAAGGGCGCGAAGCTGCCGGACGGCAGCTATCAGATCAGCGCGACCGGCCAGATGTACCGCGGCCCCGGCGCGGCGGCCGACCGGTCCGATGCATCACTACATGTTCGAGCTCTACGCGCTGGATACCGACGCTCGACCGTCCGAACCGGCGGCCGACGCCTTCGAGACGCGCACGAACGTGATGAAGGCGATGCAGGGGCACATTCTCGGCAAAGCGGTCTACGGCGGATTGTTCAAGCGTCCGCAGTAGTTCGGCCGCGGCCGTGAACGCATCGGTCTTTATCGGCACCAGCGTCGACGGGTTCATCGCTCGCGCAAACGGTGATCTCGACTTCCTGCCACCCGGCGGCGGCAGAACCGCACGGCTACTGACGAGTTCATGGCGACGGTCGACGCGCTGGTCATCGGACGGAACACGTTCGAGACGGTGTTGGCGTTCGAGGAGTGGCCGTACATGGCGAAGCGCGGTGTTCGTGCTCAGCACGCGCCCGCTTCGCGCCTCCTCCGGCAGGCGCCGTGGTCGAGCGGATGTCGGGCGATCCGGCGACATCGTGTCGCAGCTGGACCGCTCGCGGCATCCGGCACATCTACGTCGACGGCGGGATCACGATTCAGCGGTTTCTCCAGGCTGGACTGATTCAGCGCCTGATCATCACGCGAGTGCCGGTGCTGATCGGCGCCGGGATCCCGCTGTTCGGCGCGCTGCCGCACGACATCACGCTGACGCACGTCGCGACGCGCCACTACGCCAGCGGCCTCGTTCAGAGCGAGTACGTGATTCTCGAGGTGATCGATGGCGAACGCAGTGACACGGCGGCAGCTTCTGTGTGCGCTCGCGGCGCTCGCGCCGGCCGCGTCGGTCGCGAAGACGCGCGCCGCCCAGCCGACGACGACTGACGCGCCGTTGAGCGCCGACGTGCTGCCTCGCGGCGGTGCGGGCGCGGTTCGTCGGCAACGTCAACGGCATCCGGATGCACGTGCTCGATGCGGGCTTCGCCGCGTCGAGCGGCTCGATCTCGCCGCGCCCCGCGATCCTGCTCGTCCACGGTTTTCCGGAGCTCGCCTACAGCTGGCGCAAGATCATGCTGCCGCTGGCCGCCGCGCGGGCTTCCACGTCATCGCTCCGGACCTGCGCGGCTACGGACGCAGCGGCGGCACCGGGGTGACGTTCGACGACGATCTGGCGCCGTGGCGGACGCTGAACGAAGTCACCGATATGGTGGCGCTGTTGTCCGCGCTCGGCTATCGATCGGTGGCCGCGGTCGTCGGCCACGATTTCGGTTCGCCGGTCGCGGCGTGGTGTTCGGTCGCGCGGCCCGACGTCTTTCGCTCGACGGTGCTTGATGAGCGCGCCGTTCGCCGGTCCGCCGGCGCTGCCGTTCAACAGCGCCGATTCGCCTGCCGCGGCGGCCGCCGCCGCACCGCCGATCGCATCTATGACGATCTGGCGAAGCTGACGCCGCCGCGCAAGCACTATCAGCGCTACTACTCGACGCGCGAAGCGGACGACAACATGCACCACCGCGCCGCAGGGCTGCACGCGTTTCTGCGCGCCTACTACCACATGAAGAGCGCGGACTGGAAACGGAACCAGCCGGCGCCGCTCGCCGCCAGAACCGCCGACGAGTGGGCGAGGCTGCCGCGCTACTACGTGATGGATCTCGACAAGGGATGGCGGAGACCGTCGCGGCAGAGATGCCGTCCGCCGCCGAGATCGCCACGTGCAAGTGGCTGCCGGATGACGAGCTGCGCGTCTACAGCACCGAGTACGCGAGAACCGGGTTCCAAGGCGGCCTGCAGTCATGCCGGATCGGATCGAGCGGGAGGTTCACCGCCGATCTGCAGCTCTTCGCCGGACGCACGATCGATCAACCGTCGATGTTCATCGCGGGGAAGAGCGACTGGGGCGCGTACCCAGAATCCCGGCGCGCTCGAGCGGATGCAGAAGGCCGCGTGCACGCACATGTCCGGCGTGCATTTCGTGGAGGGCGCTGGACATTGGGTCCAGCAGGAGCAGCCCGATCGCGTGAGCGCGCTGATTCTCGACTTCCTCCGCTCGCAATGAGGACGTCGCAACGCCTAGTTGTCGCGTTGCTGTTGGTTCGCCGCCGCGATCGCGGTCGCGACGCTCACCGCGCAGCGCCCGCAGCCGCCGAATATCGTCATCCATCCTCGCCGACGATCTCGGCTACGGCGATCTCGGATCGTTCGGCAGCCCCAACATCAGGACGCCGCGTCTCGACGCGATGGCCGCCGAAGGGCAGAAGTGGACCAACTTCTACGTCCAGCCAGTCTGCTCTCCGAGCCGGGCCGCGCTCCTCACCGGCCGACTGCCGATCCGCACGCGGCATGACGGCGTCGCCGCCGGCACCGCGCCGAAGGTGCTTCGCGACAACGCCGCGCAGGGGCTCGCGCCGGAGGAAGTGACGATCGCGGACGTGTTGAAATCGCGCGGCTACGCCACTGCCATCGTCGGCAAGTGGCATCTCGGGCCAGCAACGCCAGTTTCCTGCCGATGAATCAGGGCTTCGACTACTGGTTCGGCCTGCCGCACTCCCACGACATGCGAATGACGGCGCCGCGCGAGAAGGCGGCTGCAGAGCGCCGCCTACTACGATCCGAAAGCCCGAGTACTGGAACGTCGCGCTGATGCGCAACGGCGACGTCATCGAGCAGCCGGTCGATCACCGGACGTTGACGAAGCGGTATACCGAGGAAGCGGTGCGCTTCATCAACGAGAATCGCAGCCGGCCGTTCTTCCTGTATCTCGCGCATTCGCTGCCGCACATCCCGCTGGCGCGATCGCCGGAGTTCGTCGGCCACAGCGCCGCCGGCATCTACGGCGACGTCGTCGAGGAGCTCGACGCGAGCACCGGCCGGATTCTCGACGCGTTGAAGGCCGCCGGTCTGGATCGCCGGACGCTCGTCGTGTTCACCAGCGACAACGGACCGTGGCTGCCGTTCGCCGCGCACGGTGGATCAGCGGGTCCGCTGCGCGAAGGGAAGGGGACGACGTGGGAGGGCGGCGTGCGGACGCCGGCGATCTTCTGGTGGCCCGGCACCGTGAAGCCGGCCGTCGTCACCGACATCGGATCGGCGATGGATCTGTTCGTCACGCGCGGCGAAGCTCGCGGGTGCGGGCCTCCCGAGCGACCGCGCTCATCGACGGCGTCGATCTTCGCGCGCGGCTGAACGGATCCGGTTCGAGTCCGCGCCAGACAATCTTCTATTACTGGGACAGCGAGCTCAGGGCGGTCCGCAAGGGACACCTACAAAGCGCATTTCATCACCAGCGGCGCCTACGGCGACGGTGAACCGCGGCGCAGAGCACAACCCGCCGCTCCTCTTCAACCTTGCCGACGATCCAGGCGAGCGCCACGACGTCGCCGCCGCGCATCCGACGTCGTCGCGGATCTGATTCAGCGGAGGCTGAGACGCATCACCAGAACCTCGTCGCTGGCCGTCCGCTGTTCGACGAACTGCTGCCTGCGACTCAGCCCCAGCCACGTTGACGCGCGGGATCCACGGTGAAAGTGGCAGCCTCGATCCGATGACGCCGTTGCGGTCGCAGGAGTCGTGGTCCTGCCGGTGCGAGGTGGGGTCCGTATGCCGTCACCGCTCTCGCACCCGCCGACGTCATCATCGTCGTCGACGTGTTCCTTCACCACGTGCGTGGACGTGGCGGTGTCGCGTGGCGCGGCGATTCTCCCGTACTGCCGACTGGGCCGATCCGTCGGCGCGCGGAGTTCGCGCGCACGCACGGTGCGGAGCTGGCGGGACGCCGGCGGCGAGCTCGCTATTCGCTCGCGCGCCGCGTCCTACACTCGAGGCTCAGCCGGACTCCGCTGTGTGCTGCCATCGCCGAACGGCGCGCAGGTCACCCTTGCGGCGGCGCGCACGCCGTCGGTCGTCGCTCGCCGGATCGCTGCGCAACGCTCGCGCCGGGTGGCCGACGCCGCGCAGCGGTTGGCAGCAGCGCTTCAACGTGATCCCGGCCGGCGAGCGATGGCTGGATGGATCAGCTCCGCCCGGCGCTGGAAGACGCGCTGGGGGCCGGGGCCGTTCTGCGCCTCGCTCCCCGGCGCCCGTTCGCCGGAAGCCGACGCGGCGGTCGCGCTGTTCGAACGCTATCGCACGAATCTCGTGGCGGCGCTCGAACACTGCGGCTCCGGCCGCGAACTCGAAGGGCGCGGGCACGGCCGGGACACGTTCATAGCCGGCGAAGCGTGGCGTCAGCCCGTGCGTCGCCCGCTTCGACGGCGTCGCCTATGTCGCCGGTTGACCGCGCGCTTGTCGGTCGGATCTCCGCGTGTCAACGCGGCCCACCGAGCGGCAATCGATCACGCGCTAAGCAGCCCATCATCGACTGGGCGAACAGTTTCGACGACGGCGGTCCGCAGCTGACGGAGGATCTGGCGCCAGGGATCGCCGCGCTGTCATCTCGTCACCGAATCGGACCGCCCGGCGCTGTCGCCGCCGGTCGACGAGTTCCGGGAAGATATCTTCGAGGAAGAGCTGCGCGCGTGGATGGAGAACGAGAACGACTGGCCCGCGCCGTCGCCGAGATGTTCGACGCGTGGTTCCGCATGCCGAACTGACCGACTCGGTGTTCGACCTGGTGCCCGAACAGCCGCTCACCCAGACACGGCGTCGAGCTCGGCGACCTGGACTACGCGATCCATCATTGCGCATGGTGCGACCTCGATCCCGAGCCGGAGGCGGGCCGCTTCATCGGCTTCGCGCTCGAGGTCGCGGAGCGCGTATCACACCGCGAGGATTGGTGCTGTCGCTCCGATCGACGAAGAGCGTGTCGTGCACGGCGCTGCTGCAAGCGGACTCCGACGAAGCGCGGGGCGGCGAGGATCACCGTGTTTCGCTGTGTGCACGAGCCGCTGCGAAGGACTGCGAAAGCGTCGAGGCGCTTCGAAAGCTGACTGGTATCAGGATGAGCCGTAGGCGATGACCACGCACATCGGCCTCCTTCGTGCCGTGAATCTCGCCGGACGCAACGAAGGTTGCGATGAGCGACCTACGTCAGCTGCTCGCCACGATCGGAATGGAGGATGCGCGCTCGCTGCCGCAGAGCGGCAACGGCTAGCTGTTCCCGAAGCGCGAGGCCGATCGAGTGTGCAGCTGGAGCGCACGCTCGCGCAGGCCACGAAGGAGCGTCTGCGGCGGTCAGACCGATTTCGTTCGTCACTGGCCGGCGAATGGCGCGAGCTCGTCGCCGACAATCCGTTTCCGCGTGAAGCGAAGGCGATCCCGGCCACCTCGTGGCGATGTGCCTGAAAGAAGCCCCCGACAAGACGGCCGTCGCCGCGCTCCAGAAGGCGATTCTCGGCCGCGAGGTCGTCCGTGCCGTGGGCCGGCACGCCTACATCGTCTACCCGGACGGCATCCGGTCGATCGCGTCTGACGATGGCGTTGATCGAGAAGAAGCTGGGCACCCGCGGCACCGGCCGCAACTGGAACACGGTCATGAAGCTCGACGCGCTCGCCAAACCGGCATGAGCGAACGTCGAAGGAGGAGACGATGAGACGCGATGGCGACGCGGATGGTGTTCGCATCGCTCGTCGGCGGAGATCCCTCACGGTGTTGAACGCGCGCGCCGATCGTGACGTGGCCGTCGCCGAGCAGCGGAAGCCGATTGTGGTCACGCGAATCTTCACTGGACCCGATGGCAAGACGCACGCCGAGCAGATCGACGTGAAGCTCGCGCCTGGCGGCGGATCCCGGCGAGTTGTCGGAGATGGCGAAGGTCACCGGCCTGCAGTTCCGTCGTCAGGCGCCGAACTACTTCGAGGACTGGCATCCGGCGCCGCGCCAGCAGTGCGTGATCACACTGAGCGGTCAGGAGAAGTCCCGAGCTCGACGGCGGCAAGAAGATCCCGCTCAGGCCGGAGGCACATCCTGCTCGCGGAAGATCGTGACCGGCAAGGGGCATCATCTCCGCGGCGTCGGCGGCGAGGATCGCATCTCGCTGTTCCATCCCGCTTGCGGATCGCTAGGCATCGAGCGTGCACGTCGCCGAAGTCGCGGCGAAGCGGCCGGAACTCGGCCTCTTGCTCTTGCCGCTGTTCGCGCTCATGATCATCGAGTCGCGCCGGCTCGCGATCATGATCGCGTTCACGCCGCGTGGACGCTCATGCATTAACGGCATCAGGAGAACGTTCATGAGGCTGTTTCGAAGGCTGACGCCTCGCGCTGCCGTGTCGTCGGCTGCGCGCAGCTTGCGCACGCGCGGACACCGGACAAATCGTCGAGCAGCGCTGGCGGCACTCGGCGGCCGCGCCGCGCTCTGGAAAGTTGAAGTCACGAGTCATGACCGGCACCATCACCGTCTCGACGCCGGCCGGCGGCATCCACTGGACCGGTGGAGCTGACGGCTGAGGAGCCCAACAAGTCCCGGATGCTGATCAAGCTGGATCTGTCCGCGGTCGGCGCCGGCCAGATGGTGTTCGATCGGCGATTCAACGGCGAGCGCGGCTACGTCATGGACAGCATGCAGGGAGGACCGCGACATCGCCGGCGAGCAGCTCAGAGACGATGCGCAACAGCATGCTTCCGACGGCGTTCCTCAACCTACAAGAGCAGGGCGCCACGGGTGGACTCGGCGCGCAAAGGAAAAGGTCAACGACCGCGACGCGCATGCTCGTGATCCTCAAACCGAAGACCGGCGCGCCGGTGCGGCGGTACGTTCGACGCCGGAATCGTTTCCTGCCGGTGCGGGTGATCGTGAAAATCAACCTGCCGCAGATCGGCGAGGTCGAGCAGACGACCGACCTCTCCGACTTTCGCGACGTCGACGGCGTCAAGGTGCCGCTTGCGATCATCGCTTCATCGGCGATCCAGCGCTCGAGGCATCCCGCGATCACGAAGGTCGAGCACAACACGAAGGTGGACGAAGCGCTGTTCTCCAAGCCGGGCGGGCAGGACTAGCGGCGTGTCTACTCGGAACTCCTACCGGGCCGCTCCGTTCTCGCGGCCCGGGCTGCGGTTGGAGGCTCGTTGTGACCGATACCACTTCAGTTGATCCGGTCCGCTCACGGTGATCGAGTCCCGGCGTCTCGGTGCGGTGACGGTCTTTCAGGTGCACGGCCGGCTGACGCGGTGAGTCGGGCCTGCGGCCAGCGATCCACGCGGCGTTCGACGAGGGGCTCCGACACCGTCGTCCTCAAGCCTCGAGGACGTGTCGGGGATCGATTCCTCGGCCTCAGCGAGCTCCTGCGATGCGAGGCGTCCGCGCTCCACCACGGCGGCCCGGTGCTCATCTCGCAGCCCGTCGCCGAAAGCCAACGCAGTGATCACCTGGTCGCGCAGCTGCACCGGACGTTCAACATCTACCCGACTGAGATCAGGCGCTGGCGAGCATCAGGGAGAGCTGAGGCCCACGACTGACGCGCGCCGCGGATCGATCGACGCCAGACGCTCGGCGAGGAGATCGCAAACGGCGACAGCCACGGCGTCAGGTTTCTCGGCGCGTGGCCGTGACGCCGTGGCTGGTGCGGGAAGCGGCCCGGCGCGGCGGTGCAATCGAGATCCTCGGCGCGAGCGTGTTCGCCGCGACGATGGCGATTCTCTACCTGTCGTCAACGCTCTACCATGCGCTGCCGAAGAACCGGGCGAAGCGCGTGTTCCGGATCATCGACCACAGCGCGATCTTCCTGCTCATCGCGCGGCACCACACGCCGCCGTTCACGCTCGGCGTGCTGCGCGGCACCCGGGGCTGATCGCTCTTCGGGGTCGTCTGGGCTCTCGCCGTCTGCGGCGTCGTGCTGAAAGCGGTCGGCGGCATCCGCTATCCACGCCTGTCCACGGCGTTATACGTCGGCATGGGATGGCTGGCGCTGGTCGCGATTCGGCCGCTGTGGCAGCACGTCCCGGCGGCCGGGTGGTTGTGGCTTTCGCCGGCGGCGCCGCGTACACTGGCGGGCATTGCCTTTACGCCGCCGAGCGCGCATGCGATGCAGGTCACTTTGTGTGGCACCTGTTCGTGCTGATCGGCACGATCTGCCACGGTATCGCGGTGTGGCGGTACGCCTGACGGATTCCCTCTAGTGGCCTGTCTCCTCGGGATTACTACCGGGCCGCTCCGTTGTCGCGGCCCGAAAATCGCGGTCGAAGGCTCGTTGTAACTAGTACTACTTCAGTGGATACACTCCGCTAGAAGTCATCTCACAAATGCCGTACACACAAACACACGAAACCACGAAACCACGAAAACCCAAGCGATCCTCCTTCTCGTGGTTTCGCTGTTTCGTGGTTTCGTGCCTGTCCGGGTTTGTGAGACGCGTTCCAATGCAGACGACCATCGATCGCCGGACGTTTCTTCTCGCGTTGTCCGGTTCGCGCGGCGACGGCGGCGGCGGCCGACGCGCCTCGTCTCGACACGTTCACCCAGTGGACGAACGCGTCGCGGACGCTCCGCGGAAGCCGCGCTGCAGCCGTGCGTCGAGCGCATCCGTTCGATGGACGAGTCCATCCATGCGTGGGTGCAGGTCTCGCCGCAGAAGGCGACCGGATCCGGATGCTGTCGGACATTCCGTTCGCCGTCAAAGACATCATCGAAACCCGCGGGCCTCGCCACCGAATACGGGTCGCCGATCTACAAGGGCCGCATCGGCACCGCCGATGCCGCGATCGTGCGCGAGCTGCGGTCGCGCGGCGGCGTGATGCTCGGCAAGACGCACACGCGCCGCGTTCGCCTACCGGACGCCGGCGCCGACGCGCAACCCGCGCGATCTCGCGCACACACCGGGCGGCAGCTCCAGCGGATCGGCCGCAGCGGTCGCGCGCCACGGTGATGGTGCCGGTCGCGATCGGCACGCAGACCGGCGGATCGGTGCTGCGGCCCGCGTCTTACTGCGGCGTCACCGGATTCAAGACCACCTACGGTCATTTCTCGATGGACGGCGTGCTTCCAGTATCGCGAAGAGCCTCGACACGCTCGGCTTCTTCACGCACACCGCCGCCGACATGCTCGCGTTCTGGGCCGCGATGGGCCAGGCCACGGGCCGCCCTGGGGAGTTCGACGAGTTCGCGCTCGGCTGCGCCGGATCCACTTCCGCGAGGTCGAGCCGCCGATGACGGCGGCGTTTCGAGCGACCGGTCGATCGCTTGCGCGCGGCCGGTGTAACCATCCACCGCATCGACATCGCCGGCGATGCTCACCAGCCTCAACGCGGCGCAGCAGACGATCTCGACTTACGAAGGCGCGCGCGCTCACGAGCAGCGGTTCAAGCGAGTACGGCGATCGGCTCTCGACGTGGCCACCATGGTGCGCGAGGGACTGCAGATTCCGGTCGATCGCTACGACGCCGCGCGGCGGCACGTCGCCGACTGCCGCGTCAAGATCGCCGAGCTGTACAAGCGCACGCCGGTCATTCTCGTGCCGGCCGCGACCGGGCCGGCGCCGCTCGGTCTCCGTCCACCGGCGACTCGCGCATGAACACGGCGTGGACGGCGCTCGGCACGCCGGCGATCAGCATTCCGATGCCGGTCTCGGAACGGCCTTCCGCTCGGCCTGCAGCTGACCGCCGATCGCGGTCAGGACGCGCGCGTGATTCGAACGGCGATCCGCCTCGAAGCCGCTGCTCGGCGGCCTGCCGCAATGACGGACGGTGCGCCGCTGCTGGCGGGACGGGTGGCGGTCGTCGCCGGCGCCACGCGCGGCGCCGGACGCGGCATCGCGCGCGGCCTCGCCGAAGCGGGCGCCACGGTCTATTGCACCGGCCGCAGCGTGCGCGGACAGCCGTCGCCGCACGGACGGCCCGAGACGATCGACGAGACCGCCGAGATGATCGTCGCCGCCGGCGGCGCGGCGATTCCGGTGCGCGTCGATCACACCGATGAATCGGAGGTCGAAGCGTTGTTCGCCGGCGTCGAGCGCGAGCACGGCCGGCTCGACGTGCTCGTCAACAGCATCGCCGGCGAAGATCCGCTGGATGGCGATGCGCGGCGCATTCTGGACGACGGACCTCACCAACGCCGACGCCGTCCTCCGTCAGGCGCTCGTGTCGCACATCATCACGGCCAGCACGCGGTGCGGCTGATGATCCAGGCGCGCCGGCCTCGTTGTCGAAGTGACGGAGAACGACGTCCTCTCCGCCGGCGGCAATCCGCTGACGCAAACCGTGAAGCTGGCGCTGAAGGGACTTCGCCCTCAACATGGCGGCGGAGCTGAAGCCGCATGGCGTGGCCGCGGTTGCGATCACGCCCGGCTTCCTCCGTTCGGAGGCGATGCTCGAACGCTACGGCGTCACCGAAGCCACGTGGCGCGACCACGGCAAGCGGGACAAGAACTTCCTCGAATCGGAGTCGCCGCTGTTCATCGGCCGGGCGGTCGCGGCGCTGGCGAAGGATCGGGGCATCCTCGAGCGAACCGGTCAGCTGTTCAGCTCGTGGGAGCTCGGTCGTGAATCTCGGCTTCACCGACGTCGACGGCCGGCGCCCTGACTGGGGCGCGCACACCATCGACTTCTCGGCGTTCCCGCCCGCCTTCGTCGAGTACTTCCGGACCGGTGCCGCGATCCAACTCCACTGGCTGCGCACGTTGACGGAGCGGACGAAACGATTCCTCGAGCAGTTGCCGCCATGACGGCCGCACGCTCCTCGCGTCAGCGCTATCGCGTTTTCATCGACGACTACCGGCGGGGCCGGCTCGACGACACGACCGGCGGTGGGGCACCCAAGCCGGAGTCGACCGCACCGGCCAACCGCAGCAAGCGCCGCCAGTACCTGCGCTGATTACCTGCGCTGGCTGTGGCCGCATCGTTACGCGGTCGCCACGCTGTTCGTGCTCGCGCTGAGCGTGGCCGGTTTGCAGATGATCGAGCCGCTGTTCATGCGGTTCATCATCGACCGCGTGCTGCTGAACGCGTCGCTGGACACGGCGTCGCGCCTCACCCGTCTCCATCTGGCGGGTGCGCTGTTCGTCGGCGTCGTCATCGCGTCGAACGTCGTCAGCGTGCTGCGCGACTACCGCCAGCGCCTGCTGAACACGCGAGTGATGCTGTCGCTGCGCCGCTCGCTGTTCGAGCGGATGCTGCACCTGCCGCTGCCGAAGCTCTGGGACATGAAGACCGGCGGGATCCTGTCGCGGATCACGGGTGATGTCGACACGACGACCGGACTGCTGCAGCTCGCCATCGTCTCGCCGACCATTTCATTCGTCCGCCTGCTCATCGCCGTCGCCATCCTGATGACGCTGAACTGGCGGCTGGCGCTGACCGCGCTGGCGATCGTGCCCGGCGTCATGATCATGAGCTTTACGCTCTCGCGAAGCGCGTCCGGCCGATCTACCGGTCGCTCCGCAAGGACGCGGAGGTGATCGACGGCCGCGTCGGCGAGACCTTCTCCGGCATCCGCGTCGTCCGCGCGTTCGGCCGCGAGCTGCGCGGAGCTGATCGGCTACATGCGCGGGCGGCACACGATGCGTGCGCAAGGAGCTGTTCGCGAGCCGCCGCGAGATGGTGATCTGGACGTCGTGGAACCTGCTGCTCGGCGCGGTCAACGTGGTCATCGTCTGGTACGGCGGCTACCTGAACGTCGTCGGCCGCGCGTCGATCGGCGACATCATGGCGTTTCAGTGGTACACGTTCCTGCTGCTCAACCCGGTCTGGAACATCGTCAATTCGTTCTCCGAGATGCAGCGTTCGCTCGCCGCGATGGAGCGCGTGTTCGAAGTCATCGCGATGGCGGATGACAAGCCGGATCGGCCGGACGCGCGTCGACGCGCCGCGGATCGTCGATGAGATCCGGTTCGAGCGACGTCGAGTTCGGATATCGCGAGGGGCATCCCCGTCGTCCGGGATTTCAGCGTCGCCGTCGAGGGCGGATCGGTGGTCGCCCTGGTCGGCCGCAGCGGTGCCGGAAGACCACGGTGACCGACCTGGTGGCACGGTTTCACGATCCGACGCGCGGCCGGATTCTCGTCAACGGCGTCGACATCCGCGGGCTGCGGCTGCGCACGTATCGCGACCTGCTGGCGATCGTGCAGCAGGACGTGTTCCTGTTCGACGGATCGGTGCGCGACAACATCGCCTACGGCCGCCACGATGCGACCGACGCGGAGGTTGAAGACGCGGCGCAGCGGCGCGAACGCACACGAGTTCATCGTCAGGCTGCCGGAGAGCTACGAGACGTTCGTCGGCGAGCGCGGCGTCAAGCTCTCGGGCGGCCAGCAGCAGCGGCTCGCGATCGCGCGCGCCATCCTCGCCTCGCCGCAGATCCTGATCCTCGACGAGGCGACGAGCAACCTCGACACCGAGAGCGAGCAGCTGATTCAGGCGGCGATGGCCACGCTGCTCGCCGCGCGCACCACGTTCGTGATCGCGCATCGCCTGTCGACGGTCCGCCGCGCCGATCTGATCCTGCTGATGGAGGACGGCCGCGTCATCGAACGCGGCACGCACGACGATCTCGATGGAGCGCGCGCGGCGTCTACTACGACATGGTGGTCCGGCAGATGGAATCGTCGGGGCAGCCCGCGAGCCGCTGCTGCGATGAGAGCCAAAAAAGATTCACAGACGGAGGAACGGAGCAAACGGAGGACGAACGGAGAAGAAGAACGAGGTTCTTCGCAGCGTGACGTATCGACAGCGGTTCGACGGCGTCGCGCAGTGACGCACACCGACGGATCGGATCGGGATCATGAATGGCTCTGAGTCGCGTGGCCATTCATGATCCCGATCCGATCGTCCGATGTCAGCTGGCCCGCTGCGCGGGCCGGCCGCGTCGAACCTCGGCTCCGTTCGTCCTCCGTTACCTCCGTTCCTCCATGTGTGCACTTCGAGTAGCTTCAGATGACGGCACTGCGCCTCTACACTGAGCTGGCGTCATGGTGGCCGTTGATGTCGGCGCCGGAGGACTACGCGGAGAGGCGGCGTTCTATCAGCAGACGCTGCTCGACGCTTGCACACGGCCGCCGCGCACGATGCTCGAGCTCGGGAGCGGCGGCGGCAACAACGCGTCGTTCCTCAAGTCGCGGTTCGACATGGTGCTGGTCGATCCGTCGCCAGGCATGCTCGCCGTCAGCCGATCGCTCAACCCGGTGTGCGAGCACGTCGAAGGCGACATGCGCAACGGTCCGGCTCGGCCGCCAGTTCGACTGCGTCTTCGTCCACGATGCGGTCTGCTACATGACGACCGAGGCGGATCTGCGGGCGGCCATCGAGACGGCGTACGCGCACTGCGCGGCCGGGCGGCGCCGCGCTGTTCTGTCCCGGATCACGTCCGTGAGAACTTTCAAGCGTCCACCGATCACGGCGGCCATGACGGCACGGATCGCAGTCTCCGCTACCTGGAATGGACCTGGGATCCCGATCCGGCGGACAGCACCTACAACCGTCGACTACGCGCACGTCCTGCGCGATGCCGACGGATCGGCATCACGTCGAGCTGGATCGACACCTCGAAGGACTCTTTTCGCGCAAAGTCTGGCTGCAGTTGCTGACGGAAGCTGGCTTCTCGCTCGAAGGGATCGTGCCGTTCGATCACTCCGAGCTCGAACCTGGTTCCGTACGAACTCTTGTCGGGAGCAAGCGATGACCTTTGACGCGTCTGACCACCGTGGCCTCGCTCGGCGCGTTGGCCGTCCCTCGCGGCGGCCGTCCCCCGCGCGCATGCGAGCACAGTAGCCGGCTGGCCCGGCAGCCCGTTCGACGGGCTGCACTTCCGCGACATCGGTCCGGCGGCGACTGGCGGCCGCATCCACGATCTCCAGATCGATCCGAAGAATCCCGCCATCCTCTATCTGGGCGCGGCCAGCGGCGGCATCTGGAAGTCCACCAACAAGGGCGTCACCTGGAAGGACATCTTCGGCAGGCAACCCGACAACACGTTCGGCGCGCTGGCGATCTTCGAGGGCGACCCGCGGATCATCTGGGCAGGGACCGGCGAGAACAACAACCGGCAGAGCTCGTCGTGGGGCGGCGGTGTGTATCGGTCGACCGACGCCGGTGAAACGTGGACCTATCTCGGCCTGCACGACACGCGCGCGATTGGCCGCGTCGTGCTCCATCCGACCGATCCGGATGTCGCGTTCGTCGCCGCGGTCGGCAATCTCTGGCGCGAAGGCCCCGAGCGCGGCGTCTTCAAGACTACCGACGCGGGACGGACGTGGACGAAAGTGCTCTACGTCGATCGCGTTCACCGGCGCCACCGACCTGGTCATCGGACCCGCGCGATCCACGCGTGCTCTACGCGGCGACCTATCAGCGGCTGCGCAAGGCGTGCGGGCTTCAACGGCGGAGGACCCGGCAGCGCGCATCTACAAGAGCGTCGATGGCGGCGCGAACTGGCGCAAGCTCGAGAACGGCATACCGGTTGGCGAGAAGGGGCGGATCGGCCTGGCGATCGCGCGCTCGAAACCGGATGTGCTCATCGCCACGATCGAGCATGCGACGGCAGGCGGAACCTATCGCACCGAGGACGCCGGCGCGACGTGGAAGCGGATGAGCAACGTCAACCCGCGGCCGATGTGCCTACAGCAAGCCGACGATCGATCCCAACAACGATCAGCGCATCTGGCTGCCGGGCACCTACATCGTCAAGAGCGAGGACGGCGGCGCCACCTTCGAGGAGGAGCCGACGTCGCCGACCTACGACGTCGGCCTGAAGACCGATCATCACGTGCTGCGCGTCGATCCGGCCAACTCGAGCCACATCTACGTCGTCGGCGACGGCGGACTGCACGAGAGCTTCGACATGGGGAAGACCTACGTCCGCGTGAACAACATCCCGGTCGCGCAGGTCTACCGCGTCGCCGTCGACAACCGCGATCCGTTCTGGGTCTACATCGGCCTGCAGGACAATCACTCGTTCATGGGTCCGAGCGCGACGCGCCACTGGCTCGGCATCCTCAATCAGGACTGGATCGAGATCGGTTTCAGCGACGGCACCGGAAAGGCGGTCGATTCAAGTCCGACTGGCGCAAGGTGTACTCGTCGTCGAGCAACGGCAACTTGTCGCTCGTCGATCCGTTGACCGGCGATGCGATGGGCATCACGCCGCGGCCGCCCTCGGGCGAGCCTGCCGTACCGCTTCGACTGGGACGCGCCGGTCATGGCGTCGCGCCACACGCCGGGCACCGTGTATCTCGGCGGCAATCGTCTGTTCATCTCGAAGGACTACGGTTCGACCTGGACGCAGACCAAGGATCTGACGCGCGCGATCGCACGCGACGATCTCGAGATGATGGGCGTCGAGAACCGCGACATCAAGCTCTCGCGCAACGACGGCGACGGCATCAGCGAGATCTCGAACGTCGCCGAATCGCCGCTCGATCCGAAAATCCTCTGGGTCGGCACCGACGATGGCAACCTGCAGCTGACGACCGACGCCGGCGCGACGTGGACCGAGCTGAGCGGTGCGATCGCCGGCGTGAGGAACGGCACCTTCGTCGGCGACATCGTCGCGTCCGCCGCGTCGCGGGGCACGGCGTACGTCTCGTTCGACGCGCATCGCGATGGCGACTTCGCGCCGTATCTCTATCGCACGACCGACTTCGGGAAGACCTGGACGCCGGTGATGGCGGGCCTGCCCGCCGACGACGCGTCCGATCCGCGGCGCTCGCCGAGTATCCGGGCAAACCGAACGTGCTCTTCGCCGGCACCGAGCGCGCGCTGTTCGTCACGCTCGACAGCGGCGCGCACTGGACCCGGCTCAAAGCGAACCTGCCGACCACTCGCTACGACGACATCCTCGTCCATCCGCGCACGAAGGATCTCGATCCTCGCGACCCACGGGCGCGGCATCTGGATTCTCGACGACGCGTCACCGATTGCGGAGTGGACGCCGGCGATTGCCGCGAAGCGCGCCCACCTGTTCGACGTTCCGCGCGACGACGCTGATGCTGTACTGGGAAGACGTGTCGAACATGGATCACTATTTCTTCGCCGCCGAGAATCCGGCGGAGGGCGCGCGGTTCACGTATCACCTCGCGCAGCCGGCACAGAAGGTGCGGCTCGTCGTGACCGGCCCGGCGCGGCAAAGTGATTCGCGAGCTGGCCGGCCCCGCCGATGCGGGTGTGATTCACCGCGTCAACTGGGACCTGCGCTATCCGGTTCCTCCGGGCACCGGCCGCGGCGGCGGCGGCGAAGGCGAGGAGGGCGGCGGCGGCCGCTTCGGCCCGGGCAACGAGAAGCCCGGCGCCGTCGCGCTGCCGGTTCCGTCGCACGACATCGGCCCGCGCGGCCCGCACGTCGCCCCGGGCACGTTCAAGGTAACACTCGACGTAGACGGCGTGACGGCGGAGTCACGCACGTTCGAGGTGCGCGCCGATCCCGCCTCGACGATCACGCTCACGCAGCACAAGGCGCGCGAAGCGTTCACGGTCGAGGTGATGGCGCTCCAGACGAAGGTGGAGGCGATGGCCGTCGATCTCCGGAAGCGGCGTGAAACCCTGGGGACCGAAACCGGCGCCGAGTTGACGCGGCTGCAGGCGCTCGAGCAGCGGCTCGTCGGCGGCGGCGGACGTGGCGGCGCCGGCGGCGGTCGCGGCGCTGCAAGAGCCTCCAGGGTCGCCCCGAGCAGAGTCGAGGGGCGCCAGGTCGGGGCGAGCGGCGGTGCAGCCGGTGCGTCAGCGGCTCAACGGCCTCATCACCGCGTTTGTCGGTTCAGGCGCGCGGACCGGCTCGCTCTCGGCACCGACCGAGACGATGCGGACCACACTGGCGGAGGCGAAGACCGATCTGGCGGCGATCGAGAAAGAAATCGGTCAGCGGTGACGCGATCGCTCACTCCTTGATCGACTGCAGCGGGTCGACCTTCGTTGCCGTGTGCGCGGGAATCCAGCTGGCGCACAGCGCGACGAGCGCGAGGACGGCGGCCGCCGCGCCGAACACCGCCGGTTCGGTGGCGCTGACGCCGAACAGCAGCGACCCCAGCGCTCTCGTCGCGCCATACGCGGCCACCAGTCCAAGCGCGACGCCAACGACAGCGAGCCGTCCGCCGTCGCGGACGATCAACGATCGGACCGCGCCCGCCGGCGCGCCGAGCGCCATGCGGATCGCCATCTCGCGGCTCCGCCGCGTCACCGAATAGCTCAACACGCCGTAGACGCCGACCGCGGCGAGCACGAGCGCGAGGATCGCGAAGGCGGCGACCAGCAGCAGCGCGAACCGCTCCTGCGCGACGCTGCCGCCGATCACGTCGTCGAGCATCCGCGGCTCGTAGAGCACGAGCGCCGGGTCGATGGCGGCGAGCTCGCGCCGGATCTCGCCGAGCGGCGGACGCGTGTCGCGATCGAGCGCCACGACCTGCGTCAGCGCCCAGTTGCGGTCGGCGGCGAACTGCGTGTGCGAGTGGTAGACGTGCAGCCGCGCGGCGCCGCGCGCGGTCCGACGGCGACGTCGCCGACGACCCCGATCACTTCGACGCTCGCACCCGCGACGCGAAGCGGCTTGCCGATCGGATCCTCGGTCGGGAACAGCCGTTTCACCAGCTGCTGGCTGATCACGACGCGCCGAGGCGCCTGGGCGGTGTCCTGCGGGCCGAAGCTGCGGCCGCGCAGCAGCGGGATGCCGACCGCGTCGAAATACGCGCCTTCGATCACGCGCTGCTGCGGCTGCGCCCGGGCGCGTCCGGCGGCAGGTCGGGCCGGCGTGTGCCCCACAGGTGATAGTCGCCGGTGACCGGCAGCCGCGAGATCGCCGCGGCGGCGCGCACGCCCGGCAACGCCGCGACCCTCGCCTCGAGATCCCGATGAAATGCCGCACGGCGTTCGGCATCCTCATAGCGGCCCAACGGCAGGTGCACTTCGAACGTGAGGACGTTCGACGCGCGGACGCCAAGATCGACCGACCGCAGTCGCTCGAAGCTCTCGAGGAGCAGGCCGGCGCCGACGAGGAGCACGAGCGCCAGCGCGATCTGACAAACCACGAGCAGGTTTCGCGCCCGCGTCTGACGGCGGCTCGCACTGCCGCCGCGGCCAGACTCGCGCAGCGTCGCTTCGAGATCCGGCCGGCTGATCTGGAGCGCCGGCGCGACGCCGAAAGCCGATGCCGGCCAGCATCGCGATCCCGAAGCTGAACGTGAACACCGAGCGTTCGAGCGCGGCGCCGCCGGCACGCGCGACCGCCTCCGGCGCGGCGGCGAGCAGCACGGCGGTGACCGCTTGCGCGAGCAGCAGTCCAGCGCCGCCGCCGGCCAGCGACAGCAGCACGCTCTCGACGAGCAGCTGGCGCACCAGTCGCCACCGCGAGCAGCCGAGTGCGGCGCGAACCGCCAGTTCGGTTTCGCGCGCGGCGCCGCGCGCGAGAAAGAGGCTGGCGACGTTCACGCACGCGATGACGAGCAGGACGCCGACCGCGCCGAGCAGGATCCACAGCATCGCGCCGGCGCTGCCCACCGTGTCGGCCTGCAGCGGCGTCACGCGCGCCGACACGCGAACCGAGGCCGACGCGTCGTTGTTCCATTCCATCGCCGCGGCGATCGTCGCGAGCTCCGCCTGTGCCTGTGCGATCGTGGCACCCGGCTTCAGCCTCGCGATGGCGCTGAGATAGTAGTTCTGCCACGAGTTGTTCTCGCCGGGCTGCAGATCGATCGGCGTCCAGATATCGACGCCGGACTCCAGCGGATCGTCGAAGCCCTCCGGCAGGACGCCGGCGATCCGGTGCGGGATGCCGTTCAGCGTCAGCAGCCGGCCAGCCGCGTCAGCCGCGCCGCCGCAGGTACTCACGCCAGATCCGCTCGCTGACGACCGCGACGCGCGCGTTGGCGCGCTCGTCGGCGCGCTCGAACACGCGGCCGAGAATGGGCCGCGCGCCGAGGACCCGGAAGTAGTCCGCGCTGACTGGCAGCATGCGCACCGCGTTCGGGCTGCGGACGATCGGTGAGATCGACGCCGGTCGCGCTGTAGGTGTAGACGGCGGCGAGATCCAGCGTCCGGCTTTGATCGCGGAACCCGGTCACGGCTGGACCCGGCAGGTAGCTGTCCTCGCCGCCGGCGAAGTGATACACGCGGACCAGCCGATCGGGCTCGTCATAGGGCAGCGGCCGCAGCACGACGGCGTTCAAGACGCCGAAGACGGCGGTATTCGCCCCGATGCCGAGCGCGAGCGTCGCAATCACGATCGCCGCGAATTTCTTCGCCGCCGCCAGCGATCGGGCCGCGTAACTTCAGGTCACGAATCCAGCTGTCCATGATCGAGGTTTGACGGGCCGGACGGCCGAAGGGTTGGATGGATGGGCCGCGGCAGTTTCGTGGCACAATCCCGCGTCATGAAGAAGCTGATCGCCCGGGCTCGCACTCCTTTCCGCCTCATGCAGCACAGAGCCGGCCGCGCAGACGTCGAGCGCGGCCTGGGATAAACAGGCGCAGAACATCACGATCATCCGCGACACCTGGGGCATCGCTCACGTCTACGGCAAGACCGACGCCGATGCGGTCTTCGGCGTGATCTACGCGCAGGCCGAGGACGACTTCAATCGCGTCGAGACCAACTACCTGAACTCGATGGGCCGCCTCGCCGAGGCGGAAGGCGAGGGCGAGATCTACCGCGACCTGCGGATGAAGATCTTCATCGACCCGGCGGACATGAAGGCGAAGTACGAGTCGAGCCCGGCGTGGCTGAAGTCGCTGATGAACGCGTGGGCCGATGGCCTGAACTACTACCTCGCGAAGCACCCGCAGGTGACGCCGCGGGTGATCAAGCACTTCGAGCCGTGGATGGCGCTGACCTTCAGCGAGGGCAGCATCGGCGGCGACATCGAGCGCGTCAACCTGACGCAACTCGAGGCGTTCTGGCAAAGGTCCGCATACGGAATCCACGCAGGCCTTCGCGCCGCCGGTGCTTCGGCGGGACGAGTCGCCGGACCCGGTTGACGACTATGTCGAGCCGAGCGGGATCGAACGGCATCGCGGTCGGACCGTCGAACACCACCAGCAACCACTCGCTGCTGCTGATCAACCCGCACACGTCGTTCTTCTTCCGGTCCGAGGCGCAGATGGTCAGCGACGAGGGCCTCAACGCCTACGGCGCGCTGACGTGGGGGCAGTTCTTCGTCTACCAGGGCTTCAACGAGCGCGCCGGCTGGATGCACACGTCGAGCGGCGTGGACAACATCGACGAGTACCTGGAAACGATCGTCAAGAAGGGCGGCAGGCTGCGCCTACAAGCTACGGCAGCGAAGAGCGTCCGGTGACGACATCGAAGATCACGGTGCCCTACAAGACCGCGAACGGCATGGCGCAGAAGGAGTTCACGATCTACCGGACGCATCACGGTCCGGTCGTCCGTGAGCTCGACGGCAAGTGGGTCAGCGTCCGGTTGATGCAGGAGCCGCTCAAGGCGCTGCACGCAGTCGTACTCGCGCACCAAGGCGACGCAGCTACAAGCCGTTCCGCGACACGATGGAGCTCCACACCAACTCGTCGAACAACACGATCTACGCCGACGCCGACGGCACCATCGCGCTACTTCCACTCGAACTTCATTCCCGAAGCGCGACCCGAAGTTCGACTGGACCAAGCCGGTGGACGGCAGCGATCCGGCGACGGAATGGAACGGCGTGCTGTCGATCGACGAGACGCCCGGCCTGCTCAACCCGGCGAGCGGCTGGCTCTACAACGTCAACAACTGGCCGTGGTCGGCGGCCGGCCGGACAGCCCGAAGAAGCGGACTATCCCGGCCTACGTCGATCGCGGCATCGAGCGAGAGCCCGCGCGGCGTCCACGCGATCGAAGTGCTCCAGAACAAGAAGGACTTCACGCTCGACTCGCTGCTCGCGGCCGCGTATCGACAGCTATCTGCCGGCGTTCGACGTCGGATTCCGCGCTGGTGAAGGCCTGGGACGCAGCGCCGGCCGGCGACGCCGCTGAAGACGAAGCTGTCCGAGCAGATCGCGCTGCTGCGCGGATGGGACTACCGCTGGTCGGCCGTCGTCGGTGCCGACGTCGCTCGGCGGTCTACTGGGGCGAAGAGATCGGCCGCCGCGTCGGCGACGATAGCGCGCAAGGCCGGCGTCTCGTCCGACGCTACATCGTCGACCAAGCGCGACGCCGGATCAGCTGCTGCAGGCGCTGGCCGCCGCGTCCGACAAGCTCGCGGCCGACTTCGGCAGCTGGAAGACGCCGTGGGGCGACATCAATCGCTTCCAGCGCCTCACCGGCGACATCGTGCAGCCGTTCAACGACGCGGGCCGAGCATTCCGGTCGGCTTCACCTCGTCGCGCTGGGGCTCGCTGGCGTCGTTCGGCGCGCGCACCTACCAGGGCACGAAGAAGATGTACGGCACCAGCGGCAACAGCTTCGTCGCGGTGGTCGAGTTCGGCGACCAGCGTGCGCGCGCGGGCGGTGACGCGCCGGCGGCAGAGCGGCGATCCGAAGTCGCCGCACTTCAACGATCAGGCGATGCGCTACAGCCACCGGCGATCTGCGCGAGGTCTGCTTCTACAAGCCGCAGGTGGAGGCGCGCGTCGAACGGCGAGACGCCATCCCGGCCAATGATTCCCGGCGGGCTGACTGGCGCGATCGCGACGTTCCTCGCCGGCCGCGACGCACGCGCACGGTGAACGGCATTCGCGAGGCACTCGAGCGCGCGATCGCCGAGGGCCGGACTGACGCGCTCGCGCGTCTGAGTCAGCGCCTCGCAGACGAAGGCGCGGACTGGACCTTCTACCCGTCGGATCCGCTGGCGCGGCGCATCCATCATCTCCTCGCCGAGTGGCTGGTGCCGCACGACTCCGCAATCTTCGGCCTCGAGCATCTCGCCGCCGTACGGCCGGCCGCTCGTCATCATCGAACCATCTCTGCAGCTCGGACGCCAACCTGCTGGAAGTGCTGCTCCACCGTGCCGGCGCCGACTCGCTCGGCGATCGTCTGACCGTGATCGCCGGACCGAAGATCTACTCCGACGTCAAACGCCGCTTCTCGAGCTTGTGGCTTCGGCACGATCAAAGTCCCGCAGAGCAACGCGCTGTCGACCGAGAAGCGGTGATGGATCCGCGCGAAGCGGCGCGCGCCGCGCGGCGGGGATCGACATCGCGCACGAACGGATCCGCCTCGGCGACGCGCTGCTCGTCTTCGCCGAAGGCACGCGCAGCCGGACGCGCGGCCTCCAGTCGATGCTCGCCGGCGTCACGCGCTACCTCGACGTGCCCGGCACGTGCGTCCTGCCGATCGGGCTGACCGGTGCGGACGCGTGGTATCCGATCGGTGAAGAAGTCCTCTATCCGGTCCGCATCGTTGCGCGGATCGGCGCGCCGATCGAGGCGCGTGTCCTGCGCGATGCGCGCCGCCGGCGATCGCCGGCTGATGATGGATGCGGTCGGCACTTGCCGTTGCCGAGCAGCTGCCTCCCGAGTACCGCGGCGCCTACGCCGACGATGTCGGCGATCTCGACGATGCACGCAGATTGCGTGTCGAGCGCGTAATCGCCGTCCCGCCGCGTCGTACCATGCCGTGATCGTCGTCTGTTCACGTGGCGTCCGGCTTTAGCCGGACCGGTTCGCGACTGCGGACACCACGCATAAATCCCCCGAACACGACCGGAGGTCCGCATGGCCGCGCCCGCTGATTCGCGCGGATGATGGAACACCAGGACACAAAGGACACAAAGACACCGCCGCTAGAACACACGGAGCGTATGGCCAACAGCCTCAACCTGATCGACCACATCGTCGTGCTGATGCTGGAGAACCGCTCGTTCGACAACATGCTCGGCTGGCAGTTCGGCCTGGATGCGAAGAAGTTCAACGTGCACCGATCAGGGCGAGCGCGATCTACGTCTGGGGCAACGAGGGCATCGACTCCGGGCGATGACGATTCCCGATCCGGATCCCGGTGAGCTGTTCACCGACATGACCTATCAGCTCTACGAGCGCTACTTCGTCGATCAGAGGCCCCTTCCGCTGCCGACGCCGACGATGGGAGGCTTCGTCCGGAACTACGTGAACCAGACGATCGGTACCACGTTGCCCTACGACCCGCGCGCGATCATGCACTGCTTCCATCCGGATCAGGTTCCGGTGACCGAGCCTGCTCGCGACGACGTTCGGCGTCGCCGATCGATGGTTCTCGTCGGCGCCCTGTCAGACGTGGCCGAACCGCTTCTTCGTCCACAGCGCCACCGCCGACGGCTGGGTCAACAACGCGCCGGTGCCGGACGCGTGGAAGGTCGTCGAGCGGTTTCCATGCGACATGCCGACGATCTTCAATCAGATCAAGGAGCATTTCCTCCACTTCGACAAAGGATGGCGCATCTACTTTCACGACATGCGCGCAATCGCTGGTGCTGTCGCAGCTCTGGGATCATCTCGATCACTTTCACGGCTACCAACGCTTCAAGGACGATGTCGCCAGCGGCGACCTGCAGCGGCGCTCCTTCATCGAGCCGCGTTACGGGGTGATCGTCGAGAAGAACGCCTTGCCCAACGATCAGCATCCGCCGCACGACGTCACGCTCGGCGAGCAACTGATCGCCGACGTCACCACAACACGCTGCGCGCCGAGCAGCGCGCTGGACGAAGACGCTGCTGATCGTGCTCTGGGACGAGCCGGGCGGCTGTTATGACAGCGTGCCGCCGGGGCCGGCGCAGGCGCCAGACGACGGACGATCGCCGAAGCCGGGGCAGGACGGCTTCATCTTCAATCGCTCACGGTGCGCGCGTGCCGGCGCTGCTCATCTCGCCCCGTATTCCGCCGGGCATCGTGCAGCCGCCTGCCGGCGTGCCGTTCGATCACACGTCAGTGATCAAGACCGTCCGCGACCGTTTCGCTCCTGGCGCCGCACCGTTGACGAAGCGCGACGCCGTGGCGCCGAGCCTCGCCGGCGCGCTCTTTACGCTCGGGCCCGACAATCTCGAAATCTCGGTCCGGCACAGCTTCGGCGATGCCGGTGTATGTCCTGCCGCCGGCGCCTGGTCGCCGCGCGCGTGCCGCGCCGATGACCGGCTTTCAGCGACGTAAACCCTCTGCTGCCGCCGCGGGCGCCGCCGCCTGCATGAGCTCGCGTTGCCCCGTCGGGCGCTGATGCGCACTGGGCGTCGCCGCACGTCGGTCGCGCCGCCTTGCTGATCACCGCGCGCGGCGCGGCGCGCCGTACATCAAAAGCCGAGGTGAACGCGTTTCTGGGACGGCTTCCCCGAGGCCGGAAATATAATTGTACGGGCCACGGCTGCGCTCGGCGTTTGGATTTTGGCGCTCCTTCGACGCCGCTGTTCGCGCGTTGTCGAGACCGTTGTCGGTGCGACTGGCGCTGATTGCCAGCCTACGAGTGCGGCGTCAGCGCCTGGCGGCGTTTCATCAATGACGATGCGCGTCGGGCATGCCGAGGCGGTTGACGGTGTCGCCCTCGAAGTCGAACTCGATCAGCACGACCGGTTCCTTGCCGACGACCCAGCCGTCGTGGCCCGGTTCGATCGCGACGATCTGCGGCGCCTTGTGCTCGACGATGCAGCCGTCGGCGTATTCGATGTGAATCTCGCCGCGCGCGGGAAGCCGACGTGCGCGTGCATGCAGAGATCGGTGCCGGTGACCGGCTTCGTGTCGCTGCCCAGTGGAAGCCGGGCGGGCAGATCGTCCGTTTCGCCGGCGCGCCGCCTTAAGCCGGCGTCGACCTATCGGAAACTGCACGTGGCCGATGTCGACGCGTCGCTCAGCGCCCTTCACCTCGCGCAGAAGCGATCAGGTGCAGTCTTCGAGGCAGCGCGGCCGCTGCTTCGCCGTGTGATCGTCTTTGCGCCGTGCGGTCTTCTTTTAGCCATACGTGCCGATACGCAAGTAGAACCGATTCTAGAGGATTCAGGCGCCCGCGCCCACGGCGCTGCACCATCAGGATCGATCCGGCGCCTTCCTTCGCGCACTCGTCGATCAGTTTCGCGAGCAAGCGCCGCAGCCGCGTCTCGTCGCTTCTTCGCGCTGATCACCCACCGCGTCGCCATCCGCTTTGAAATACCCTGGCGGCTGCGCGCTGAAGAAGCTGCCATGCGCCGCGCGTTTGCCTTGAGCTTCTTTCCAGCAGCGCCGCGCGGCGCGCTTCGGATCCTTCCGCTGCTCGAAGCTGTAGATCGCGGTCTTCGCGTCGGTGCGCTGCTTGAACGCGCGCGAGGCCGGCGGCGCGCATGCGACGGTTCGCTTCGTCAGTCTCTGCCACGCGCTTCACGTTGACCGCGCTCCAGACGCTGCCGGCCCGCGCCGCTGCGTGAAGCGGATTTTGTAGCGCTCGCTGTCGATGCTCTTGCGCAGGCCGTCGATCCACCCGAAGCACAGTGCCTCGTCGACCGACTCGGGCCACGTCAGGCTTGGTCGTGCCTGTCGCCCGCTTTGTGGAACCCGACCCGGCAGTTCGTCTTCCTTCTACATGATTCGCGCGCGAGCCACTTGCGCCACAGCCGCCGGCGACTCGAAGAACACGGGATCCATCCGCGTATCCTGAGCAATCGGGGCGCGGAGGAACACGACGTGACGCGACGCTTGATCAGTTCGGGTTCGACCTTCGAGAGGAAATCGGCTACTCCGCGCGGTGGTGGACGGCGAGTGGATTCTTCGTCTCCGGCACCACCGGCTTCGACTACGCGGCGATGACCATCGCCGATGGCATCGTCGAGCGAACCGACCAGTGCCTGCGCAACATCGAGTCGGCGCTGGGCAGGCCGGCGCGAGCCTGAAAGATGTGGTGCGCGTTACCTACAGCTACTCCCAAGGGCGACGAGTTTCCACAATGCTGGCCGACGCTGCGCCGGTAAACCTTGGGGAAGTGCGGCCGGCGGCGACGGATGATCCCGGCGGGGCTGGCGGATTTCAGCGCAGCGAAGATCGAGATCGAGGTGACGGCCCGCCGGGGTCAAGGCTGAGCGGTAAGCTCGGCTATTCGGACGGTTTTTGTGTAATAGATTCCTCCCAAGTGAGTAGTCTGTTGTTATCCTTTGATCCTCCTACGACAACTGAATAGCGTCCCGTGGTAGCATAGCGACGGAGCTGACGGCTCGGGTGTGCCCTCAAAGCGGCGGGAGCAGCCCTGGAGCTCCCCAGCGGCTTCAGAGGCCTGCGCCGCCGATCCGACGCGGAAATCGTTGCGTGTTTCCGTAAGGCGCTCCGGAGGCTTGTTGCTGCCTCCCGTCCGTGGTGTAGGAACGTTCGGGGTGTTTGTCGGCCAGCCAGTGTGGCGACCGAGCGCAGTGCTGTCCTCCCTAGAGCAACGCTGATGCCACATGGCGGATTGTCCTGGCGGTGCGTTTCCACCTGAAGGCGCGACAAGCATTGACAACGAGCACGAACCGCGATTGTGGGCCGCGACAACGGAGCGGCCCGGATCAGATTCGAATAGAGGCGCCTCTAACGGATTCGCTCGCACCGCTGTCGTCGTCAACGCGACGGTTTCCGTCCGCGTCGAAATTCCTGATACGTGTTGTCGATCGTGTTACCATCCTCGGAGATCACGTTGGTGATGATCTGCAGGACCTTGCCCGCCTTCTTGTTCGTGATCTCGTGGTGCGCGTCGATTTTCTTGACCGACGTCGTGTCGGCGCTCGGGTGTCCGGTCACCGGTTCGTCCTTGCCGTCGAACATCGTCGGTAGGTCCACTTCTGCTCGCGGCCCTGCGCGTTCTTTCGACTCGACCGTCACTTTCATCCCGCCCCTGCCGAACGGCTCGTAGGTCATGATGTTGATGCCGGCGGCGGCGCGCGTCCGACTTCAGCTTCCACTTGCCGATGCGCGGGATTTTTCCTGCGCTGACAGCGCCGCCGCAACGGCACATCGCCATCGCCACCACCGCGAGCCACGTCCGCGCTCGTCGTTTGAGCATCTGAGATCTCCCGCCGGGAAGGATACAATCATCGGCCATGCGCCGAACAGTCCTGGCTCTCCTTGCGCTGCTGGCTCTGCCGCTCGTCCGCGTTCGCGACGTGGTCGGTCATCGCCGTCGATCGCAGCACCGGGCCGCGTCGTCATCGCGTCGGCGACCTGCGTCGATCGCGACGATCGAGTTCCTCAAGGGCGTGCAGGCGGTCGGTCGTGCCGGGAAAGGGCGTGGCGGCGTGCCAGGCCGGCGGTGGACAACACGCACGCAGAACCAGATGCTGCGTGTTTCGCGAGCTGCAGAAGGGCACCGGATCCGAAGGCGATCATCGAGCTGCTGAGCAGCGATCCCGCGTTCCAGACGCCGGCAGTTCGGCATCGTCGATCTGCAGGGGCGGCGCGCGGGGCATTCGGGCCTGACCAACGGCTACGTCTCGCAGGACATTCAGGGCCAGGTGCCCGGCACCGAGATCTTCTATTCGATTCAGGGCAACATCCTGCGGCCCGGCACCGGTCGTGCCGAACGCGGTGCAGGCGTTCCTGCATCGCCAAGCGGCGCGATCACCGATCGCGTGATGGCCGCGATGGAAGCCGCGGACGGATCCGGCGGCGACAGCCGCTGCACGTGCCCGCCGTGGCCGACCGACGGCTCGAAGCCGGCGATCCCGTGCGTCGAGAAGACCGCGCACGTCGCCTACATCCTGATGGCGGAGAAGGCCGACACCAACGGCGATTCGCACAACAACGGCAGACTACACGATGTATCATCACCGTGTCGCAGCCGGCGCCGGATCACGGGCCGAACGTGATCCGGGAAGGCGAGAACCTGAATCCGGTGAAGACGCTCCGCATGCGCTACGACGCCTGGCGCAAGAACGCAGCCGGCGCCGAGTTCAGGCTCGCCAATGAAAATGCCTCCGCTGGCGGAACCAACCTCCGGCCCTCCGTGTCCTTCTGGCGTGGTGGAGATGGTGTGGGAGTCATGCGGTTCGTTCCTGATCGTGTTGAGCCTCGCATTTGGCGCGCGTTCGACGCGCCGCAGCCGCGCAGCGCAGCGCGCAGCGCGCCGCCGGCGGCGCTAAGTGGCTGCGCCCGATGGACGCGGTGGCCGTGGCGAACGCGGCGGCGGGCGCGGCGCGATTCCGGTGATGACGCTGACGTCGAGCGCGTTCCCGACGGCGGCCCGATCCCCGCAGAAATACACGCAGACCGGCGGCGAGATGTCGCCGCCGCTCGCGGATGCAACGCGCCGGAGGGGCGGCGGGCTTCGGTGCTGATCGTCCACGACGTCGGACGCGGCTCATCCGGCAACGGCACCGCGACGATCTGCTGCACTGGCTGGGTACTGGAATATTCCGGCGACGGCGACGAGGCCTGCCGGAGCATGTGCCGGTCGCCGCGCAGCTGCCCGGACGGGACGCGCGGCAGATCGGCGCGACCAGTCCGGGCTGTCGAGGGTCCGGCGCGGCGGCGTCGGGGCCAGCGCATCCTGCCCGTGTTCGAGGCTCTGGAGAATTCGCGAAAACTCGACTCCGCGCTCGACGTGCCGGCAGTCGGGGCGTCGCCGCGCCACGAGGCACTTGTTGCCGCGATCGCGTCGCGGCAATGGCGGGGCATGTGCGCGGAAAGGCGCTATGTTGGTCTTTCACGCGTGTATGGCAACTCGTCGGCGCGGTCCTCTTCACGGTGTCATCGCATCGGTCGCGTGCGCGCAGCCGCGGACCGGCCTCCGCCGCCGGGATCTGCGAGGTCTCGGGCAGCGGCTCGCCGGTCATGCTCATCCACGCGTTCAGTGTCGATCGCCGGATGTGGGATCCGCAGATGGCGGCGCTGCAATCACGCTTTCACCATCGCATCCGCTACGATCTGCGCGGACACGCCAGTCGGCAGCGCCGTCGGCGCTATATCGACCAGCGCCGATCTGCTCAGCATTGCTCGACGCGCTCGACGTGCACTGCGCCGCTGGTCCGGGCCAATCAGGCGAGGCACGCGAATTCGCGACCGAGATTGCCGATCCGGCATCCCCGGATAAGCGTGACGCGGCTCGTGCGACGCCGGTCTCAGCGGCATAGCCATACCGCCGCTGCTAAAGCCGGTATTTCAGGCGGCCGGCAGACGAGCGGAACGCGCCGCGAAGTTGTGGTCGGAGACGCCGATCATGCGGTTGCGCAGCGACACGAGCGGAGACGCCGGCCCTGCTCGATATCGTCGCCAGAGCAACACCAAGCTGTGGACTATATCGGACGGGCCCGTGCAGCCACTGACGCGCCGGCGATCAAGCGGTTGTCGGAGATCAAGCGCCGACGCTCGTTTTATCGTCGGCCCGGATCTGCCGCCATCACGGAGGCGGCGAATGCTGCTGGCAGGCAGTATCCAGCGGTGCGGCTAAAGTGACCATTCTTACTGCCGCTGGACATATCGTGAACATCGACGCGCGAGAGCTCACCGGCTGAATCGACCGAGTTCTGCAGTAGCACTCCGTGCTCGGGGGGCTTTTTCAAGGCCGCGACATGACGGTAGCGCGGCCTTTAGGGGCTGCCCGCCAGTGAAAACCGCGATCACGACGGCAGAAATGTCGTCTCTGCGCGCCCGCGACCCTGCTGTGCGACGCCGATCGGCGCCTGACGTTCGTGGTCGCGCGGGAGGCGGCGATCGATCGCCGTTTCATTTCATCCGCCGCTTCAGGCGGTGTTCGGCGAGACGCCCGCGCCAGTTCCGCATCCAGGCGCGCCTGGCGCGCGGCAACCTGCTCTGCGCGCTCAGCAGCGACTACTCGGTGACCGACGTTTGCATGGAAGTCGGCTTCGAAGGCCTCGGCAGCTTCAGCGGTGATCTGTTCAGCGCGCCAGGAGTCGGCGTCGCGCCGTCCAGGTCTACCGGCGGCAGGTGCGATCGATGGTCGCCGTGCCGGTCAGACGCATGCTGCCGCGCCAGCTGTATCCGGGCTGCCTGACCTTCGATGGGCGCCACTTTCCGCAATTTTCGAAACAGCCGCCGCCGCCGCGGAAGACTTCAGTCGCGGATCGCTCGCCAGCATCATGGTCGACGATCGGGACAAGGCGTTTGAAGTTCACACGGGGTCTTCGGCTGGAAGCGAAACACAGGATTCCGTCGGCAAATCCGTGGTTGACGTCATCTCGCCGGACAGCCACGGCGGCGATCGAGCTGTCGCTCGAACGCCAACCCTGCCGGCAAGACGTTTCCGGAAGCGATGTTCAAACGGGGCATCCCGATCACCGCGTTCGAAGTGGACGACATCTCGCCGCCAGGCTTTAAGCGGCTGAAAGCCAGGCGTCATGTTCACCGCAGAGCCGACCGCGGCGGGCCAGTCACCATCGCCGTTTGCGCCGACACCTGCGGCGCTGGCCTGATCCCGCAACTGTATCAACCCCTGACTTCTTTGGCACCCGAGATTCGCCCGTGCAGCGCCGGCCTTCTGGGCCGGCGAACGCGAGCTGAAACTCGCCTACGTCGCGTGGTGTAGGGTTTGCTTTACTTTCTGGCGCGACCTGTTGAACCTCAGCACCGCTGACCGCTACCGGCGCGACGTTTCGCGTCCTCTGCAGAACTGGCAAATTCGATCGCCGCCGCACCGAACCGACGCTACTGCACGCGCGTTCGCGCGATCGCTGCGATCGATCACTCACTTCATCGCAGATCCTGCGCGGCGGCGCCGGCTGACCGCGCGCCTCGTGCGCGCTCGCGCCGAAACTCGGCGCTCTGAAACGCCGCAGCCGTCGCCGGCACTGCGCCGCCGAGACCGACGCACCACCGCCGTCCTCGGTGACGCGCGATCAGCGCGGCCGAGCTTTCGCGCCAGACTCGCGGTGGCTGGCGTCGATCGACGCGGGATCGCCTCTGGATCAGGTCAATAGTCACGCGCTGCGGCGGCTGCTCCGAGAAGGGCGTCAGTCTGATCGTGCGGCGCGGCGCGCGCCATGGGTTTCGAATTTCAGGGAGGCCGAGGCGTGGGTAATCCACGATCAGTGCGTTTCACAGTGGCAGATCGTGGCGAAGGACGGACGCGGATGAGCGCGCTTCTACGGAAGCTCGTGTTCGGCTGGAAGATCAGCGCCAGCAACGCGCTCAGCTATCGCGCGTCGAGACCAGCAACGAGCAGCGGCATCGACGGCGGCGTCTGGCCAGCGTCGCCGCCCGAGGCCACAACCTCGTTCAGCTGTTCGTCGAAGTCGGACGACATCGACGCCGCGACTCGCGAAGCGCGAGGCGAAGCTCGGCGCGCACCGTCATCGTGCCGAAGTCTGAGCTGCCCGACGGCGACGCGCTCGCCATCGTCCTCGACCCTGCCGGTCTGTCGTTCGGGATGTTTATCAGGCCCCGGCAACAATGGCGGCCCGGGACGCCGCCAGTGCGCCAGATCAGCACCGGCGCGCGTCAGTTGATGGCGGAGGTCATGGCGCTCCCAACGCGTACCTTCGGCGAGGAAGCTGCGCCGTTGAGGTTCTCTGAAATCGAGCGGTCGATAAGGACGCTGAGCTGCTGCACCGAGCGCGTGACGCCGGGGACGACGCTCGCGGACGAGCGCGTCCGGGAACGGGCGTTGCGGGTCGTCGCCGAGCTCTTCCTGAGAGGATGGCCGCCAGTACCAGTCGCGTCCGTTGCCGCCGCTCGGGATTTCCTGCCGGCGTTGAGCGCGCAAACGTTCGCGCGGGCCCGGGCAATCTTCTCCGAGCTCCTCACCGATTCGCCGCCGCCCGTCCTGCTGCCGGTGACCTTCATTACGAAAACATTTCTCGTCTCGGATTGCGCTGGCCACCTGCTGATCGATCCAAGGGAATGCTTGGCGATCCGCCTTCGACATCGCGGGTATCTTGTGGGCGTCCGATACCGGCCGCGCGCGATCGGTTACCGCTCGCCGATGCGGTCGATCGTCGTCTGGCGATCTTCTCCCGGATGCGCTCAGCCTCGATCCGCGCCGCGTGACGGCGTTCGCGCTGCGTCACCGCGGCGCTGTCAGTGGCGTGGGCGCGCGGAAGGATATCGCCGATGCGAACGTCGGGCTGTTCGAGGACGCCATGCGGACTGCTGGAACGCGAGTCAGATGACGAAGCTGATGAAGTCGATTGGATTGCAGGCGACCGCTCGCGCGCTTGCGGCGCGGCTGCCAGCCGCCGCCCGGAGACGCGGGCGGTCGTCGTGGCACGAGCTCGAAAGCCGGCGTAATCGGCGATCTTGCGCGATCAGGTGATCGCCGATCTAGACGCACGATCTACATCATAGATCCACCCGATCGGCCCGATCGCCGATCAGCAGATCACCCGATCGCCGATTTACTTACCTTGCGGTACGCCTTTGTTTCCTGGCCGACGATGTCGACGAGGTCGCCCATCACGAGATTGACGTCGATGAGGTGCAGTCCCCAGTTCGCCAGCGGCGTCCGGGCCGCGCCGATGTCGCCGACGATGTCGTCGACGCGCGGATCGGTCGGGCTTGCCGTTGACGGTGACCTCGAGATAACCGGTCGCGTTCTCGTTCGACGCGCACTTCGCGGTCAGCAGGCCGGGGACGCTGACCCACGGCGTGTCGATCGCCTGCTCCGGCGTCACCCACGGCTTCGCCGCAGTCGTGCTGGTGATGGTCTTGCCGGTCGCGTCGAGATACGCGTGCAGCTCCCGCTGCCGCCGGCGAGCGCCGCCGGATTCGTGCACGCCGCCGCCATGTTCGGATCCGGCACGCGGCCGAAGAGCGTGTTGGCTGGCGGCGGAACG
>ERZ1370068.7789-contig-6685_pt1 | contig 37209 bp, 39 predicted proteins | sample MGYA00561227_ERZ1370068 | MGnify/ENA primary metagenome ERZ1370068 (study PRJEB38410, sample SAMEA6850437) | metagenome | study: Metagenomic assessment of the ecological functions of the soil: analysis of the soil microbiota associated with the...
AAACTTCGTTCAGTTACGTTGCTCTCCGGCTGGCCGGAGGGACGCTGACGCGATCTTGCTTCTTGTTTCATCGTTTTTGCGTGCAGATGCCCGCTTGGCCTTGGTCGCCGCCAGCTGTTGCGCCCGCTCGGCCGAGTGCCGCAGCTCGGTGGCCGCGGCCCAGGCTGCCTTGTAGCGCACCAGCGTGTGAAGGTGTTTCCGGTGGCGATGGAGGCTGCTGCGTGGTGGGCTTCATGCCAAAAGCGCGGCAACGTGACGCCGAAACTGGCGTCGCGCGTGTTGCGCCGGGCCTGCGTCGCGCACGATCGAGGCCGGGATGCACACGGCAGGTTGGAAGCCTTTGTTCGACGCGATGATCAGCGCCGCAGGTACCGAGCGGTTGCCGGCAGTTTGGCGATGCGCTGGCTGATCCAGTTCGGCAGTGGCCAGCTTCCAAGGCCCCGCGCGCGCCTTGCTGCCGTCGTTGCTGTGGTCGGAAAACATCTTTCGATTTCCCGTACCGCAGCTGCCAGCCCGTGTGTGTCGCTTCGAGTCGATGCGTTGGTATATGTTTCTGGGACTCCGAAGGTTGCTCTCCCGTGAAGATCCGGACGACTCGTGTCTTCACGCAGTGATACTCCTTTGCAAGGTTTCAGTTGTCGATCAACTCCGGGTTCCAGGCGTGCACGGATGCTGCTGCACCCCAAGCCCTCGTACGCCCACGCGCATGGTGTCGCCCTGGCTTCAAGGGCGAGGGTTGCGGCTTCAAGCCCCCATGCCCACGCCGGGCGGCGTGCCGGTCGTGATCAGGTCGCCGGGCTCCAGCGTCATGAAGCGGCTGATGTAGCTCACGAGCGTGCGCGACGCCGAAGATCATCGTCTGCGTGTTGCCGTTCTGGCACGCGCTGGCCGTTGACCTCGAGCCACATCGACGAGCGCCTGCGGGTCGGGCACCTCGTCGCGCGTCACCAGCCAGGGGCCGATCGGGCCGAAGGTGTCGCAGCCCTTGCCCTTGTCCCACTGGCCGCCGCGCTCGAGCTGGTATTCGCGCTCCGACGACGTCGTTGACGACGCAGTAGCCGGCCACGTGCTCCAGCGCATCGCGCCTCGCGACACGTAGCGCGCCTGGCTGCCGATCACGACGCCGAGCTCGACCTCCCAGTCGCCCTTGACCGAGCCCTGCGGCAGCACGACCGGCGTCGTTGCGGCCGACCAGATGCAGCTCGATCGGTCTTGATGAACAGCACCGGCTCGGCCGGCACCGGCAGGCCGGACTTCGGCCGCGTGGTCGGCGTAGTTCAGGCCGACGGCAGATGAACTTGCCGCATGCCGGCTCCACGGCGGCGCGATGCGGCCGGGGTCTGCGCCACCACCGGCAGCGTCGCCGGGTCGATCGTCCGCAGCCGCTGCAGGCCGCGCGGCGTCAGCGTGAGCGCGGTGATGTCGGCCAGCACGCCCGACAGGTCGCGCACCATGCCCTGCGCATCGATCAGCGCCGGCTTTCTCTGCGCCCTTGGCGCCGTATCGCATCAGCTTCATCGTTGCGGTTCCTTGCAGCTTGCAAGACGAGTCAGTTGGACCAGCCGCCGTCGATGACCTGCGCGGTGCCGGTCGGTGAACGCCGGATTCGTCGTCAGCGAGGTAGACCGCCAGCGCGGCGATCTCGTCGGCGTCGTGCCGACGCGCCCCATCGGCTGGCGCGCGACGAACGCAGGCCTCGACCTGCTCGATGCGTCTGGCCGCTGGCTCGCGCAACGCCTGGTCGCGATGCGCTGCGCGCAGCGACGGCGACTCGACGGTGCCCGGGCAGATCGCGTTGCAGCGGATGCCGCGGGTGATGAAGTCGGCGCGCGATCGACTCGGTCAGGCCGATCACCGCGGCCTTGGTCGCGCCGTAGACGAAGCGGTTCGGCGCGCCCTTGATGCTGCCCGCCACCGAGGCGACGTTGACGATCGAGCCGCCGCCGTGCGCGAGCATCGCCGGCAGGAACGCGCGGATCATGCGGTACATCGCGCGCACGTTGAGGTCGAAGCGAGAAGTCCCAGTCGGCTTCGGTCGCAGTCGAGGATGGTGCCGGCGTGCACGATAGCCGGCGCCGTTGAACAGCACCGACACCGGCGGCATCGCGCGCTGCCGCCGCGACGGCGGCGGCGTCCAGCGTCGACCGCCGCGTGGTGCAGCCGCACTCACGCGCCAGCGCCGCAGGCCGCCTCGTCGATGTCGGTGGCGATCACCCGCGCGCCTTCGCGCACGAAGGCCACGCGGTGGCGCGGCCGATGCCCTGGCCGCCGGCCGTGAAACGCCGCCTTGCCGGAGAACGCATGCCCATGTTGTTAGCCCCTTCACTGGATCAGATGCCGCGCCCGTGCGCGGCACGATGGCCAGGGCGGCTGGACGCCACGGCATCGAGCTGTGGAATGTATTCCAGCCACGCACGCCGCGCCGGGCACGGCGGCCGTCAGCGACACGTGCGGCTCCAGCGAAATCACGAGGCACACCAGCCGCGCTCTATCGCAACACCGCACTGGCCTGCGCGGCAGCGATGAGCGCCTCCGCATCGCCCGGAAGCAAGAACTTCTCCTCAACCGCGCGCTGCAGCAGCACCGCGGCAACATAACCCTCGTGCGAGCCAGCTCTTCCAGCGATGGCCGCGGATCGCCCGTCGGCCTTGCGCTGCCGGCTAGCCGCGGTACGCGCAAGCGGCATCATGCCGCCGACGTAGTTGCAGATCTGGCCCTGGCGGGCAGGCATAGCGCCGCCCGCAGTGATGTTCCAGCCGAGGTAGGTGCCTAGCGGCGCGTCGCAGCAGCACCACCGGCACACCGCCGCAGCTCGTTGCCGTCGGGGTCGACCTTCGGCGCGAACATCCTCAGCACCCGCGCCGATGCGCGGCGGCGCTCTGACGGCACGCCCGGAGCCGTCTACGCGCGTTGAACTGCGGACCCCAGTCGTAGTCGTGCACCGGCATGATGAAGTCAGGCTCAGGCACCGAGGGCCGCAGCGCCGGGCAGCGTCGGGAAACCGATCCGCCGCCTTGATCGCGCCGCGCGCGAGCGTGCCTGTCGGCGAGCGTCGGAAAGCGGCTCGGCGGCGGCGGTGCCCCTTCATCACGCAGCGCGGAAATGCACGCGCAACGCGTTGACTGTCTGCGTGTGCGGCACCGGATTGGCTGGCGCTGTCGCCGACACCGAGGTTATTGCCCGGGCAGTGCGGCCCGGTCTTCGGCAGGCCGACGCCTGCGAAGGCTGGTGTCGAAGCCGCCGGCACCGCCGCCGTGGTTGGTGCTCGGCGATGAGTAGCGTCGCACGCTCGTCGGGCAGCGGCAGGTCGCGCCTTGGCGTCGGATCAGCCGACCCATTCAGGCGTCAGCTTCAGCGCCCACGACCTCGCCGCAGAGCCGAAATGCTCGATGATCTTCGGGCACGGATCGCTGGTCGCATTGCAGCGGTCGAGGATGCCCGCGGCCGGCAGGCCGCGCACCTGGTCCGGATGCGGCAGCCACCACTGCGGCCCTTCAGCTGCCGGCCTGGTAGAGCTCCAGCACGCCGTCGGGCTGCGCCCAGGCGGAAAGTTCAGCGCGTATGCGCCGCCGGCGATGATCGGCTCACATGCCGTCGTGCACACGGCCGACCCGCCTTTCGTCCTCGTGGCGTTGAGAACCCAGGTGCAGCCGAGCCGCGCAGGTAGTTGCCCGACTGCGAGATGCCGCGCCGTGATGCTGTGCGTCGACGCAGCCCGGCGATCGGGTTGGCTGTGCCGCCGTCGTCGGCCGGCGCGCGCTTGAAGAACGCCGCCGACGTCGCGCCAGGCCGCAAAGCCGATGCCCGAGCACGTGCGGATCGGCGGCGGTGAACACCACCTGGTACAGACGCGTCGGATCGAAGCCGTTCTTCAGGCAGATCTGCGTCGGATCGGGCGTGCCTGGAAGGCGGCTTGGCGCGCATCGCCAGCGCCCATGCCCAGTCGCGACGCAGGCAATCACCACTTCGCCGGCGACCTCGCCGCGCTGGTTTTCGCCGCTGCGCGACACCAGCCCGACTCTCTAGGTATCGAGCGACAGCGGCCTGATACGGCACCGGGTTGGTCCTGCACGAGCAGCGGCTGCGACCCCGGGCCAGAGCGGTTGACGATGCGCGCGAACACCTCGCCGGTGATCGGCCGCGCCGCCGGGCCGGCGCGCCACAGGCGCATGCGAAGCCGCATGCCAGCCGACGCTCGCCGTCGGCCGCACCGCGGTGGCGCCCGCGCTGTCGCCCTGCCAGGCGCTGGCCAGCATGATGTCGCCGAACGGCGCGCTCTTGCGGTGCGAACGCGTAGCACGCGGCCGCGATTGGGCACGTCGTGCCCACATCAGGCCGCTGGCGCTTCGATGCGACGGACTTGCTCGACGATCACGAACGAGGCGACGTAACGCACCCTTGCCGTCGGCATCCTTAGCCAGCTCGATGTCCTGGATGATGGCGTTGCCCGGCAGCTTAGGATCGAGCTCGCCAGAACGCGCGCCCGGCGACGTGCTCCGCAGGCGATGGCCGGCGGCGCGGCGGCCGCGGGCGGCAGCTCGGCCACGCGCTCGTCGATCACGATGCGCGTGATGCGCGCTTGTGCGCTGACATGCCACGTGCAGACAAGCAAGTCGGCTCCGCGAAGCATCTCAGCCATCCTGCCGCTCCACGCCATTGGCGTATTGTTCGGGCTGCTGACGCCGCGGATCCGGCTTTGCCAGCCCGCGCTGGCGGCGCCCCCTTGAGGGAGGCGGCCGCCAGGTCGCACGGGTGGTCAGTAGCGATGGATGCTGCGCGGCGCGCCGCCGCCGGCCGCGATGGCGTCGCCGTGGATCGCGCGCGAGCGCGGTATCGAGCACAAGAACGCCACCACGTCGGCCACCTCGGCCGCGCCTCGACCAGGTGGCTGGATCGAGTTGCCCGCCGCCATGCGCTGCAGGCCTCACGGCTTCGCCGGCGCCACTGGGCCTTGCGCCTGCGCGCGCCACCAGCGCGCGGTGCGCTCGGTGCGGGTGAGGCCCGGGTGGACCACGCTGACGTTGATGCCGCTCGGCCCGAAGTTCGTCGGCCAGGTTCTTGGTCAGCGCGCGGCGACCGCGACGTTGCGCATGCTGCCCACGCGCGTTGCCGCTCTGCCGCGCGGCCAGGCCCGCTGATGTTGACGATGCGGCCCCAGCCGCGCGCCTGCATGCTGCGGCGCGACTTCGCGCGAGCGCAGCGCGGATGTAGCCCATCACCTTGGTGTCCATCTCGGCGCTGGAAGAATGCGCCGCATGATCTCGCCGAGCTTGCGGCGGCGCCGCATAGCCGCCGGGCTCGGCGGCGGCGTTGACCAGGATGTCGATCGGCCCGCCGAGGAGGCGCACTCGCCTCGGCCACGGCGATGCGCGCACCTGCTCGTCGCTGGTGGTGTCGGCGACGCACGCCGACCACCTTGCGCCGGTCTCCGCGCAGCGAGTTCAGCGGCCGCCGCCGCGAGGCGCTCGCGCATCGCGGGCCAGCAGAGCGACGTCGGCGCCTTCCTGCGCCAGCACGCGCGCCACCGCCTTGCCGATGCCGCGGCTGCCGCCGGTGACGAGCGCGCGCTTGCCTTTGAGTTGCAGAGGTCCATGGCCGAGCCTTCCGATGCCGCCGGAGGGGCGAGGGGCCGATCTTGTAGCGACCGGCCCCGGTCCACGGCGCGCCGGCCTCGGCAAGTGGTCAGCGCGGCACCGGAACCGGCTCGCCGTCGCGTACAGCTCGGCCACCGGCACCACGCGGCCGTGCAGCGGCGGCGATGCGTTCGACCTGGCAGCTTCAGGCGCTCGATGTTGGCGATCGAGGTTCACGTTGTTCGCGTTGGGCTGCGCCGGCGGCGGCGTGTCGGGCGCCGGCGGCGTGTACGCGTCGGCCTCGATCAGCAGTCTTCTCGGCCGGCAGGTACACCATCAGGAAGCGAGTCGCTGTGCATGCTGTCGGCGTGATGCGGTGGACTTCGATCGTGCGCGTGCGCGTCGCTCAACTGTCGCGCGATCGCCCGACCGCGCATGAACGGTCGCGCGCTTGCGCCGGACGCACGCCAGCCGGTCGGGCGCGATGCGGTTGGGCGTGGCCGAGCGCGCGCTCCAGGCACGACACGTTGGCCGCCTGCGTGACGATGGTGGCGCCTTCGGCCACCGCCGCGCGCAAGCCGCCGGAATGGTCGAAGTGGCTGATGCGAGTTGATCACGTAGCGCAGCGGCTTGCCCGGCGCGAGCTGTCTTCACCTGCGTCGATCACCGCACGCTGCGGCCATCGTTCAGCGGCGTCTCGACCAGCACCATGTGGTCCTTCATCTCGATGGCGACGCTGTTGTGCGAGCCGCCGCCGATGAACCACACGCCGTCGGCGACCTTGTCGCGCGGTCACGCGCTCGGCTGCGCTGCGTCACCGCGTCGGGCAGCTGCGATGTCGACCGCCGCGTTCGGCTGACGTCTCTCACCGTGCAGGTCGAGCACCGGAAAGCCGCCTTGCGTCTGCGTGATGCGGTCGGGGAACTTGACGCCGCCGAAGTCGCGGTAGTCGGAATAGCGTCGTGACCACGTCGCTTCGCCCAGCACCGGATCGGGCACGCGCGATTCGACCCGCTGCGACGCAGACCGTCGGCACCGACGAGCGCGGTGGCCTGCGGCGACCAGGCTCGCTGAACGACCACCGCGTGATGCCTCGCTGCGCGGCCTGCTGCGCCGTCGTGCCTTGTTGCGCATGCGCCGCCTTGATGACGCCGTGCGGCGTGATCCACAGCTGGTGCACGCGGTCGGCGACGAAGCGCGGCCCGGGCGCGGGCCGCGTCGGCCGTCTGGTTCCACGCGTACGCGCCGCTGACGTACTGCGTCGTTGCGCTGCTGGCCCGACGTGCGGATAGCCGCCGCCGCCCATGGGCTTCGGCGCGGCTGAACACGATCTCGTCGCGCATCGACGCGCGGTGTCGTAGTTGATGCTGCGCGCCTGCGAGTGCACGTGATCTTCGGCCGGGCGCCGCACCGGCTCGAACAGGCCTGGCCGAAGGTGTAGCCGATGCCCTCGCCGGTGTAGCGGATCGACTTCAGGTTGCTGCCGCCCATCGCCTGGCTGGCGCGCGCGATCGCGGCGTCGCCGTCGACGCTCGGCGTGGCGCAACCGATCGACCACGGCCGCGGCGATGGCGGCCGCAGCCTGGCGCCTGCGGCGGCGCGGTGTGGGCATGAGGTGAGCGAGGCGCATGTCGGATCCTCCTGGGTGGATGCTGCGACAGCGCGGTGTACGCGACGCGACGGCGGCCCCGCGCCGGGTTTGCGCCGCAATCCGCGCGGCATCCGACGCCGGCCGCGCCAGACGCGCGACGCATGGCCGCGCGCTGCTCGGCGAACGCGCGCTCGATGACGAAGTCGCCCGGGCGTCGACGTGTTGCCCTCGTTGAAACCGCGCTGCTTCGAGCATGTGCTTGAGGTCGCGCAGCATCTGCCGGGCTGCCGCAGATCATCACGCGGTCGTGCGCGGGGTCGAGCGCCGGCAAGCCCGAGGTCGGCGAGCAGCTTGCCGGTCTCGATCAGCGTCGGTGATGCGGCCCGTGGTTGCGGAAGGCCTCGCGCGTCACGGTCGGGTAGTAGCAGCAGCTTGCTGCTGACGCAGCTCGCCCAGGAACTCGTGGCTGCGGCAGGTCGCTCGATGCAGATAGTCGTGGTAGGCCAGCTCGTTGACCTGGCGCACGCCGTGCACCAGGACCACCTGCTCGAAGCGCTCGTAGGTCTCCGGAGTCGCGCACCATGCTCATGAACGGCGCCAGGCCGGTGCCGGTGCCCAGCAGGTACAGGCGCTTGCCCGGCAGCAGGTGAGTCGATCAGCAGCGTGCCGGTGGGCTTGCGGCCGACGAGGACGGTGTCGCCCGGCTGCGATGTGCTGCAGCCGCGAGGTCAGCGGCCCGTCGGGCACCTTGATGCTGTAGAACTCGAGGTGCTCCTCGTAGTTCGGCGCTGGCGATGCTGTAGGCGCGCAGCAGCGGCTTGCCGTTCGACCTCGAGCCCGATCATCGTGAAGTGGCCGTTCGAGAAGCGCAGGGCGCTGGTCGCGGGTGGTGGTGAAGCTGAACAGGCGGTCGGTCCAGTGGTGGACGCTCAGGACGCGTCTCTTCGTTGAATGCAGCCATGGCGCCACTTGTGTGACTCCCTGTACTGGACTATCCCATCCGCGCCCGACGAACGGCATCTTGGTCGCCATCACGGTCATGAACAGCACGTTGGCGTCGAGCGGCAGGCTGCGCCATGTAGGCGACCGCGCTGCCGACATGCTCGGCGTCCATGCGCGGCTCGGGCTTCATCGCGCCGTCGGGCTGCAGCACGCCGCCGACCATGCGGTCGGTCATCGGCGTCGCGGCGTTGCCGATGTCGATCTGCGACGCAGGCGATGTCGTACGCGCGCCCGTCGAGCGCGATCGATTTGCGTCAGGCCGGTCACGCGCATGCTTGGTCGACGGTATAGGCGGCCGAGCGCGGGCGCGGCGTGTGCGCCGAGATCGAGCCGTTGTTGATGATGCGGCCGCCGCGCGGGTTCTGGTCCTTCATGATCTTGAAGCGCCTCCTGCGATGCAGACAGAACGAGCGCGGTGAGGTTGGTGTCGACGACCTCTTTCCACTTCTCGACCGGCAGCTCGTCGAACGGCACCGGCGGCGCGCCCATGCCGGCGTTGTTGAACAGCAGGTCCAGGCGCCCGAGCGAGCGCGTGACCACCGCATCGAACAGCGCCGCCACCGCGGCGGGCTTGGTGATGTCGGTGGCGCCTGCGAGCGCGCGTTTGGCGATGTCGCCGAACGGGTCGCCGCGCCTTGAGCGATCGCCTGTCTGCAACGCAGTCGGCGCGGCGGCCGGCGAAGGCCACGCGCCAACCGTCGGCCAGCAGCGCCTGCGCGCAGGCCGCGCCGATGCCCGAGCCGGGCGCCGGTGACCAGCGCGACGCGGTTGTGAGGGGTCTTGGCGGGGCTAGCATCCATCGATCGTCTCCATCACTGAACACAGCAAAGTTCTAGCCACCATCGGCGCACCGGCCCGGCCCGCGGGGCCATCGCCACGGCACATGCCCTACGATCGACGGCAATTCCAGCCCAGATTTCCAGGAGCGGACATGGCTTCACGACGTTTCACGCATTGCGGCGATTCCCGGCGACGGCATCGGCAAGGAAGTGATGCCCGAAGGCGTGCGCGTGCTCGAAGCCGCGGCCGGCGCGCTTCGGCATCAACCTGCAGTTCACGCCCATCGACTGGGCGCAGCTGCGACCACTACGCCGAGACACGGCGCAGATGATGCCGGACGACTGGAAGGCGCAGCTCGAAGGCATCGACGCCATCTACTTCGGCGCCGTCGGCTGGCCGGCGACCGTGCCCGACCACGTCTCGCTGTGGGGATCGCTGCTCAAGTTCCGCCGCGAGTTCGACCAGTACATCAACCTGCGCCCGGTGCGCCTGCTTCGACGGCGTGCCGTGCCCGCTGGCCGGACGCAAGCCCGGCGACATCGACTTCTTCGTCGTGCGCGAGAACACCGAGGGCGAGTACACCGACGCTCGGCGGCGTGATGTACCGAAGGCACCGAGCGCGAGATCGTGCATCCAGGAGTCGGTCTTCGCCGCCATCGGCGCCGATCGCGTGCTGAAGTACGCGTTCGAGCTGGCGCAGCTCGCGGCCGCGCAAGCACGCTGACGGTGGCGACCAAGAGCAACGGCATCGCGATCAGCATGCCGTGGTGGGACGAGCGCGCGCCGACGCGATCGCGCAGGCAGTACCCCGAGCGTCGACGTCGACAAGCAGCACATCGACATCCTGTCGGCGCGTTTCGTGCTGCAGCCGCAGCGCTTCGACGTGGTGGTGGCCACCAACCTGTTCGGCGACATCCTGTCGGACCTGGGGCCGGCGTGCACCGGCACCATCGGCCTCGCGCCGTCGGCCAACCTGAACCCGGAGCGCAAGTTCCCGTCGCTGTTCGAGCCGGTGCACGGCTCGGCGCCCGACATCTACGGCAAGAACATCGCCAACCCGGTGGCGATGATCTGGTCGGGCGCGCTGATGCTCGACTTCCTGACCGCAGCGGCGGCGCAGGGCGCGCCGCGCACGACGCGATCGTGCGCGCGATCGAAGGCCGTGCTGCGCGAAGGCGCCGCGCACCGGCGGACCTCGGCGGCAAGGCGTCGACCACCGAGCTGGGCAAGGCGATCGCCGAGCGGGTGGCCGACGGCATCTAGGCCCGTCGCACACCGCGGCCGAGCCTCAACGCCGCTTAAGACCCAAAATCATCGGGGGCCACCGCGACCAGCGAGGCCCCATCGCGAGGTCGTCCGCCGAGCTGGGCTGCGCTCGAGCTGAGCACCGACAATGCCGCCATGCCACACGAACGGGTGGATTGCATCGTCGTCGGCGCCGGGGTGATCGGGCTGGCGTGCGCGCGCGCTGGCGCAGGCGGGCCGCGAGGTCGATCGTCGCTCGAGGCCGAAAACGCGTTCGGCACCGGTCACCAGCGCGCGCAACAGCGAGGTCATCCACGCCGGCCTCTACTACCCGCACCGGCTCGCTGCAGCGCCGGGCTGTGCGTGCGCGGCAAGGCGCTGCTGTACGACTACTGCGCGTCGCATCAGCGTCGACGCACCGCCGCTGCGGCAAGCTGATGGTCGCGCACAACGACGCGCGAGGTCGCGCAGCTGCAGTCGATCGCAGCAACGCGCGCCGCCAACGGCGTGCCCGATCTGCAGCTGCTCGAGCGCCGCGCAGGCGCATGGCGCTGGAGCCGGCAGCTGCGATGCATCGCGCGCTGCATGTCGCCGTCCACCGGCATCGTCGACAGCCACGGCCTGATGCTGGCGCTGCTCGGCGACGCGCAGCGCTGGCGGCGCGATGCTGGCGCTGCCATCGCCGGTCGTTGCGCGCGGCGGCGGCCACGCCGCAGGGCATCGAGCTCGAGGTCGGCGGCGACACCGCCACCACGCTGCTGGCCGACGCGGTGGTCAACAGCGCCGGGCACGGCGCCGCTGCTGGCCGCGGCGACGCAAGGGCTGGCGCGCGGCCACGTGCCGCCGCGCTATTTCGCCAAGGGCTGCTACTTCACGCTCAGCGGCCGCTCGCCCTTTACGCACCTGGTGTACCCGGCGCCGGCGCGAGTCGAGCCACCTCGGTGTCGCACTTGACGCTCGATCTGGGTGGACAGGCCAAGTTCGGCCCGAGCTTTCGCTGGGTCGATGACGCGACCACTCGATCGACGAAGCGCAGGCCGCGCACTTCTACGCCGAGGTGCGGCGCTACTGGCCGGCCCTGCCCGACGGTGCGCTGCAGCCCGGCTACACCGGCGTGCGGCCCAAGATCCGCGGCCCGGGCGAGCCGGCACAGGACTTCCGCATCGACGGGCCCGCGCGAGCACGGCGTGCCCGGCCTAGTGAACCTGTTTGGCATCGAGTCGCCAGGGCTGACCTCGTCGCTGGCGATTGCCGAGCGGGTGGCCAAGGCGCTGGCGCACGCCGCGCCTTGAAGAGGCGGGCGGCGGAGCGCATCGCGTGCACGCAGCTCCAGCAACGGCAAAGCACGCCGCGCGCGGCCTGCGGTTGTTCATCGCGCTATGGCCCACGCCGCGGTGCGGGCCGGGCTGTGCGCGCGGCGCGATGCGATCTGATTGGCTCGACGCGCACAGCGCGCGTGGTGTCCGATCAGCGGCTGCATCTGACGCTGCACTTCATCGGCGCCGTGCCGAGCGCGCTGTGGCCGCATCTGCTGAAAGCGCTGCAGGTGCCGTGCGGCGGCTTCGAGCTCCAGTTGGGGCTGCACAGAACCCCGGCCACAGCCTGGTCGTGTTGCCAGCGGCGTCGGTGCCACCGCCTTGGGCGCGCTGCACACGGCACTGGCCGGCGCACTGGCAGGTTTGGGACCTGCCGGTGGAACGGCGCGCGTTGCGCCCCACGTCGCACGCTGGCGCGCCGCGCGGACGGGGCCGTGTTGCCGACGCCGGCAACCCGCGTTGCGCTGGCGCTCCGACAGCTACGTGTTGGTGAATTCAGACCCTGTGGACGGCTACCGCGTGCTCGCGCGCTATGGCGAGCGCGGCATCACGCTGGCACGAGCGCCGCGAACTGCCATAGCGCAAAGCCCGCCAGCACCAGCGCCGACACCACGTTGACGCGGCGGCGCCAGTGCGCATCGAAGCGCTCGCGCAGGCGGCCCACCACCGTGCTGAGCAACAGCCACCACAGCGCCGAGCCGATCAGCACGCCGGCGATCATCACGCTTGGCGAGGCTCACCGCAGTGCGACCGGCCATCACACCGAACACCGCGATGAACGACAGAATCGTCGCCGGGTTGCTCAGCGTCAGCACGAAGGTGCCGGCGAAGCAGCGCAGCAGGTCGCTGCCGCCGCTCACCTGGCGCAGCCTGCTTGCGCCACCGGCGCGCGCAGGATCGACCACGCCATCCACAACAGGAACAGGCCGCCACCGACGGCCAGCGACAGCGCGCGCCGCGGTGAGTGCATGGATCATCGCGCTGACGCCGTAGGCGCCCACCGCGCCGTACACCGCATCGGCCACTGCAGCCCCCAGGCCGGTGGCCAGTGCCGACTGCGGAGCCCGACTGCAACGTGCGTTGGATCGTCAACAGGCCAATCGGCCCTCACAGGCGCCGCGATCGACAAACCGATCAACAGCGACTGCGCCGAACAACGACACGCGAGCGGCAGCGAATCAGCCATCGCGCGACTGTGCGATGGCCTGCCGGCGGCCCTGGCGGGCGTGGACACCCGGCGATACGGGCGTGGGGCCAGCGCACCGGGATGCGATGCGCGGGGTCGGGCCGGCGGCCGGTGAGCGCGCGGCGCAGGCCGTCGTCGAACACCTGGCGGGTCAGCGGCTTGAGCCAGTACTCATACGCGCCCAGGCTCATCGCCTTGATGATGTCCATCGACAGCGCGTTGCCGGTCAGGATGTTCAAGCGCAAGCCGCTCGAGGTGATCTCGATGTTGAGCTCGCGCACCACCTCGAGCCCCGAGATGTCGGGCAGGTTCATGTCGAGCAGCACGAAGTCGGGCTTCTCGCGGCGCACCAGCGCCACGCCCTCGCGACCGGTGGCGGCGTGCAGCATCTGGACGCCCGGATGGCGTGCCACCAGCGCCTGCACCAGCAGCACGTTGGTCTCGTCGTCCTCGATGTAGACCACCCGGCCGCGCAATGGCGGCTCGGTGTGCGGGTGCGCGGAGGCGGTGGTGTCGCGGCTCGGCGTGGCCATGGTGAAGGACTCCCTTGCCCCCTCCCGAACAACAAGGGGTCCAGGATACGTCGGCCGCGCCGCGGCGCAACCCCACGTGCGCGAAAGCCGTTACGGGCGGGGGCGTTTGTCGTGCGGCGCACCAGACCTTCGATCGCCAGCGCATAACCTTCGACGCCGAAGCCCACCACGATGCCGGCGGCCACGCTCGACAGGAACGAGTGATGGCGAAACGCCTCGCGCGCATGCACGTTGGAAATGTGCAGCTCGACCAGGGTCACGCCGGTGCCCTTGATCGCATCGTGCAGTGCCACCGACGTGTGCGTGTAGGCACCGGCGTTCAAAACCACGCCCAGCAGTTGGCCGGCGCGCTGCGCAGTGCCGGCTTCGTGGATCCAATCGACCAGCTGGCCCTCGTGGTTGGACTGCCGGCAGTCGACCGCCACGTTCAAGCGGGCAGCGGTGTCGCGGCACAGCGCCTCGACGTCGGCCAGCGCGGCCGAGCCGTACAGCGCCGGCTCGCGCGTGCCCAGCAGATTGAGGTTGGGGCCGTTCAAGACCGAGGATCTTGTTCAAGAGTGTGACTCCACGGCGGGCGTTGCGCGGCCCTGCGCAAGCGCATCGCGCCCGGCAATGGTACCGAGCGGCGCAGCACCTCTTCGCCGAGCCACAGCGCCGAGCGGCGCGCGCGCTCGGCCACGGCCGCCAGCGGGATCTGCTGGTAATCGTCGTTGAACACCTCGAAGCTGTAGTCGCCGCGGTAGCCCAGCGCATCCAGGCGCGTCACCAGCTCGGCCACCTGCGCGCTGTGCACGCCCTCGCCGGGAAAGACGCGAAAGTGCCGCGCGGTGGCCAAGCGCTCCTCGAAGGTGCGCGCCTCCTGCCACATGAAGTCGGCCAGCTGCACGAGAAAGATCTTGCTCGCATCCAGCGTGTCGAGCTCGGCCAGCGGCGTCTTGGCGCGCGAAGATGTGAAACGAGTCCGATGCCCCAGGCCGAGGTTGGGCGCGTCGGCGCGGCTCACCACCTCCCACGCCGTGGTGAACTCGTTGATCGTGCGGCCCCAGCTCAGGCCCTCGTAGGCGATCCGGATGCCCATCGGCACCGCCAGCATCGCCAGCTTGCGCAGGTCGCGCGCCAGCGCATCGAGGTCTTGCGTGGCGTGGGTGCTGGTCGACGAACAGGCCAGCAACAGCGGCGCGCCGACCGCGCGCGCCATCTCGAGCATCGACTTGGCGATGTCGACCTTGTAGTCGTGCAGGTGGCCGCGCGAGGCCTTCGAAGTCGCGCAGCACCTGGAAGCCGGTCACGCGCAGGCCGCTGGCCTTGACCGCCCGCACCGCGTCGTCCACGCCCTCGGGGTGGCTCGACCAGGTCGCTCGCCTTCAGCATCACCTGGCTGAAACCGGCGTCGCGCATCGCGCGCAGCTTGGCTGGCAGCGTGCCGGCCAGCGTGATCGTGTCCATGCCGAAGTCATCGATGAACCCAGTTTGTTGGGTCATGCTGCCCCCTTGGCGCGTGCCGCGCCTTCCCCCACGGCCTCCGCAGGAGCCACTACGTGGCTCGTGGGGGAGCGAACCTCTTGGGACGGCCCGGCGAGGGTTCATGGCGCGCCCCTGTTGTCGTGCACCAGTTCGAACATCACGCCGCCGAGCCAGCTCTTGGTCAGCGCGCCGCGCGAGCCGCTGTGCAGGTCGCTCGATTCGACGAACTCGACGCCGCGCGCGCGCAACGCCTTCACCGCCGCTGCCACGTCGGGCGCGCCCAGTCCGATGCGCTGCAGGCTCTCGTCGCCCTCGACGTCGACGATGCCGGGCTCGGGCTCGATCAACTGCAGGTAGAAGCTGCGGCACGGGCTGCGCAGGATGCGCCCCTTGGGCAGGATGCCGAAGCGCTGCTCGTCGGGCAACACGTCGAAGCCGAACAGCTCGCGGTAGAACTCGGTCCAGTCCTCCATGCGGTCGTTGCCGATGTACTGCACGATGCCGAACCAGTGCAGCCCGCCCAGCGCCGGCGGCGCGCGCTCGACGGTGGGGATCGGCACGAAGTCGACGTCGTAGATCGAGAACTCGCGGTAGCGATCGACGAAGTAGATGCGACTCGCGCCGACGCCGTGGATGGCCGGTATGTTGAGCTCCATCACCTCCACGTGGGTCGGCACCGCCCACGCGCCGCGCTCGAGCGCGCGCCGGTAGGCGGCCGCGGCATCGCGCACCCGCAGCGCGATGGCGGCGATGGCCGGCGTCTCGGTGGGCGCCTACGCTTCGTGCACTGACGTGTGCGTTGATCACCACGTTCATCGCGCCCTGGCGGTACAGCAGCACCTCGCGCGAGCGGTGCCGCGCGACGGGCTTGAAGCCCATCATCTCGAGCACCTGGCCCAGCGCCTGCGGCCGGCTGGTGGCGTATTCGACGAACTCGATGCCGTCGAGCCCCAGCGGGTTGGCGAAATCGGCGATGGCTTCGCGGTCGGCGTGTCTGTGGCATGGCGCCCTCCGGGCTGCGAGTGTCTTGTTCTACCTGCAGCTGTAGCTGCTCGGGAGTTTCGCGGAACCAACTGCCGTCCCAGGTGGTGCGCTTCGGATAGACGCACACCGGATAGCTGACGCTGTTGTCGCGCGAGGTCAGCAGCAGCTCGCCCGGCGCCTGGCCCTTTTCCACCCAGTCGACCAGCGCGGTGAAGAACTGGTCCTGCTCGCGCGTCGGCGTCTGGTTGGCGTTGCCGGGCAGCTTGGGCAGCGGCACCGTGTTGTTGTTGCCGCTCACCGTGTAGGCACGGCCCTGCGAGCTGTGCGCGGCGCGCCGGGCACCAGGTACATGCGCATGAATTTCTGCACCTCGGCGTGGCCACCCATCGCCGCCACCACGCGTTCGTGGTAGTGGATGTTGCCCGCCGGCGGGATCGCATCGTCGACCAGGCCGCTGTGCACGATCACCTTGCGGTTGAGGTCGCGCAGCTTGCGCAGGTCGGCCAGCGTCGGTGCTGTACTGGCTGAACAGCGTGGATTGCGCGGCCACGTACTTGGCGCGTCGCCTCGGCCAGTCGCGGCGTAGTCGAGCTCCAGCCACTTGTTGCGCACCGCGGTCGAGGTGTTGGTGATCGGGATCGCCGAGGTGGCGCTGCGCGTCGGCGGCGTACCGCACGTCCTGCAGCGCCAGCGCCACGCTGTCGGTGGGCGCGCTGGTGATCTGGCCGCCGATCGCAGCGTGCTCTTGGTGAAGGTCCACCAGGCCTGCCTGACGCCGAGCGACTTGCCGCTGCGGCTGTCGACGCTCTGGTTCGGATCCCAGCTGCCGTCGGACGTGGCGCCGTACCAGATCTTGTTCGAGCGCGGTCGCCTCCTTCAGGCTCATGCAGGCGGCGGCATCGGCATTGCTGCCGGTGACGCCGTTGCCGGCCACGCCGCTGCACAGCGCGGCAGCGTCGCGCGCGGGGTCGTAGTCGCAGCTGAACGGGTCGAGCAGGTAGCCCAGCCCTGCCTTGTCGCACTGCGCCACCGCACGCCGGTTGGCGGCGTCGACCTTCTTGGCGAACGCGGCCGCCTGCGGTCTTGTTCGACCGCGGTGTAGCCGAGCTCGGTCTTCATCACGATCTGCGTGGTACAGCGCGCCGGTGCCGAACCAGCGGCGCACTGATCAAGGGCTGGCCGATCAGGTAGCCGTCGTAGAGATCGGGGAACTCCTGCATCAGCTTCAGACCCTGGCGCCCGCCCTGCGAATGGCCGTCGTAGTAGGTGTACTTCGGCGCCTTGCCGTAGTAGCGGTTCACCAGGGCCTTGGTCTTGACGGCCTGCTCGACCATCGCGCGCGTCGTGAAGTCGCGAAACGACTCGGTGTTGATCTTGCCGTTGGACAGAAACGCGAACGAGCCGTCCTGGTACCACGGCTGGCCGGCATCGGTGGTGCCCGATGCGTAGCCCATGTTGGCATTGACGATCGCCGGCACCTTGCTGCCGATCTTGTCGGCGTAGCGGTGGCCGCCGCCGACCCAACCGCCGCCGCCGTAGTTGCGGATGCGCTCGTTCCAGTTGGCCTGCGTGGGCAGCCAGACCTCGATGCCGATGCCCTCGGAGTACGAGCGCGCCGACTTGTCGGTCTCGGCCGTGGCGCCGGGCCCCACCAGCAACTTGACCAGGCACAGGTCGGCGGCCGCCGTGATCGGTGCGGCCGAGTCCTGCGCGATCAGCGCTTCGCCCTTCTTGATTTGTCGAACCGCGATCGACCGTGGGTGTTGCCATCGGGCTTGAACGCGGTCTTGATGCCGTCGTCGCAGGCCAGCGGCTGCGTCGGCTATCGGCGTGCGTGCTGCCGCACGCGGCCAGCAGCGCGGCCGAAGACAGGCCGATCGCCCAGCGCCAGGCGGCGAAGCAGGGGCTCTCGACGGGGTTCACGCGTGCGGCGGCACGACTCGATCGACATGGCACGTCTCCTCGGCGGGTGTTTCGATGCATTCAAAATCATCAGCTCGATCGCGCCGCGTCGGGCGGGGCGATCAGGTCGAGAAAGTGCCGCCGCATGCGCTCGGCGTCGGGCTCCAGGCCGGTGAACAGACGGAATCGCGCCGACCGCCTGGCCCACGGCCATCGTGCCGCCGTCGCACACTGCGCAGCCGGCACGGCGTGCCGCGGCGAGCAATGCGGTCTCGAGCGGGAAGTACACGATCTCCGACACCCACAGGCCGCCGCGCAGCAAGTTGGCCGGCAGCGGCAGGCCGGGCAGCTTGGCCATGCCGGTGGGGGTGGCATGGATCAACCCGGTCGCATCGGCCAGTGCCGCCTCGGCGCCGAGGCCGCCGCGCGCGCGTTCGCCGCCATAGCGCTTGTTCAGCTCGTCGGCGAGCGCGACCGAGCGCGCGGCGTCGGGATCGACCAGCGTCAACTGTTGTGCGCCCAGGCGCAGCACGGCGTGCGCGATCGCCGAGCCGGCGCCGCCGGCGCCCAGCAGCACCACGCGCGACAGGTCGGCCTGCGGGCAACGTGCGGCGAAAGCCCCAGGCCCAGCCCGGAGCCGTCGGTGTTGTGGCCGATGGCGCGGCCGCCGTCGAACACCACGGTGTTGACGGCACCCATCGCGGCCGCCTCGTCGGACAGCGCGTCGAGCAGCGGAATGACCGCTTGCTTGCACGGGTAGGTGATGTTCAGGCCCGCGAAGGCCATCGTGCGCGCGGCGTCGATCAAGCGCGGCAGCGCGGCGGCGCCATCGGCGCTGCGCTCGACGTCGATCAGCTGATAGTGCAGCTGCAGGCCCTGCTGGCGTGCCTCCTGCTCGTGCATCGCCGGCGACAGCGAGTGCTGGATGCCGGCGCCGATCAGACCGATCAGCAGCTTGCGCGCTGCCTCGCGGCGTGCCGGGGCCAGCCGATGCGGTGGCAGTGTCGTTGGCCCCAGCAACCATCGGCGTCACCCAGCGATCTCACTTGCGCAGCTTGGCCAGCTCGCCCTGCATCTCGGCCACCGTGGCCGCAATGGCCGCGCCGTGCTTTTCGACCACGCGGCTTGAGCTTGTCGCGCAGCTTGGCCTGCTCGGCGGCCGACAGTTCGGTGACCTGCATGCCGGCCTTCTTCAGTTCGTCGAGGTCGCCCGCGGCCTTGTCGCGGTTGACTTTGCGCTGGTAGAGCGCGGCCTCGCTGGCGGCGTCCTGCACGGCCTTCTTCTCGTCGGCGCTCAGCGCTGTCCCACACCTTCTTGCTGAAGATCAGCGACTGCGGGTTGTACTGGTGGTTGGTGATCGCCAGGTTCTTCTGCACCTCGAAGAACTTGTTGGCCAGGATCACGGTGAGCGGGTTCTCCTGGCCGTCGACCGCCTTCTGCTCGAGCGCCGGCATACAGCTCCGGGAAGGCCAGCGGCGTCGGGTTGGCGCCGAGCGCCTTGACCCAGTCGACGTTGATCGCGTTGGGGATCACGCGCAGCTTCAGGCCGGCGATGTCGTCGACCGTGTTGATCGGCCGCTTGCTGTTGGTGATGTTGCGAAAGCCCAGCTCGAAGTACGCCAGCCCGACCGAGGCCCTTGTCGGCCAGCTTGGCGTGCAGCTTCTGGCCGAACGGGCCATCGACCACCGCGTCGGCCTCCTTGGCGTTGGCGAACATGAACGGGAAGTCGTAGACCTCGAAGTCCTTCACCTGCGAGGCGAGGATGCCCGAGTTCAGCAGCACGAATTCGATGCGTGCCGCCCTGCGCGGCCGACACGTTGGGCGCATCGCCGCCCAGCGTGCCGCCGGGGAAGACGTTGACCTTGATCTTGCCGCCGGTCTTGGCTGGCCACCAGTTCGGCGAACTTGCTCGCGCCGATCGCCAGCGGGTGGCCCTTGGGGTTTTGCAGCGCCAGCTTGAAGGTCTTGTCCTGCGCCTGTGCGGCGCGCCGGCCAGTGCGAATGCGGCGGCGACCACGAGCGATTGCAGCAGCGTCGAACGTTTCATCGATTGTCTCCTTTGGGTTATGTCGAGAAGCGTAGCGAGGTCGGGCGGACAGCGGCATCAGCCGGCGAACCACTTGGCGGGCACGGTGACCAGCTGCGGAAAGAGCACCATCAGGAACATGACCGCGAACTCGGCGCACATGAACGGCACGCACGCCGCGCGTGACGTCGTCCATCTTCATGCGGCCGACGCCGGCCACCGTGTTGAGCACGGTGCCCACCGGCGGCGTGACCAGGCCGATGGCGTTGTTGATGATGAACAGCACGCCGAAGTAGACCGGGTCGATGCCGGCGGCCTTGACCACCGGCATCAGCACCGGCGTCAGGATCAGGATGGTCGGCGTCATGTCCATCGCGGTGCCCACCGCCATGCACCAGCACCATGATCGCGATCAGCAGCAGCGTCTGATTGCCCATGAACGGCTCGAGCAGCGAGATCATCTGCGCCGGGATATCTGCGCCACGGTGATCAGCCAGGCACGAGACCATCGCCGCGGCGACCAGGAACATGATGACCGCGGTGGTCTTGGCCGCGGTGACGAACACCTCGACCGAATGGCGCAAGTTCATCTCGCGGTAGATCACGGTGGCGACGAACAGCGCGTACACCGCCGCGACCACCGCGGCCTCGGTCGGCGTGAAGACGCCGAAGCTGCAGGCCCACCAGGACGATCGACCGGCAGCACCATCGCCCAGGTCGGATTCGCGCAGCGCCTTCCAGCGCTTCGGCGAGCGTAGCCTTGCGCGGCGGCACCGGGCTGCCGCTCGCGCCGCGCTGACCCACCACCAGGTGATGGCAGATCGAGCCGCCGATCAGCAAGCCCGGCACGATGCCGGCCAGGAACAGCTTGGTGATCGACACATTGGCGGCGACGCCGAAGATCACGAAGCCGATCGACGGCGGGATGATCGGCGCGATGATGCCGGCCGGCGGCGATCAGACCGCCGGCACGCGCCTTGTCGTGGCCAGCGCGCGACCATCATCGGCAGCAGCAGCGCGGTCAGCGCCGCGGCGTCGGCCACCGCCGAGCCCGACAGGGCCGCGAGCAGGCAAGCCGCGATGATCGTCACGTAGCCGAGCCCGCCGCTGCACGTGGCCGACCAGCGCCAGCGCCAGATTGACGATGCGCTTGGACAGGCCGCCGACGTTCATGATCTCGCCGGCCAGCATGAAGAACGGCACCGCCAGCGGCGGGAAGCTGTCGGCGCCGTTCGATCACGTTCTGCGCCAGGATCTGCGCGTCGAACAGGTTCATGTGCCACATCAGCGCGACGCCGCGACACCAGCAGCGCATAGGCGATCGGGATGCCGAGCGCCATCGCGCCGAGCAGCGAGCCGAGAAAGACGATGACGGTCATCGAGCGGCTCCTGCGGTTCAGCGTTTGCCGTCGGCGGATTCGCCGATGTGCAGCGCTTCCACCTGCGCCAGGTCTTCCGACTCCTGCACCATCACCAGCTCGTCGTCGCTCAAGCTGGCCGCTCACGGTGCGCCACAGCTGGTAGGCCAGCAGCAACGCCGGCAGCCACCGCGAACACCACGCCCGAGCCGTAGAAGATGGCCACCGACGCACCGGTGACCGGTGCTTCGACGTCCCAGTTGATGCGCGCCTGCGCCAGGCTGCCGCGGAACAGCAGCCAGGTGACGTACAGCATCGCCACCTGCGCGATGACCAGGCAGATGCGCCGCCCGCGCGGCACCGCAGACGGCTGACTCAGCATGTCGGTGCCCGAGGTGGCCGTTGTCGTGGATCGCGACCACCGCGCCGAGGAAGGTGAGCCAGACGAACAGCCAGCGCGACACCTCTTCCAGACACCGTGATGCCGGAGTTCAAGCGCATAGCGCAGCACCACGTTGCCGAACACCAGCACCACCATCAACGCCAGCAGCAGCGCCGACAGGGCCGCTCAGCGCCTTGCAGAATGGCGTCCAGGGCCGATTTCATCCGGTTGTCTCCTCGCGCGGGCTTGGCGCCGGACTTCGAAGCGCCGGTCAGCCGCCTGCTGCGTGCCGTAATGTACGAACTGGTTCGTTTTCAAGCCAGTCAAAACCCCGTCGGCAAGGTCGGGTATGCGCGGCGGCGTCCCGCGGCTGGGCTACTTGCGCACGAAGCGCACGACCATCTCGATGATGCTGTCGCGGCGCGCGATCAGCGTGGCGGGGTCGTCGAGGTCGCGCTTGAAGATCAGCGCGAAGGTGTGGCGGTTGGCCACGTTGAACACGCTGAGCGCGCTGATCGACATGTGCAGGTCGATCGGGTCGAGCCCGACGCGGAACACGCCGTCGGCCACGCCGCGCTCGTAGACACGGCGCAGGCCCCTCGATGGCCGGCACGTTGAGCTTCTGGATCGAGCTTGCTGCGCGCGAGGAACTCGCCGCGGTGGATGTTCTCGGTCATCACCGAGGCGGATGAAGTCGGGATTGGCGAGCTGGTAGTCCACCGTGAAGCCGACCAGCTTGCGCAGCGCGTCCTCGGGCGGCAGGTCTTCGAGGATGCAGCTCGGCCTCGATCGCGCGCATGCGGCGGTAGGCCTCTTCGAGCACGGCGACGTACAGGCCCTCCTTGCTCTCGAAGTAGTAGTAGATCATCCGCTTGCTGGTGCGCGTGGCGGCGGCGATCTCGTCGATGCGCGCACCGGCCAGGCCCTTGTCGGAGAACTCGCGCGTGGCGACCTCGAGGATGTTGGCCATCGTGCGCGCGGGGTCGTTGGTGCGCGCGGGCTGAGCACGTGCGCGGCCGCCCGGCAGCGGCGCCGCGCGCGGCGTCTTTGTACTGTTTCGTTCATTGTGGCGCAGCTTAACGCAACTGCGCCCCGGCGCCCATGCCGCGCCGCGAAGCGAAGCCCGTGATGAGGCCGCCTCGGCCCGACTTAGACGACGCGCAGAGTCGAGAATCCGAAGAGCATGGCGTAAAGGCGGGCACCAGCCGGCGATGCCGGTGGCCAACGGCACGATGCCGAGCCAGCCCCACTGCGGCCGATCGATGTTGGTGGCAGACAGATCCGATCGGGACCAGGCCGGCCACGATTACGCACGAGGCGGTCACGCTGGCGCCGACGTCGGGTGTCGCCGGCGCTCTCCTGGGAGTTTCAGTGCAACACCAACAATGGAATCTGGCTCTTGGCCAGCACGTGCTTGGTGTGCGAGAGCCGAGCAACAACTCGCCGAATACGCCACGACCGTGCGTGACCATCACGATCATGTCGCAGTCCAGTTCGCGCGCGAGGTTGACGATCGTCGTAGTCGATGCTGTCGGTGATCGCGTGGCGGCCTGTGAATTCGATGCCCGCCTCGCTGGCCATCGCGCCGAAGCGCGTCAGCACCTCGCGCGCGTGGCCGTCGCTGCGCTGCTCGTGCACTTCGCGCTGGCGCGCGTAGGCGGTCGGCTGCGTGCCCACGTTGGGCAGCGGCATGTCGGGCTCAGCGACGAGCCGACGATCGCGGCGCCGAGTTGGCGCGCCAGGTCGATGCTCGATTCGCATCGCGCGCTCGGACAAGCTCACTGCCGTCGACCGGAGCGCAACAGTGTTCTGTAGGCGATGACGCTCCTGAGTCAACGCCCTGCACTGCTGCGCAACACCCCGGCGCGCGGCGACGCATTGAGAGTGCATCAAGCCAAGGGGGTTCCTCGGGTTCCGGCGCCGCGCGAGGCGGGCAAAGATCGCAGCCAACCCTGGTGCGAGCGGCCACCGCATCGAGCCGGAAACCGCCCTCAGGTCCACCCCGCACAGGAGACATTCATGTCTTCCAGCTTAGCACAACTCTGGCGGCCTCGCGCCGCGGCCTCGCGCGATCGCTCGTGGCCGGGGCCGCCGCGTTGTGCCTGGCTGCAGGCAGCCCAGGCGCAGGAGACCTTCAAGCTCGGCATCGTCAGCTTCCTCGTCGGGCCAGGCGGCCGAAAGCTTCGGCATCCCGGCGGTCAACGGCGCCAAGGTGCTGGTCGACGCCTTCAACAAGGGCGCCGCGCCGGCGCCCGTACAACAAGGTCGGGCTTCGGCGGCATGAAGATCGAGGCCGGTCTACGTCGACGAGAACGGCGGCGCCACCAAGCAGGTGCAGGAGCTGCGCAACCTCTACGACCGCGAGAAGGTCGACGCGGTGGTCGGCTACGTCGGCTCGGGCGACTGCCTGGCGGTGGCGCCGGTGGCCGAGGAGATGAAGAAGTTCCTGATCCTCTACGACTGCGGCACGCCGCGCATCTTCGAGGACGGCAAGTACAAGTACGTGTTCCGCACCGCGTCGCACGCGGCGATGGACAACGTGGCGCTGGTGCGCTACCTGAAGGCGCACAACATCAAGGTCGAGACCTTCAACATGATCAACCAGGACTACGCCTGGGGCCAGGACTCGAAGAAGGACTTCACCTGGTCGATGGAGAAGCTCTACCCGGCCGCCAAGCCCGGCGAAGACCAGCTGCCCAAGTTCGGCGCCGGCCAGTACGGCACCGAGATCTCGGCGCTGATGGCCAAGCCGGCCGACGTGACGCACTCCAGCCTGTGGGGCGGCGACCTGCAGGCCTTCGTCCTGCAGGCCGGCGCCGCGCGGCCTGTTCAAGCGCACGCAGGTGCGTGTTCTCGGCCGCCGACCACGTGCTGCCCGGCCTCGGCGACAAGATGCCCGACGGCGTGATCCTCGGCGCGCGCGGCGCCTACGGCCTGATGTCGCCGAAGTCGGCGCTCAACGACTGGTGGTGGGACCTCTATTCGAAGGCCTACAACGTCTACCCGGTGCAGGCGCCGTACCGCATGGCGCAGTCGCTGCTCGGCCTGAAGCTCGCGGTCGAGAAGGCGATGGCCGCCAACGGCGGCAAGAAGCCGACGCCGCGAGCAGCTCGCCGCCGCGCTCAAGGGCCTCGAGTGGGATTCGCCCGCCGGCCGCATCCGCATGGCGCTCGGCGACGGCCACCAGGCGATCCAGGACACGGCGATCGGCAAGACGCGCTACGACGCGGCGCAAGAAGATGGTGGTGCTCGACGACATCCAGCGCTTCCCGGCCGACTGCGTGAATCCGCCGCCGAACATGAAGTCGGAGGACTGGATCAAGGCGGGCTTCCCGGGCGCCAAGGGCTGCCCCGTGAACGGCATAGCGCCATGCCGTGCACGCCGTCGTCACGATCCTGATCGACGGCCTGACCTACGCGTCGTGGCTGTTCATCGTCGCGCTCGGGCTGACGCTGGTGTTCGGCGTGCTGAAGATCCTGAACATCGCGCACGGCAGCTTCTACGCGCTCGGCGCCTACGCGGCGGCCAGCTTCGTCGGCTGGGGCGCGAGCGCTGAAGTGGGCGCCGGCGTTCTCGCTGGTGGCGATGCTGCTCGCCGCGGTGGCGGTGGCCGCGGTGGTGGCGCCGCTCACCGAGCGCGGCCTGCTGCGCTTCTTCTACGGCCGCGACGAGGTGCTGCTGGTGCTCGTCACCTACGCGATGTTCCTGATCCTCGAGGACGTGACCAAGCTGATCTGGGGCGCCAACCCGTACTACGTGCTCGGAGCCCTACGGCCTGTTCGGCAACGTCGACGTCGGCGTGCAGACCTGCGTCGGCTACGACTTCGCGCTGGTCGCGCTGGCCGTCGTGCGTCGGCGTCGCCGTGTGGTGGGGTCTGAACCGCACGCGCCAGGGCAAGATCATGCTGGCGGTGATCCACAGCGCCGAGGTCGCGGCGAGCATGGGCGTCAACGTGTCGCGCGTCTACATGCTGGCGTTCACGGTCGGCATCTTCCTGGCCGCGCTCGGCGGCGCGTTCACCGCGCCGATGATCTCGGTGCAGCCCGGCGTCTCGGTGGGCGTGATCATCGTCTCGTTCGCGGTGGTCATCATCGGCGGCCTGGGCAGCATCGAGGGCGCGGCGATCGGCGCGCTGATCGTCGGCCTGGCGCGCTCGCTCGCGGTGCACGTGGCGCCGGTGGCCGAGCTGTTCTCGATCTACATCGTGATGGCGGTGGTGCTGATGTTCCGGCCCGAGGGGCTGTTCCAGCGCACCCAGGCGCGGAAGATCTGACGCCGATGCGCATCGCCGCGACGCTGCCCTCCGGGCAGCGTCAGCCGCGCGGCGCGGCCCGCGCTGTCGGGCCTCGGCATGCGTGCGCTCGCTGTTCGGTCGCGTTCGCGCTGCTCGCCGCTGCCGGCTGGTTCGCGCCCGCGTGGCTGACCTTCCTGGTCACGATGGCGGCCGGCCAACGGGCTGGTGCTCGCTCGGCATCGTCGCGCCTGATGCGCGGCGGCGTGGTGCCGTTCGGCCAGGGCATGGTGTTCGCGACCGGCGGCTACGCGGCGGCGCTGGCTGTACAACAAGCTCGGCTTCACCGACGCGCTGGGCCTGGCGCTGGCCGGCGGCGTGGTGGCCGCGCTGATCGTCGCGCGCCGTTCGCGCCGCTGCTGTCGCGCTACCGCGGCATCTTCTTCGCGATGCTGACGCTGGCGCTGTCGATGGTGACCTACGGCCTGCTGATGAAGCTCGAGCATGCTCGGCGGCTCCGACGGCTTCAACGTCGGCCGCGCCGACGCTGTTCGGCTGGAAGCTGCCCGACGCGCAGGTCGGCTACATGCTCTACCTGCTGACGATCGGCGTGGCCACCGCTGATGGCGCTGCTGGCGCGTGTCTACTTCGACAGCACGCGCGGCCTGGTCGACGCTGGCGGTGCGCGAGAACGAGCTGCGCGTCGAGTACCTCGGCGGCTCGGTGCGCCAGGCGATGGCGATCAACTTCCTGCTCGCGGCGTTCTGCGGCGGCGCTCGGCGGCGCGCTGGTGGTGCTGTCGCTCGGCCACATCGAGCCGCAGCTTCAGCTACTGGACGACCTCGGGCGAGTTCGTCTTCGTCGCCATCCTGGCCGGCTGGCAGAGCGTGGCCGCGGTGTTCGTCGCCAGCACCGTGCTCGAGGTGGTGCGCTCGTTCTCCAGCGCGTACTTCCCGAACACCTGGCAGCTGGCGCTGGGCCTGTTCCTGCTGTTCGTGATCCGCTTCCTGCCGCGCGGCATCGGCTCGCTCGTGGATCGGAAGAGGCGATGAGCGCCGACGAGCGTCGCTGCTCGAAGCGCAGAGCGTCGGCAAGCGCTTCGGCGCGGTGGTGGCTGCGGCCGACGTCGACGCATCGCGGTGCAGCGCCGGCGAGCGGGTCAGCCTGATCGGCAGCAACGGCGCCGGCAAGACCACCTTCGTCAACATGATCACCGGGTACCTCAAGCCCGACGCCGGGCACATCCGCTTCGACGGCCGCGACATCACCGCGCTGCGCGCCGCGCGCGATCACGCGCCTCGGGCGTGGCGCGCTCGTTCCAGATTCCGCAGCTGCTACGGCGAGCTCTGACGGTGCTCGACAACATGCTGGTGGCCAACGCCTGCCACGACCAGCGCCTGAGCTTCTGGCAAGCCGCGCGCACACGCAGTCAGCGGCTGACGCGGGCCGAGCGCGCTGCTGCGAGCGCTTCGGCCTCGCCGAGCACCGCAAGCGCCGCGTCGGCCGAGCTGCCCGGCGGCGTGCGCAAGCTGCTCGACATCGCGATGGCGCTCACCGGCGCGCCCAAGCTGCTGCTGCTCGACGAGCCGACCAGCGGCGTCTCGGCCGAGGAGAAGTTCCCGATGATGGACACCATCATGGCGGCGCTCGGCCAGCGAGCGCGACGACCACGTGCTGTTCGTCGAGCACGACATGGACATCGTCGCGCGCTACGCCGAGCCGCGTGATCGCGTTCGCCAGCGGCCGCATCATCGCCGACGACGCGCCGCCGACGCAGGCGCTGGCCACCGACGACGTGCGGCGCTACGTCACCGGCGAGCTGCTCGCAGGACTGCGCGATGGCGTGCGCGTCATGCTGAAGATCGAAGGCATCCACGTCGCGATCCAGTCGGTGGTGGCGCTGCGCGGCCTCTCGCTCGACGGTGGCCGACGGCCACGATGGTCGGCCTGGTCGGCCGCAACGGCGCCGAGCAAGACGACGCTGATGCGCACGCTGATGGGCCACCTCACGCCGAGCCAGCGGCCGCATCGTGTTCGACGGCCAGCGACCTGCGTCGCGCTGCCGCGCGCACGCGCGCGCGGCGCTGGGCATCGGCTACATGCCGGAGGACCGCGGCCTGGTGCCCGAGCTGACGGTGGAAGAGAACATCCTGGTGCCGCGTGTGGGTGAACCGCGGCGCTGCGAGGTCGACGAGCGCCTGGCGCTGGTGTACCGCGTGCTGCCCGAGCTGCGTCGAGATGCGCGAGCGGCGCGCGCTGCTGCTGTCGGGCGGCCAGCAGAAGCTGGTGGCGCTGGCGCGTGCGCTGGCGGTGGGCACGCGGCTGCTGCTGCTCGACGAGCCGTTCGAAGGGCGTGGCGCCGGCGCTGTCGCAGCGCCTCGGCCGACGTGATCGCGGGCGCTGAAGGGCAGCCGAGGTCTCGGTGCTGATCTCGCAGAGCGACCTCGAACCACTCGCGCTCGGCTGCTCGATGCCGAGGTACGTGATCGAGCGCGGCGCCAACGTGGCGGACGGCCGCGGCATGAGCAGATCGCGTCATGGGCCACTGGTCGCGACTACCCGATGCCAGCCGATGCGCGCGCGAGGCGCTGTACGGCGACCGCGTCGTGCGCTGCTTCGAGCGCGCGGCCGCGCAGATCTGCAGGCGATGTTCGCGCCGCCTGCGCGCGCGCGCCGCGCGACGCACGGCGCTGGTGTACGACGGTCAGCGCGTGAGCTACGCGCAATGCGACGCCATCGTGCGAGCGGCTGGCCGCCGGGCTTGGCCGCGCACGGCGTCGGCGCGCGGCGAGCGCGTCGTGATGTTCATCGGCAACCGGCCCGAGTTCGTGTTCGTGCTGGCTCGCGCTGCAGCGGCTGGGCGCGATCGCGGTGCCGGTGGGCGTGCGCGAGCAGCGGCCGGGCTGGCCTACATCGCGCGCCAGTGCGAGGCGAGCGACGATCGTCGCCGACGACGCGCTTGGCCGAGCGCCTGCCGCGCGCCAACGACGCGCCGGCGCTGCGCCTGCGCGTCGCCATCGGCAGCGCGGCCGCGCTGCGTGCCGTACGACGGCCTGCTCGCGCACGAGCGCCGTCGCCGGCTGCCGCCGACCCGGCCGAGACCGACGTCGCGGTGATCCTCTACACGTCGGGCACCACCGGCAACCCCAAGGGCGCGATGCTGACCCACCTCGACATCGTGCATTCGGTGCTGCACTACCAGGCCTGCATGCGGCTCGAGTCCCGGCGACGGTGTCGGCGCTCGCGGTGCCGGCCAGCCACGTCACCGGGCTGGTCGCGATCATCGCGACGATGATCGCGCGTGGCCGGCACCACGGTGATCGTGCCGGCGTTCAAGGCCGACGCCGTTCATCGCGCTGCTGCAGCGCGAGCGCGTGACGCACACGCTGATGGTGCCCGGCGATGTACAACCTGTGCCTGCTGCAGCCCGGCTTCGCGCGCGCCGACCTGAGCGCGTGGCGCGTCGGCGGCTACGGCGGCGCGCCGATGCCGGTGGCCACGATCGACGCGCTGGCGCAAGCGCCTGCCGGGCCTGGCGCTGCTCAACGCGCTACGGCGCCACCGAGACCACGTCGCCCGACCACCATGATGCCGATGCGGCGACGACGCGCGCGCACGCCGACAGCGTGTCGGCGTCGCGCTGCCCGCCGCCGAGGTGCGCGTGATGGACGACGACGGCCGCGAAGCTGCCGCCCGGCGAGAGCGGCGAGCTGTGGATCGCCGGCCCGATGGTCGTGCCGGGCTACTGGGCCAACCGCGAGGCGACCGCGGCGTCGTTCACCGCCGGCTGGTGGCACTCCGGCGACCTGGGCTCGGTCGATGCGCGAGGTTACGTGCGCGTGTTCGACCGCAAGAAGGACATGCTCAACCGCGGCGGCTTCAAGATCTATTCGGTCGAGGTCGAGAACGTGCTGATGGCCTGGCCCGGCATGGTCGAGGCGGCGGTGGTCGGTCAAGCCTGCCCGGTGCTGGGCGAGCGGGTGCACCGCCTTCGTGCACGCGCCGCGGCGGCGCGACCGCCGACGACGCGCTGCGCGCCTTCTGCGCCACGCGGCTGGCCGACTACAAGGTACCGGAAACCTTCACCTGGAGCGACGCGCCGCTGCCGCGCAACGCCAACGGCAAGCTGATGAAGCGACGCTGTTGCGCGATCGGCTTCCGGCGGCGTAACGCCCCGTGATCGCTGCGAAACCACGCGCGGCACTGTGGTTCGGATCGGGTGCTCTAATGCGGCCCCGCCACAAGCGAACGAAAGACTGCCAATGGCCTACATGCTGTTGATGATCGAACCGCCCGAGCAACGCAGCACGCGCACCCGCGAGCAGGGGGCAACAGGTGTTCGCGCGCATGCAGCGCTTCGCTGACGAGCTGAAGGCGCAGGGGCTGCTGCTCGGCGTGGAGTCGCTTCGCCGTCGCAGAAGCATGGCCTCGCGCGTGCAGGTGCGGCGACAGCCGCTCGCGCGTGGTCGACGGCCCGTTCGCCGAGGCCAAAGAGATGGTCGGCGGCTTCTTTCTCGTCAGTTGCGACGACGCGCGACGAGGCGCTAGCCATTGCCCAGCGGTGCCCGGCCGCCGAAGTGGTGCACGGTCGAGGTGAGGGCGCTGGCGCCGTGCTGCGACGACAGTAATTCGCCCACCCCGGGGCGGCCTGGCGCGCCGCTGCCCTCCAGGGCGCAACCCCGGCAGCCCGGCGGAGCCGAGATCCGCGGGTTCGCGGAGGGTCGCGCGGTCTCGGCCTGTCGAAAACAGGCCTCGACGTTCGTCGTGTGGATGAAGGCCCAGACGATCGAACAGCCGGTTCCGGTTGTGTCGGTGGGCCCGGCAACCGATATGGAGCGACCGCCATGCGTTTCATGATCATCGTCAAGGCCACCCGTGAATCCGAACAGGGGCGTGATACCCGGCGAGGCGTTGATCGCCTCGATGGCCGACTCCACGAGCAGTTGGCCAAGGCCGGCGCGCTACTCGACGCCTCGGGGCTGCAACCCAGCGCCAAAGGCTGGCGCGTGCGCTGCGACGCGCGCGCAGCGCCGCGTGGTCGATGGCCCGTTCGCCGAAACCAAGGAGTTGATCGCCGGCTACACCATCATCCAGACACGCACCCGCGAAGAGGCGCTCGAATGGTCGCGGCGCTTCCCAACCCGACGATCGACGGCGGCGCCTGCGGAGGTGAGGTGCGCCAGATCTTCGAGCTCGAGGATTTCGGTGCCAGCGAGGCGGCAGGGCGCTTTCGAGACATGGGCGCGCCAGCCACGCCGCTGACCGCGTCGGCGCACCGACCGACCGCAAGCTCATCCGCCGGAGACCACTCATGCTCAAGATCATCTTCACCGTCGTCGCGCTCGGGGTTGCGGCGGTGTTGCTGTACGCCACCACGCAACCCGATAGCTTTCGCGTCGCGCGTTCGGTTCGCATCGCCGCGGCGCCGGACAAGATCTTTCCGCTCATCAACGACCTGCACGCGTCCAACCGCTGGAGCCCGTTCGTGCGCAAGGATCCGCAGGTCAAGCTGCGACTACAGCGGCCCTGCACAAGGCGTGTGGGCGCGTCCTGCGCGTTCGACGGCAATCGCGAGGTCGGCAAAGGGCCAGCTCGAGATCACCGAGTCGGCGGCACCCAGCCTGGTCGCGATGCGCCTGCGCATGCTGGCGCCGATCGCGGCCGACAACCGCGTGCGCTTCACGCTCGAGCCCGACGGCAATGCCACCCGCGTCACCTGGGCGCATGGAGGGCGACGTGCCGTACATCGGCAAGCTGATCCACCTGGTATTCAACATGGATCGCATGGTCGGCGTCGCGCGTTCGAATCGGGCCTGACCAATCTGCGGGCGATGGCTGAAGGCGCCTGAACCTGCGACACACTGACTGCAAGGAAGCGCCATGCACAAGCAGATCTACGTCAACCTGGCGGTCAAGGACCTGAAGCGCTCGATCGCATTCTTCAAGGCTCTGGGCTTCAGCTTCAACCCGCAGTTCACCAACGAACAGGGCGCCTGCATGGTGATCGGCGACAACATCTACGCGATGCTGCTCGATACCGCGTTCTTCCAGAGCTTCACCACGAAGGCGGTGTGCGACACCAAGGAGCACACCGAGGCGTTGCTGTGCCTGTCGTGCGATAGCCGCGGCGAGGTGGACTGATCTGGTCAAGAAGGCGCATGGCCGGCGGCGGCGGTGTGCGCACGCCGCGCCGCAGGACCATGGCTTCATGTACGGCCACGCGCTTCGAGGACATCGGACGGCCACACCGTGGGAGCTGATGCAGATGGGCGGCACCCGCCGCGGCACCTGAAGGCACCGAGCCGATGCCCACTGGCGGCCACCGATGCACAGCGCGCGATCGACGGCGGTCTGGCGCATCGAGTCGGCCGAAGGTGCGTGGCCGGCGTCGCGCGGCTGGTGCGCGACGTCGGCCTCGCCGAGGAGCTGGCGCAGGACGCGCTGGTCTCGGCGCTCTGAACACTGGCCCGACGTCAGGCGTGCCCGACAACCCGGGCGCCTGGCTGATGACCACCGCCAAGCACCGCGCGCTCGACTGGTTGCGCCAGGCGGCGCTGCACGCGCGCAAGCACGAGGAAGCTCGGCCGCGACGCTCGAGCGCGCAGGCGACCACGTGGTGCCCGACATCGCCGAGGCGCTCGCCGAGGCCGACGGCGACGAGATCGGCGACGACCTGCTGCGCCTGATCTTCACCGCCTGCCATCCGGTGCTGTCGACCGAGGCGCGCGTCGCGCTGACGCTCAAGCTGCTGGGCGGCCTGACGCACCGAGGAGATCGCGCGCGCCTTCCTGGTGCCCGAGCCGACCGATCGCGCAGCGCATCGTGCGCGCCAAGCGCACGCTGGCCGCAGGCGAAGGTGCCGTTCGAGGTGCCGCGCGGCGACGAGCTGCGACGAGCGCCTGGCCTCGGTGCTCGAGGTGGTCTACCTGCGTCTTCAACGAGGGCTACACCGGCGACCGCGCGGCGACGACTGGATGCGCCCGGCGCTGATGCGAGGACGCGCTGCGCCTGGGCCGCATGCTGGCCGAGCTCGCGCCGCGACGACAGCGAGGTGCACGGCCTGGTGGCGCTGATGGAGCTGCAGGCGTCGCGCGCGGCGGCGCGCGTCGACGCGCAGGGCCGCCCGGTGCTGCTGAGCGATCAGGACCGCACGCGCTGGGACCGCCTGCTGATTCGCCGCGGGCTGGCGGCGCTCGATCGCGCGCGTGCATTGGCGGTGGCGGCGCGGCAGCCGCACGGGCCTACGCGCTGCAGGCCGCGATCGCGCGCCTGCCACGCACGACGCGGCGACAGCCAGCGACACCGACTGGCCGAGCATCGTCGGCGCTCTACGACGCGCTGGCGCAAGCGCGTGCCGTCGCCGGTGGTGCAGCTGAATCGGCGCGGTGGCGGTGGGCATGGCGTTCGGGCCGGAGGCGGCGCTCGAGATCGTCGACGCGGCTGCAGGACGACGGCGCGCTGCGCGACTACCAGTGGCTGCCCAGCGTGCGCGCCGATCTGCTGGCCAAGCTCGGCCGTCACGACGAGGCCCGCGCCGAGCTGATGCGCGCGGCGCAGCTGGCGCGCAATGCGCGCGGCGCGAACTGCTGCTCGAGCGGCGCGCGTCAACGCCGGCCAGCGCGCCCGGCGGAACTCCTGACGCGCCCAGGCTGGCGCTGGGGCTTCGACGCCCCGGCCCAGCGGCGCGGCACGGCGCACACGCTGCGCACGAGGCTCGACATCTCTTTGAACCCCCGACTCGCGGGTGGCAACTCATGGTACTGAAGGGGAACCGCCATGAACCGCAACACCACTCGCATCGTGTCCGCCGCGCTCTCGAGCCGTCATCACGCTCGCCGTGTTGGGTGGCATCGGCATGGTCGCCGACACGCAGTCGGCTGCCTACCCGGAGATGCTCGGCTCGCGCCAGGCGCGCGAGGCCGGCCAAGAGCGCCGGTCAGCGTCGCGACCGCGAAGTCAAGCGCCGCGCGAACGCCAGTGGCGCCCGTCTCATCGACGGGCGTCACTTCGACACCCAACCGGGTTCAGACCAGCGCGACCGCTGTGCGCCAGGTGCGCTCCCACCGCCTGGATGCGCCGCAAATGGCGCGACTCCGGGTGTCAGCAGCCCAGCACGACTCGCATTCATCCAGCGGCGGCGTCAGCGCCACCACGTCGTCGTTCTGTTTGACCAGAAACAGCGGGGCGATCCCCAGCGCCGAGCCGCCTGGCGAACGGCGTCGAAAACCGCTCGCACACCGCTCAACCGCAGCGCCGGCTCCACGCGCGGCAGTGCGCTTGCCGCCGCCAGCGCACCGGAGGGCGCTCGGGCAGCGCGTCGTCGACCGCGAGCCACGGCGGCGCGCCAGCCAGATCGAACGCGCGGTCGCCGCCACGTGGCGCCAGCGCAGCGCGCGATGACCACCGCCGAGCGGATGGGCCCCGGGTGGCCGGCCGCACCAGGTGCGGCGGCAGCCGCGCGGTGGCGCGCAGCGCGACATCGGCCTCGCGCTGCGTAAGGTTGGCCAGTTCGTTGCGGGCGTTGATTTCGAGCCGCAGCCGCGGATGGGCGTCCGCGCAGCGCGCGCAGCGACGGCAACAGCAGGCCGCTGAGCAGCGATCGTCGGTGGGTGCTGATGCGCACCAGGCCGCTGACCGGCGGCCTCCTGACGCCTGCGCCTTAGCGCTGCGCGCCGCCTCGAGCTCGGCCTCGATGCGCTCGGCGTGCTCGAGCCAGCGCAGCCCCAGAAACTCGGTGGCCCGGTAAGCCCTCGCTTTGCGGCGACGCTCGAACAGTCGTTGACCCAGTGCGCGCTCGGCCCGCTGCACGGTGCGAGGCTACGGTCGAAGGCGTCGACGCCGGCCGACTGCGCCGCCGCGGCAGGAGTGCCGCCGCGCACCAGCCTGCAGCGGCAGCGCGCGGGTTCGAGCGGCGCCGAGCTTGCGCTCGACCGCGCTTCGCTGGATCGTTGCACGGCTGCATTCGTGCGTTTGCAGAATCGTCCTATTGCCTACCGCTGCATGCGCAACCCCGTAGATTTCAAACCTGTATGGCGGTGCCGCAGCCGGCGCTTGCGTGCTCACGCACCGCGGTGTGAGCTGCCATTGCCACAACGAGGCACCGCCATGTCTGCCGCCCGTCACCCTGGTCAGCCACGCGCTGTGCCCCTACGTGCAGCGCGCGGCCGACCGGTGCTCGACGAGAAAGCGCGTGCCGGGCTTCACGCGGCGCGACGTCGACCTCGCCCGCAAGCCCGACTGGTTCAGCGCGATCTCGCTGCCACTGGGCAAAGACGCCGGTGCTGCTGGTGGGCGTCACGCCGATCTTCAGAGTCGGCGCGTGATCTCTGAATACCTCGACGACACGCTGACGCGCCGCGCCTGCATCCGCGCGATCCGCTGCAACGCGCCCGCCACCGGGCCTGGATGGAGTTCGGCTCCGCCGTGCTCCAACGGCATCGCGGCGTTCTACAACGCGCCCGGCCAGGCGGCTGCTGCGCAGTCGCCGCAACAGAAGCTGGCGCAACGATTCGCCACGCTGGAGGCCGCGCGCGGCGCGGGGCCCGTACTTCGGCGGCGAACACTTTTCGATCGTCGACGCGGCGTTCGCTCCGGTGTTCCGCTACTTCGAGAGCTTCGAGCGCATCGCCGACTTCAGGTTCTTCAGAGGCCACGCCCCGGCTGCGCAACCTGGCGCGCGGCGCTGGCGGCCCGCAGTCGGTGCAGCGTGCGTGCGCTGCCGACGACGACGAACGGCTGTTGGTATTCCTCGAATCGCGACGGCTCGCGCGTTGTCCGCGCGACATGCGAGCGCGCGCCACAGCGCGCGCAGTTGCAGATTCAGCCGGCAGGGTCCCAACGACAACTCGACCGAGAAGCCGCGATCGCCTGCCGGCGCCGGCAAGCGCAGGCGCCGCCATGCGCACGGGCCACCAGGTCAGGCCAGCGTGCAGACCGAGACCCGACACACCCGTCGTAGGTCTGCGTATCGAGAGCGCCGCACACAACGCGGCGCGGCGCTCGGCTGTCACGCCCGGGCCATCGTCGTCCAGGCGCAGCGTGGCGGCGAGGGCGTGAGACCGTGACACGCGTCGCGCCGTGGCGCTGCGCGTTGTCGAGCAGGTTGCCGAACGGCGGCGAGCAAGTCGGGATCGGCGTCGAGCAGATGGGTCGCCTGCAAGATCGACCTCCAGGCGCTCCGATCGGAAACTGTCGCAGCAGCAGCCCCAGATCGACCGCCTCGCGCAGCGGCTCGCCGTCGCTGCGAAACAGCGCCGACTAGTGCCAGCACCACGCGTTGCAAGCCGGCCAGCCGCCGCCTCGCGCACGCTGCAGGCGCGGCCGCAACTCGGCCGGGCTCTCGCGCAGGCACATCGCCAGCTGCGCGTCGATGCCAGCCAACGGGTGCGCAGCGCGTGCGCGGCCTGCGCCGTGAAAGCGCGCTCGTGGGCCAGCGTTGCGCCAGCCGCTGGCCGAGAGCGATCGGATCGATCGGTCGCGGTCTCCAACTCGGCCCGCTCGGCGGCGCCCAGCGTGGCGCCTGGCGCAAGAGCTCGTGCGTAACCCGGCCAGTCGATCCCGACAGCGCGCTGCACCGGTGCCAGCTCATGCCGCAGCGTACAGCGCAGCTGAGCCAGAAGTAGCCGAGGATGCCCACGGCCAGCGCCGCCAGCACCAGCGCTGACAGCCACCTCGAACTTGGCCTCCACGCTCGGCGGCAGTCTTGCGCAACGTGCACGGATGCGCGCCCTCCCTGCCGAGCGCGCAGGCCAAAGACGCGCACTGCTGCGTTGCCTCGATGTAGCCGCGTCAGCGCGCGCGCAAAACGGCGACGCTCGGTGCACGCGACAGATCGCGTCACCACGCGCTGGGTGGCGATCGACCACCTGCCACGCGAAGCGCGTGTCGCCGTTGGTCGCAGGCACGCCCGACGGCAAGCCGCTCGCCGGCAACAGTGCGGCCATCACCTCGGCGGACGCGCGCAGGTGTCGTCGAGCAACTCGTCGACCTCCTCTTCGTGGCCAACCACACGGACACCGCCACCGGGCCGCAGCCAGCGACTCCAGTGAGCCCAGCGCGTCGCGACGCGCCAGTCGCGCCGCCGGATCGGCCGGCGGTCGCACCGCGCGCATGGTTGCTAGTGGGCGTTACCCACGCGGGGCACGCTGTCAGGTCGCGCCCTGCTCGCGGGTCGAGCGCGTCGTTCATGCGGCCACGGTGCCATCGAGCCGATAACCGAGACCGCGCACGGTGTCGATCACGTCGCGGCCGAGTTTCTTGCGCAAGCTCGAAATATGCACCTCCAACGCGTTGCTCGTGATCTCGACGTCGAAGCCATGCACCAGGCGCTCCAGGCTCGCCTTTGAGGCACGATGCGCCCGCTGCGCAGCGTCAGCGCCTCGAGCAGTGCCCACTCGCGTGCGGTGAGCTCCACGCGCTGGTCGTCGCGAAAGACCGCGCGTGCGCGTGCAGGTCGATCAGGGCACGTCTCCGGCTCGCAAGCGGGCATCGGCGGCACCGGCATGCGCCGGCACCGCACGCAAGCGCGCAGCCAGCTCTTCGGGCGCGAACGGTTTGATCAGGTAGTCGTCGGCGCCGCCACCGTCCAGGCTCAACACGCGATCAGACACAGCCTGTCGCGCGCCGTCAGCAT
>ERZ1370068.7398-contig-6315_pt1 | contig 37208 bp, 38 predicted proteins | sample MGYA00561227_ERZ1370068 | MGnify/ENA primary metagenome ERZ1370068 (study PRJEB38410, sample SAMEA6850437) | metagenome | study: Metagenomic assessment of the ecological functions of the soil: analysis of the soil microbiota associated with the...
TCAGTTACGTATTGCTGCATCACCGGCACACTCCACGTCGTAGCCGGACTCCCGCCCAGGGCCCGACGAATCAGGGGCGCAGATCCTCGTCGTCAGCCGCGAGACGACGAGGACGCGCGCGGTTGCAGAAGCCGCTTCCGTCACCCGGCGGGCGATCGGCGATTGCGGTAGAGGGCGGAGGCTCAGGCGCTGGCTGCGGATCGTCACCTTCTGAGGATCGATTCTCGCTTGACGGGCGCTCTGTCGCCTTTCGACCGGCGTTTTCACCGATGGGATACCACCACGTCTCATCCCCGCAGTCACTTTCTGGCCGAAGATGGTGAACTTAAGCCGGTCAGGGACGTGGCTTGGTCCGAGAGGACCGCCGAAGCAACTGGCCGCCGCCGCTGCTCGGGGCGCGGTTGTGGCTGAGAGACGGCGGCCACGGAGGCGCGCGGCCGTGGGCCGCGGCGAGAATCCCGCCTTGAGCGGCGGCCCAGCCCCGGTGCCGCAGATGCGCCTTCTTGGCCGGGTCCCTTGAGAGCGGGTCGCCGCCCGGGATGATCCTGGGCGCGGCACGGATGCGGTGGGAAGGTCGTAGCCGTCGAAGCCGCCGGCGCGCGCGTGGTCTTGGCGAAGCGCCGCACGTGACGGGGGGCGCGATCGTGCAGCAGGCGGATCGTGAACGAGCCTTCCCGCGGTCTCTGATCACCGCCTCCAGCGGGCCGCTCGTCGACGACGCGCGGGGTCGCCACGGCGACGCCTGGCGCTGCGGCGGCGGAATGTGCATCGCGCCGCGGAAGCCGCGCGCTCCGGCCAGCCCCTGCGGCAGCGCGAAGCCCAGCACGCGCCTCATCGCGCGGGCTCCGTCCGCGTAGGCGGCCGCGATCTGGCGGATCCAGCGCGGCAGCGCCCAGCGCGTCGTCGAGGGACGGCGCGGGGGGGCCCGGGCCCGACCTCAGCGCCTCGTGGAAGTGGTGCAGCCCGGCACGGAAACGCCTCTTCGCAGGGACACGAGTGTGATTCTCGACCACCGGCTCGCCGCCGTCCATTCGCCTGATCGTGAGCGGCGCGGGCGCATGGCGGATAGGGGAGGGGAACACGAGGGTGACCCCGGCAGAGTGCCGGGCCCGATGAAGCGCGGAAGCGTCTCCTCAGCAGTGCTGGAGAACCGCGGACAGAGATCCAGCTCACGGACGCGCGCACGTCGCCGGGGAACCGCGACACCGAGGTCTGGGCGAGGCCATCGCGCCAGACGTGCGCCGAGCACCACGCCTTCCGGATCGCTGTGCACTCCGCGCACCGCGCCGATGGCGTCGGGACAGAGAGCTCTCGAAGAGGAGGGCCGCACCCACCCAGTTGACGGGCCGGGGCCTCGTCGCCGACGATCCGGTCCACGCATCCCTTGAGCGCCTGGGCGCATCACGCGCCGGTGGGTGCCGCGATGGCTCACAGCCTTCTTCCGGACGCGCCCGCCAGGACGGTCGGCGCCGGGCAGGACGACGTGGCGCGTCCGACAGGCGCCGTCGCTTCGGGGTGCAGGACGGTGACCTCGAGTCGCGGCGCAGGTCGCGCATCTCCCTGACGATGGCGCGCCGGCAGCGCGCAGGTAGGCGGGCCGGAACCGCTCGCGGTAGCCCGTCAGTGAACGGACGACGCCCGGCTCGGCGCACCGCGCGCGCGCGACCTCTTCCGTCTCGGGCAGGCCGGACGGCCAGCGTGCTTCTCCACGAACAGCGGCTTCGCGCGCGGCGAGCAGGCCTGAGGATTCGGAGTCGCGGTGGCAGCCGGAGGCGAAGAGAAGGACGGCCCGACGTCCCTCTGTCCGGCCAGCTCCCGGCCGTTCCTTGGCGGGCCCGCACGCCGTAAAGCGATCGCCCGACGGCGTCGAGCGCCTTCTCGCCCAGCGCTCGCTGCGGGCCACGATCTGGCGAGGTCCGCCCTCTCGGCGAGCGCCGCGGCAGAGGCATCATCTGTCGACGCCTCCGCGCAGCCGACAGGACGCCGACCCTGAAGCGGGTGGCACGCCTGCACCCCCACCTTGTCGCGAGGTAGGCGGCGGTTGCGCCGGGCGCTCGCGAAGGGCCTGGGCCTGCAGGCGCCGTCGTCGCCGGGCACCACGTCCTGCTCGACGATCAGCCAGCCGTCGTAGTCGCTGCCCGCGCAGCGCCTCCACCACGCGCGGGAAGTCCACGACGCCTTCTGCCGAGCGGGCATGAAGACGCCGCGCTTCCAGGCCCCGGACATGCCGATGTCGGTCGGTGCGGACACGCGCGCAGCTCGTCCGCGCGCACGTCCTTGAGATGGACGTAGCGCACGCGCGGTGCCGTGGTGGCGCTTCGATACGTCGATCGGATCGCCGCCGCCGTAGACGGCAGTGCCCGGTGTCGAGAAGCGAGGCCGACCAGGTCTCCGCGTCCGTCTCCGCCGAGCAGGCGGTCGATCTCTCCTGCGGCGTCTCCACGAACGTGCCCGCGTGATGGTGGACGACCACGCGTCATGTACAGCCTTCGTCGCGCAGGCGCGCGGCCACCGCGTTGAGCGTCGTCGACGGCCTCGCGCCATTGCGCCATCGATCGAAGCCGGCGCTGCCGTCGGCGGCACGCGGCCGGCGCGCGCGAGCGTTCGGGGATCCTCGTCGTCGGCCACGATCAGGCTCGCCGACGCCCTGGGACGCGAGCAGCCGCGCCGACCTGCAGGGCGGCGCTGCACCGCGAAGCCGCGCGCCGCGACGGATCCTCCAGGGGCAGGGCCACGAACGACGATCCCGAGGCTGAGCCCCCGGCGAGCCTGCAGCTCGCGGTCCGAGGTCGTCGCGGCACGGTGGGGAGGTAGCCGTAACGGCCCGAGCTTCGGTCGCCGTGCGTAGCCGGCGCGAGCGATTCCGTCGAGGATCCTCACCGAACGGCGGGTTGGGGCCGGTCCGCCCTCGTAGACGCCCCAGCTCACGGAGCGTTGCCGACGCGCATCATCTGGGATGCCGCAAGGCTGAAGCGAGCGATTCACTCCGCGACGGCGGGGATCTGGGAGCGGCGCAGCACCCCCAGCATTAGTTGCTAGAAGTCTGAAGCGCGCGGATAACTGCATGATCCGCGCGTCACCCGCGCAGCGAGTGATGGTGCCTGAAAGTGGCCGGCGAGGCTGATGTTCCGGTCTGGGCAGGCCAAGGTTGACCTGAGTTGAAGAGGTTGAAGACGTCCCAACGCAGGGTGGCGCCGAACCGCTGGCGTTGACGCGGAACGTCCGCTGGCAGGCTCATGTCGAAGCTCTGCCACCGCGGCCCGCGATACTGGTTGCGCTGTCGTTGCCTGAAGGTCCCGGACGGTCACGGCCTGAAGCCTTCGAGCGTCATCCACTGGTCCACCGTCTTGGAACGGCGTCGATCTGGTCACCGTTCGGCATGGCCGAACATGCTGGTGCCCGACGTTGTTGCTGCTCTGGCTCACGGTGAACGGACGGCCGGTGCGTGCGGCGTAGATGCCGGACCAGGTCCAGTCGCCCAGGATGGCGGCTGCCGCGCCGGAGTTCGCCCACTTCTTGCCCGAGCCGAAGGGGAGCTCGAAGACGTAGTTGCACGGCCAGGCGGTGGCGGATGTCGTAGTCGCTCGGCCCGTACCACGCGTCGAGGTCAGCGGCGCGTTCTGGGGGAACGAGTCTCGACCCTGCGTGGCGAGGTGCTCGGAGGTGTTGTCCTTGGAGTCGGAGAGGTGTAGGCGACGCCGAAGCCGAAGCCGCTCGAGAAGCGCCTTCTCCAGGCCGACGTCGATGCCCTTGTAGTTCGAGCTGGCCGTTCTGGGCTGCCGGTACTCGATGAAGGTGCCGAAGAGCGGATAGGGCAGCGGACCGAGGGCGTCGTTGCCGGCGGCGTTGGGCAGCGGCTGGTTCCAGGTTGACGAGGGTGGCCAGGTTGGTGCCCTGGTCCAGATGCCGTCCAGCGAGAGCACCAGGTTGCGCACGATCTTCTCGCTGCAGGCCCGACGCTGGCCTGCTGCATGCTCATCTTGGGCGCGTCCGTTGGTGACGGCGCGGATGCGCACGCGTTTGAGCGTCGCCCGCGGCCGGATCGAGGTTCGATGGGGTCGAGGGCGCTCGGCGGGGAACCCGTTGCTGAAGAGGAACAGCGGCGCCGTGTTCGAGCTCGTCTGCGACGTTGTTGATGAGCCCGGGCGGGTTCAGGGCCAGCTGGTCCTCGCTGCCCACGCGGTCGAAGAGGTTGTAGAAGATCCCATGGCCGCCGCGGATGAGCGTCTTCGTCGTCGATCTTGTAGACGAAGCCGACGCGCGGGCGCGAAGTTGTTGCGGTCGGGCTTGACCAGGCCGCGCTCCTCCAGCGAGCCGTCCTTGGCGAGTACGAGGCTGCCGCTGCCCGCGGGGTTGAAGTTGAGCTGGTGCGTTCTGCGCCTCGAGCGCCGGGCGTGATGAAGTCGTAGCGCAGCCCGAGGTTCAGCGGAGAGCTTCGAGTTCACCTTCCAGTCGTCCTGGACGAAGAACATGCGTGGCCGTGGTGGCGCTGGTCGGCGACGAATACGTTCGAGAGCTGGAAGTCCGAGACGTAGCCCAGCAGGAAGTCGGCCATCGGGTTGCCGGTGAAGCCGGTTGCGGAAGCGCAAGTACCCGCGCGTGGCCGGCACGTCCATGTACTGGTTCTTCATCGGCGCGATGATGTCGACGCCGACCTTGACGGGCATGGCTGCCCTTCAGCCAGGAGAGCGAGTCGAGCGAACTCGAACTGGTTCGTGTGCTGGAACTTCGGCAGGAAGTCCGGCGAGCCGAGACGCCGAGGCCGAGCCGCCGAAGAACGCCGTCGATCGTGGATCCGGCGAGGCCGCCCGCGACGAGCGGATCGGTGATCGGCCGCCGGGATGACGGCGGCGCTCGCCGGCGGGCTGGCCGTACGGCTGCTGGACCGCGTCGGAGGTCGGCCTGCTGACCAGTCGAGGCGGAACTCGTTGACGATCGTCGGCGCTGAAGATGCGTGTCCAGCCGCCAGCATCACGCTGTTGCTCTTGATCGTCTGGTTGCCGAAGGCCGACGTCCCGGTACCGTCGATGACGCCGCCGAAGGCGCCGGGGATGCTGCGCTGCGCGGTTCGAGTAGATGTAGCGCGCGAACATGTTGTCGTTGCTGGACAGCCTGCAAGTCGACGCGGCCCAGGACGCGGTCCTGAGTTGTCGGTGATGTCGGCTGACGCGGAAGAAGTTGTTCGCCCCGGCCTGGTTCGGCTCGGGCACGAGGGCCAGATATGCGCCGCGGACGTAGGATCGATCGCGGTTGGCCGGGATCGTGTTGCCCGGGAAGGGCTGGCCGGTCAGCGGATCACGGACGGCCGTCGACCGAAGATCCCGCGCCGCTGATCCGATGGTCGGGCACGTTCGTGATGCGGGTGACGCCGCGGGTGATGCGCGTCCCCTCGTAGTCGGCGAAGAAGTAGGCCTTGTCCTTCATGATCGGCCCGCCCAGGTTGGCGCCGAACTGGTTCTGGTCGTTCGAGCGGCTTGGCCACGCCGCGCGCGCTCCGAGAAGAAGTCGTTGCGTGTCGAAGCGAGTCGTTCCGGATAGAAGTCGTACAGCCGTGCCGTGGAATCTGGTTGGTGCCCGACTTGGTGCTCACGCTGATGGCGGCACCCGGCGAGCGCCCGTACTCCGCGGAGTAGGGGCTCGTCACGACCTTGAACTCCTGGATGGCGTCGACGGAGGGGCGCGAGACCTGCGCTGGTCAGCTCCTGCACGTTCTCCGAGATGCTGTTGTTGTCCACGCCGTCGAGGAGGAAGTTGCTGCTGGAGCGAGCGCGTGCCGTGGACGTTGATCGCCGCCCGTGCGGCCGAAGGACGTGCCGCCGCCCTGCTTCGGTGAAGCGATCGCCCTGCACGCCCGGCACGAGCGCGAGCAGGTCGTCCCAGTTGCGGATGGCGAGGGGCAGGTTCGCCACCGTGCCTTGATCCATCACCGTGCCCAGCGCGGACTGCTCGGTGTTGAGCAGCCGGACCGGGGCGTCGACGCGTGACGGTCTCGCTCGCTCCGCCCACGCCGAGCGTGAAGTCCACGCGGCCCTTCTGTCCGATCTCCAGGATCACGTTGCGCGAGGACTTCTGGAACCCGCTCAGCCTCCGCGGACACGACGCGAGCGGCCGGGGATCAGGCTGAGGAGCAGATACGTCCCCTCCCCGTTCGTGGTGGCGACTGACGGCGCCTGCGGTCTCGGTAACCGTGACGGTCGCGCCGGGAACGACGGCCCCCGACGAGTCCTTCACGGTGCCGGTGAGGAGGCCCGGTCCACCTGCGCTTGCGCGGTGCCGGCCGCAAATAGGAACGTTCCAATCAGTACGGTAGAGCAGTCGCCTCATCATTCACTCCTCAGTAAAGAGCGAGGGGTGTCGCCGGCCGGCCGATGCGGATGGGAACCAGTGGGACCATCTGGAAATCGGCAGGACAGTACCCTCGTCCTCAGCCATTGTCAAGGCACGCAGCGGCGTGGAACCTTTTGGATAGCCAAGGGCCGTAGCTTCCAATGCCGGTGTGACGGCGCTGCGACGGCGCCGTGTCGGGGCAAGGAGAGCGCCATGATCGAAAAGATGGTCACGGCCGGCCCCATCGCAGGTTTTCGGCGCCGCATCGCCTGGGCCACCGCCTCGGTACCGCTCCGCGCGGACCACCTTCGCGGTCATGCGGCTCCTCGATCGCGACTTGCACCTCCGTCCCGCCCTCGCCCTTCCCGGGCCCAACCCTTCGTGGCCCGTACCGGCTACATCGTCTGAATCCGACGGCCCGTCTGGGCGTCGAAATAGACGGCACGAGCGGAGGTCGGGGCGCACCCATAGGGCGCCGCCCGCATCCGCGGTGCGATCCGGCGAGGTCCGCACCGTCACGCGCTCCCCGCGCACTCCAGGATCAGCACCGCTCTCGCTCCCCATCGGCTCCATCACGCGAACGCGGCCCTCGACGTGACCGGACGCGGACCGTCGGCGATGGCCACTGTCCTCCGGCCGTACTCCCGACCTCGATCCGTCCGAGGCTCGTCGCCTGGGCCGCCACGTCTTCGGGCACGGCCATCTCCGTCCCGAGCAGCTTCAGGCGCCCCGTCCCGCCGGAAGTGGCCGGCCAGAGGTTGAGGGCGGGGCTGCCGACGAAAGGTGGCCGCGAACCGCGTGGCCGGGTGGCGGTAGAGATCGAGCGGCGTCGCCACCTGCTCGATCGTCCCCGCGCTGCAGCAGCGGGGCCACGCGGCGTCCCAGCGTCGTGGCCTCGCCCTGGTCGTGCGTGACGTAGAGAGTGGTCGTGCCCAGCTCCTGCTGCAGGCGCTTGAGCTCGCCCCGCGTCTGCACGCGGAGCTGGGCGTCCAGGTTGGAGAGCGGCTCGTCCATCAGACAGACGGCGGGGCGCGCACGATCGCGCGCGCGAGCGGCGACCCGCTGCTGCTGCCCGCCCGAGAGCTGGGCCGGCCGGCGATCGAGGAGCGGCTCGAGCTCGAGGCGCGCCGCCGCCTTGCGCACGCGGGGGTCGATCTCCGCCGGTGCGACATTGGCGCGCGCGCAGCGGGAACGCGATGTTCTCGAAGACGGTCAGGTGCGGATAGAGCGCGTAGTTCTGGAACACCATGGCCACGTCGCGCTCCGCGGGCGGCAGCTGCGTGACTTCGCGCTCGCCGATCCACAGGCGGCCCGCGTCCACGGTCTCCAGCCCGGCCAGGAGGCGGAGCAGCGTCGTCTTCCCGCAACCGGAGGGGCCGAGCAGGACGAGGCACTCCCCGCCTCGACCTCGAGGTCGATCTCGCGCAGGGCGGCCTGCTCGCCGTAGCGCTTGCCGACCTTCTCGAAGCGGACGCGCATCGGCCGGCGACTCTCGCTCGTTTGCGCGCTCGAGGCAAGTCTTCGATACTCCGATTCCTTCCATGACCCCGGCTCCGCCGCTCTTCGAGTGCGCGCGCTCGCGAAGCGGTTCGGGGCCCAGGCCGCGCTGGAGGACGTCTCGCTCCAGGTCGCGGCGGGCGAGGTGCACGCCCTGGCCGGCGAAAACGGCGCGGGCAAATCCACGCTGATGGCCATCCTGTCCGGGCGCTCCTCCCCGACGAGGGCACGATCCTCTGGGAAGGACAGCCGGTCGTGCTGCCCGACGTCCGCGCCGCGCAGGCCCTCGGCGTCAGCATCGTGCACCAGGAGCCGCAGCTCGTGGCCAGCCTCAGCGTGGCCGAGAACATCGGCCTGGGCCGGCTCCCCATCGCGCCGGCCCGTTGCGGCTGGTCGACGCGCGGGCGATGAGGGCGGCGCGCGCGCGCGGCCCTGGACATGCTGGGGTGGCCGTGCCCGTGGACGCGGCGGTGGGCGCCATCGGGGTGGCCCAGCGCCAGCTCGTCGCCATCGCGCGCGCCCTGCACTTCGGCGCGCGGCTGATCATCCTGGACGAGCCCACCTCGTCCTTGTCCCTGGGCGAGGTGGAGGCGCTCGCTGGCCAGCCTGCGCGGCCTGCGCGCGCGCGGCACCGCGCTCGTGCACATCTCGCACCGTCTGGAGGAGCTGCGCGCGATCGCGGACCGCGTCACCGTCCTCCGCGACGGCCGCGTGGTCACGACCGCGCCCATGGCCGCCCTGAGCCAAGAGGCGCTCATCTCCGCGATGTCGGGGCGCGAGCTGGCCGCGGACCTCCAGGCCGGCCCGCCTCCCGCGGGCACGGAGCCGCGGCTGCGCGTACGCGATCTCGCGCGGAAGGGACGGCTGCACGCGATCAACCTGGACGTCCGCGCGGGCGAGGTCGTGGGCCTGGCCGGCCTCGATGGGGTCGGGCGCTCGCGCACCCTGCGCACGATCTTCGGCGCCGACGGGCGCGACGCGGGCACGGTCGAGGTGCGCGCGGACGAGGGATGGCGCGGCGTGCACGACGTCCCGGGCGCCATCGCCGCCGGCCTGGGCCTCGTGCCCGAGGATCGGCGCGCCCTCGGCCTCGTCTTCACCGCCACCGTCTGCGACAACATCGGCCTGCGCACGCCGCCGGACGCGCGCCGCCGGGGATTCCTGCGGCCCGGCGTCCCTGCGCGCGGTCGCGGAAGCGGCGGTGGCCACCCTGCGCATCAAGACGCGCGGGATCGACGATCCCGTGCGCACGCTCTCCGGCGGCAACCAGCAGAAGGTGGTCCTGGGCCGCTGGCTGCGCGACACGCGCGTGCTCCTCCTCGACGAGCCGACGCGCGGCGTGGACGTGTCCGCCAAGGCGGAGATCCATCGCCACCTCCGCGCCCTGGCCGCCTCGGGGATGGCGCTCCTCGTCGCCTCCTCCGAGATCCCGGAGCTGCTCTGCGCTGTGCGATCGCATCCTCGTGATGCGCCAGGGCGCGCGTGGTCGGGGAGAGCAGCGCGCGCAGGCGACGCCCGCGGAGATCCTTTCGCTGGCTACGGGAGCGACGGAGGCCCGCGCGTCGTGATGCGCACGCCCTGGTGGCAGAGGCTGGCGCCGCTGCTGGGCCTGTTCCTGCTCTGCCTCGTCCTCTCCCTGGCCTCGCCCCACTTCCTCACCGTGGACAACCTCCCTCAACGTCCTGCGGCAGTCCGCGATCAACGCGATCCTCGCCCTGGGCCAGCTCGTCGTGATCATCACCGCCGGCATCGACCTCTCGATCGGATCCGTGGTGGGCCTCACGATCGTCATCCTCACCCTCCTGATGCGGCACGGCGTCCCCGCGCTGGCGGCGGCGCTTCTCGCCTCGTCGTGGGCACGCTGATCGGTCTGGGGAACGGGCTCCTGCTGACGCGGCTGCGGCTCCCCCATCCGTTCATCTCCACGCTGGGGACGCTCAACGTCGCGCGCGGGGCCGCGTTGCTGCTGGCGGGCGGCGTGCCCATCAGCGGGCTGCCTCCCGGATTCCGCGAGGTCGTGGCGGGCTCGATGTCTCAGAGTGCCCATGCCCGTGGTGATCGCGGCCCTCGCCTATCTCGTCACCCACGTCTTCCTCAGCCGGACGGTGTACGGGCGCGACCTCTACGCGATCGGCGGCAACCGCGAGGCGGCGCGCCTGTGCGGGATCCCGGTGGACCGGCGGCTCAATCTCGCGTACGCGCTCAGCGGGGCCGCCGCCGCCCTCGCCGCCATCGTCCTGGCCGCGCGCATGAACTCCGGGATTCCCGCTGGCGGGCACGGGCGCGGAGCTGGACGCCATCGCCGCCGTCATCATCGGCGGGGCCAGCTTCTTCGGGGGCGTGGGCACGGTGGGCGGCACCTGATCGGCGCGCTCATCATCGGCTTCCTGCGAAACGGGCTGAACCTGCTGGACGTCTCCGCGTTCTGGCAGATGATCGTGATCGGCGTCGTGATCGTGGTGGCGGTCTGGATCGACGTGCTGCGCCAGCGCGTGGGGAGGACGGCGCATGAAGGGGACGACGTGGATCCGGACCGGGCCGCGGTGATGGCGGTGTGCGCCTCGCCGGCGCGCCGAGGCGCGAGCCAGAACGATCACCCGGACCCCGGGGCCAGCGCTCCACCGAAGGAGATCGAGATCGCCCTCGGTGACCAAGGCCATGGACAGCGAGTTCTGGCTCGTCATGGCGGACGGAGCCGAGGCGGCGGCCGCCGCCCGTCCAGGGTGAAGCTGTCCATCGTCGCCCCTGATCGCGAGATCAACATCGACCAGCAGGTCACGATCCTCGAGGACCAGACGCGCAAGGGCGTGAAGGCGCTGGTCGTCTCGCCGGCGGGATCGGCCCAGATCCTGTCCGCGCTCGAGCAGGCCACGCAGCGCGGCGTGCCCGTCATCCTCGTGGACACCGACGCCCCGTTCGACAAGAAGGTGACCTACATCGGAACGAACAACCGCCGCGGCGGCCAGCTCGCGGCCAAGGGGCTGGCGGACGCGATCGGAGGGCCGGCCGAGGTCGCGCTCATCAGCGGCGTCCCCGGCAACGAATCCCAGGACGAGACGCGCGCAGGGATTCATCGACGCCCTCGCCTCCGACTACCCGAAGCTCAAGCTGGTGGCCCGCCAGCCCGGCAACAGCGAGCGCGCGCTCGGCCTGACGGTCATGGAGAACATCCTCACCGCGCATCCCGGAATCAAGGGCGTCTTCGCCACCAACGACCAGATGGCGCTGGGTGCGATGGAGGCGCTGGAGGCGCGCGGCCTGCGCGGCAAGATCAAGATCATCGGGTTCGACGCCACGAAGGAGGCGGTGCAGGCGACGGTCGAAGGACGCCTGGCCGGCAGCGTGGCGCAGAATCCCTTCATGATGGGCCAGCGCGGCGTCGAGGCCGCCTTGGCCGCCCTCGACGGCAAGCCCGTCGAGAAGCGCATCGATACGGGCACGGAGCTGGTGACGGCGGCCAACGCCGCGAAGTACCTCAAGTGATCGGCGCCATCGCCCTCTCGCCGCCGCGGCGCTCTGGGACCGGCCCTTCACGGTGGAGCGCGCGGGTGAAGGTGACGGCCACCGTCACCGCCCGCTGCGGAGGATGCTCGTGGGCCTCGCCGGCTTTGACGGCCGCGATGCTCGTCCTCGAGGTCGACGGACACTACGCGCAGCATCAGCCTCTCACGCGCGGCGAAGGACCGCGGATTACCTCGGTGCTGCTGGGACGCTTCGCCGCGGGCCCGCATCGCCTGTCCATCCGGCTCGATCGTGGCTGGACGCCCAAGGCCGTGCACGGCGTCGCGATCCCCGACGTGCGCATCGCCACCACCACCGAAGACGACCCCGACTTCCGCGCCCTGGCCTACGCGCCCGTCCTCCATCCGCGCCCGAACGAGCTGGGTCGATTCACCGACGTGCCCCTCGTCATGTGGTACGAGACGGACGCGACCGCGCGCGGCACGCGCATCCGCTACTCCGTCATCTTCAGCAACGAGGACGGAGGCACCCTGCCGACCGGCTGCTCGCGACCTGGGGCCGCCTGACCGACATCGAATACGTGCTCGGCATCGAGTTCGACCGTGAGGGCCGCGTGCTCGAAGCGACCTACCAGGCCAAGGACCACAAGATCCTGCCCTATCGCGCGGTGGCGTCCGGGCGCCATCCCGCCCTCTGGGTGGTGACCGACAACAACATGGTGGACGAGCGCGGCGTCACGAAGCCCGTGTTCGCGCCGGCGCCGATCCCCTTCGACCTGTCCGCGACCTCGCGCGAAGCGGTGATGGACGCTCAACCCTGGACCTATCAGGTGAGCTCGCAGGAAGCGCAGCGCGAGAACCGAGTCGCCGAGAACCCGCGCCGGCCTCGCACCAGATCGCCGGACCCGCGGCGCTACGTCTACGTCGAGGCCTGCGCGGAGACGAAGGACGCCGCCCTGACGTTCGGCGTGGCCGTGGATGGGCGCGACGGGCTACGTTGGTCCGAGTCCGACGCTGGCCAGAAGGACTACCGGATCATCCGGCAGTCGAGCGAGTTCCCGAACGGCTGCTTCCGCGGGGCGGCGGCGCTCCCCGCGGATGCCGCAGATGCACCGATCCGCGCCCTGCGCTTCCGCGCGTACACCAGGCGCACGCGCGACGGCGAACCGCCGATCCCGCCGGGCACCGCCGCCGCCACCGTCCGGCGCGTGAACAAGGTCTTCCGCCTCGGCCCCGACTTCCTGCCCGGTCCCGCCCTCTTCGAGTGGAAGGGCTCGCCTGCCTCTCGCCGTGGACGGCCCCGCGGGCGAGATCCCAGTCACCACCGCGCCCCGCGCCTGAGCCGCGCGGCCTCGCGGGTCTGGAACTGCGGGCCCCGGGAAAGGAGACCCCATGCTGCGTGGTACGGCGCGCGCGAGGCGGCCGCGGAGTTCCTCGGAACGGCCGTCCTCATCGCGTTCGGATCGGCGGTCGTCGCCCAGGTCGTCTTGAGCGGCCAGTCGCACGGCGGCTACCTCTCGATCAACATCGCCTGGGGCCTCGCCGTCACGATGGGGTCTACGTCGCGGGCGGCGTCTCCGGCGCCCACCTCAACCCCGCGGTCACCCTGGCCGTGGCCGTCCATCGCGACTTCGCGTGGAGCAAGGTCCTTCCCTACGTCGCGGCCCAGATCGCGGGCGCCTTCACCGGGGCCGCCGTCACCTTCCTGACCTACCGCGCCGCCTTCGACCACTTCGACGGCGGCGACGCGCCAGGTCACGGGGCCAAGGCCACGGCCGGGATCTTCGCCACCTATCCGCAGGACTTCCTGCGCACGTTCCCGACGGCCTCATCGACCAGGTCGTGGGCACCGCGTTCCTCATCGCGCGTGATCTTCGCGCTGACGGACCAGAAGAACCTCGCTCCCGAAGGCCGGCTGCGTGCCCATCCACTTCGGCCTGCTCGTCGTGCTCATCGGGATGACGTTCGGCTTCAACGCCGGCTACGCGATCAACCCCGCCCGCGACCTGGGCCCGCGGCTGTTCACCGTTCGTGTCGGGCTGGGGCGGTGAGGTCTTCCGGGCCGGGAATCACTGGTGGTGGGTCCCCATCGTGGGCCCGCTCGTGGGCGGCGTCCTCGGCGGCGCCGTCTACGACCTGCTCATCGGCCGCCATCACCCCGCGGAGACCAAGGCACGGGAGGCGGCGTGAGCCAATACGTCCTCGCCCTCGACCAGGGCACGACCTCGAGCCGCACGATCCTCTTCGGCCGCGACGGGCGCGCGGTGGCCACGGCCCAGCAGCGAGTTCCCGCAGATCTTCCCCGGCCCGGGCCTCGTCGAGCACGACCCGGAGGCGATCTGGTCCTCGCAGCTCGCCACCGCCAGAGGAAGCGATGGCCGAGGCCGGGGCCACGGCCAAGGACATCGCCGCCATCGGGCATCACGAACCAGCGCGAGACCACGATCCTCTGGGACCGGCAGACGGGCCAGCCCGTGGCCAACGCGATCGTCTGGCAGAGCCGCGTCAGCGCGCCGATCTGCGAGACGCTCAAGGCCGACGGGCAAGGAGGAGCTGTTCCGCACGCGCACGGGCCTCGTCGTCGACGCCTATTCTCGGGCACCAAGATCAAGCACCTGCTGGACACCATCCCCGGCCTGCGGGCGCGGGCGGAGGAGGGCGAGATCCTCTTCGGCACCGTGGACACGTTCCTCATGTGGCGGCTCACCGGCGGGCGCGTGCACGTCACCGATCCCAGCAACGCCAGCCGCACGCTCCTCTACAACATCCACTCGCTGCAGTGGGACGACGAGCTGCTCGAGGTCCTGGGCGTGCCGCGCGCGCTGCTGCCCGAGGTGCAGAGCTCGAGCGAGGTCTACGGGCAGACGCGATCCCGGCGCTGCTCGGGGCGCCGATCCCGATCGCCGGCGACGCGGGCGATCAGCAGGCGGCCACGCTTCGGGCAGGCCTGCTTCGACGCCCGGCTGCGGCCAAGAACACGTACGGCACCGGCTGCTTCATGCTCCTCAACACGGGCAGCAAGCCGGTGGCGTCGACGAACGGCCTGCTCACGACGGTCGGGCTGGAAGGTGGGCGGCAAGGTCACGTATTGCCTCGAGGGCTCCGTCTTCATCGCGGGCGCGGTCGTGCAGTGGCTGCGCGACGGCCTGAAGCGTGATCGCGACCTCGCCGGACGTCGAGGCGCTCGCCGCGCGCCGTGCCGGACTGCAGGCGGCGTCTACCTGGTGCCCGCGTTCGTAGGCCTGGGCGCGCCCTACTGGGACCCGTACGCGCGCGGCACCATCATCGGCCTCACCCGCAACACGACGGTCGAGCCACGTGGCGCGGGCGGCGCTGGACTCGATGGCCTTCCAGACCCGCGACGTGCTCGACGCCATGCAGCGCGACGCCGGGGCTGAAGCTGGACCACCTCAAGGTGGACGGCGGGGCCGCCGCCAACAACGCTGCTGCTGCAGTTCCAGGCCGACGTGCTCGGCGTGGCCGTCCGGCGTCCGGTCGTGTGCGGAGACGACCGCCCTCGGCGCCGCCTATCTCGCCGGGCTCGCCGTGGGCTACTGGAAGGACACCGACGACGTGGCGCGCAACTGGGCCCTCGACCGCGAGTTCACGCCGGCCATGCCCGCTTCGACGCGCGACGGTCTGTACGGACGCTGGCAGAAGGCGGTCGCGCGCTCGCGGGACTGGGAAGAGCACGCGGGCTGAGATGCGGCGCATCCTGTTCGCGGCCGCAACCGTTCTCGCGTTCCTTCCGAGCCCGGCGCGCGCGCGGACGATTTCGTCTGTACCGAGGTCCTCGTGCGTCTCCGTCACCGGCGATTGGTTCGGGGCCGGCTTCGAGAAGGGGATCGGACGAGAGTCGCTGGCAGGTCCTGCTGGCGGTCGAAGGCCTTCAGTCGAGCTGTGGGCCGATCCCGCGAGCGACCTGCGGGCGTTGCCCCGCAATCGCCCTGTGCGCGGCGCTCGGACGATCCCGACCGGCGTGATCTTCACGGCCGTCAACTGGGAATGGAACGACGCGCGAGGAGTGGGAGTCGCGGCTGGAGGCGGTGGTGGCCACCATTCGCGCGAAGCGTCCGGGCGCGCGTCGCATCGAGCTCACTGACCATGCTCCGCGCGCCGGGAAACCAGACGTGCGGGAGCGTGATGACGGTGGTCCAGCCCTACGTGGACGAGGCGATCGAAGCGGTGGTGGCGCGCCATCCGGGACTCGTCTTCGCGCGCCCCCAGGACCTTCCTGAGGCACGTGCGAGCCCTTCGCTCAACGGCGGTCCGCACTGCACCGACGCCGGCATGGCCGTCGTGGCCGAGGCCTACCGGAACCAGCTCGCCACGAGGCAGGAGAGCCGGCGGCCATGGGCGACGAGCAGCAGATCAGGCAGGCCATCGCGGAGTTCGTGGCCGCCTACAACGCGGGCGACGCCGACCGCATCGCGTCCTACTACGCGGAAGACCTCGTCAAGCTGCGGGCGGGCGCGCCCGCGGAAGCCAAGGACGACACCGTGCGCCGGGTGAAAGACGTGCTCGCCCGCTTCCAAGGGCATCTCGAGGTGAACAACGACGAGATCACGGTGGCCGGGAACATGGCCTTCACGCGCGCGGCCGCCTCGTCATCACCCTGACCCGCGCGCGCAGGGCGCGCCGCAGACGATCGAGCGGCGCTACCTCGAGGTCTGGCGGAAAGACGCCGGGCGCTGGCGCGTCATCCGCACGATGGACAACGCGGGATAGCCTGCACTGGGCCGCTGAGGGTCGAACGGATGCGCATCCTGACCGTCCGCTGGGCGTCCGTCGCTGGCCTGATGGTGTTCGTGCTGCCGGCCTGTGGCAAGGAAAGCCCGGCCCACGCCTCGCCCACGGTCAGCCTCTCGCGGACACCAGACGGCTCCGCGATCGCCGGCGCGACGCAGGTGGTCTTCACCGCCAGCGTCAGCGACGCCAGCGGCGGTGCCGTCACGGTGAGCTGGGACCTGGGCGACGGCCAGAAGGCGTCGGGAGCTTCGGTGGTGCACGTGTACGCAACGGAGGGCGTGTTCCCGGTGGCCGTGACCGCCACCGACGGCGACGGCGGCGTCACCACCGTGGGCAGCTCCATCACGGTGGGGAGCCTTGTCCGGCCGCTGGCGGCTGTCCGAAGGCGGCGAGCGGTTCTACGAGAGCGGTTTCAGAAATCACGCAGACGGCCCTCCGAGCTGGGCGGCCGGCCCTTCAGCGTCCCCGACCAGGGCCTGTCTCGGCGACGTGCACGGCCGCGTCGTCAGCCCCGCACCATCCGGTTCGACTTCACGGGTTGCGACTGGCGACGTCGTCCGCATCGACGGGGACCGCGGCCAGCGACCTGCGCTCGATCCCAGGCACGTACACGCATCCGGATGGCCCGCCGCAGGTGATGGTGCTGACGCGAGGAATGAGGATCGGTCGACGAGGACTCAGGGCAGCCGCACCCGCGCCACCTCGTCCTCCGTGTAGGCGTACAGGATGAACGGCTGGGTCAGGAGGAGGTCCCGGATCTGCGCCATCGAGACGCCGAGAGTGCGCGCTCGCGCCTCGTCGATGTAGAGCTGGCCGTTCTCCGCCCGTAGTGCGTGATGAGCTTCCCTGGGGATCGAAGCGGTCGTGGATGAGCTTGATGATGTCGTTGTTGTAACGGCGCGCGCGCCCAGCCAGGGGCTCCGGGGCATGCCGTGGTCGGCGGTGATGGCGACGAGATAGCCCTCCAGGACCGGTCTTGGCCGCCACCGCCTCCAGGATGCGACCGACCTGGCGGTCGATCTCACGCCACGGTCTCGCGCAGCTCCGGGGAGTCGGGGCCGTAGGCGTGGCCGACATAGTCCACCGGCTTGAGGTTGGCGAGCACGAGGTCGGTGACGTCGTCGGCGCCGATCGGCTCGTGCTGGATCATCGACACCAGCGTGTCGGCTTCGAAGCGCGCGAACAATGCCGTGCGGCGGATCTCGTCCGGCGTTCGCCACCGCGGTGACCCATCCACTTGCCGTCGGTGCCCTCCGCAGAGCGGTGCGCACATCGACCGCGCTCACGTAGGCGGGCAGCCGGAAGCACTTCGGATCGGTCGCCCACTTGCCGGTCCGGTAGTCGTAGCTCGCGTAGATCACGGGTCGGCCGTTGATCTGGCAGGCGCCAGTGCCCGGCCAGGTCGCTCGCCCAGTGGTGGACTGGGCGATGATCACCGCTCGTCCGTTCGTCGCCACCCCCACCGATCGGAGAGGGTCAGCGTCATGAGGTTCGCCGGCGAGAGGTCCGGGAAGAGGTCGAGGACCTTGCCCGCAGATCCGGTCCCACGAGTCGTATGGCCACGATCCCGTGGAAGCGAGCATCCGTCCCCGTGGGCGATGGTGGAATGCCCGACGGACGTGATCGTGGGCAAATCGTTCACCCGTGCGCGCTCATACGGCCCCCTTCGCCGCGCAGGCGCGTCAGGTTGGGCAACGAGGACGCATGCCGATCAGAGGTAGTCCGCGCGGAAGCCGTCGAGCACGAGCAGCACGGCCGCCTTCGGCGCGGGCGCGCCGGGACGGAGGGCGGTCGCGAGAGCGTGGCCGGTCACGCCCGGCATAGGCAGACCGAGGGCCTGCGCGATCGTGGGCGCGATGTCCTGCCGCGTCGCCGCCTCCGTGAGGCGCGCGCTGCGGATGTACCGCGAGGCCCCAGAAGAGGATGGGGATCCGCGCGTCGTAGCTCCACGGACTGCCGTGCATGAACGGCACGTCCGCGCCCGGACGCGTGATGAAGTCCCCTCGCGCGGCACCACCACTGATCTGGCCTGCTGCGGCCCGGGAAATACGCGCGGGCGAACATTTCCAGGAAGGTCTTGCGCTCGGTGCGGGCCCGCTCCGCGCGCGTGGGGACTTCCGGCGCCACGCGCTTGCCCCGCCGCCGGGCGCAGGTGCGGCCCGGCCAGGAGCGGCGAGGACGGACAGGAGCGCGGCACGTCGATGAAGCGGGGACATGTGATCCTCCGGGAAGACGATTCTCAGCCTTTGACCGCGCCCGCGGTGAGGCCGGAGACGAAAAAGCGCTGCAGGAGAACGAACGTCGCGATCACGGGCACGAGGCCGATGAAGCTGGCCGCGGCCACCAGCTGCCATTCCGTCTCGTATCCGCTCTGGAAGCTGAAGAGGCCAACTGGGATCGTGAAGTGCCCCTGGGAATCGAGGAGCACGAGGGCCAGCGCGAACTCCGCCCAGTACCAGGCGAGGGTTGAAGGTCGCGGTGGCGCCCAGCCCGGGCCCGACCAGGGGCAGGGCCACGCGCCAGAGCACGCGTGGACGCGAAGCCCCCGTCCAGGCGCGCCGCCTCCAGGAGCGACGCCGGGAGCGCGTCGAAGAAGTTCTTGAGCACCACGATGGTGAACGGGAGCTGCACGGCCGCGTAGACGACGACCAGGCCCGCGTGCGTGTCGAGGAGCCCGAGCCGGCCGATGAGGCCGTAGATCGGCACCAGGAGGACGATCGGCGAGACCATCTGCAGGGCGAGAAGGGCGGTGAGCAGGGGCGAGCGGCCGCGGACGTCTTCGCGCGAGAGCACGTACGCGGCCGGCACACCGAGCACGAGCGTGGCCGCCGTCGCCGCCAGCGCGACCTTGAAGCTGTTGAGGAGATACCAGGGGACTTCGGTGCGCCCCAGCACGAACGCGTAGTTGTCGAGGCTCGCATCGTCGGGCAGCCATTGCGGCGGGAAGGCGTACACGCCGGCCTTCGTCTTCAGGGAGACGGAGAAGAGCCACAACATGGGGAGGACGAAGGCGAGGGCCACCGCGGCCGAGCGCCGCCGTGGGGCCATCGGCGTGCGCTGGCGCTCACGCCGCCTTCCTCCGCGCTGGATGAGCCGCGCGGCCAGGAACGCGAGGGCCGAGGTTCAGGGCGAGCAGATCACCGCCACCGCCGCCGCGCGTCCCGCCTCCATGCCTCGCGAAGGCCGAGCGGTACATGAAGAGCGAGACGACCTCCGTGCGTCGCGCGGGACCGCCGCCGGTGAGGGGCAGGATCAGGTCGAACGTGTTGAGGGTCTGGATGGTGACCAGCGCGAGGTTCAGGGCCAGCACCGGGCGAAGGCGGCAGCAGGACCACGCGCAAGCGGCCCCACGCGCCGAGCCCTCGAGGTCGGCCGCTTCGTGCAGCTCGCGCGGGATCCGCTGCAGGCCGGCGAAGAGCAGGATCATGCTGAATGCGCAGCCGCGCCAGCGCGTTGGCGACGATGAGCGACGCCAGGGCCAGGGGCCGGACGGAGACGGAGGGCAGCGGGCCCTGCCCGAAGCGAGAAAGCCAGTAGTTCACGATCCCCGAGCGGTTCTCGATGAGCAGGATCCGCCAGAGGACGCCCACGAGCACGCCGGGATGATCCAGGCGCTCACCACCGCGACGCGCGCGATCAGCGTGAGGCCCGCGCGCGATGGCGCCGCGCGGCGTCGCAGCAGGATCGCGATGGCGAGCCCCATCCCCATCTGCAGGGTCACCGAGGTCGCCGAGAACACGAGCGTCACCGCCACCATGCCCGGGAAGGCGGGATCGCCGAGCACGCCGCGGTAGCTCTCGAGCGTGTAGGCGTAGCGCCAGGCCGTGCGTGCGCGTGTGTCTGTGAAGGAGAGGCGGACGAGGTCCAGCATGGGGAGAGGCGACGAGGGCCGCGATCACCACCAGCGCCGGCGCCAGCCAGACCGGCTGGCCGCGCCCGTCGCCAGCGAGCGCGGCCGCCGCCAGCGAGGCGAGCGCCATGGGGAGGACGGCCACGGGATCGAATCCCTTCGCGCGCCGTCGCACCGCGCGGCGCGCTGCTTCCTGCACCGCGCGCCAGGCGTCGTCCAGCGCCGCCTCTGGCGTCTTGTCGCCGGCCACCGCGTAGCCGACGGCGAGCTGCAGCTGCTCGGAGATCGCGGGATACAGCGGCACACCGGCCGCGCCTGGCCGTGCGCGACCATCGCGCCGAACTTCACGTACCACGGGTCCTCGCGGAAGAACGCCGCGTCGCGGTACGTGCTGCGGCGGACCGGGAGCTGCCCTGTCACCTCGGGATGCGGCCCGCGTTGGCGCGCGACTCGACGAACTGAAGGAACTCGGCGGAGGCGCGCTGGCGCGCGGGATCCTTCCGCGAACATCACCCAGACCCAGCCGCCCGTGCCCGTCGTCTCCGGGCGCCCGCCGCCTGCGGGATGGGGGCGGCATCCCACTTCGCGAACTCCGCGGGGGCAGCTTCTCCCGGAGGCTGGCCAGCTGCCAGTTGCCACCCAGGAACATCGCCGCGTCGCCCGCGATGGCGGCGTGACTGAGCTGCTGGTAGTCGTTGTGGCCGAGCACGGCCCGCGGCGAGCGCTGCCGCTGGTGAGGGTCTCGCGCAGGAAGGCCAGGACGCGGACCATCTTCTCGCGGTTCGGCGGCTCTCCGAACACCGGCTGCCCAGCGTCGTCCACGAGCTGTCCGCCCTGCCCCCAGAACATCCCGAGATGGTCGAAGACGGCGGCCTCCCACCGTCCCGCGTTGTAGAGGTACCCCGCGATCGTGCTTCTCGCGCGTGATGCGCGCGGCGGTCGCGATCAGGCTCGTCCCAGGTTTTCGGGGGCGCGGGGACGAGGTCCTTCCGGTAATACAGCATCCGGCAGTCCGTGCCGTGCCACATGCCGTAGACGTGCCCCTGCTTGTCGGAGAGGGCCTCGATGGCGAAGGGCACGTAGTCCGCGCGGTCCTCCGCCGGCCAGTAGGGATCGAGCGGCTGCACGTGGTGGCCCTCGAGGAAGAGCGGCATCCAGAAGCTGTCCACGGAGGCGACGTCGGGCAGGCGACCGGCGGCAGCGGCCAGGAGGCAGCTCGCCTTGTGCATCTCGAGGGCGCGGCATGACGGAGATCCTCGAGCTGGACGTCCGATGCGCGCGGGCCCACTCCGCGAAGATCTCGCGGAACACGTCTCGCGATGGCGGGACGCGCGGCCAGGTGCGAGTAATCCTGCTGGGCCCAGACGCGCAGGACGAGGGGCGCGTCGGGGCGGCCCACGCGAACGCGGGGGTGACGAGCTCGTCGGAGCCGCCAGGGACCGCGGCGGCGGCCAGGTCGCGTCACGGCGAGGGCCGCGATCATCGCCGGCCCGCCACTTCGAGGCAGACGGGTTCGTCACCGCGACGGGAGCTCCGTCGCGCGGCGTGGACGTGGACGCGCAGGTAGCGTCGCTTCGTGATCGTCCGCTCGAAACGAACGGGCGCGCTCCGCGGTGATGAGCGCGGCGAGCCGATCGCCACCGTCGTGCACGAGATCGACGCGGCCGCCCGGGAGAGCGAAGGGGACCTTCACCTCGGCGCGCAACGGCGGCTCCGCGCGCCGTGAGGGAATCCGTCGACGCGCGCCTGATTCTCCCGCGCGCACGATCAGCTCGGGCGGCGGCGTCGCGGCGTCCGCCATCACCACGACCCGGCGCCGGCCCGCATCGCGTCCAGGATCGCGCGCTTCGGAGAGCTCGGCCGCCCACACGCGCACGCTGGCGGTGCCGATCGGGTGATCCGTACGGTGCCAGTCGGAAGACCCCAGGCCGACGATGCGGCGGCGGCGCTGGAGCAGCGAGTCCCAGAGGGCCATCGCGGCCGCGCGCTCCGCCTCCCCGCGCCCAGTCGATTCCATCGCGGCCACGCCCGCGGAGAACGTTGTGCTCCCAGGCGCAGCCGAGGCAGTCCGCGCGCGGGTGGTTGATCGCGAACAGCGCGCCTCGGTCATTCGCGGCGCGGACGAGATCGCGGATCCGCTCGTCGCCGGCGATCAACCGGAAGTCGACCTGGTCGCGCCAGCCGCCGAGGCCGAAGACGCTCGCATGCCTGCCCGGCGTGGTGACCTCCTCGCCCACGATGCGGCAGCAGTCCCGCGCACGTCGACGGCGTCGAGCTGGTGGGTCGTGTTGTTGTGGTCCGTGATCACGACGAAGTCGTGGCCGGCCTCGCGCGCACGGCGGCACTCCGGCCGTCGAGTGCTCCGCCGTCGCTGTGGCGCGTGTGCAGGCGTGACGCCGCCGCTGAACCAGGCCGGACCCGAGCGCAGCGGTCCCGTGGGCCAGCGGGGCGAGCGTGGGCACGGGCAGGGATCGGGGACGGAGGACGTCTCGGTCGTGATGAGTGATGTCCACGCCGGCCGGGCTGACCTTGTAGAGTCCGAGCAGCACGTGCCACTCCCCGCCGGAGCGTGGCCGGGCCAGTATCCTCGGGCTGGCCGGCGCTCGTGCCCTACGCGCGATCGCGGACGCCGCCCCGCCGCTCATCCGCGCGGAAGGCCGGGGCGCCGAGATCGAGCGAGCCGGCTCGAACAGGCCGAGGTCCACGACGTTCGCGCCTCCCGCCTTGTCGTAGGAATACGCCGACGGTGAGGCTCGTCGCGCCCTCGGGGACGGCGGACGGGCGCGTATTGGTAGCGCCCCACCTCGCGGTCCTGCGCCGTGTAGTGGAGGCGCACCCCTGCGAAGCGCCGGTGGCGTCGCGGACCGGCGACGGCGCCGCCGCCTGTTCCGCGAGCCCGGCGGCGAGCGAGCGCGAAGAGAGACAGGCGCATGGGAACGGCCGACGCTATCGACGCGCCCGCGCGCGTGTCAAACCACGGGCCTACCGGAGGGCGCGTGAGGCCGCTCATCTCGGAAGCATCGCTCTTCGTCCGGCGATGCGCAGCGCTCTGGTCGATGGCCACGCATCGTCGGGTAGCGCGAGCTGCGGTCGTCAGGATCACGCGTGACCTGGTCCGCGCCCTCGCCTTGGCGTCGGCGATCAGCGCGAACATCTGGTCCACGGTGTAGTAGCGGCCCTCCCACTGGTCGACGGGGCACCGCTCGCCGTCGGCCGGAGACACGCGTCACGGACACCCGATCGCGCCGTTGCGCACCTGAGGACGACGGGCTGGGTCACGTCGACGATGCAGAAGCAGCTCATGCGGAACTGGATCTGGTAATCGGCAATGCGCTGCGACTGCCATTGGCGGCGGTTGGCGAAGAGTGTCGTCGCCCGGATCGTCGGGCGAGGTCGTGCACGCCGGGAGGGTCACGGACAGCAGGAGAGCGCCGAGGAGGGCGCGGGTCGCGGTCACCATAGCTGACCATTGTAAGCTCTGCGCGGAGGCACTGATCCATGCCCGAAACGAGCACCCGCCGCGCGATCCTGGCCGCGGCCCTACGGCTGAGCGGTGGCGCTGCCGGCGGCGGCCGAGGACACCGCGGTGCGCACGTTCCTGCGCGCACGCACCATCGGCCTGACCGACGCCCAGGTCGCGGAGATCGATTCGGGCGGGTGGTGACCCGCCAGCTGCAGGCGCGGACAAGCCGGAGATGGCGGCCTTCGGCGCCGTGTGCGCGTGGCCGCGAAAAGGACGTCTACCTCGAGCGGCTGCGGCGACGTCACGCGCTTCCGCAAGTGGCCCTGCGACGATCCAGATCGGGCGCTTCCACACGCCGCCCGTGATCACGGACCTCGACTCCTCACGCTCGAGGACGGCGACTTCGACGCCGCCCGCAAGTGCAAGGCGGGCGATCGCGATCTCAAGCTCTCCGCGCTCCGCGCTGGACCGCATCCAGAAGGAGATGGACTGGAAGGCACCGGACGCGCGGGCGCCGGGCCACGCAGCTCGATGAAGCAGATGCTCGTGGAATACGTCTCGGCCTACCTGCGCGGCGGAACCACGGAGATGGCGACGTACGTGGACAACGCGTCTCCGCTCGAGACATCAGCGGAGTTCCGCAAGGTGATGGCGGCGTCGCTGCACTTCCTCGTCCAGTCACGCGCCCGCCCTGCAGCGCTACCCCGAGGACTATCCGAAGGGCCAGCTCGCGGGCGCGGAAGACGTCTTCTACTGGACGAAGGACAAGTTCGGGCCTAAGCCGACGATGGCGATCTACCACCTGACGGTCTGGCGCGATCCCTGCGGATCCCGCGCTTGCGGTCGTGGCCTCCAAGCAGATCTTACGCGAGCCACTACTTCCAGGCCGGCTCTCGACTCTACCGCGCTCGTGGACGCGCGCCGGCGCTTCCGGGCGGGTTCTACCTGTGGACCCTACCGCGCGCCGGATCGATCCGCCGACGGGCATGTCTCGGGCGTGCTGCTCGGCAAGATCCGCGGCGGGATCGAGCAGGTGGCGGAGGATTACGGACGGCGAAGACAGCGGACGGAGGCGCCGTAGATCGCGCAACGGAAATTCGATCGGCCTGATTAGCAAAATAGGAGGTTGTGGCCAGGTCGGTTTGTCATCAGACGGTCGGCTAGTTACTCCGTCGCGGATGACCCCAACAGATCAACAACCACACCGGTCCACGAAAAGTCCCGCGCGCCGTTCCCTTCGCCCGTCGTCGGGTGGTAGTACTCGCGGAACCCGTCTCGCTCGACCAACGCGCCTGACTCGGTCTTCGATACGTCGCGCCGAGATCCGCGCGACCGTGCCGTCGCAGCCCGCGCGCCAGATACCAGTTCGTGTTCATCCAGCTTGGCCCGCGCCACACCAGCTTTATTCCCACTACGCCTGGTGCATAGCTCGGCTCGTTCATGGCCACCGACGGCACCGGGAAAGGGCGCCGCGTATTCGCGCTCGTCAGTGAGGTGACCACGATCCGCTCGGCGATGCTCGACGGAATGTCGGGCAGGCTAGAGCGGGCAAGAGCGACGACACCGTGTTCACGGCGAGCGCGCTCCTCGCGCCGGCCGGCCAGGTCGAAGAACAGCCCGCGCCTCCGCGTCGTAGCACTTCGAGACGAGGCGCTTCGGTCGTGTGCGCGGCCCGCGGCACGCATCGCCGACGCGCCCGCGCATCGCCCACCGACTCCAGCAGCTCGCCGAGGACGCGCTGGTTCTCGCCGTAGATCGTGTTGACGAGCACGTCCTCGCAGATGAAGCGGTCGAGGGCGAACATCTTCCTCCGGGATCGCGGCCGACGGTCGCGTACAGGCCCGGCCACGCGCTCCCAGGCCGTCGTGTAGTCCTCGAGGTCGGTGCCGTGGATGCCCGAGGTAGGCGTCGTACTTCGGCGTGTGGTCGAGGCCGGATTCGTCGGGCTGGCAGGGTGGCGATGAGGCCGTCGCGGTCGGGATCGCGCACGCGGTCGAGCCAGTCGTAGTACCGCCGCACCTTCGGCAGAACCTCGTCCAGGAAGGCGCGTCGCCTCTCGCCCGCGCGCCGCCGCCTGCACCGCCTCCGCCAGCACAGGGGGCTGGATGCAGTCGCTGAGGTACGGCGTGCGGTAGGCGATGGAATACGTCTTCAGCATCTCCTCGAAGGCCTCGCGCTGCCAGAAGGTCGACGTGGGCGACGAAGCCGTCGGGCTGCTGGTTCTTCGAAGAGCGACCGCACCTCGCCGCGCGCGCGCGCGCTCGGCGATCGACGTGGGAGAGCGCGACGGTGTGGAAGCAGGAGATCCCAGAACCACTGGAAGCGGATAGGTGCCCATCGATGGGACACACGAAGCCGTAGTCGTGCCGAGCACCGGGCCGGCGTGCCGCGCGCTGGCGGTTGCGGTCGTAGAGCGGCGCGCACGGATTGCAGCATGCGCTCGTAGCGGCTGCTCGCGCTGCTCACTCTCCCACTTCCCCGTCCTCGACCAAGCGGTCGCGCTGCTCCGGGCGCGACGCATGATCTCGGCCCGGTCGCCGCAGCGTGGTGGCGGCGCACGCCTTCGACCACGCAGGACGCGCGCGCAGCAGGCGAAGACCGCCCGCCTCCGAAGGATTGCCCGTCTCCTGGTAGCGGAGCAGGAACGACGTCGCGAACACGTCGCCCGCGCCCGTGGGGTCGACCTCCGGTGCGCGGGAAGCCCGGACCTGCTCCGATGCCGTCGCGGGTGACCGAGCGAGGCCGCGCCATCCGCTCGTCACCGCGATCACGGGCACGAACGACAGCGAGGCAGCGTCGGCGAACGCGCAGCGCGCGCCGGGATGTCGTGCTCGGAGAGGAACAGCGTGCACCGCCAGCCAGGCTCTGCTCACGGCCTCTCCCATTCGCAGGGCGCGACCTCGCCGCCCGGGCCGAAGGCGCGCACCCAGCCCCGCGCGTTGGCGCCCACGACTTCCGCCTCGGGAAGTGCCCCGGCCGCGCGCCCGTGGATCATCCGCCGGCCACGCCGCCGAGGCGGGAGCACGTCGGAGTTGCGCCATTCCTCCAGAGCTCTCAGCGAGAGCACGACGTCGGCCGCCCGCGAGGCGAGCTGGCTGCGTCCGCGCCCCGCCCTCCCCGTAGCGTTGTTGACGAAGACCGCGTGGTGGCCTCAAGCCCGCGCGCGACAGAACGTGGTGACGCCGGGCAGATCGCGCTCTGGCTCGAAGTCGGGACCTGGCGGCGGTGGGGGCGGTTGCCTCCCAGCCGAGCTTGCGCGCGGTCTGGGTGGCGTAGGTGACGGACCCGCCGAGCACGGTCGTGGCCGCACGCAGGCGATCCCAGGTGACGTGGCCGATGGCGAGGAGGCGCGGCGGGCGCGGATTCGGTGCCGGGGTCGCGTTGACGCCGGCGGGGCGAGGCCCCGAGTGTCCCGCGCCCGTGGGCCTCACGCATCGCCGGCATCTCCGCCCACTTCCACGGCCGCCGCCTGCTGCCTCAGCGCGGGACGGCCGTCTCGTGGCCGCCGCGCGCAGAAGCGAGCGGTTCTCGCGGATCAAACACGATCCGTCGATCCCCCCGGCGCCGCCTTCCGGTACCGCCTGAGGCGGCCGGGCTCACCGTCTGCCGGGCGTCGGACGCCAGATCGCGTGTGCTCGCCAGCACCCGGTCAAAGAAGCTCGGGACCTGCCAGCTCCGGATGGGGCCGCCACAGGTCCCGCCGGCCACGCCGGCGTCAGATCTTCCGCCCTTCGATCCCACGCGGCCCGGGCGCTGCGGGATCCGCTGAGCTGCCGGGATTCGAGGTTACGGTCGGTCTACCGACCATGCACCCTCTTCGCACGGCGGCCAGCTGGCTACTACTTCTCGGCTTCCCGGGTACGGCACATCCTGACCGTGGACGCCGTCGGCGCAGACGTGGGCGACCGCGTCTACCACGGCCGCGCCGGGAAGGCGCGCGCGCAGCAGGCTGCTCGAAGAGGTGCGGTTCCCCGGCCGCTGGGGTCGTTTCACTGCGCGATCACGTCGTACCTCGGCTCTACTGACGCCGAACGACGCCGAATACAGGTCATGGGGCTCGCGCCCTACGGCAAGCCGCGCTTCCGCGGACGAGGTGCGCTGCGCCTGATCGAGGTCCATGGAGGACGGGGCCGTTCCGCCTGGACCTCCGCTTCCTCGCCTGGGCGGCTTTTTGCAGATGTTCTCGCTGGAAGCTGTGCACGCGCTCTTCGGCAATGCGCCCCAGGCACCTGCGGCACGAGTCCGCCCTCACGGCGTCCGCCAGGACGTCATGCGCGCAGCGTGCCGGGTGGTGCCCCGAGGAGATCTGCTCGTCGAAGACGTGGCCTACCTCCCACCGCCGCGCGCCCAGCGCAGGACCTCTGTCTCGCGGGCGGGGTCGGCACCTCGACCGCGCGGTGTCTCGGAAGGCACCGTCCGGGAGGGCCCGTTCCGGAACGTGTCTCGTCCAGCCCGCGCAGCCAGCGACCGCGGGCAGCGCGCCGCTGGCGCGCGCGGCGCCACGTGCTCGCTGATGCAGCCGGACGGGCCAGCGGCCGGAAAGAGCGCCGCCTCCCGCATGTCTTCCTCGGGCCACGCTGCACAAGCCGCCGGCGAGATCGCGCGGACGCTGAGCGCGAGCGCGGTCGCCGGCTCCAGAGACTTCCGCGGCCGGGAAGAGGAGCTGCTGCGCGCCACCGTCGAGCCGGCTGGCCGCCGGGAAGGTGATCGGCTGGTTCCAGGGCCGCATGGAGTTCGGACCGCCGCGCCGCGCGCTCGGCCACCGCTCGTCGCGATCTGGCCGATCCCCGCGACCAGCGCATGCGCTGAGCGGATCAACGCGCAGGTCAAGAAGCGCGAAGGCCATTCCGGGCCTCTTCGCGCCCGCCAGTCCTCGCCGGCCGCGCCTCCAGCGCTCTTCGCGCCTCGACCAATCCCGCGCCGTTCATGCTGGAGACCTGCGCCGTCCGCTCGCCTACGGTGACTCGCCCGCGATCACGCACGTGGACGGCTCCGCGCGCTGCAGAACGGTGGCGGAGACGGCAGCCCCGCTTCGCCCGCGCCTGCTCGAGGCCTGCGCCGAGGCGCGCACGGGGCCGCTCGATCCTGCTCAACACGATCGTTCAACCTGCGCGCGAGCCGGATCGTTGTGCGCACCGCGGACCGCCGTGCTCTGCTCAAACCGTCCGCTCCGATCTGGACTGCCTTTTCGGTGCCTGAAGGACGTCTCCCCGGCGGACCGCGACGGCCCCTGCCTCCGTCGTGGCGCGCGCGCTTTCGGGTCCACCCCTGCCCTACGCCGCGAGGCGTGCGTTGCAGTGTCTCACGCGCTCTTCTGATCCCCGGCCCGCGTGGAGTCGTCCATGAGCGCTCTCGCGCGCGCTCAGCGCGGCGTTCGGCGTCCCCGAGGACGGCGCGGCTTCCTGCCCCGCGCGGCTGCAGGCCTCCGTCCCTGGCCGCGCGCGCGCTGCCGCCGCCGGCCAGCCTCCCGTCACGAACGGCCGCATCGGCGTGTGGAAGCCGAGGCGCGCGAAGGGCCGTGGCCGGCGAGCTCCGTGCGCGATCCCGCGCGCGGCCTCGGAGTGGCGCTTCCACAGACTGGGCGGATCGTGGAGAGGATCGCGGCGACCCAGCGGAAGCGCCGCGTGGTCCTGCTCTCGGCGAGTCGGTGGCCCGCGGTTGCCTGTAATACGATCCCGCGCTGACGCCGGCCGGGCGTGCTCTTCGCTTCTGATGCTGTTATGCCGCGAGATCGTCGACCTCCGCGCGCGCACCGGATCTCACCATGATGGAGCTGGGCGGATCGGCTTATCGGCGGGCTGCGGCGCCTGGGGCCGGACGTCCATCGATCCTCTTTCGCCGTGGGAACAACTGCGCTGCAACCTCGGGTTCAGGCTCACGGACGTGGCGCGCCCGCCGCGGCCGTGCGGAATTCCCAGGCTTTGGCGGGCACCGTCGCGTGAGTGTTCCGGACGAAATGGTGCTGCTGGCGCGCGCCCGCGCCCACGCTTTGGCGCCGCCGGCTGCAACCGCGCGCGACCTCGGGCGCGAAGGTCGCCGTCGACGGCGCCTGAGTCTGAAGCCTGCGCGAGCTGGCGGAGCGAGCCCTCGGTGCTCGCTCCCGTCCTGCGGGTGAGGACAACGCCAATACCCGGCTGGCCGCGCGCGCACGGGGACAGGATCGCGATGGCGCAGGGCGACCGCATGGCGGCGGCGGCCGCCGCCGCCGCCGCAGTGATCGACCTCGACGAGGGAACGAGCGGCGCCAGCCAGGAGCTGCTGGCCGCGGTCCTGATCGCACGGGGACGAACCGAGGAAGCGCGCGCCCGCCTGGAAGCGGCGCGCGATGCCGCCGAGCGTCACCGCGCCGCACTCGCCCCGCTGCCCGGCCGAAGTGCAGACGTGCTGCGCGGCAAGTCGGCCGAGCACGGCTCTCGCGCTAGTGGACCTCCCGCGTGTCTTCGCGCACGCCCAGGACGGCGAGCTGCCCGACCGGCGGTTGTTCCTGCGACTACTGCCACCTCACCGCGCGGGCATACACCTGGCCATGGGCGGTGGCGGCGCCTGCGGCGCCCGGCTCGCTCCCGCCGCGTCGTGCGCGCGGCCCCGACCCCTTCGTCCGGAAGACGAAGCGGCCGCGCACTTCCCTGGCCGCGATCCACAGCCCGCGCACTACGGGCAGACGGCCGAGGTCCCTCCGTGCCATCACACGCGCGCGTGACGCTCTGGCGCTCGCCCGCCTCGCGGAGGTCATGCGCGCCTACGTCGATCTCATCTCGGCCCGGGCGAGAGGTGGATGAGCGCGTCGTTCGACAGTCCTGTCCGCACATCCCCGCGATCGGCCGGTACCCTGTCCGTCTCCCGATCCACGCCTCATGGAGAAGCTGGCCGACTTCACGCTGTCATCAGGAGGCCATGGTCTCCTCCCCTCGAGGAGGCAGGGCGTGCCGCGCGGCGCGGCGGCAGCAGCGATGGCGGAGTCGGACGGATCGGGAGCGATCGACTTGCTGCGGCCGTCCGCGCCGCGCGACCACGCGTTCCGCGAGCGCGGCACCCACGCCCTGGGCGGGAGCGCGCCTACGTGCAGGCCGTTCACGCCCACGAGCGTGGTTCTTCCTGACCCGGGCCGCGGGCGGGACCGGTGTCCTTCCGGCTGACCTGCCGGTTGCCCAGCGGCCCCGGCGAGGTGACCGCCGGCATCGACGGCGGGCGGAAGTCCGCCTGGCCGTGGAGGAGCGCTGGAAGACGTTCGAGTTCGAGCTCCGCGCGCCGGAAGGCCTGAGCCGGATCACGCTGGATTGGGCCGCTGCGGCCACCGCCGGCCGATTCACCTCGAACGCGCGGCGCGCCGTCTGGAGCGCGGAGGGTACCCGGACGTCTTCCCTGGCTCGGCGAGGTGCACGCGTTCCAAGCGTGCGCGGTTCGAGAGCAAGTGGCACACCAGCATTGGGGCGCGCTGAACAAGCCGAACGCGAGTGCTTGATTCTTTCGGTTCACTGGCGTTCCACGCGTGCGGGATTACTGGCATGATGGTCACCATATGCGCCGCCCCGCCGCCCGGAGACCAACTGGCCCCAGAACCAGTGACGCCACGCACGAACGCATCGTCGATGCCGCCGCGCGCGCTATCCGGCGCAGCGGCTACGGCGGCACCGGCGTCGCCGACATCATGAAGGGACGCCGGCCTTTACCCACGGCGGCTTCTACGCCCACTTCGCTTCCCGTGAGGCGATGCTCGCGAGGCGCGGATCGCGCGGGCGCTGAAGGCCTGGCCGCCGTGGGAACGGGTCGCCGCCGCGGCGCCGCCACGGAAGGCGCTGCCGGCGCTGCTGCGGGCCTATCTCTCCAAAGGCACCGTCGAAGGCGTGGAGACCGGCTGCGCGGTGGCCGCGCTCGGCTCGGAGATGCCGCGCCAGGCGCCCGGCGTGCGGCGCGCGCGCCACGCGGCGCATCGAGGAGATGATCGACCTCGTCGCCCGTCAGTCGCCCGACTGGGGGCAGCCGGGCGCGCACCAGCATGCGCTCGCCACCGTGGCCACGATGGTCGGCGCATTGGTGCTGGCGCGCGCGGTCGACGATCCGCGGCTTTCCCGACGCGCTGCGCGAGGCGGCGCTGGAACACCTCACCCCGACCGGCGACTGATGTTCACCTGGCGCTCGTGTGGAACTGACGTGGGCCCGCGTGAATATGATGCCTCGTCGACGACACGTGTCGGTCCCCACAACTGCAGGGCAAGGAAGAGAAAGGACGTCATGAAGAACAAGGTTGCACTCGTCACCGGCGCGTCGTCAGGCATCGGCGAAGCCACGGCGCAGCGGCTCGCGACGGCTGGCTACAAGGTCTACGGCACCAGCAGACGGGGAGCCCAGGCGGGCCAGCGATCGTTCGAGATGCTGCCCCTCGACGTGACCAGCGATGAATCCGTGGAAGCCGCCGTCAGGGAAGTGATGCGGCTGGACGGCCGCATCGACCTGCTCGTGAACAACGCCGGCTTCGGTGTCGCCCCCGCCGGAGCGGAAGAGAGCTCGATCGAGCAGGCCCGGTCGATCTTCGATACGAACTTCTTCGGAATCGTCCGGATGACGCGCGCCGTCGTGCCCCACATGCGACGCCAAGGGAGTGGTCGCATCATCAACATCGGCTCCGTGCTGGGTTTTCTGCCGATGCCGTACGGCGCGCTCTATGCCGCGACCAAGCACGCGATCGAAGGTTATTCGGAATCGCTCGACCATGAGCTGCGCACGAGGGGCATCCGGGTCTCGGTCATCGAGCCTGCGTACACGAAGACGCAGTTCGACGCGAACTTCCTGGAGCCCGACTCGAAGCTCGATGAGTATCGCGAGGTTCGTGCGGCCTTGGGCAAGAGGCTGAAGGAGGTGATGGCAGCTGCCGACCAGCCGGGCGTCGTGGCCGACGTCGTGCTGAAAGCGGCCAGCGCGGCTCGCCCGAAACTCCGATACACAGCCGGTAGGCTCGCGCAGCCGCCTGCGATTGCTTCGCAGATTTGCCGCTCCGCTGGCGTGGTGGACGCCGGAATTCGAAAGAGACCTGCATCTCGACACGCTGATCGCGTCGCCCCTCTGCAGACGTCGTTGAGAGATAGTCGGAGGCAACGTCAATGAGGGCATTCATCCTCGATCGTTACGGAAGCGCCGATCGCGTGCGGGCTGGCGACATGCCAGACCCGGAGCTGCGGGAGGATGACGTCCTGGTCCAGATTCACGCCGCTGGCGTCAACCTTCTGGATTCCAAAATCAGAAACGGCGAGTTCAAGCGCATTCTGCGGTATCGCCTGCCGCTCATTTTGGGCCATGACGTGGCCGGGTCGTGGTCCGCGTCGGATCTCGAGTGCGTCGATTCAAGCCCGGCGACGAAGTCTATGCGCGGCCGGCTGACGGGCGAATCGGTGCATTCGCGGAATTCATTGCGATCAAAGAAGATGACGTGGCGATCAAGCCCAAAGCACTCACGCATGGAAGAAGCGGCTTCCATCCCCCTGGTCGGCTTGACCGCGTGGCAGGCGCTGATCGAAAGAGCGAATCTGAAACAAGGACAAAAGGTTCTCATCCACGCGGGCTCGGGTGGTGTGGGCACGTTTGCCATTCAGCTGGCGAAGCACGTCGGCGCGACGGTGGCGACGACCACGAGCACGGCCAACGTGGATCTGGTCAGAAGCCTCGGGGCCGACGTCGTGATCGACTACAAGAAGGAGGACTTCGCAGACGTGCTCCGTGACTACGACGTTGTCTTGAACAGCCTGGACAAGGTGACGCTCGAGAAATCTCTGCGCGTGCTCAAGCCCGGTGGACAGCTCATTTCCATCTCAGGCCCACCCGATGCCGCGTTTGCGCGGAGCATCGGCGCGTCATGGGTCTTGAGAATCGATCATGGGTGCCTTGAGCTACGGGATCACGAGCGAAGGCCAAGCGCCGCCAAGTGCACTATTCGTTTCTGTTCATGAGAGCGAACGGCGGCCAGTTGACCGAGATCACGTCGCTCATCGATGACGGGAATCATTCGCCCGGTCGTGGATCGGGTCTTCCCCTTCGCATCGACCAAGGAGGCCATGGCCTATGTCGAATCAGGACGCGCAAAGGGCAAGGTCGTCGTATCGCTGAAGTGAACAGGACCTAGCGAGCGGCGCGCGCCGGTCGTCGGCGGCCCGGCGCAGGCGCAAGCGCAAGGCCTCGGCCGTGTCCGCGGGGGCGGAGCATCGGCCGGCCGTGCAGAGATAGGCGGCGGGTCGGGCGCGGGGCGGGAAGCTCACGTCCGCGTGCGGCAGCGGCCCCCCGGCGGGGTCCCACAGCTCCGACGCGCTTGTAGCCGGCGGGCTCGCGCAGGGCGGTGTCGAGCAGGGCACGCGAGACCGGATCGGCGCGGCCGCCCACGACGGTGACGTGCAGGGGATCGCGCGCGCGTTCCCAGTCCGCGAGCAGGAACGCCCCCGGTGTTGAACCGGCGTGCGACTTCCGGACGCGCCAGGTAGCGCAGCGCTTCGTCCGCGAGCGCGCGATCGGCGGGATTGCCCGTGAAGTGGAACGCGAGGCTCGCGACCCGCGCGGCCATGATGTTCCTCGTCGCGCTGGGGGCCGGGCGGTCGAGCGCACCGGCCGCGGCCGCGGTCACGAGGCCGGCCACGCCCCTCGCGACGGAAACGCGCACTCGCGAAGGCGAGCGTCTTCTCCGCACGGTCCAGCCAGGGCCGCTCTCCGGTGGCCGCATACAGGGCAAGGAACAAGCGGGCCGCGGCCACTGGAGTCGCCCAGGTAGGGGCCGGCCACGTCCACCGCGTCGTGCCGGAACCGCCGCCACCTTCGATCGCGCGGTTGGCGAGGATCCACTCCGCGGACCGGGTGGCGTCGCGGAGAAGCGCCTCCTCACCGGTCGCGGCGTGAAGCGCGAGGAGAGCGCCGTGGCCGCCCACGCCGTCTCCGCGTGTAGAGATGCGTATCCACGCGCGGCACGCCCCGGGCCCGCCGCTCGGCATCCCCCAGCTTGCAGCACGCGCCGGAGTGCTCGCCGCGGACGACGTCCGCGTCCTGGCTGACGTAGAACGCGCCATCCGGCCTCGCGCAGGAACGTGGTGAGGAACTTGCGGATGCCTGCGCGCCGCCTGCAGGTACCGCGCGTCGCCCAGCTGCGACATAGGCCTGGGAGTAGAGGCGCAGGTCCTCCGCCTGCATCGACATGATCTTCTCGAAATGCGGATGATCCCAGTCGCCGCTGTCCGAGTACTGGTAGACGCCGCCCCACACGGGATCGATGAGCTCGAGCTGGCGGTCGAGCGTCTCCCGCGCCATGCGCTCGGCGCCTGCGATCGCCCTCCCGCGCGCGCAGGAGGCACCACTCCACGCTGTCCCAGTCCAGGTACTTGTGCGAGGTCCCCCATCCGCCTTGTTTGGCGTCGTAGCGGTTCACGAGGATGGCCTGGAGATCGCGGCGCTCGGCGTCGGTGAGGCGCGGCCCTCGCCCCACGGACGGGCGCCGCCGCGTTCTCGACGGAAGCGCCCGGGCGTCGGGTCGGCGATCACCGCGCGCAGCAGGCCGCGCATGCGCTCAGGCTCGATGTAGCCCTGAATCTTGACCAGCTCCTGGCCCGCGGCATCGAAGACCACGGTAGCGGGCCAGCCGTAGTCCTCGTAGCGGTTCGACAGGTCCGGCCGCGCGTCCTGGTCCACGCGCGACGGCCACGAAGCGCGTCGCGGATGAGGGAGACGACCTCCGGATCCTTGTAGGTCGTCTCCTCCATCACGTGGCACCAGTGGCACCAGACCGCGCCGAGGTCGAGGAGGACGAGGCGATTGTCCGCACGCGCGCGCGCGAAGGCGGCGTCGGACCAGTCCGTCTGGCAAGGGGTGGAGCCCCCGCGGCCAGGGCGGTGGGGGAGGCCCATCATGGCCATGAAGACGAGCGTCGAGTTTCCTCACGGCCAGCATCCTCCGGGCACGCAGTCTACCTGTGCCCATGGGATCGCGCTGCGGATCCAGACACTGAATGGAGAGGATATGGTGTGACTCAGGAATACGGGCCGTCGCGCCTGGAGGTCTTCCATCGTGGCCTCCGTTTCGGAGCATGCCCGCCGCCCGGGCGCCGCCCTCGCTTCGTGTTGGCGGCCCGCTTTCACAGTTGTCGCGTTGCCCCCGCGATGCCGGCCGGCGGCGTCGCCTTCTTCTCCTCGCTGCCCTCGCCGGTGCCGGCGTCGCAACCACTCCCGCCCCGCACGCGAGCACCAGGCCCCCACCTACCTGGGCGCTCGTCTTCACGTTGATGGCTCTCGGCCTCTGATCTCTGGAGCGATGGGGCCCTGATACGGTGGAAAACCGGAGACTGGGGGCCACACCACGTCCTGACTCCACGAACTCGAGCGCGATCGTGCTGCGCGCTGGCCTGGGGGATTCCCCGCTGGTGTCACCGTCTCAGACCGGCCATTCGCCTTCGAGATGTATCCGGTGTTCACGTACCTCGTGGAGCCGCGCTGGCGACGATGACGGAGCGCGCTGACGATCTTCCCACCGTGTTTCTTCGCCTTGGCCGTCGGATGCCAGATCTGGCTTGCCCTGAACGTCATGCTCCTCGCACTTCGCTTCCCGCGGTCACGCTTCAACCATCGCCCCAGTCACTTCGGCCCTGGCCCTGGCCGCCGGCCTCCCGTTCCTGGTCGATACAGCGGTGGGTTCGAGCTGGGGCGGTGTCGAGTCCGTGCTCCGGTCGGCCCTCATCCATGCCGCGCTTCAGCCAATGCCTGATCCTCACGGCCTTCATCGCCGGCATCGATTTCCGGCCTGACCACGCGCTTGGCTCGTGGCGGTGATCTGGGGTCAGCACGGCCCTTGCTGCGGCCACCCACCCCTCCACGGTGCTGTTCGTCGGGACGTGGCGATCGCGATCCTGGTGGCGGCGACTCTTTCCCCAGGTCCGGAACGCGGCGTGCGGTACCGCTCGCCTCCACGGCGATCGGGACGCGGCGTCGGCCTGGGTCTGGTCCCCGTTCGTGCAACGCGTCTTCGAATACGGTTTGCCCTTTGCGTTCCATTCGACGCCCTGGAGGGTCTCGTCGAAGACGTTCTGACGACGCTGAGGTCGCCGGCCACTTCAAGGTTCACGCTCGTCCTGGACTGCGGAATGCGGGTGTCGATCTCCGGCCTGGTGACGCGGTGGCCGCCGGGTGCTCCTCACGGCGTCCACGATCGCGATGCTCCTGGTCGCCCACCGACGCGCCCTATTCGCTCCTGGGAAGTCGCGGAGACGACTGCATTCGCCATCGACCGCAGCCCTTCCGCTTCCTGGCCCCTGGTGCGGCCCTCCTGTTCGCACAGGCGGCATACGGCCCTGGGCCTCTGGCATCGACGGTCTTCCACGCGCGCCCGCTGCCTTCGAAGGCGTTACCACGGGCCTGGAAGGGTGCGACTGCGTCGGCGTACGCTCCTCTTAGTGCTGCGGGGAGCCGTGCCCTACGGCGCGAATCGCGCTGAGGTGCGCGCTGGCTCGATCGAGGTACCGATCCCGCCGGGTTCGGCGCCCTTGTGAGCTGGGCGCGCAAGCCAGAACGGGGGCGTCTTCCCCGGGGGCTTCGCACGGCTGATGTACCAGGGCGACAGCGAGATTCCACCGATCTACCACGCGGCCGAGGCCGGCTTGCCGGATCGTCTTCCTGACGATGCTCGCCGTGCGCCGTCGCCGCGAACGCATCGAGGACTCTCGCCGGAGAGCCTCCGCCGCTTCGACGTGCGCTGGATCGCGTCGAAGGGCGAGCCCCCGACCGGTGATCCCGCCACGCAGCGCCGCTTCGCCGCCATTACGTCCAGGAATGGCCGGCCTGATGGCAAGTTTGAAAGGGCGTGGAGCGGGGGCGGCGAGCAATACGCACCGAACGAAGCATAC
>ERZ1370068.5525-contig-4549_pt1 | contig 37207 bp, 60 predicted proteins | sample MGYA00561227_ERZ1370068 | MGnify/ENA primary metagenome ERZ1370068 (study PRJEB38410, sample SAMEA6850437) | metagenome | study: Metagenomic assessment of the ecological functions of the soil: analysis of the soil microbiota associated with the...
GTTGTACTTTGGTTCGGTTACGTATTGCTGGTCACGGCAAACACGCTGCCCTTGCCGATTTCGCTGCGGGCGGCGACAGCCCCTGGCCCCCGGGCGAAGCGTCTGGCTGATGGTCAATCCCAGGCCCGGTCCCGCCAAAGCGTCGCGATGGTCGAGCTTCCACGCCTGCGTGAACGGCTCAAACACCGCCTCGAGACGGTCAGCCGGAATGCCGATTCCGGTATCCCACGATCGTCGATCCAGCACCGGGGTTGAGCCACGCGACCGCAGACCCACGATCACGGTGACACCGCCCCCGTCTCGATAAACAGCAGGCGCGTTGCCCCGAGGTTGGTCACGATCTGCCGCACCCGCGACGCGTCGGTGAGCACCGCTCTCGGGTATGCGCCCGGCACGCTCGAACCGCAGCCAGATGCCGCCACCGACCGCACCGAGGAGGATCTCGATGCATCACGGATGATGGCGTGCGGCGCGCGGGCGGCGCGGTTCGAGCTCCCATCCGGCCGGACTCGACTTTGGCCAGATCCAGAACATCGTTGATCAATTCGAGCAGGTGCTTGCCGCTGGAGTGGATCGTGTTCAGTACTCGGTCATCTCCGCTTCGATCTTGTGGTAGCCGCGCCGGACAGGTCGGTGAAACCGAGAATGGCGTTCATCGGCGTGCGGATTTCGTGGCTCATGATTGGCCGAAGTCGCTCTTGGCCCGGCGCTTCGCCGTCGGCTTCATCCTTTGCTGCAGGTCGGTCTCCTTTCCTGCGGCGCGGTCACATCGTCAAGCTGATTCCACACCCTTGCCCGCCTTAGCGACTGTTCTCGTCGTCTTTGATTGGCGAGGAGTTCATGGAAGAGCTGCAGTTTCCGGTTCGATCGACGAGGCCAAATGCGGACCTTCGCGTTAAGCTGCTGCTCGCGCAGTGAGACGGTCCACGGGTACTCAACCTCCTTCGAGACTGCGGCCGTCGGGACGCAGACCAGGCAGAACTCGAAGTGCGGCCCGCCGGTAGAAACCTCCTCGGCGGTCTTTGCCGACCACTTCGGCCAGAAACGCTACAGTTATTCAAGCCACTGATATAACCCTTGGTGTGGGGATAGCGACGCATGGCCGCAGTGCATCAGCTGCGTTACCTGCGAACGCGCGTGGGCACCACCGCGACAGGATCTCGGCTGGCGCGGCTTACCGGCGAATGGGTTAAGTAGAACGCAACGGAAGGCAAGCACAGCGACATGAGCACGCACGACCAGCTCGATGCGCGCGTCCTGGACGTAGCCGCGCCAGCCCGCGGCAACCAGCCGGCTTGAAGCGCGGCTCGAGTCGCCCCAGTTCTGCTGCCCGGCGAGAATCGGCACCTGCACCTGCGAATCGATCGGCGCAAGGAATATCTTGCCAGTTGTCCGCGTGCCAGCCGCCTGCGCGCTACCACTGTACCGTCGCCTTTCGTTACAACCAAGGAGAGCAGATCCTGGTTGCGCTCGACCAGAAAGTTGAGGCATGGCCTGCATGCGGGCGGCCATCAGCCTAAGCTGGGCGATGTGAATTTACTGGCGGCGATGGACTCAGACGGCGCGGCGCGTCCACGCGGAATGGCGCTGATGCGATCGGGGACCCGAGCTCAGATAGATCGCGAGCAGCAGCACGCTGGACACGAGCGATACCAATCCGAGACTGACGAAGAAACGGTGCTCGAACGTTTGATGGAAGCGTCTCGCGTTCAGTTCCTGTCCGCCGCGGCGACATGCGCATCGGACGCGTGGGCGATCATCAGCTGGGCGTACCGGATGGATGCGTACTCCCGTTTTCGGGCGCCGGTTCGGGCTGCGGGGTGGCGGGCTCTGCCTGCGCCGGAGTCCCAATCGCGGCCTTGGCGCGGCTGAACAGTTTCTCGAGCGGGTCGTCGCCTGCCTCGTCTTCCTTGCGGCCCGATCGCGCCAGCACCGGCATCAGGTCGACGGCGTGCCGCCTCGGCGAGGAGGACAGCAGGGTGCTCAGCAACAGTCCACCGCAGCAGCCAGATGACGTAGCCCACCGACATGGCGCCGGTGACCACGACGAAATTGAGTCGACGACGATCTTGTGTGTTGAATCTGGACCTCCGTACCAGCTTCCTCACGTATCCGGTCGGGCTCATCATGGCTGAACTCTATTCCAGGATGGATCTGTAGGCCTCCAGTCTCACCGCTTCCGGTGCTTGCTTGAACCCGGGGTCCGATGCGGAGATGGTCAACGTTTCCCGTTGCGAGGGCATGGTGGCGCCCTGCAACGTCGCCGATCACAGCCGAGCACCAATCGTCGAACCAGCAAACCCCAGAGCGGCAGACTGAACCTTGATCGGATCGGCTCCGCGACGCTTCCGTCATTGCCGGAGAATGCCGAAGCCCCGGACGTTCGCTGGTTGCGCCAACTTTGAGCCAAGTGCGCCATGGTTGGCAGCGCGGCCTCACACCACGGTCGAAGCGAAACCAAAAGCGCCGGCGTCACTTCGCCGGAGGAACCGGGATTCTCACCGGCCGGCACGGATGTGCAGGTGGAGGGCCAGGTGGACCGATCGTCGATCGGACCGGAGCCGGGCGTCGTCAGCGTAGCGAGCCAGGGCAACGGTCCCGGTGGGGCTACGACCGGCGGGGATGCCGGGGCGGCGGAGGACTGTTGATGGTGATCGCGAACGCTATCGACCAGTTACCGCCAGCGCCGCGTCGGCGACCGAACTCAGCTGTCGGTGCCGTAACACCAGCGCCGGATTGGTAGTTAGGGTCCACGCTGTTCACATCGGCGAGGTGGTCTGCCATTTCGGTCGAGCGTGGCGCTGGCGGCGCAAGCTTCCTGCGCTAGGCAGGCTGCTGACGGTGAACACCAGTTGCGCCGGCGAGTTGTCGACATCGGCAGCGATTCAGCACATCAGCAGAATGGTCACACTGCTGCTGACGGTAAACCCTGGCCCTGTTGGCGTTCCACCGGCGCGTCATTCACCGCGGTCACGTCGATGCTCATCGTATTGGCGGACTGATCCGAGATCCACGCCGCCGTTGGCGATACCGCCGTCGTCTTGCACCTGGAAGGTGAAGCTCGCGTAGCCTCGCGCCGTTGGCGTTGGCCACCGGGGTGAACTGCCAGCTTGCCGCCCGCGATGTCGGCTGCGCTGACGAAGTCGCCGGCGTTGACCAGCACGCCGTTGTCGGTGAGGCTGCCCGCGCCCGGCAGCGTCGTGATCTTCACCGCAGTGAGCGCGTTGGCCGGAGCTGTCGGCGGTGTCGCTGAAGCCGAAGTCGGACGCTGGCGAAGGTATACGCGCGTGTCCTCCAGCGTGGTGACCGGTGTTGTCGGTCCCCGCCGGCGCATCGTTCACCGCGGTCACGTCGATGCTCATCGTGTTGGCGCGACTGATCCAGGTCCACCCCGCCGTTGGCGGTGCCGCCGTCGTCCTGCACCTGGAAGGTGAAGCTCGCGTAGCCCGCCCCGTTGGCGTTGGCCACCGGGGTGAACACCAGCTTGCCGCCCGCGATGTCGGCTGCGCGTGATGAAGTCGCCGGCGTTGACCAGCACGCCCGTTGTCGGTCGAGGCTGCCCGCTCCCGGCAGCGTCGTGATCTTCACCGCGCTCAGCGCGTTGGCCGGGCTGTCGGCGGCGTCGCTGAAGCCGAAGTCCGCCGCCGCAAACGTATACGCGCGTGTCTTCCAGCGTGGTGACCGTGTTGTTGGTCCCCGCCGGCGCATCGTTCACCGCGGTCACGTCGATGCTCATGGTATTGGCGGACTGATCCAGGTCCACTCCGCCGTTGGCGATGCCGCCGTCGTCTTGCACCTGGAAGGTGAAGCTCGCGTAGCCCGCCCCGTTGGCGTTGGCCACCGGGGTGAACACCAGCTTGCCGCCCGCGATGTCGGCTGCCGCTGATGAAGTCACCGGCGTTGACCAGCACGCCGTTGTCGGTGAGGCTGCCCGCGCCCGGCAGCGTCGTGATCTTCACCGCGCTCAGCGCGTTGGCCGGAGCTGTCGGCGGCGTCGCTGAAGCCGAAGTCGGCGCTGCCGAAAGGTATACGCCGTGTCCTCCAGCGTGCTGACCGTGTTGTTGGTCCCCGCCGGCGCATCGTTCACCGCGGTCACGTCGATGCTCATGGTGTTGGCGGATTGATCCAGGTCCACGCCGCCGTTGGCGATGCCGCCGTCGTCTTGCACCTGGAAGGTGAAGCTCGCGTAGCCCGCCCCGTTGGCGTTGGCCACCGGGGTGAACACCAGCTTGCCCGCCGGCGATGTCGGCTGCGCTGACGAAGTCACCGGCGTTGACCAGCACGCCGTTGTCGGTGAGGCTGCCCGCTCCCGGCAGCGTGCGTGATCTTCACCGCAGCTCAGCGCGTTGGCCGGAGCTGTCGGCGGCGTCGCTGAAGCCGAAGTCGGCGCTGGCGAAGGTGTAAGCCGTGTCCTCCAGCGTGCTGACCGTGTTGTTGGTCCCCGCCGGCGCATCGTTCACCGCGGTCACGTCGATGCTCATGGTATTGGCGGATTGATCCAGATCCACGCCGCCGTTGGCGATGCCGCCGTCGTCTTGCACCTGGAAGGTGAAGCTCGCGTAGCCCGCCCCGCTGGCGTTGGCCACCGGGGTGAACACCAGCTTGCCGCCCGCGATGTCGGCTGCGCGTGATGAAGTCACCGGCGTTGACCAGCACGCCGTTGTCGGTGAGGCTGCCCGCTCCCGGCAGCGTCGTGATCTTCACCGCGCTCAGCGCGTTGGCCGGACTGTCGGCGGCGTCGCTGAAGCCGAAGTCGGCCGCTGCCGAAGGTATACGCGCGTGTCCTCCAGCGTGCTGACCGTGTTGTCGGTCCCCGCCGGCGCATCGTTCACCGCGGTCACGTCGATGCTCATCGTATTGGCGGACTGGATCCAGATCCACCCCGCCGTTGGCGATGCCGCCGTCGTCTTGCACCTGGAAGGTGAAGCTCGCGTAGCCCGCGCCCGTTGGCGTTGGCCACCGGGGTGAACACCAGCTTGCCGCCCGCGATGTCGGCTGCGCGTGACGAACTCACCGGCGCTGACCAGCACGCCGTTGTCGGTGAGGCTGCCCGCTCCCGGCAGCGTCGTGATCTTCACCGCAGCTCAGCGCGTTGGCCGGAGCTGTCGGCGGCGTCGCTGAAGCCGAAGTCGGCGCCGGCGAACGTATACGCGCGTGTCTTCCAGCGTGGTGACCGTGTTGTCGGTCCCCGCCGGCGCATCGTTCACCGCGGTCACGTCGATGCTCATCGTGTTGGCGGATTGATCCAGGTCCACGCCGCCGTTGGCGATGCCGCCGTCGTCTTGCACCTGGAAGGTGAAGCTCGCGTAGCCCGCCCCGCTGGCGTTGGCCACCGGGGTGAACACCAGCTTGCCGCCCGCGATGTCGGCTGCGCGTGATGAAGTCGCCGGCGCTGACCAGCACGCCGTTGTCGGTGAGGCTGCCCGCTCCCGGCAGCGTCGTGATCTTCACCGCGCTCAGCGCGTTGGCCGGAGCTGTCGGCGGCGTCGCTGAAGCCGAAGTCGGCGCTGCCGCAAACGTATACGCGCGTGTCTTCCAGCGTGCTGACCGTGTTGTTGGTCCCCGCCGGCGCATCGTTCACCGCGGTCACGTCGATGCTCATGGTATTGGCGGATTGATCCAGATCTACGCCGCCGTTGGCGATGCCGCCGTCGTCTTGCACCTGAAGGTGAAGCTCGCGTAGCCCGCCCCGTTGGCGTTGGCCACCGGGGTGAACACCAGCTTGCCCGCCCGCGATGTCGGCTGCGCGTGACGAAGTCGCCGGCGCTGACCAGCCACGCCGTTGTCGGTGAAGCTGCCCGCTCCCGGCAGCGTCGCGATCTTCACCGCGGTCGAGCGCGTTGGCCGGACTGTCGGCGGCGTCGCTGAAGCCGAAGTCGGCCGCTGGCGAACGGTGTACGCGCGTGTCTTCCAGCGTGCTGACCGTGTTGTTGGTCCCCGCGGGCGCATCGTTGACCGCGGTCACGTCGATGCGTCATCGTGTTGGCGCGGTTGATCCAGATCCACGCCGCCGTTGGCGATGCCGCCATCGTCTTGCACCTGGAAGGTGAAGCTCGCGTAGCCCGCCCCGTTGGCGTTGGCCACCGGGGTGAACACCAGCTTGCCGCCCGCGATGTCGGCTGCCGCTGACGAAGTCGCCGGCGTTGACCAGCACGCCGTTGTCGGTCAGGCTGCCCGCTCCCGGCAGCGTCGTGATCTTCACCGCAGCTCAGCGCGTTGGCCGGAGCTGTCGGCGGCGTCGCTGAAGCCGAAGTCGGCGCTGGCGAAGGTGTAAGCGCGTGTCCTCCAGCGTGGTGACCGTGTTGTTGGTCCCCGCCGGCGCATCGTTGACCGCGGTCACGTCGATGCTCATCGTGTTGGCGGACTGATCCAGATCCACTCCGCCGTTGGCGATGCCGCCGTCGTCTTGCACCTGGAAGGTGAAGCTCGCGTAGCCCGCCCCGTTGGCGTTGGCCACCGGGGTGAACACCAGCTTGCCGCCCGCGATGTCGGCTGCCGTGATGAAGTCGCCGGCGCTGACCAGCACGCCGTTGTCGGTGAGGCTGCCCGCTCCCGGCAGCGTCGTGATCTTCACCGCGCTCAGCGCGTTGGCCGGAGCTGTCGGCGGCGTCGCTGAAGCCGAAGTCGGCCGCTGGCGAAGGTGTACGCGCGTGTCTTCCAGCGTGGTGACCGTGTTGTCGGTCCCCGCCGGCGCATCGTTCACCGCGGTCACGTCGATGCTCATGGTGTTGGCGGATTGATCCAGGTCCACCCCGCCGTTGGCGATGCCGCCGTCGTCTTGCACCTGGAAGGTGAAGCTCGCGTAGCCCGCCCCGTTGGCGTTGGCCGCCGGGGTGAACACCAAGCTTGCCCGCCGGCGATGTCGGCCGCGCTGATGAAGTCTGACCGGCGCTGACCAGCACGCCGTTGTCGGTCAGGCTGCCCGCTCCCGGCAGCGTCGTGATCTTCACCGCGCTCAGCGCGTTGGCCGGAGCTGTCGGCGGCGTCGCTGAAGCCGAAGTCGGCCGCTGGCGAAGGTGTACGCGGTGTCTTCCAGCGTGGTGACCGTGTTGTTGGTTCCCGCCGGCGCATCGTTCACCGCGGTCACGTTGACGCTCATCGTGCTTGGCGATTGATCCAGATCCACGCCGCCGTTGGCGATGCCGCCATCGTCTTGCACCTGGAAGGTGAAGCTCGCGTAGCCCGCCCCGCTGGCGTTGGCCACCGGAGTGAACTCCAGCTTGCCCGCCGGCGATGTCGGCTAGCGCTGACGAAGTCGCCCGGCGTTGACCAGCCACGCCGTTGTCGGTGAGGCTGCCCGCTCCCGGCAGCGTCGTGATCTTCACCGCGGCTGAGCGCGTTGGCCGGACTGTCGGCGGCGTCGCTGAAGCCGAAGTCGACGCTGCGCGAAGGTGTAGGCGGTGTCCTCCAGCGTGGTGACCGTGTTGTTGGTCCCCGCCGGCGCATCGTTGACCGCGGTCACGTCGATGCGTCATGGTGTTGGCGGACTGATCCAGATCCACGCCGCCATTGGCGATGCCGCCGTCGTCTTGCACCTGGAAGGTGAAGCTCGCGTAGCCCGCCCCGTTGGCGTTGGCCACCGGGGTGAACTCCAGCTTGCCCGCCGGCGATGTCGGCCGCCGTGACGAACTCGCCGGCGTTGACCAGCCACGCCGTTGTCGGTCAGGCTGCCCGCTCCCGGCAGCGTCGTGATCTTCACCGCAGCTGAGCGCGTTGGCCGGACTGTCGGCTGGCATCGCTGAAGCCGAAGTCGGCGCTGGCGAAGGTGTAGGCCGTGTCTTCCAGCGTGCGTGACGCGTGTTGTTGGTCCCCGCCGGCGCATCGTTGACCGCGGTCACGTTCGACGGTCATGGTGTTGGGCGATTGATCCAGATCCACCCCGCCGTTGGCGATGCCGCCGTCGTCTTGCACCTGGAAGGTGAAGCTCGCGTAGCCCGCCCCGTTGGCGTTGGCCACCGGGGTGAACTACCAGCTTGCCCGCCGGCGATGTCGGCTGCGCGTGATGAAGTCGCCGGCGTTGACCAGCACGCCGTTGCTGGTCAGGCTGCCCGCTCCCGGCAGCGTCGTGATCTTCACCGCGCTCAGCGCGTTGGCCGGAGCTGTCGGCTGCGTCGCTGAAGCCGAAGTCGGCGCTGGCGAAGGTGTATGCGCGTGTCTTCCAGCGTGGTGACGGTGTTGTCGGTGCCCGCCGGCGCATCGTTCACCGCGGTCACGTCGATGCTCATGGTGTTGGCGGCGTTGGATCGAGATCCACGCCGCCGTTGGCGATGCCGCCGTCGTCCTGCACCTGGAAGGTGAAGCTCGCGTAGCCCGCCCCGCTGGCGTTGGCCACCGGGGTGAACATCCAGCTTGCCGCCCGCGATGTCGGCCAGCGCTGACGAACTCTGACCGGCGCTGACCGCTACGCCGTTGTCGGTCAGGCTGCCCGCTCCCGGCAGCGTCGTGATCTTCACCGCGGCGCAGCGCGTTGGCCGGAGCTGTCGGCGGCGATCGCTGAAGCCGAAGTCGCACCGCTGGCGAAGGTGTATGCGCGTGTCCTCCAGCGTGCTGACCGTGTTGCTGGTCCCCGCCGGTGCATCGTTGACCGCGGTTACGTTCACGGTCATGGTGTTGGGCGTCTGATCCAGATCCACGCCGCCGTTGGTGATGCCGCCGTCGTCCTGCACCTGGAAGGTGAAGCTGGCGTAGCCCGCGCCCGTTGGCGTTGGCCGCCGGCGTGAACACGAGCTTGCCCGCGCCGATGTCGGCCACGCTCACGAAGTCGCCGGCAGTTACCGCAACGCCGTTGTCGGTCAGCAGTGTGCCCGCACCCGGCAGCGCGACGATCTGCACCGCCAGCTAGATTGTTGGACGGAGCTGTCGTGCGGCATCGCTGAAGCCGAAGTCGGAAGCGGCAAAGGTGTAAGTGCCATCCTCCAGCACGGTCACGGTCTTGTCCGCTCCCGACGGCGCGCTGTTGACAGAGGTGACGGTGATCGCCTGGCTGAGCAGGATGCTCAACGGCCCGCCGCTGCCGCTGTTGCCCAGATCGTCCACGCCGACGATCAACGCTGCGCTGCCGTTGTAGTACGCCGTCGGGGTATAGGTCAGCCCGTCGAGCGCCGCATCGAGGTCTGCGAGCGTCCCGCTGAAAGTCATGCTGACGTCGCCGCTGCCGCTACCAGTGCTGAACGTGAGCCCCGCGGTGCCGCCGAGTGCAAGGGTGCCGTGGGTTACGCTGGGCGTAACTTGCATCGGATTGCCGCCGGCATCGACGTCGTCTATCGCCCACGCGTTGCCATTCGCCGTCGAGAAGACCAGCGCGGTGCCCCGTTCGTCGTCTGCGCGTGACTGTGTTGCGTTCCCGTGGCGCGTCGTTGACTGCAGTCACGTCGATGCTCATGTGTGGCTGGATTGATCGGATCCGCTCCGCCGTTAGCTGGTGCCGCCGTCGATCCTGCACCTGGAAGCTGAAGCCCGCGTAGCCCGCGCCGTTGGCGTTGGCGCCAGACGTGAACTTCAAGTTGCCGCGCCGCGATGTCGGCCGCCGCGCTGAATGCTCGACCGGCGCTGACCGGCACCCCGTTGCCGGTCGAAGCTGCCCGCTCCCGGCAGCCGTGGTGATCTTCACCGCAGCAAGCGCGTTGGCCGGAGTGTCTGGCAGGTCGCGTGAAGCCAAAGTCGGCACTGCGCAAACGTGTACGCGCTGTCTTCCAGCGTGGGTCACGGTGTTGTCGGTCCCCGCCGGTGCATCGTTGACCGCGGTCACGTTCATGCGTCATGGTTTTGGGCGCTGGTCCAGGTCCACGCCGCCGTTGGCGGTGCCGCCGTCGTCTTGCACCTGGAAGGTGAAGCTCGCGTAGCCCGCCGCCGCTGGCGTTGGCCGCCGGGCGTGAACTCCAAGCTGCCCGCAGGCGATGTCGGCCAGCTGACGACCGTCTGACCCGCGCTGACCGCCACGCCGGATAGCGCGTCAGGCTGCCCGCTCCCGGCATGGTGCGTGATCTTCACCGCGGTCAGCGTGTTGGCTCGGCGTGTCGCTGGCATCGCTGAAGCCGAGATCCTACCGCCGCAAACGTGTGCCGGTATCTTCCAGCGTGGTGATCGTGTTGCTGGTGCCGGCCGGTGCATCGTTGACCGCGGTCACGTTCACCGTCATGGTGTTCGGTGTTCGAATCCAGATTGACACCGCCATTCGCCGTCTGCCGCCGTCGTCTTGCACCTGGAAGGTGACTGAAGCTCGCGTAGCCCGTGCCCTGGCGTTAGGCGCCGAGCTAAATACCAAGTTGCCGCTATTGAGTGTCAAAGCCAGTGAAATACTGAACTGACCGGATGTGACCGTGCGACGCCGTTGTCGGTGAGGCTGCCCGCACCGGGCAGCAGGACGAGAAACTTCAATCGCTATGCAGGTTGCCCGCCGGGCTATCATTCGGATCCCGGTAAAAGAAGCCGAAGTCGCCTCCGCGGCAAAGATGCACGGCTCATCTTCCGGCGAATTCGTAGATGGTGTTGTCAGTACCCTGCGGTGGCCTAGCTGGCGGCGGCCACATCGATTGTCATGGTGTATGGCGTAGCCTCAAAGTCCACCCCGCCGTTTGCTGCTTACCGCCGTTTGTCTTGTAGTTGAGAAGGTGAAGCTTGCTATACAGCCGGCCCGGCTGGCGTTTGCCACCGGCGTAGCGCGTGGAGAGTTCCTGCTGTGATGCTGGCTGCCGAAATCACCCGGGCCTGCGGTTGGCGCACAATTCCCGATAAGGGTCAGAGTGCCGGCGGTCGGGAGCGTCGTGATGGTCACTGCGCCAGGAATGCGTTTGTTCTGGAGCATCATTGGGATCATTGAATGCGAAGTCTGCCGCTGCGAACGTAGCTACGTCGCGCCTTCCAGTGCGCTGACCGTGCTGTCGGCGCCGACCGGCGGATCGTTCACCGTGGTGACATCGATGGTCATCGTACGAGGCGTCGGATCCACGTCCACACCAGCGTTCGCGATCCCGCCGTCGTCTTGCACCTGGAATGTAAAGCTCGCATAGCCCACGGCGTTTGCATCTTTAGTCGGGGTGAATACGAGCTTTCCGCCGCAATGTCCGTGATGCTGACTAACTGCGCGGCTGTTATCCCCGCGCCATCGTCAGTGAGAACTCCAGGCGCGGGTAAGGTCGTGATGCGAACCGCGGCCAGGCTATTGGCCGGACTGTCGTTCGGATCGCCAAAGCCGAAGTCCACCGCAGCAAACGTGTAGGCGGTATCTTCCCGCGTCATGACCGTGTTCGCACCGCCTGACGGTGCGTCGTTGACCGATACCACGCTAATGGCTGTAGCTGCATTGCTCGTCTTGACGCCGCTTGCACCGCTATTGCCTTGGTCATCAGTGGAAACAGTTACACCCCCGCACCGTTGTAGTTGGTGCTCGGCTGAAAGCTCATTCCATTAAGCGCAGCATTCAAATCGGAGACTGTTCCTATTACCGTTATCCCGCTGCTGCCATTGCTGCCTGCCGCAATGCTCAACCCGTTCATCTGGAGCTGCAAAGTGACGCTGCCATTCACAGCAGTCAGTCTGACTTGAATGGGGCTGGCGCCTGCGTCGGGATCACCGACGAAGATCTGGTTGCCATTATTCGCCAGAAAACACCAGAGGGCTGTCTTCGTTCACGCTTTGTGTTGCCGGCACTATGGTTATGGGTGGGTCGTTGACTGCGGTAAGTGCGATAGCCGCGTGATGCGACCGCGCTATCGGCAACTCCATCGTTCACGAGAACGCGATGCTTATGGCTCGTCGTGCCGGGGTTATCGCTTAGATTTTGATAGCTCACGCTGCGCAGCGCCGTCTGATAGTCAGCAGCACTGGCCGAACCCGTCAACGTCAAGGTTCCGGTAGCCGCATCCCAGCTTCCGGTAATTCCAAGCTGGTCGGTAAAGCCAAGGAGATCTTCGCCGATGGTGTAATTTGTCGCGACACGTACCGTGGCATGATTCAGCGTCGGACTGTCCGAATCGGTAACAGTAAGACCTGGTCGATAGCCGCGCGGGTGCATTCTCGGTGTGAGCTTAGCGGCGGGGCGGAGGCCACCACGACGGGTGCAACGTTACCCGAGACGGTGACTCCGATGACCTTCGTGTCGGCTAGGGCCGCCCGCGCGCCGCTGTCGCCCTGATCATTGGTTGCGATCTGGCACACTCGTCGCACACCCTTACAGTTGAAGGCCGGCATGAAATCCAAGCCCGTTCAACGCGTTGTTGAGGTCGATCACCGACCCGAAATAGCCACCGTTGCCGTCCCGTCCCCGGACACCGAACTCAATCCAACTAAAGAGCCGAGTGCTAAAGTGCCGTTGGTAGCGCTTAATGTGATCTCAAGCGACCCCGCGCCGGTATCGACGTCGCTCACGGTGATCGCGTTGCCGCCAGCTGCTTGAAACACCAGTGCGGTGTTCTGTGCCGTCCCTTGCGGTCCAGGCACACCGTTTACTGGCGCATCATTGACCGGATCGACCGTGATAGAGATGTTGCTCGTGACAGTGACTGGCCCCCGGATCCACTGTTGCCGAGATCGTTTGTTAGATTTGCAGGTTTGCCCCACCATTGAAATTCGGTGTCGGGTCGAAGCGTAGTCCGTTCAGGCTGCGTTGATGGCGGTCAGTGTTCCAGTGAACGTCATTGTCTGGTTCGCAACACCGGTGCCGGTAATGAAAGTCAGCCCGGTAGTCTGCGCCAGTGTGGCCTTGCCGTTCGCCGCACTCAGGTGACTTGGATTGCGTTGGTACCGGCGTCGGCGTCGCTCAGATGATCTGATTCGCGTTCGCAGCAGAAACACCAAGGTGGTGTCTTCATCAATGACCTGCGCCGCAGGCACAGTATTGGCAGGCGGATCATTTACCGATGTGACGTTGATCTGTCGCGTGACGGGGCGTGCTGCCCTGCATACCGTCGCTCGCGGTAAAGGAAATGGTGCGCGGGCTGGTACTCAAGCTTGTCGCTCGCATTCTGGTACGTGACAGAGCGCAACGCTGCCTGATAGTTAGCGCACGCTCGAATTGCCTGTCAGAGCAAGCGTTCCCGTGGCAGCGGTCCACGTTCCGGTGATCCCCACGGGTTGGCATTGTCGAACGCAGTGTTGTCTTCCGCGCTTACATAGTTACCCGTGATTTGACATTCGCACTAGCGAGTGACGTGCTATAGGAGTCTGTAACTGTTAGGTTGCTGTCCACAGTCATCGGCCCGGCGTTTTCCGCATACGCCAGAGGAGCGCCAGTGACACTCAGCGTCGGCGGTAGGCTGAACGTGAAGACGCCAGCAAACGCGTCCGTGGCTCCGTTGTAGGTCGTATCGTAGCTCCTGACTGTAGCGCGATGTTGGAGTTAGACGCGGTGTCCCTGACCACATAAAACTTTCCATTGCTATACACACCTGCATTGGCGTCGTCGTTGCCGCTGCCTCCTAAAAGGTTCCATAAACGAGATCAGCGTTGCCGCCGCCCTTTCGGATCAATTGTGGACGATGAAAGTATCCCGGCCCCCACTGTGCGCTACCTGGTGAGCGTTGGGCGTGACCGGGAAGTTATTTGAGTCGCTAGCGCCCGCTAGGTAGACCTCGTCCGCCGTGTCCACGGCGATACCGTGTCCAGCTTCATTCGATCCTGATCCACCGAGATAGGTGGAGTAACGTAACGAGGCCGATCCACTGAGTCCCGGATCGATGATCGATACGAAGACGTCGTTGCCCCCCGAGCGGGTCGTATCCAACGCGCCCGCAGTTGCAGGGAAATTGTCCGAGTCCGTCTGGCCGGTAACGTAAACCTTTCGGAAGCGTCGGTGGCGAGCGCGTAAGCGCTGTCGTTGCCACTGCCACCCAAATAGGTGCTATAGGTAAACGCAGTACCGCTGCTATTCAGCTTGGTAACAAAGGCGTTGCCCCAGCGGCGGCAAACTGATATGCATTCGACGTAGTGGGGAAATCGCCGGATGCAGTCTGCCCTCCGAGCACGGCATTGCCAGAGGCATCGACGGCGATTGCGTATGCGGTATCGGAGCCGGAGCCACCGACCAAGCCTGAGTACACCCAGGGCGTTTCCCACCCCGCTCAATTTCGTCACGAAGGCATCGCCGCCGGCGTAAGTCGTGCCTGCGGCGCCCACGGTGGTCGGGAAATCGACTGACGAAGCAAACCCGGTCACATACGCGCTGCCTGTGCTATCAACCGCGATGCCATATCCGAACATCGCCGCCGCTACCGCCGAGATATGTGGAATACGCCAGGGCATTCCCGGCTGCGTTGAGCTTGAGCACGAACGCGTCTGGCTCACCGCTGCGGCGTTGAGTCATAGGGCGAAAGCAGTTGGGAAGTCATTGGATTTGGTATACCCCGTGACATAGGCGTTACCACTGGCGTCAAGCGCGATAGCGGTGCCGACGATCTCTCGCCGCCGCCCCCGATGTATGTCGAATAGATGACCGTGCTCAGATCAGGCGACATTTTAGCGACGAAGACATCCTGTCCACCACCCAGCCCGAGTAGCCCTCGAGCAGCCCACTGGAGTCCGTATACCCGGTCATGTAGACATTACCCGCGGCGTCCACTGCCACACCGTTGGCGACATCGGCCTGTTGCCACCGAAAGTAACTGTGCCATAGGACAGCACTGGATCGATGACGAGTGCCCGGCTGGTGTCGTAGACGCCAATCTCGAAACCAACCGTGCCGTCCGCCCCGATGCTGTAATGAGAGGACACAGCCTGGCGCCCGCCAGGACCATCTGGTAGGCCACGGGCGCTTTGAAGGAGATGCTGTGGCCGGCGCTGTCGAGCGTCAGGAGGAGGTCTCCGTTGCCCGCGATCGACACGCTCTGCACGCCCTCGAAGTTGAGCCGGATGGCGTTGACATCGGCGCCGGCGTTTACGATAAAGTCGTACTCGAGCTGGCGCTGGTTGCCGTAGTAGCGCAGGTCGATCCCGTCGTAGACATTGTCATAACGCACCGCGCCGTAGTTGTCGATGCCGGTATGCCACTGAGTCCTGACTGCCGAGCAGATAGTTGGTTTTGGATTCCAGCAGACTATCGCCGGCTGCGGTGGTGTTGGCGTTCTTGCCCACGACGTCGAGCCGCACCACCTGGCTCGAGGTTCCATCCTAGCAAGGCGATGAGCGCATCTCCGCCGGTCAGTCCGACGGCGTAGCCGCTGCCGCGCGCCACAAAATCCACCTGCGCATCGGCCTGCCCCACGTTGCTGCTCGAACGCGAGCGGGAGCGAGGCGACGCTCACCTGGGCGCTGGCGGCAGCCGCCGCTTCCGGCGTCGATGGACCATCCTGCGCCGGGGTCTGTGCCGAGCGGGAGCGTCTGCTGCGTATCAGCGGCGAGTGCGGGTCCGTCGCTGGCGTGGCAGAAGAAGTCTTGGTGTTGGCGTCGAGCAACCAGCCCCAGCTCGCTTGCTCAGCCGGCTCAGCGCCATCGATGTCTGGATGCTGCCGGTTGCATACTCGAGGTTCCAGTCGCCGCCCTTGGCGGCGGCACCGGTCAGGTCTTCGCTCGCGGCGACGTCAGCGCCCGTGAGACGCCCGAGCGCATCGATCAGCGCCCGGCCGTCGGCATTCTCCGCCACATCGCAGCCGTAAATCAGAGGTCCGCGCCCGGGGCGAGCGCCTGGCCCCATCCCTGGATCTGGGACGCGTTCTTGAGCAGCGACTCGAAGTTGAGCGTCGCGGCGCCAAGCTCGATCTGGCCGTCGGCGCCGTGGCCGATGAGATGCACGGCGCTGACATCTTTCATCGTGGCGAGCGTGGCGCTGATCTGCTGGATGCCGTCGCTGCCAGGCTCGAGCAGGACGACGTCGAACTGGCGCTGCGCGCCCGATTGCGCCTTGATGTCGTCGACCAGCTTCTGATAGTCGGGCGTGGCGGTGTCGACGAACACCACCTCGTGGTTGCGCGCCTGCTGCTCGGGCGCCGCAGGCGCCGCGAACTCTCCGGTCGCATCGACGATCCGATGCTCGGCCACCGGCGCTGCCGGAGCGGGATCGAGCAGCACCGGGCTGAAGTCCGCGGAATACAGAATCCGCGGTTCGATTTCCTCGACCACGGGCCGCCAGCGAGGAGCGATGCGGTTGGCTCATCGGCTCACGCGCCCTCATTCGCCCCGTCCGGCGAAGGACAAAGCGGCGCTCGGTCTGCTTGTCGTGCGCCAGCAGTGCCCTGCGCTCGTTCCGCTGCCGCCGCTCTTCCAGCCTCTGCGGTGCATACGCCAGCAGTCGGCCGAGCCAGGCTGCGAGCGGCCGGCCTGCGCCGGAGCTGCGGGCTCAACAGGGAGCGCAGCCAGGCCGGCCAGCAGCGCGAGATGAGCGCATCGTCCAGCGACAGGATCGTCTCCACGCTGCCGGGATCGCCCTGGCGCGCGCAGCGCCCCTGCAATTGACGGTCGATGCGGGCCGACGCGTTATGCTGGCAGCAGATCACGTGCAGTCCGCCCAGCTCGCGCACACCTGGGGCCAAGGCTGATATCGGTCCCGCGGCCGGCCATGTTCGTGGTCACCACCACGCCGCCGGCCTGGCCGGCACGCGCCACGACGGCAGCTTCCTCGGCATCGTGCCGCGCATTCAACACGGCGTGCTTCGCTCCCAGCGCGGACAGGCGCCGGCCGAGCTTCGTCCGAGTCGGCCACCGAATCTGTCCCGATCAGCACCGGCCGGCCGCTGCGACGCAGCTCGCCTAGGCGCTCTACCACGGCGTCCCATTTCTCGTCCCGTGTGGCGAACACGCGGACCGGAAGATAGACGCGCCGGCTGGGCTTGCGCAGCGGCACGCGCGCGATGCTCAAGCCGTATACCGAACGCAGCTCGGCCGCCGCCTCCGTGAGGGTTCCGCTCATCCCGCCCAGGCGCAAGTAGCGCGGGAAAAAGCGCTGGTAGGTGATCTGCGCGATGGTCTCCGTTTCGCCGCTGGGCGTGCAGCCTTCGTTCTCTTCGATGAGTTGATGCAGGCCGCGCGACCAGACGCGCCCCGGCGCGAGCCGGCCCGTGGTCTGGTCGATCATCACGATCTTGTCGTCGCGCACGATATAGTGGCGGTCGCGCCGGAACACGTGGCGCGCCGCCAGCGCGAATGTGACGATCTCGTCGCGGTGACGGCGGTCCTGCCACAGGCCGCCCAGCGCTGCGGCTTGCGCGGCGAGCGCAGCGCGCCCCGCGTCGGTCAGCTCGGCAGCCATCGCCGCCAGGTCGATCCGGAAGTCGGTCCCCGCCCGCAAGCGCCCCGCGATCTCCAGCGCCTGACGGACGTACTGCTGCTGCTGGGGATTGACGCGCGACTGGGATAACACCAGCGGGGTGCGGGCTTCGTCGATCAGAATGCTGTCGGCCTCGTCGATCAACGCCACCCACAGCCCGCGCAGCAACAGGCGCGGCTCACGCGAGGTCTCCGCATCGACCTGGCGCACGCGCTCATGCAAGTCGCTCGGCGCGGTGCCACGCACCAGCCGGTCACGCAGATAGTCGAACACGAGCTCCTTGGCGGTGCAATAGGTGATATCGCAGCCGTAGCCCAGCCGGCGCTGCGCCATGTCCATCGGGCGCGTCACGGTTCCTACGCTCAGGCCCAGCGCACGGTAAACCGGTGCCGAGCAGCTCCGCGTCGCGCGTGACCAGATAGTCGTTCGCGGTAATCAGATGCACCGGCATGCCGGCGAACGCGGCAGTCGCGGCAGCCAGCGCAGCAGTCAGGGTCTTGCCTTCACCCGTAGCCATCTCCGCGAGCTGGTTGCCGAGCATGATCTTCCCGGCGATCAGCTGGGTGTCGTAGTGGGCGAGGCCGAGCTGGCGGCGTGTCGCCTCGCGCACCAGGGCGAAGGCCTCGGCGGTGGCTTCGTCGGCGAACGACGACGCAGCCAGCCGGGCGCGCACATCTTTCAGGCGCGACTGGAAAGCGGGCTCGGACAGTGCACGCAGCGGCTCGCCGTAGGCGTTGACGCGCGCCACGAACGCGGCGTGGCGGCGCTGCTCGACCCGTGCTGGAGCGCGCACGAGCGGCCACGACGGCAGCGCGCCCGGAGCGCGGCCCCTCCGTTCGCTCGGGATAGGGTCCGGCGGCGGGCCCGGGGTGAGTGAGGTTGCGTGTCTCATGCGCAGATCGCAGCCGCCAGCCTCAGCCCTGCGGATTGAACTGCTGGAGAAAGAGTTGCTGCAGCCGTCGATGCCATTGGAATGCGAGCGGTCTGGCACCGTGATCGAAGCGCATCCAGGCGCGTCCGCCCACCCGCTGGAGGGTCATGGAGCTCAATTGCAGATCGAGCAGGAACACCGGCTCGAGCGTTTTCAAGCCGTCCTTGTCCGCTGGATCCGTGACGAAGGGACCGCCCGCGCGGTCACCCAGCGCCGCGGTGGGCAACTGGTTCGTGGCTGCCGGCACTTCGCCGCTGAGGCGCGGCCTGCAGCGACTCGCCGGGCAAGTCGGCCAGCGCGACCTGCACATCGCGCGTATCGCTGCGGATCAGTCCGGCATCCTCTTGCGCCACCGCAACCTTTACGCGAATCTGCTCCGGACCGAGGACGTTGGCGAGCACTGCCCCTTTGGCCACGAAGCTGCCGGGCAGGTCTTGCTCGCGCGGCATCACCAGCGTGCCCGTGGTCTGGCTCACCACCCGCAGGCTGGCGAGGCCGCTGCTCGATCTGGGCCAGCTCGGCGCGCTTGGCCGCCGCATCCTCGGCTATCGATTTGGCGCGCGCGGCGTTGCGCGAGACCTCGCGCGTGTACTCTACGTCGAGCCCGGCAATCTTCTGCATCGACCCGCTGCCGCTCACACAACCAGGTCCGGGTCTGTCAGCACCAGGATCGGATCGCCCGGCTTCACGGCCTGGCCATCCTTGGCCAGCACTTCGGTCACGAAGCCGTCGGTCCCGGCGCGGATGCGCGCCTGCTCGGGCAGCCAGACCACGCCTTGCGCGCGCGTGGAGAACGGAAGCGGCACAACGCACAGGAGGATCACAACAGCCGCAGCCACGCCGCCGACGATCGTCATGCTGCGCGTACGAGTGCGCGAGAGCTGCGGCGCGCTGGTGAGAAAACGCCACAGGCCGATCAGCGGCTTGATCACCATGGTCCAGGCCACTCCAGCCCCCACCAGGATGCCGGCCCACAAGGAGAAGTGGCCGGCCCACAGTATGATCAGGCCGGCGACGAACCAGCGGTAGGCGAAGGACAGCACCGCATAACCGAACAGCAGCGGCGCTTCTCCCGGACCGGTTACGGGAGAGACTGGCCGACTGCACGCCCAGCAGCCGGCGCTGGGCGAGATAGACGATGTAGGCGTTGGAGCGGGAGCCTAGATTGGGTATGTCGAGCAGGTCCGACAGCACGTAGTAGCCGTCGAAACGCAGCAACGGGTTGCCGTTGAACAGAACGGTGGACATGCCGCCGATCAGCATGATGATGAAGGCGATGTCGCGCACTGTGCCGTCCGCCACGTGCAGCCACACGAACAGGGCCAGCGCGGCGAGGAACAGTTCCACCATGATGCCGGCGCCACCGACGATTACGCGGCGGTGCTTCTCGGGAAAGGCCGATGCCGCGGAGGCATCGACGAACGGCACCGGAATGAGCATCAGCAGGCTCACCCCCATCTCGCGCACTTCTCCGCCCCAGGCCTTGACCGCGAGGCCGTGGCCGAGCTCGTGCAGCGCCTTGATCAGGGGATAGCACAGCCACAACAAAAACAAATAGCGCGGCGTGAGCATGTGCACGGCGGCGAACGAGCGGACCGCGTCCCAGTTGGACAGGACCGTCAGCAGGCTCGCGAGGATCACCACTGCCCACACCACGGCCACCGCCGGGCGGAACAGAAACCGTGCGAGCGGAGCAAGCCGGTCGAGCAAGCCTTCGGGGTCGAACAAGGGCACGCGGAAAGACAGCGGGTTCAGCATGGCGACACGCCGCTTCTTCCCGCGTTCGAGGCTGCGGCGGAACAACTCCGCCACATCCGGCGTGATCTCGCACTGGAGCAGGCCGGTATCGCTGAGCTGGCACAGGATCTCGATCGTATCGTCCTGGGTGGGCGACTTTTCCCCGAGTGAGCTCAGCAGCGAATGCCAGATCTCGTCCGCCACGCGCTGGCCGTCCATCCGCCCGATGAAATGGAAAGCAGTCTCGTCCACGCGGTGATGGCGGCCGGAACCTGGTGTCCTGCAACAGGTACCAGACCTTGCCGCGATAGATGTGGCGCGACACGCGCACGTGGGGCCGCAGGCGCGGATGCAGACCTGCAACGCGGTACCAGCGAGCGCTAAACAGGGATTCCATCGCTTCGCTCCCGCTCTCGGCGGCTTAGCCGAGCCATGACCAGACGGTCAAGCGCAGCCAGTCGGAGACGCGGTGAGTCCAGATCCATAGCAGCGAGCGCGAGCCAGCCTCGACCTTGCCAACGCCGAGCAGCCCCGGCCGGAGCTGCTCGGCCTGGGTCTTGAGCTTCGCTTCGACCTCGAAGTAGTTGCGTCCCTGACCGGTGGCTGCCACCGGCGTGATGCGATTCACCTCCAGCGGAAAGGTGTCCCCGGCAAGGCTGACAACGCGAGCGATCCGGCCTTGCCCAGCTGGACGTCGGCCACGTCGCGCTCGTCCACCTCGAGGATCACGCGGAAGTCGTGCTCGGGTGCCAGCGTCATGAGCGCTTCTCCTTTCTTCACCGGCGCGCCGAGCGACTGCGTCAGATCGCCGGTAATCACCACACTGTCGAACGGTGCGGTTACCTGCGTGCGCTGCAGCCGGGACTGGACCAGGGAGAGCTGGGCGCGGGCCTGCTCCAGCTTGGCGCCCTGGATGGCAACCTCGGCGCGGTCCTGCTTGACCAGCGCGGTGCCGTAGGAGTTCTCCAGCTGCGACAGCTCGCTCTGTGCCTTGCGCTCTTCGAGCTTGAGGTCCTCGTCGGCCAGCTCCGCCACCACTTGCCCTGCTTGACGCGATCACCCGGCCGCGCAAACACCTGCTTGAGATAGCCCTCGGCGGGCGCGCACCATCACGCGCTGCACCGCTCCTTCCAGTCGCGCGGGCGCGCTCACCCGGTAGTCGCTGGTGATGAATGCGGTAGCCGCCAGCGCCGCCAGCGCCAGGGTGACTCCCGCCTTGAGCCCAAGCTGGCCAGGCCCGAACAGCGGCGCGGTGGCTTCCCGCAGAGCTGCAGCGATCTTCCCGGGCCACGGCTTGTCCACGGTGCGTTTGACGTCGAGCAGGGGCCCGAGCAGGGCACCGATGTTTTCGCAGAGCGTAAGGTCAGCGCGGCTCAACGCCTCGGCACGGTTGCGCTCGAGTGTGATGGCACCGCAGGGCCGTCCCGATTTGACCAATGGAACCGTGCTGATCCAGGCCGAGCCGTGACGCTGCGCGAGGTCGGCGTGAGCCCGATCCACACGCGGGCTGCGCGCCCTCTGGCAGCGGGAAGTTGAGCGTTGCGCCCTGCCAGACGGCCTCTTCCATGGCCGCGCCGATGTCGCGCAGCAGGCTCTGGTTGGCACGGAACTCGGTCGTGTGCGAAAGCGCCTCTACCTTCACGTGGCGGCGACCAGACAGGCCGACACTGACCCGGTCACAACTGAACAGGAGCGCCAACCTCGGTGGCGAAGGCAGCAGCGGCTGCGTCGAAGCGCTCGTGCGCCCTCCACCGTGGCCAGGAGTTGCAGGATTCTGGCTGAGTTCGACGCGCGGCACATCGGGCACCCGTTGACCCACTGCGTTGCGCAACGTCGGCGAACGCTGGCGACGCGATAGCGGCCGGGCGCCGGAGGCGGAAGAGGCACCGCCGGCTCCGGTCCGGGGACCGTGCGCGTCGGGTCGGCACCCGTTGGCCGCGGCGAACGGCCTGGGCTGAGTGCGCGTCACATCGTTCGATGGATCGCGGGTGGATGCAGTGGACGACACGCCGGCGGTGGGCTTGCCCAGCGCCGGGCTCTGCCGCAAGTACTTCTCGAATGCTTCCGCTTCGCGCATCACGCTGTCGACTGCCCACTGGGGCGGCAGCGTCAGGCTGGCGTCGAAGGCGACGGCCACTGCGCCCACGGTGCGGCCCTTCACCTCGATTGGACAGGGAGATCATCGCGCTAACCGGAACCAGTCGCTCCGCGCCATTCAGGCGCGGCTGCGACAGCGGCTCCTCCCGCTCATAGGCGGACGCGGCCGCCGCGGTCAACTCCGCATCGGGTTGCGCCCCGGCGGGCCAATGCGCGGCTGGCACCAGCGCTGTGCTGCTGCGCGGCAGTACCAGGACTACCGCGCCGGTGGCGACGCTGAGTTGTCCGCACTGCTTGTTGAGCCAAGCTTGAATAATGTCCTGCATGGACCGCGTCTAAGGGCTCCGCTGCAAATGAGGCCCGTCGCCAGGCCTCCCGTTCCAACGGGGTCCGTCACGCCGCGATCTGCACTGCCGGCAGTTGCTGCCCGCGCAGGCTGCATCGACAGACCCTCCGGTCTCGCATAACTGCAAGCTTCGTGCCGGGAGTTGGAGCCGTAGCCGGCGTTCCCTGGTTGCTGCCTGGAACCCAGCTAGTCGACGCAGGATGCGGGCCGGGAAGGACTACGGGAAAGGGCAGAAGGAAGCCCTAGGCGGCAGGCGGGACGGCGGCGATGCCGCCCAATCTGATCGGCGGCGAAGCCGCCCAGCTTGACCGGCGGCGCAGGCCTTCGATCCCGCTGTGATGCAGCCGCCCTCGCTATGGTTGAAGTCGACGAGCCGCTTGTGCGGCCCCGTCACGGCGGATCGGATCAGAACCTTCCGCCGTTACTGCGCGCACCACCCGCCGTCGATGAGCACGTCATTGCCGGTCATGAAAGCGGCCGCGTCCGAGCAGATGTACAGCGCCAGCGCGGCGATCTCATTCGGCTGACCCCAGCGCTTCAGCGGCGTCTGCGCCATCAAAGCGGCGTTCTTGGCGGGGTCGGCACGCAGCGGCGCGGTGAGGTCGGTAGCGATGAATCCGGGGCTGATCGCGACCGCGGTGATGTTGTCGTCTGCTAGTTCCAGGGCCAAGCCGCGCGTCAGCCCTAACACACCATGCTTGCTTGTGGAGTAGATCCCGCGGCCCTCGCTGGAGACGTGCGCCATGATCGAGGTGAGGTTGATGATGCGCCCGTAGCCGCGGCCTTTCATGTGCGGGATGAAATGGCGGCACATGAGCCAGGGGCCGGTGAGATTGGTATCCATCACCGTGCGCCATTCCTCGAGCGTGAACTCATGGATCTTCTTGCGGATGGCGGTGCCGGCATTGTTGACCAGGATGTGGACAGCGCCGAAGCGCTGCACAACACTGTCTGCCAGCAGCTTGACCTGGGCCTCGTCGCGTACGTCGCAGATGTAAGTCTCCGCCTCCGCCCCGAGCTCGCGTGCCAGCCTCTGCGTCTCGGTCAGCTTGTCCTGCGCGCGCCCGGCGAGCGCCAGCCTCGCTCCCGCCCGCCGAGCGCCAGCGCGATTGCCCGCCCGATGCCCCGGCTGGCGCCGGTGACGATTGCGACTTTGCCTTGAAGAAATTTGTCCGTCATAGGATTGCGCTCGTGATGTTAGTCATTGGCCGAGCAGCTCGCCGAACAGCACCCAGCGTTTGCCGTCGAAACGGGCGAGCTGAAGCTGCTTCAGCGGGTAGAAGTCGGTCGCGCTGGTGTTGATCTTGATCCCGGGCAGCAACATCGGCAGCTCGAGATTCTTGACGCTGGCGGCCTGCCGCATCACGTTCTCCCGGGTCAGCTCGTCGCCGCACTGCTTGAGCACCTGCACCAGGGTCTGCGCGGCACTGTAACCATACCCGTTGAAGATATCGGTGAGGTCGCCGTCGGGATAGTACTTCTTCATCCACTCGACCCAGTCACGGAACCCCTTGTCCTTCTGCCACTGCGGATCGGTGGGATCCTTGAGATACGAGGCCGTGATCAGCCCGATGGACTTCTCCAGCCCGGCCGGCTGCAGGACCGAACCGACCGACTGCGAGACGTTGTTCAGGAAGGTGAGCGCGTTCCATCCGACGTCATAGCGCTTGCGGATCGCCTGCGCCGCGAACTTCGGCGTCGCGAAGATGAAGAAGGTATCGGCGCCCGACCCCTGCAGCGTTACGATCTGGGAGTCGATCGACGCGTCGGTCACCTCGTAGCTGGCTTCACTTGACGATCAGCGACGCCTTGGCGCCGAGGCCGTCCCGGAGGCCGCGCACATAGTCCTTGCCGTAGTCGTCGTTCTGGTACAGGAGGGCGATCCGAGCATTGGGCCTGTTCTGCAGCACATACTTCGCGTAGATATGCCCCTCGGCCTGGTAGCTCGGCTGCCAGCCGATGGTCCAGGGAAAGTTCTGCGGATCACCCCACTTGGTTGCTCCGGTCGCCGCAAACAGCTGCGGCACGCGCTTAGCGTTGAGGTACTTCTGGATCGCCGTGTTGCTGGGCGTGCCCAGGCTCTGGAAGACGGCCAGCACTTCGTCCTGCTCGACCAGGCGGCGGATCTGCTCCACCGTCCGGGCGGGCTGTAGCCGTCATCCAGGCTGATCAGGTTGACCTTGCGGCCGTTCACGCCGCCTTGCTCGTTGATCATCTGAAAGTACGCGACCTCGGCACTTGCCGATGGTGCCGTAGGCGGACGCCGGGCCGCTGTACGGCATGGTCTGACCGACCTTGATCTCGGTATCGCTGGCGCCGGGATCGTACTTCTTTGCGCAACGGCGGGACCCGTGACGCCGAGCGTCGCGCCAGCCAGCAATGCAATGAGCACGTGCGAGCTTTTCATGCGCCTCTCCTCCTGCTGCTTTGCTCCTGGTTGCGCGGGATTGTACCGCCAGTCCGCTGGCCCGCCAGCTTGCCGAAGACCATGCGCACGAAGCCGGCTACACCGGTCGGCATCGCGTAGACAAAAACCAGCAGGAACACGCCGTAAATGGCCCAGGGCGCGGCCTTCGAAATCTGGTCGGCGAAATTGGGCACGAACTGGATGAACAACGCGCCGTACAGGGCGCCCGAGATCGATGCGACGCCGCCGACGACGATGCCCACCAGGAAGTTGATCGACAGCCCGGCGGTAAAGCTGTCGGGCGCCACGAACTGCACCACGATCGCCCCGAGCGCGCCGGCGACGCCGGTATAGAGCGCACTCACGCCAAAGGTCAGCGTCTTGAACAATGCGCTGTTGACGCCCATCGCATCCGCCGCGATGGGGTGGTCGCGGATGGCCACGATCGCGCGCCCGACGCGCCCGCGCAGCAGGTTCCAGCCGACCACGAACAAGACGATGAGGATCGCCAGCGTAAACAAGTACAGCCACTGGTCCGGCGTGATCTTCAGGCCGAACGGCGGATCGGGCTTGATGATGACGATGCCCTGCACGCCTCCGGTCCATTGCTCGATGTGCTTGTACTTGAGGATCTGCGGCATGGCCACCGCCAGCGCGAACGTGGCCAGCGCGAGATAGTGGCCGCGCAGCCGCAGCGCAGGCAGCCCGAACAAGAATCCGGAGATGAAGCAGACAGCGCCCGGCGACCGGGAGCGTCGCCCAGTACGGCCAGCCGAAATGCTCCATCAGAATCGCGGCCACATAGGCGCCGATGGCGTAGAAGGCACCATGGCCAAGCGAGATCTGGCCGTTGTAGCCGGTGAGGATGTTCAGGCCCAGCAGGACGATGGCGTACACCAGCACCATGTTGAGCTGGAACACGCGATAGTTGCTGACCAGGAAGGGCAACGCCACAGCTAGCGCAACGAGCGCAACCAGCCCGGCGATGTTCCAGGCGCTGAGCGCCGCACTCGCCTGGCGCGGAAGCGCGAGACTGGCTGTAGTTGCCGAATCGTTCATGGTTAGCTGATCAGTGCGCGCATCGCGCCGTCGTCCCTATTCCTCACCCCTCGCCGCTAGACTCTAGTCACGAACACTTTGCCGAACAACCCGGTCGGCTTGACCAGCAGCACGCAGACAATCAGCATCAGTGCCACCGTGAGCTTCAATTCGGTGCCGATCACATACGCGCCGATCAGGTTCTCGAGCACGCCGACGATGAAACCGCCGAGCACGGCACCGAACGGGCTGTCGATCCCGCCCACCAGCGCCGCGGCAAAGGCGTACAACAGCACGCCCGACATCATGTTCGGCTCGAGATAGATGATCGGCGCGACCAGCATGCCGGCCACCGCGCCCACTGCCGCCGCCAGACCCCAGCCCAGGGCCAGCATCCAGCCGACGCGGATCCCGACCAGTCGACTCGACACCTGATTCTGCGCCGATGCCCGCATGGCCAGACCCAGCGGCGTGAAGCGGAAGAATACGTACGAGCAACACCAGCACGGCGAGCGTAATGCCGATTGCGCCCAGCTCATGCGAGGAGATGAAGCGGTTCGCCGAACAGCGGCTGCTCCGGGAACGGGCTGGGAAAGGTCTTGATGGTGTAGGTGTAGATCCATCCCGCAATGCTGTTGAAGATCACCAGCAGCGCGACGAACACGGTGACGACGGACAGCACCGGCGCGTTCTCCACCGGCCGGATGATCACGCGCTCGATCACGATGCCGGCGACGAAGGAGATCACCACCGTGAGCAGGAACGCCCACCAGTAGGGCATGCCGGCGTTGATCATGCCCCAGGCCAGATAGGTCGAGAACATCGCCATTTCGCCCTGGGCGAAATTGATGTGATTGGTCGACTGGTAGATCATCACGAGCGCCAGCGCGAGGCTGGCGTAGATGCCGCCCGTGGCCAGACCCGACAATACCTGATGCAGGAATGCTTCCATGTGTGCGTCTATGCGGGCCGGCGGTTGGACCAGGGCCGCGCCTGCTCGAGCTGCGCGGCCACGCGAAACAACGTGGCTTCGTCGCCGTAGCGGCCCACGAACTGCACGCCGATGGGCAAACCCGACGCCGCCCAGTGCAGCGGCACCGACATGGCCGGGTTGCCGCTGGCGTTGAACGGCGCGGTAAACGCGGTGAACAAGGCTATAGCGCGGGCGTAGGAGTCGACGGTCATCGGTGTTCATGTCGAACACGCCGAGCTTCTCCGGCGGGCGCGGCAGGGTCGGCGTGATGCAGCAGATCGTAGCGCTCGAAGAAACGGCCCACCATGCGGCCGGTGCGATGGATGGCGAGCACCGCGCGGGCATAGTCCGCCGCGCTCGCCGTAGCGCCGGATTCGAAGAACGTCCACGTGACTCTTCTCGAACGCCCCGGGCGCCGGCACGCGTCCGATCTTTGCGGCGTGAGCCTCGATCGCGGCGCGCGTATTGCCGGCAATGACCATGCGAAAGCCGGGCGCCAGCTCCTCGGGCACGAAGTCGAGGTTGGCTTCCTCGATCCGATGGCCCATCTGCTCCAGCAGCCGCGCAGTCTCCATCACCGCCTGCTCGCATTCGGGCGCGATCTTCTCGCCGGCCGGCGTGCGCGTCGCCAGCGCAATGCGCAGCGGTCCAGGACTCGGCCCCCAGCTCGCTCGCAGTACGGCTGACGAGGCGGCGTTGCGAAATAGGGCGCACCGACGTCGGGGCCGCATGTCAGATCCAGCAGCACGGCGCTGTCGCGCACCGCAGCGCGTGACGACATGTTCGGTGCTCATGCCGGACCAGCCCTCGCCCCGGTCTGGCCCATGCGGGTTGCGCCCGCGGCTGGGCTTGAGTCCGAACACACCACAACAGGAAGCCGGAATGCGGATGGAGCCGCCGCCGTCGGAAGCGTGCGCCGCCGGTGCGAGCCCGGCCGCTACTGCCGCGGCCGAGCCGCCGCTCGAGCCGCCCGCCGTGTACTGCGTTTGCCACGGGTTGCGCGTGGGACCGAACAGCGTCGGCTCGGTGGTGATCGTCAAGTCCGAACTCGGGCGTGTTGGTCTTGCCGAAAATGACCAGCCCGCCCTGCTTGTACCGGGACACCAACTCGGTATCGTGGTCGGCCCGGTTGTCCTGAAGAAGCGGCTGCCATTGCTGGTCACCGTCCCGACGCACAACGCGTGCAGGTCTTTCAGCAGGAACGGAACGCCGCGCAATGGCCCCTGCGGCAAACCGGCGCGGATCGCCGCACGGGCGTGGTCGTAGAGCTTGTTGACCACGGCGTTGAGCGCCGGGTCGCGCTGTTCCACGCGCGCGATCGCCTCCTCGAGCAACTGCTCGGGCGACACGTCGCCGTTGCGCACCAGCTGCGCGAGCCCTACCGCGTCGTAGTCGTCGTATTCGTTGAACATTTGCACTCCGGTGACTGCGTGAAGGGTGAAGAGTGAAGGGTGAGCCCCTCGCCCTAGCCCTCTCCCCCAGTAAGCGGGGAGAGAGGAATCTGGATGCACGCAGACGGCGGAAAAGCCTTAAGCGGTTTGGTGTTCACGCATCCTTCACTCTTCACTCTTCACCCATTTCACTCGTCAATACCCCAGATAAGACCGCCGCACTGCCTCGTCGTTGCGGATCACCGACGACGGACCTGACATCGACCACGCGTCCGGTTTCCAGCAGGTAGACATGATCGGCGAGGTCCAGCGCGAGCGTAGCGTTCTGCTCGACCAGCAGCATGCTCACACCGTCCTCCTGATTGATACGGCGCATGATGCGGAAGATGTCCTGCACCACCAGCGGCGCCAGCCCGAAGGAAGGCTCGTCCAGCAACAACAGCCGGGGACGCAGCATCGAGCGCGCGCGAGATCGCGAGCATCTGCTGCTCCCCGCCCGATAAGGTGCCTGCCTGCTGATGACGCCGCTCCCGCAGCCGCGGAAAGTAGCCGAACACACGCTCGAAGTCCTCTGCCACCAGCCTTGCGGTCCTTGCGCGTGTAGGCGCCGAGCTTGAGATTCTCTTCGGTGGTCAGATCGAGGAACGTGCCGCGCCCGTCCGGCACATGGGCCACGCCGAGGCGCACGATGTCCTCTGTGGCCCGGCCGCTGATCGCCTTGACCGTGCAGGCGGATCTGCCCGACGGCTTCGATCATCCCGCACAGCGCGCGCAGCAGCGTGGTCTTGCCTGCCCCGTTGGCGCCCAGCACGGTAGTGATGCCCCCTTCCGCGACCTCCAGCCCCACGCCCTGCAACACCGGCGTAGAACCGTAGCCGGCGCTGAGCTCCTTCACCTCGAGCAGCGCCGCCATCAGCCCGCTACACCCAGGTAGGCGCGAATCAGCTCCGGGTCGCTCTGCACCTCGGCCGGAGTGCCCTCGGCGATCTTGCGACCGAAGTCCAGCGCGACGACGCGATCCGACACGCGCATCACCAGGTTCATGTGATGCTCGACCAGCAGCACCGTGACCTCGAGCTCGTCGCGCACCTTCCGGATCAGCTCCATCAGACCCTCGACCTCCTCGTGATTGAGGCCGGCGGCCGGCTCGTCCAGCAACAGCAGTTTCGGTCTGCTGGCGAGCGCCCGCGCCAGCTCGACGCGCTTCTGAAACCGAAGGGAAGGTCGGCCGCGCGACGCGCCGGCGACTGCACCCAGGCCGAGCAGCGTCGATCAGCTCGCGCGCCTGCAGCTCCAGCCTGCGCTCCTCGCGCGCACACGGAGGCAGCCGCAGCGCGTTGACGAGAAAGCCTCCACGTGTGCGGCAATGTCCCCCGAGCAGCACGTTCTTGCTGCACGGTCATGGTGCGGAACAGCGCCAGGTTCTGGAAAGTGCGGCCGACGCCCAATTCGGCCACGCGATAGCGAGGCAGGCCAGCGAGCGAGCGGCCATCGAAGAGGATGCTGCCGCGCTCGAAGTCGTACAGACGGGAGAGGCAGTTGAACAGCGTGGTCTTGCCCGCGCCGTTGGGGCCGATCAGTCCTACGATCTGTCCAGCGTGCACGTCGAAGGAAACGCCATCGAGCGCGACGATCCCGCCAAAGCGCACCGTGACGTCGCGGACGCTCAACAGAGGGGCCGTGCGCGGCGCGCTCCGGCGCGACAGAAGCTTGCGGCTCCGCTCCCGCGAGTGACACGGCTCCCCCTTGTAAGCTGCGCTTCAGGCGTCTACGCCTGCAGTGAGCCAGGCGCGGCGGTTTGCGCCGGATACTGACATAAAGGCTTTCCGGGGTAAAGCCAGGCAGTTCTGATTGCAGGGTGCAACACGCGCAGCGCCGGCTGGAGATACGCTTAAGATAGAGCCAAGATCAGCGCCCGAAAGGCCAGGAGGAGAGCATGGAGCCGCGCCACTACCAGTGTCTGGCCAAAGAACCTGCCGACGAGTCTGACCTATCCGCAGACCAGCCTCTACTACAACCTGGAGGTGTCGGCCACACGCTACCCCGACAAACCCCTGCTGGTCTATTACGACACGCCGCTCACGTTTCCGCGAGGCCGACGCGCGCAAGTCGATGCGCTCGCCGGCTATCCTGCAGCAGCGCTGCGGCGTTAAACGCGGCGACCGCGTGCTGCTGTTCATGCAGAACAGCCCGCAGTTCATGCATCGGCGTTCTACGCAATCCTGCGCGCCGACGCGATGGTGGTGCCGGTGAACCCGATGAACCTGACCGACGAGCTGCGCCACTACGTGACCGACAGCGATGCAACCGTCATCGTCACCGGCCAGGAACTGTATCCGCAGGTGAAGCCGCTGCTCGGCTGATAGCGGCCTGCGCCACGCCGATAGTCGCCGCGTACTCGGACTACGCCACGCAAGCCGACCGATCTCAAACTCCCGGACGCGGTGAAGCTAGCCCGTCAGCCCATCGCCTGACCCGGGCGTCACGTTGTGGAACCGACGCGCTGGACGCCGGCCTCGCGCCTGCGCCGCACCTGGCCGGCCCCGCCGACCTGTGCGTCATGCCTTACACCTCGGGCACCACGGGCAAGCCCGAAGGGCTGCATCCATACCCACTCGCACGCGTCATGAGCACCATCGTCTCCGGCGCCTACTGGTTCGGCGTTACGCCGGACACCACGGTTCTGGGCACGCTGCCGCTGTTCCACGTCACCGGGCATGCAGGGCAGCATGAACCAGCCGATCTTCACCGGCGCCACCGTGGTGCTGATGACGCGCTGGGACCGCGACACCGCCGCCCAGCTTGATCAGCGCTACCGCGTCACGGGCTGGACCAACATCGCCACCATGGCCATCGACTTCCTGGCCAATCCCAATCTCGCCAGACTACGACCTCTCCAGCCTGCAACGCATCGGCGGCGGCGGCGCTGCCATGCCCGAGGCAGTGGCGCAGCGGCTCAAGCACCTGACCGGGCTGGACTACATCGAAGGGCTACGGACTGTCGGAAACCATGGCGCCGACGCACATCAACCCGCCCGACCGCCCGAACGAAGCAGTGCCTGGGCATCCCGATCTGCGACACCGACGCGCGCGTCATCAACCCGGATACGCTGCAGGAGCTGGGCCCGGGCGAGGTGGGCGAGATCGTCTCCAGCGGGCCGCAGATCTTCCAGGGCTACTGGAAGAACCCGGATGCGACCGCAGCCTGCTTCATCGAGCTCGACGGCAAGCGCTTCTTCCGCACCGGCGACCTCGGCCGCTACGACGAGGAAGGCTACTTCTTCATGGTCGACCGGCTGAAGCGCATGATCAACGCCTCGGGCTACAAGGTGTGGCCGGCCGAGGTCGAAGCCGATGCTCTACGGCCATCCCGATATCCAGGAGGCCTGCATCATCGCGACGACCGATCGCGCATCGCGGCGAGACGGTCAAGGCGGTGGTCGTGCTCAAGGCGGCCAGCCGGGGCAAGCGTCAGCGCGGAGGAGATCATCGGCTGGTGCCGCAACCACATGGCCGCCTACAAGATTCCGCGCGTGGTCGAGTTTGCCGACAGCCCTGCCCAAGTCCGCCACCGGCAAGGTGCAGTGGCGCGCTGCTGCAGGAGCGCGAACGCAAGAACGACGTTTGACCAGCGCGTCATGGACGTCGAGCTTGACATGCAACCAGAAGACTACCCCAAGATCTGGCCCAAGCAGCTTCCCGAAGAAGCCTGACGATCCCGAGACCACGCTCTGGTACAACCTGGAGGTGGCGGCCGCGCGCTACCCGGACAAGCCGGCCACGATCTTCTACGACTCGCGCTTGAGCTACGCCGCAGCTCAAGCGCCAGGCCGAGCAGCTCGCCGGATTCCTGCAGCAGCGCTGCGGCATCCGCAAGGGCGACCGCGTGCTGCTGGACCTGCAGAACAGCCCGCAGTTCATCACTCGCCTACTACGCGATCCTGCGCGCCGACGCAGTGGTCGTGCCGGTCAGCCCGATGAACGTCACCGACGAGCTGGAGCACTACTGTCGCCGACAGCGGCGCGACGCACGGCCATCGTCGCGCAGGAGCTGTATCCGCGCAGTTCCAGCCGCTGATCGGGCAAGCACGCTCACGCACGTCGATCGTCGGCGACCTACTCCGACTACCTCACCGCAGCCACCGCCCTCGAGTGTCCCGGACCTGGTGACGCGCGCCGCGCCGAGGACTGATCGCCGCAGCGTGATCGCCTGGAACGACGCGCTGGCTGCCAGCCTGCGCAGCCGCAGCCCGCGACGCGCGACGGCCGACGACCTGTGCGCGATCCTCTACACCTCCGGCACCACCGGCAGACCCAAAGGGCTGCATGCACACGCACAGCACGATCGATGTGCACCGCGGTGGGCGGCGCGATCTGGGAGGGTATGGGCGCCGACTCCGTGGCGCTGGACACGGCTCCGCTGTTCCACGTCACCGGCATGCAGCACAGCATGAACGCGCCGATCTTCGCCGGCGCTACCATCGCCCTGCTGCCGCGCTGGGATCCGGAAGCGGCCGGCTACATGATCGAGCGCTACGGCTGCACGCACTGGGCCAACGTGCCGACCATGGTGGTCGGATCTGCTGGCGCATCCCGCCACCGCGGGCCGCGATCTGTCCTCGCTGCAGAACGTATTCGGCGGCGGCGCGTCGATGCCCGAGGCGGTGGCGCAGAAGCTGTTCGAGCTGTGCGGGATCGAGTACATGGAAGCCTACGGGATGACCGAGACCATCTCGCAGACGCATATGAACCCGCCGGGAAACCTGCGCAAGCAGTGCCTGGGCATCCCGACCTTCGACACCGAGTCGCTGGTCGATCGACCCCGACACCGCTGCAGCCGCTCGGGCCGAATCAGCAGGGCGAGATCGTCGTCGCGCGGGCCGCAGGTGTTCAAGGGCTACTGGAACAACCCCGAGGCCACCGACGCGACGTTTCATCGAACATCGACGGCAAGCGCTTCCTGCGCACCGGCGATCTCGGGTACTACGACGAGGACGGTTACTTCTACATCGCCGACCGGCTCAAGCGCATGATCAACGCGGCCGGCTACAAGGTCTGGCCGGCCGAGGTCGAGATGACGCTTTACAAGCATCCCGACATCAGGAAGTGGCGATCGTGTCGGCGCCGGATCCAGCGCCGCGGCGAAACGGTGAAGGCCTTCGTGGTGCTCAAGCCGCGAGTCGCAGGGACAGGTCAGCGCGCGAGCAGATCGTCGACTGGTCGCGCCGGCCACATGGCGGCCTACAAGGTGCCGCGCGCTGGTCGAGTTCATCGACGCTCTGCCGCGCTCCGGCACCGGCAAGATCCAGTGGCGCGCTGCTGCAGGAGCAGGAGTGGGCAGGGGCACGCTTTCGACGGATACGCGTGCGTGGCGCCCGGCGACGTCCAGCGGCGTACCGCGACCGCGAACGCGTACTCCCCGCGCAGCACGGTGAGCGCGAGCTGACCGGGAGCCTTCAGCGCTTTCGCCGTCAACTCGCGCGCGCCATGCGTGCCTGGGCGCGGTTGACCGCTACCAATCAGATCAGCGCGCTTGGTCCGCAGCCTCCGTGCGACCACGCCGGGCTGCCGCGTGTCACCTCAACAACCGCGACGGCTTCGGGGCGGCCGTCGCGCTCCGCGGTACCGACGAGTAATGCCGAAGCCAATCCGGGAATCGACTCGCTTCCGCTCGCCTCGGCCGAGCGCACAGGCTCGACGCGTGCGCGCAACGCCTGCTCCCGCCCTCCCGCAGCACCCTGAACTCCACCTTCCTCACCAACTGGCAAATTGTAAGTCGATCTGGTTGCGCAGATCGGAAGCCATTCGCGCACGCCGCGGCCGTTGGCCGCGACGATGACGTCACCAACACGCAGCCCGGCCTTGTCCGCCGGCGAGCCCTTGGCTACCTCGACCACTGCCGCGCCCTGAGCGGGACCGCGCGCCGAGCGCCTTGGCGAGCTCTGGGGCAGAGACATCTTGGGTGAGTAAGCCCGATGCGCCCACGACGGACCTCGCCGTACTTGACGATCTGGTTCATCACCGCGCGCACCATATTGCTCGGCACAGCGAAGCCAATGCCCACGTTGCCGCCGGCAGGAGGCCGATGCCGGCCGTGTTTGATGCCGATCAGGTCGCCTCTCACGGGCTCACGCAACGCGCCGCCCGAGTTGCCCGGGCGTTGATGGAGGCACATCGGTCTGGATGAAGTCCGTAGCCTTCGATGTTCAGCCCGGCGCGACCGTGCGCTCACGATGCCGGAAGTCACGGTCTCGGCCCAGCCCCGAAAGGATTGCCGATCGCCGGCACGAAATCGCCCACTTTCGCAGAGCATCGGAGTCGCCGAAGGACAGCGCCTTGAGACTGTCGGGCTCTCACCTTGAGCACGCGATATCGGTGCCCGCATCGCTGCCGACGCAAGCTTGGCTTTGCGGCCGGCGCCCATCCCTTGAAGCGCGTCACCACCAGATCTGCTCGGCTTCCTTCACCACGTGGTGGTTGCTGAGCACATAGCCGTTCCTCGCATCGGGGATAACGCCCGAGCCTGCCGAGATCTGCGAGGGCGGGACTCCCCGGGCAACCCGAAGAAGCGGCGGAAGAACGGGTCCTGCATCATCGGGTTGTCCTGCTCGGGGCGAGCGGGACAGCGCTGCCGCGTGATGTTCACGACCCGCCGGCGTGACCTGCTCCAGCAGCGGAGCCAACGTGGGAATCCTGCCATCCAGGCCTACCGGGGGAACGCCAGCGGATGACGCGGACTCGATCACCACCAAGCCTGCGGCCAGGAGGATGGCGAAAAGGGTGCTGCGAGTATTCTGTGCATGATCTCGATCTCCAGGGACTCGTGCCCGGTTGGCCCCAGCGTCTGGCGTTGCGGGCGCCGAGCCTCAAACGCCGTGGCGCGGATGCGGGTGCGAGGGGTTGGGCCACAGGGGGCAGGTGGCTTATTTTTTGCTGCCGATTTCGGCGAAGAAGCACAGACTTGCTTCTGGAAATGTCGATACCGAAGCACCTGGGTTCCGCTCACAGCACCTGCTCACGGCCGCCTGCGCTTCCGCGCGCCACCGTCTTCGGCGCCGCCGTCTTCGCTGCCACGCGCAAGCGTTGCCTCCGATGCCATCGCCAGCCGCGCCGCAGAACAACGCGCTCGACATGATCGGCAAACCTTACCGCTACCGCGGCACCACGCCGGCAGGCTTCGACTCGCAGCGGCCTGGCGCAGTACAGCTACGGCAAGCGCTGGGTGTCAACCTCCCACGCGGAAACCGGTGAACCCTGCGCCGCGAGGCCCAATCTGTCAGCAAAGAGCGGCTTGCGACCGGGTGACTTAAGCTGTTCTTCAACCAGGAAGGCAAGAAATACTGCGCGTAGGCCTCTACCGTCGGCGACGGGCGCTTCGTCCATGCACCGTCCAGCCGGCGGCAGAGTCCGTGTCGATGGCCTGAATTCGGCCTACTGGAGCAAGCACTTCGTCGAAGCTACAGGCGGATTTGACCGCGCGCCTCCCGGCCGCTATTTCCCGCGTTGTTTGGCAGCAGAAATTGCCGCACTGTTTGGTCGCGGAGATTGTAGGCATGCACCGCCCGGCTAGCATAACGGCGTAGCTTTCGGCATAGCGAATCTGATCGTCGGTGGAGCATCGCGTCGCGCGAGCGCCTGTCAAACCAGAACTGCAGCGGGGGAGGATGACAATGAGTTTCATGTCGGAGTTCAAGGAGTTCGCACTCATAGGGCAACGCGATGGACTTGGCCGTCGGCGTCATCATCGGCGCGGCCTTCGGTAAGATTGTTGGACTCGGTCGTCAACGATTTGGTCATGCCAATCGTCGGCAGAATCCCCTGGGCAAGGTGGATCTTCACCAACCTCTTCATTCCGCTGTCCGAGGTACCGCCGGGCACAGCGCAGACTCTGGATGCGCTGAAAAGGCCAGAGACTGCCGGTGTTCGCGTACGGCAACTTCATCACCATACTGATCCAACTTTATCATTCTCGCGTTCATCATCTTTTTGATGGTAAAGCAGATGAACAAGCTGAAGAAGCAGGCGCACCCTGCGCCGACTGCTCCACCTTCGAGGACGTAGTGCTGCTGCGCGAAATCCGCGACGCCCTCAAAGCCCGATGAAAGGCCGACGTGCGCCAACGCATTCGCAGGCAAGACGTCGATCCAGCGCCCCGCCGCGCTCCATCACCCACCCCCGCGGGAGCGTGAAGTCGAGAGGCGACGTAGCCACGCACAGCTGGTACCGCCGCTCTGGGCCGAGCTGCATTGCGCCGGAGCCCAACCCGTCGCGCCGCGGCAGCTGGGCAGCGTTGTGCGCTCTGTCCTAGCCGCGGGATCGCGCAGGCAGCACTTTTACGCAACACCGCTATAGCGCAAAGGCGCACGCTGCGCCCCGAACCACTTCAAAACCGCCGATAAAGATACCGGTCGAGGTGTTAGAGTGGGGAATGCTAACTCCCTTTGTGGTTCATGTACACTTGCGAATATAGAACAAGCAAAGTTTGGGCCACTGCGCTCAAACCTTCTATAAGTTGTCGTCGACAGATGACATCCGGTCCGCCACCGCTCTGAGGCCAGTGCGCATATCGACCCACCATGCGGGGCCTGGACCAAGAAAAGCAAAATCGGGGAACTGCTCGAACTGGTCCGCATCGCTGGAACATCAGCTTGCGGAGCAGAGAGCGGGGCGCCTCGCACCGTCCCGACCCGGTTCGCTAGATCTGGACTTCGTGTGCGCCCAGGCGCTGCAGGTACTGGACAACAGCGGCATCCCGGCTTTCGTCTACGATACTGGCGCGGATTCCCCACGAAGTCCGATCGGCGCCTTTCCGGCAGGATGGGCCCCGAATTCAAGCTGCTCGCCGCCAACAATTGCATGGCGGCTCTGACCGGTTTACCAGCCTGACGAACTGCCTCGACCGAGGGCTCATGAGCTTGCTCGTCCACGACGAGCGCGAAGGCGTACGCCGCCTGCCGGAACCTGCCGCGGCAGGGCGCTCCAGCTGGCGGGATGGCGCCATCGCACCAAGACCGGCGAGATCCGCGAGGTCGAGTGCACCAGCATGACCTGACTTTCGCGGCCGCCGTAGCAATACGTAACTAAACGAAGTAC
>ERZ1370068.3053-contig-2177_pt1 | contig 37204 bp, 41 predicted proteins | sample MGYA00561227_ERZ1370068 | MGnify/ENA primary metagenome ERZ1370068 (study PRJEB38410, sample SAMEA6850437) | metagenome | study: Metagenomic assessment of the ecological functions of the soil: analysis of the soil microbiota associated with the...
AGTTACGTATTGCTAGCCGCATGGAAGACCACGCCGAGCAGACGCGCAGGTCGCCGACCGCCTCGCCGCGTCACTGCACCGCGTAGAGACCGCCGACCAGGTGCCGCGCTATGCCGGCCTCGTCAGTCCACGCCCACGGCGAGCACCTCGGCGAGGCTCGACGGCCTGGGCGGATCGCGCTGCTGCGAGCGGCTCGGCGCGCTCGGCCGCCGACACAGCGGCAGCGCCGACGCTCGGTCGCGCGGTGGCGCGGCACGTCGCGGCGCTGCGCCAGGTGGCCGGCGACGACCCCGCGGCGACTCGCCGACGCCCAGCGCCGGAGCGACCGGGTCGGCGCGCCTGGCCAGCTGCGGCGGCGTGATGCAGGCCGGAGGCGCAGCGCCCGAATTCGACGCGGCGCTCGCGGCCTACCGGCAGGCGCTGCAGCGGCGCCGAAGGCCGGACTGCCGGCCGGCTCGCCCGCGATCACGGGCGCTCGCCAGTCGGCGGCAACAACCTGGCCGCGGCCCACCGAGGAAAAAGCCCGACTGCGACGCGCGGCACCGGGCCGCGGGCATGGTCGACGCGGCACTGGCGCAGCGCATTCGCCGCACTGGCAGCGCGCGGGCAGCTGGCTCGAGGAGGAGCGGGCCGGAGTACCGGCTCGCGCGCAGCGCCTGCTGCAGGCCGGCTCGTGCGGCTGGCCGCGGTCGAACGCGGCGCGCCGCTGTGTCGCAGTGTGCGAACGCCAGCGAGGCGGCCGTGCCGTTCGAGCGCTTCTTCGGCCACGCCCGGTGCTGGCGCCGCGCGATCGCGCGGCGCGCGGCGACGACCGTGGCGTTCGCGAGGGCCGCGCGCAGGCGCGGCTCTGGTCTCGAGCAGGTGATCTCGCAGCCGGACGAAGGAGAGGCCTGGTGTCATGGCCGGAGCAGCGAAGCTCGCTGCCTGACGCGTCACGAAAACCTGGCATGACCGCATTCGACCTGTTGAACACCTGTGCACCCGAAACCTCACACCGGAGGTCGCCGTGCAGTTGATCGGCATGCTCGATCTCGCCTTTACGTCCGCCGCGTCGCGGTCTCGCTGCAGCACGCTCGGCGTGCCGTTCGAGGAACACCGCTCGATGCTCGGTGTTTCTGGGGCTTCGACGAGTTCCAGCGCATCAGCCTGGTCGTGCAGGCGCCGACCTTTGGTCTGCGACGACGGCGACCGACGCTGATGGACTCGAGCGCTGATCGTCGACTACGCCGAAGCGCTTCGCGGCGCCCGCGCAGGTAGCCTGATGCCGGGCGGCGCGACCAGCGCGCCTGCGCGCGCTGCACCGGATCGGCCTCCGCGCTCGCGGCCTGCGAGAAGGGCGTGCAGATCGTCTACGAGACGCAGCGTGCGGCCGGCCGGAGAAGCTGCACGAGCCGTGGATCGTGACCGGCGTGCGCGGCCAGCTGCTGGCTGCCTGCACGGCGCTCGAAGCCGAGCAGCGCAGCCGACTGCTGTCGGCAAACGCCGACGCGATCGACCAGGCCGGCGTCACGGTCGCGGTGGTCTGGCATTTCCCGCGGATGACGCTGCCCGAGATCGTCGACGCCGACGCACCCGGCACTCACCGCGTACTCGGCAAGCGTGAACGCCGGTTTCGCGGCCGCGCCGCACGGCGCTCTCGACGGTCGGCGCGGACGTCTCCGGCGCATCGGCGCTGGCCGCCGGCCGCGCCGGCTCCACGCAATCCTGACGGAGAGATCCCGCGATGTCACAACCTGGAAGCCGTCCAGGGCGCAGCTCACGCCGCTCTTCCCGGCCTGATGGCGTGCGGCTCGTCGAGGTCTCCATCGAACGGGTCGTCGCGACCCCGAGGTCCGCTCCCGACCTGTGCACCACCGGCGAGTCGATGCACGGCGGCGCATTCATGGCATTCACGACACGCTCGGCGGTATGTCGCGACTCATGAACCTGCCGCCGAACACACGCACGACGACGATCGAGTCGAGCACGAAGCTCCTGCGCGGAGCCAGTCGGCTCGACGGTGCGGGGCCGAATGCACCGCGTTCCACAAGGGCCGGACCACGATGGTGGCAGACGCCGATCCGGGCAGCGCTGACAACGGCAAGCTGTGCGCCGTCGTGACGCAGACGCAGCTCGTCATCGCGGCCTGATGGCGACGGCGCGCGCGAGCCGCTCCGGCAACGACCGCATCGCCGTCGTCACCACGCTCGCGAGCCGCGACGAGGTGCGGCGCATCGCGCAGGTGCTGGTCGAACGCGGGCTGGTCGCGCCTGCGCGCAGATCTCGAGATCGAAAGTTTCTACCGCTGGGACGGTGCGGTGCAGAACGAACCCGAATTCCGCCTCGCTGCTGAAGACCGTCGGTGCGCGCGCTACGGCGCGGTCGAGCAGGCGATCCGCGCGTTGCACCGTACGAGCTGCCGGCGATCTTACGCGCTGCCGGTCGACCGCGCCTATCTGCCGTACGCCGACTGGGTCCGCAGCGGCAGCAGCGGCGTCGGCGAGACTTCGACATCGCCGACCTGCATGCCGGACGGATCAGCCGGATGGCCTGCGTTCCGACCGCACACCGCGGCGATGACCGCTGCGATCCCTGGTCGGCGCAGTTGTTCTCGCCGCGCGATGGCGCGCTACATCGAATGGATTGAACCTCGGCGCCCGGCGCTGTGTGCGGGCCTCCCGGTCGACGAGCCGAAGCGCGACGGCCCATCCGCATGCTGAGCTTCATCGTCCCGGCGCACGACGAAGAAGACAACATCGTCGCGACGCTGCGCGCGATCCAGGCAGCGAAGCGACGTCGGTGGCGGGACCGCACGATCATCGGTCGTCGACGACGCGTCTGCCGATCACACCGCCGAACGCGCGGTTGCCTCAGGCGCAGGCACGCGTCGTTCGTCGAGCACCGGCAAATCGCCGCGGCACGCACGCCGGCGGCGCGCCGCGCACGGCGACATCTGTCTCGTCGATGCTGACACGCTGATTTGCGCCGACCTGGTCGACGCGCTGCTGCGATGGCCGCTGGTGCGGCGGGCGGCGGCGCCGCCGTGCGCTTCGACGACCGACGCCGCGCTGGTTCAGACTCGTGCTGCCGGCGAGCATCTGGGTGGCGCGTCGCCTGCGCATCACCGGCGGCTGCTTCCTGTTCTGCTCGCGCACCGCCTTCGAAGCGGGTCGGCGGCTGACGAAGCGCTGTGTTCGCGGCCGAGGAGTTTCGCTCGCGCCGGGCGCTGGGCGCGCACGGCGAGTTCCGTGATCCTGCGCGAAGCGGTCCTGACGTCGGGACGCAAGCTGCGCACCTATTCCGGCTGGGAGCTGCTGCGCGCCGCGCTGGGCAGGGGCAGTGCCGGCCGCGCATGGTCTGCGCTGACCGGACCCGGCTCGGCATCTGGTACGGTCCGCGCCGCCCTGGACAGCCGGCGGCCGTTAACTCCAGCACTTTTCGCCTGACGCACCGTGTTCTGGTGCTTGCCAGAGTCGCGCCCTGGCTCGGCTTTCGATGCATCGTTTTGCCTACTTTGCGCTGCTACCGCATGACTCGTTTGAACTGACGCTTTCGACACCGCCGGCCTTCGCCTTCACGACATAGCAGTAGCCGGCTCGTGATATCACGCCATCGTCGCGGTAGGCCGTCGTCGTACTGACCGTTATCAGTGGCGTCGACGGATAAAGACCGCTGATAGTGCGCCCGTAGATACTGTTCTGCGCAACGCCAGCGCTGCTTGACTGAACCCACTGCAGACTGAGGGTTCCTCGGCTTGGCGGCCTTCACGGTCAACTCTGGCTGGCGGCCGCAAGGTGGCCGGTTGGACGGCTCTGAGAGGGTCGCCGTCGCCTCTTTCGAGCTGGCGCTTTCGCCGCCGGCATTCGGATTGCCGCTGAAGGTGGATGAGACTGAACAGAAGTACCCTGTCCCATTCGTCAAGCCAAGAATCCACGTAGCTGGTTGAGGCCGTGCAAGCCAGCGTTGAAAACGGACCGCCGCTGGCGCTGGCGCGCTTGACGTGATAGCCGCTTGCTCCCTACCGATGCAGGCCAACTGAGCGTGGCCCGCTGCCATCCCCGGCAGGCGCGGCAGCGAGATTGGCGGGGCGCGAGGTTCACGAGCAGCGTGCTGGAGGCCGTGTGGCTGAGCGTTCCGCTTGTGCCGGTAATCGACAATGATCACCTGGCCTTATGGCGCGACGCGCTCGAAGTCGCAAAGTGTTCAATGTGAGTGTCGATGTGCCCGGGATCCATTGACCGTCGGCGGGCTGAAGCCGCCGCTGGTGACGCCGCTTGGAAATGGCGACTCGCTTCCAACGCTCAAAGTAACCGGCCCGCTGAATCCGGCCAGAGGGCCGACAGTGACTGTAGTACGTTGCCGTCCCACCCGGAAGACTTGGCTTGGCGGTGACCCACCGCAACGGAAAAGTCAGGGTTGACCGGATTGACCAGGTGATCTTGCGCGTGGGGTGGGTTCGGATCCGGAGCCGCCCCTCCGAGTCGACAACCGTCAGAGACGCCACGGTAGACCCCCAGGGGTGGAGAAGGTGACGTTGCCGGGACTCTGCGCGGTCGACGTCGCCGGCGAGCCACCTGGAAACACCCATGAGTACTTGGCGGCGGATGTTCCGGTCGTGAACGACCGTCCTCCGGAGGTGATCGTCATGTCTGTCGCCGGCGAGGCAACGATGCCAGTCGGCGGAGCCGTCGAATAGGGCGTGAGCTGGATGAAAACGCGCCTTTGACGGAACGCCGGCGCTGTCGAGCAGAAACAGTGACATGTAGTAACCGGGCGGGGCAATGTTGCCGTGGGGCGGTGTGACGAGACTCAGCGTGTTGCCCGTGGAACTGCAGGCACGGTTGGCGGCGGTGCACCGCAGAGACCGGATCAACCCTCTCTGCTCCATGTCGAAAGCAGACGGGTCGCTCGATCCGGGGGCGAACCAACACGGCCGCGGCAATCGGCGAGGCGCTTTCGTGTAGTCCACCGAGAACGGCGTGTTGTAGCGCAGCACTGCGGCGGCGGGCGTCACCCCCGTTACAGCTGGATCGGCTCCGTGATCGGGCGGTCATTGGCATCGAAGAGGTAGGGCGGGGTACAGATTTCGATAGCGGGCAAAATAGCCCTGCCAACGGTCTCCTGGATTGCTGCCCATGCTCATCACAGTCGCATCAGGAAGTAGCAGTGCAATCGGAGTGATAGAGCCGCGAATACGCAGCGGCCCCGGCAGATCGCATCGAATTGGCGGCCGGGTCGTACAGATCGGCGGTCTTGCCAGGGGTACTCTCGGTGCCTCGTTGTTGGACCGACCTGCCTTCGGCGAGAACATTGCCGTTCGGAAGGATCACTGCATTCATCTGGATCCGGCCGCTTGACATAGCTCGGTCCCGGCGTCCACCGCGGCGTTGCTAAGGCGGAAAGCGTCAATGCATTTCCGCTGAGCTGGTAGCCGGGTTGCCGCCGCCGCAGTTCAGCGACGCGCGGGATGTAGCTCGGCGGCAGCAACGGAAGAATGACGGGAGGAGCCGTAAGGGGCTGGTCGCGCGTCGTCGCTGTCAAGACATTCCAAGCGCCGGTCGAAGGCCTCGAAAAGGGACGAGTCTGGACTGGACCCACCGCTTCCAGGAAGCCCGTGCTGTAGAACACCTTCCCGCTCGGTAGGAGCGCAAGACGTGGGTAAAAGCGGAGGGCTGAACGGGACGTTCGTTCGGTGCCTCCCACCCGGGGCCTGCGTTCTCACATCGAAGATTTCAACCGTCGTGCTGGTGCCGCCGGTCTGGGTCAGGCCCGACATCGCCATGATGCGGCCGTCTCCGAGCGAAATTGTCGAGGCGTACCAGCGACCGCTGGCCATGTTCTGGGATTGGTGAAGGTCCCCGATTTGGGGTCGTAGATCGATGGAGCGGTTCTCACCCTTGAATGAATAGTCGGAAGTGCCGCCGACGATGAGCGGCGCGCCCGTCCGGGAGGGCCGCAGTGCCGCTGCAAAGACGTCATAGGTCAGGTTCTGAACGGCGACGCTGGCCAAAGTCGTGCCAGCAGGGTCCCAGATCGCAGCGCGGTAGCTCTCCGCACCTTGTGAAGTTGTTCTTCGCATCGTTCTCCGAGCCGGCGACGATCAGGGTACCTACCGGTGGGCAGCAACGACGCCGGAATCGGATTGATGGGCATCTGATACGGCAGCACTTCCCAGGTCCCCGTCATGCGGGACATTCATCGGGCAACTCTGCCGAGCGCAGCGCCGATGGCGCAAGTGCCTGCGGCGACGGAAGGCGAGTGAAGCTGGAAAGAACCCCTTGCCAATCGCATGCTTGCCTCCGGAAATCAGTGCTTGGCAGCCGAGGCATCGACTCGCCTGCTGCCGATTCTGAAGGGCTATTTCACAGTCGAAGTGTGGGAAATTTCCGCCTTGGCGCGAATTGTTTCGAGCGGCGGCCGAGCGCATCACAGGCGGGAGGAGTCCAGCGCCGATGGACAGGACTGCGCTACTGCAGCGGCCCTCCACGCCCGGCTACCGGGCCGATACGCATCGCCGCAACGACCTCCGCGCCCGCGTGCGACGAAAGCATCACCGGTGCTACCCTGTCGCCCCTCCAAGCAACGCGCAGGTGTAATCCATGGCTGCTCGCTCGACTGCGCCTCCCTGTCTCTCAGCTTCGGCCTGGTCTCGATTCCGTGAAGCCTCTACTCGGCGACGCGAAAGCGTGTCGGGCATCAGCTTCAACCTGCTCCACACCTTCGGCCTCGCGGGTCAAGCAGCAGTACCTGTGCTCTGAAGGGAGAACGCGGTCGTCGAACGGGCCGGACATGGTCAAGGGCTACGAGTTCGAGAAGGACCGCTACGTGATGCTTCAAGCCGGATGAGCTGAAGACGCTCGAGAACGCCGCGCGCCACACGATCGACATCGTGGCGTTCATTCCGTTGAGCGCGGTCGACCCGATCCGCTACGACAAGGCCTACTACCTCGCGCCCGACAAGCGCGGCGCGAAGCCCTATGGTCTGCTGCTCGAAGCGATGCGGTCGAAGCGGCCGTTGCGCCTTGGCGCGCTGGGCCTGAAGGGCAAGGAATACGTCGTGCGAGGTGCGCGCCAACGACGCCGGCATCGGTGCTGCAGCAGTTGCTTTACGCCGACGGAGGTGCGCTCGATGAAAGACCTCGACATCGAGCAGGTCGACGTGCAGGAGGCAGAACTGAACCTCGCGCTGCAGCTGGATCGGCCAGATCGCCGTCGATACCTACGATCCGCGCGCATTCGTCGACGAGGAGAAGCAGCGCATCCTCGGCGCCATCGACCAGAAGATCGCCGGCAACGAAATCGCCGAATCGACGTGCCCCCGAACCGGCCACCGGGCAGATCATCGACCTGATGGAAGCGCTGCGCGCGAGCCCGGGGGCAAGAAGGCACCGGCCGCTGACGCGCGCGCGGCGGCCACAGCGGCCGAGCCGGCCAGCACGCCGACCGAACCGGCGGAGGCGACGCCGCGCAGCAGCCGAAGCGCGCGGCGCCGACACAACCGGCCGCTGCACCGGCACGCGCCCGAGCGAGGAAGTAGCGCACCGACGATGCAGACGGGTAAGTGGCATGAGGCGTGCCTGCGCCTGACGCCGACGTTCGCAGATGCGCATTGCAACGCGGTTCGCCTGCACGAGTTGCTGGGGCATTCGAGCCCGGCGGCCATTCGTCACGACGGCAAATAGCGCCGCCGGCAACGCGATGACCAGCGATCCGCCGCCGCCGATCTACACGGTCGGCGTGGCGCGCCCTGTGCGAGTTCAGCGCCAAGGCAGGTGATCTCGATTCGCGCTTCACACCTTCGCCGTCGGCGCAGGAGGGCGTGGTCGGCCACGGGATCATGCGCGGCGCCGCGACCCTGGGGTACCAGGCCGAGCTCGGCGTGAGCGGCGAATACCACGGGTTGCGGTGCGCGGGCGCATCGACGGTTACGACCCCGCCGCGAACCGGCTCGACGAAACGAAGACCTTTCGCGGTCTCCTCGAGCGCATGCCAGCCAACCACCGCGAGCTGCACTGGGCCCAGCCCAGGTCTACGGCTGGCTGCTGTGCCGACGCCTCGACTTTTCCGTCATCGACATCGCATTGGTCTATTTCGAAATCGCCAGCCAGTCGGAGACGGTGCTGGTCGAGACGCACACGGCCGAGGCATTGCGCGGCTTCTTCGAGACGCAGTGGCGAGCGTTTCCTGGCGTGGGGTCGCCGCGAAGCGGCGCATGCCGCGCGCGCGACCGCGACGCTCGCTGCACTGACGCTTCCGCACGCCGCCTTCCGGATCGGCCAGCGCCAGTTGTCCGAAGGCGTCTACCGCGCCGCCATCGGCGGGCCGCTGCCTGCTGGCGCAGGCGCCGACCGGCATCGGCAAGATGATCGCAACGCTGTTCCCGCTGCTGAAGGCGCGTGCCGGGCCAGCACACTCGACAAGATCTTCTTCCTGACGGCCAAGGGCTCGGGTGGTTGCGCTCGCGCTCGACGCGCTCACGCGCCTGCGCGAGCACGTCATCGGCTCCGCAACTGCGGGTCGTCGAGCTGGTGGCGCGTGACAAGGCCTGCGAGCACCCCGACAAGGCCTGTCACGGCGACGGCCTCGCGTCCGCTCGCGCAAGGGCTTCTATGACCGCTCGCCGGCGGCGCGCGCAAAGGCCGTCGCATGCGCCGCCGGCTCGACCAGCGCCCGCTGCGCGGCATCGCGCCTCGACCACCAGGTCTGTCCCTACTACCTGGGGCAGGAACTGGTGCGGCTGGACCGACGTCGTGGTCGGCGACTACAACTACTACTTCGACCTGCACGCGATCCTGTACGGCCTGACTCTGGGCGAACGAATGGCGCGTCGCGATCCTCGTCGACGAGGCCCACAACCTGCTCGAACGCGCGCGCGGATGTACTCGGCACGGCTCGAGCGCTCGGCGCTGAGCGCCGCGCGCCGTGCGGCGCCGCCGAGCGTGACGAAGGCGCTCGACCGGCTGGCGCGAGCGCTGGCTGCGAGCTGCAGCGTTCGCAGGTCGAGCCGCATCGGTGCCTTGGCGGGTGCCGGCCCGCTTCGCGCGACGGCATTGCAGCACGGTCTGCACCGCAATCGCCGACCATCTTGCCGACAGCCCGCAGGAACACGGCAGCGCGCTACTGCGATTTCCACTTCGACGCGCTGCATTTCCTGCGCATCCCTGATCGGTTCGACGAGCACCGCTGTACGACATCACTCGACGTCAGCCGCCGGGTCGGGCGCCGGCGCGACATCGACCCGTGCTCAACTTTCGCAACGTGGTGCCGGGCCCGCTCCTGCGGCGCGGCCGATTCGCCGCAGCACATGCGAGCGTGCTGTTCTCGGCGACGCTGGCGCCGCTCTCGATTTCCATCGCGACACCCTCGGGCTGCCGCCGACACTGCGTGGCTGATCGTTCGCCGTTCCGACCGCGGCACAGCTCACGATGCGGGTCGCGCACGATGCTGTCGACGCGCTACCCGCGACCGCGGAGCGTCGCTGGCCGCAATCGTCGACGTTGATGGCGCGGCCAGGTCGAGCGCGCGCACCGGGCAACCACCTCGCGTTCTTCAGCAGCTTCGACTACCTCGAGCCAGGCGCTCGCCGCCTCCACGTCGTGCCATCCCGGCATTGCCGTGCTGGTCCGCAGTCGCGGGCGATGGCGCCGGAGGCGCGCGACGCCTTCCTGCGCGCTTCACTGCCGCCGGCTGCGGCGATCGGATTCGCGGTGCTCGGCGGATCGTTCGGCGAAGGCATCGACCTGCCGGGCCGGTCGCCTGATCGGGCGCCTTCGTCGCGACGCTCGGCCTGCCGCCGCTCAATGCCGTCAACGAGAAGATGCCGCCGGCGCATCGATGCGATCGTTCGGTGCGGGCTACGCCTACACCTACCTCTATCCGGGCATGCAGAAGGTGGCGCAGGCGGCCGGCCGCGTGATCCGGACCGAAGCCGACCGCGGCGTGCTGTCCACCTGCTCGACGATCGCTTTGCGCGCCCCGGAGGTGAGCCGGCTCTCTCCCCGCGCGTGGTGGACCGCGTTGGATCAGGATCGCCGCGACATCGGGCGTTACTCTCGAGCGCGACGACGGCGCCGAAGCGGCGCTCGCGCCGGCGCCGATGGACGACCGTCTGTCGGCCTGAAGCGAGCCAAGCGCCGGCGCGGCGCGGACGTGCCCGGCGCAGCCTGTCGATTCACCCCATGAATGGAGGGAGGCGGAGCTGCCCTCTCTCGTCGGCACACTCCCGCGAATGCCGCCAGGCCACTCCCGTCGAGCCGCCCCGACGCGCTCTGGATCGCCACCGTCGGAGCCGGGGCCGACTTGGGAGCGCCGAACGCCATCCCGATGGTCCTGATCGTCGACGACGATCGCGACGTCCTCAGCGACCTGGCGATGGCGCTGCGCGATTGCGGCTTACGAGGTCTCCGACCGCCTGCAATGGCGCAGACGCGATCGACAAAAAAGCAATCGCGCTCCGACCGGCCCTCGTCGTCACGCCGACGTCCCGATGCCGATCCTCGACGGCATCGCGCTTCTGCAAAGGCGCTGGCGACCTCAACGCGGCCACCGCAGCGATCCGGATCGCGCTGTCGAGCGGCGTACCGGAAGGCAGCATCCGCGCGCACTGTTCGACGACTACGACGCATTTCTGAAAAAGCCGTACGACCTGGAAGATCTGCGGCGGCACCGCGGCCGCGTTGCTGGCCTGCCAGGCGCGCTGCGCGGTCAGTGGCTCCACCTGGCACGCAGCGCCGACAAACAAACCCACTAGCGGTAGCGAAAGCGCGCTCTGCGTGCTCGTCAGCCGACGCAAGTCCGGTTCTGCCTGCGTTCTTTGGCCTCATAGAGCTTTCGCCTGATCGGAGCTGCCTTCCGGAGAGCCTTCGATCCGCTCGTCCGCCTGGTACAGCGTGACACCGGCCGAGAAGGTGATCGAAGAATCCCAAGCCGTTCCTTGTGCATGAACAGGCCGCCGGTGGTCAGCGTCTCGCTGCAGGCGGCGCCGCGCGTCAGGACCTTCTGCCCTTCCTCGACCGGCGGTGGCCGGCAGCAGCACGACGAACTCCTCGCCGCCGTAGCGCGCCAACGTGATCGGTCGGCCGCAGCGTTGCTGCGCGATCAGGGCTTGGCCAGCGAGCGTCAGCGCCTCGTCGCCGGCCGCTGTGGCCGAGGTCGTCGTTGAGGCGCTTGAAGTTGTCGATGTCGAGCAGGCCGATCGACGAACGGCTGCCCGGTCCGCGCTCGGCGCGCGCCCGCTCGCATCTCGAAGGCTGACCAGCAGGCCGCGCCGGTTCGCGATCTGCGTCAGCTGGTCGGTGGAGACTTCGTCCGACAGACGCCGCCTTCGCGCTTTCGAGCTGGGTCACGCGCTGCGTCAGGTCGGTCGCCTTCGGCGTGCTCCTCCGTGCAGCCGCGCCGCTGGGCCTGCTGCGACCAGCGACTGCACGGTCCGGCTTTCCTCGACCATCTCGCGCACGACGCCGGTCAGGCTCTCGAGCGAGTCGGCCTTCTCGATGACCGCCGGCGTAGCGGCCGACGCTCTCGTGGAAGCTGCCCTGGTCCGCGAGCCGGAGCCGCCGAGCTTCGTAGAGCATCCGCGGTTGATCAGCGACCTCAGCGCGTCGCGCGCCTTCTCGCGCTCGGTGCGCAGCTCGCGCGTGGCGCTCGCGCGTGTCGCGCAGCAGTCTCGCTGACCGCGCGGACGCCGCGCGCCGTCAGGCCTCCTCGAGCCTCACGCGCATCGCGTCGCACTGGCCCGCGCGCCCAGCTGTCGTCTTCGGCGAGGTCGGTCAGGCTCGCGGTGAGCTCAGCACAGAGCTTGCTCGAGCTGGTCGACCAGGCCGGTGGCGATGCTGCAGACACGTGCCGCGCTTCGCCGGCGCAGCGCCTCCATCTCGCCGCGCACAGCTCGGCGGTCGCACCCTGCGTTCCGGAGACGCTCGGTCGCGCCAAGGCGTTCGCAGCCAGCGCATTGTCAGGCTGTCCGCCTTCGGCGTCGTGCAGGTTGCCCACCGCACGCGACGATGCCGCACCCGATGTCGTCGAGGCTCGGTGCCGACGATCGCGGCGACGCTTGCGCTGAACCGGCGGCAACACCTGGCCTGGGGCATCTCGCCGAAGCAGCCGGCGTCGACACCGCCGGTCGTCGACCGCCGGCGCAGCGGGTCCATCGCCGTCCCAGCTCGTCACCAGCTGGCGTCAGCGCGCTGAGCTGCAAGCTGCGCGACGTCGCCTGCGGCTGGCGTCGAGGACGCGCTGGATGCTGTCTTCTTGCGCCTCGCCGCGTCTCAGCTGCCGGCCCGCCGCGCTCGGCACCGTCGCACGATGCGCGTCGATCAGCTCGGCCAGCGCGGTCGCGGCGATGCGCGGCGCACTCGAGCGCGCGCTCGGCCTGCTCCCATCGGCCGTACGGCCATGCGCCTTTCGCGAGTCGACGCTGGCGCGTGTGACCTGGCGCCGACGCGCGCGCAGCGATCCAGCCTCGACCAGCCGCTGGCAGCGCCGGGCAGCACGCCGGCACTGTTCAGCTCGCCTGCTCTCATGGCGTAGGGCGCGTGTAGTTCCGGGCGTCGGCTCGACCCGATCGGCGGCGAGCCGTCGTAACGTCTCGCCAGCAGCGCCGCTGAGTGCTTGGCCACAGGCTCCCGGGACATTGCCGTTCGCATCCATCGCGGTCCTTCGTGCCGACGGCGTGCGGGTGCGTACCCGGGTCGGACGGCGCGACGTGGTCGGACGCTCGCTGTCGCCGGCCTCGCCGATCCACGGCGCATCCGTCGGCAGCACGGTCTGCTCGCAGCCAGGTCTCGATGTCCTCGGGCGGCTGCGGCCGGCTGAACAGGAAGCCCTGCATCACGCCGCAGCCGAGGCGGTGCAGCACCTCCATCTGGCGCAGGTTCTCGACGCCTTCGGCGATCACGCGCAGGCCGAGCGATCGGGCCAGCGCGATGATCGCGGTGACGACCGCCGAGCTCTGCGGCGTCATGCCGAGGTCGCGCACGAAGCTGCGGTCGATCTTCAGCTCGCTGATCGGCAGCGTCGTCAGGTAGGCGAGCGACGAGTAGCCGGTGCCGAAGTCGTCGATCGAGATCTCGACGCCGATCTCGTTGAGCCGGTGCAGCGACGGGATCACGTTCTGCAGGTCCTTCATCAGGCCCGTCTCGGTGATCTCGAGCTCGATCGCGTGGTGCGGCACGCCGTACGTGCGTGACCGCGCTGGTGGATGTGCTCGACCAGGTCGGTGCGCTCGAACAGCCGGCTCGGCAGGTTGACCGCGATCGAGTCGGCGAAGCCGAAGCTGTCCTGCCAGACGCGGGCCTGGCGCGCCGCCTCGCGGATCGCCCATCTCGCTCAGCGGCATGATCAGGCCGGTCTCCTCGGCCAGCGGAATGAAGTCGCCCGGCGGCACCAGCACGCCGTCGCGGCGCCAGCGCATCAGCGCCTCGGCGCCGACCATGCTTGCGCCGCGCGCACGTCGACCTTGGGCTGGTAGTGCAGCACCAGCTCGTTGCGCTCGATCGCCTTGTGCAGCGCGCTCTCGAGCTCGAGCTTCTCGCGGCCCTGCGCCGGCCAGCGCCGGGCGGTACAGCGTGCGCGGCGTTGCGGCCCGGCCGACTTGACCGAGTACATCGCGACGTCGGAGTTGCGCAGCAGGTCGGCGACCGTGCGTGCCGTCGCGCGGGAACAGCGCGATGCCGACGCTCGCGGTGACGAAGCACTCCTGGCCGCCGACGAAGATCGGCTCGCGCATCAGGTCGAGGATGCGCGCGGCGACGCGCTCGGCGTCGCGCTCGTCGGCGACCTCGGGCAGCAGCGCGACGAACTCGTCGCCGCCCAGCCGGCCCGACCGCCTCGAGCGTGCGGTGCGAGCGCGCACCCACGGTCTCGAGCGAGCTCTCCGATCACCTGGTCGGAATGGCGCACGCACGACGCGCAGGCGGCGCGCGACCTCCATCAGCAGCTCGTCGCCGGCGCCATGGCCGAGGGTGTCGTTGATGACCTTGAAGCGGTCGAGGTCGATCAGCAGCAGCGCGACCTGGTGGCCGAGGCGGCGCGCGTGCTCGAGCGCGCGCTCGGCGCGCCAGATCAGCTGGCGGCGGTTCGGCAGGCCGGTCAGCGCGTCGAAGTTGGCGAGGTGGCGGATCCTGTCCTCGGCCATGCGCCGGTCGGTCACGTCCTGCACGATGCCGGTGTAGCCGATCAGGTTGCCGTGCTCGTTGAACTCGGGCTCGGCCTCGACGTGGACGATGCGCTGGCGCCCGTCGAGCAGCGTCACCGGCACGTCGGTCGCCAGCACCGAGCTGTGCAGGACCATCGCGTGCAGCAGCCGCATGAGACGCTGCGCGCTCGTCGGGCGGACCATGCGCAGCAGGTCGCGCAAGTCGAGCACGGTCGTCCGGCGCCGATGCCGAACACGCGCAGCGCCCTCGACCGAGAACACCGGGCTGCCGCCGCCGCCGCCGCCAGTCGAAGCTGCCCATGCGCGCGCAGGTCCCGCGCGCGCGCGCGAGCGTCGACCTTGCTGCGCTCGAGCTCGATCCGCGTGCGCGACGAGCGCAGCAGGTAGCGCAGCCGCGCCGGCGAGCAGGCTCCACTGGGTGCGACTTGACGAAGAAGTCGGTGGCGCCGACCTCGTAGGCGCGGGTGATCGAGGCGTCGTCGTCGAGGCCGGTCAGCATCAGCACCGGCAGCGATTCGAAGCCGGGCAGGTCGCGCAGCTCGCGGCAGGTCTCGAAGCCGTCGAGGCCCGGGCATCGAGCGCGTCGAGCACGACGACGTCGGGCATGCCAGTCGGCCAGCAGCTCCGGATGCGTCCTCGCCGCTGCGTCGCCTCGGTGATCGTCGAAGCCGCGCTCGCGCAGCGCGACGCCGACGGTCAGCAGGTTGACCTCGTCGTCGTCGACGAGCAGCACCGTCGGCTGTTCGGGCAGGAAGTCGATGTTCGGTGCTGCGGTCAGACCTCACGCGCGACGCCCCGCATCTGCTTCAGCGTTTGCAGCACCGCCGTCGTTTCCGGATCCATGCAGTCGATCCGCTCTGCAAGACCGTCGCGTGTGTCGAGTCGGATCATGGACTCGATTTCGCACACAGTTGCGACAACTTGACGGCACCGATGCTCGCCGATGACGATTTCAGCGTGTGTGGACGACGTGGCGTACGCCCGATAGTTGGCCGAGCGAAACGATCTGCATCGCGGCAACAAGCGCAGCGCGACGCCCTCAAGGCCTGAACACCCGCTCGAGCAGGTGCGGTTTGCACCGGTCGGATCGAGCTCCGCCAAACGGCGCAGCGCCGTCATCGAGCACCGCGGCTGGCAATCAACGCCGCCGCCACCGGTATCGCGGGCCGCCTGCGGTGGCGCGGCGACGCCGTTGCCGACGGCAGCGCAGTAGTGGCGCGCGCCTCGGCGATTCAGCATGCGCAGCAATCTCCACCGCCGAAGCTGCCTTTATGCCGGTCGGACGCTTCGATCGGCGATCGGCAATCGACCCGTCAGTGAATCAAACGCAGCGCTGGGTCCGGGTTTCGCTAAGCAAAGTTTCCTAGATAGCGACGGCCGTGCGAGTTGTAGGGGTTCGGGTGGCCTACGCCGCCGATACTCTCGCCAGGTTTTCGGAAATGCGCCACGAAACTGAACCGCACCGCGACCCTCGCGTCGCTCGAATACTCCGCCTGCACCGGCATCAAATCACGCCTACCGCACTGGCCAGCGCTGATCGCCCCAGCAGCTGACCTGCACGGGCGTCACCGAGCGCGCTGGCCGCCATCAAGGCCCTCAGCTCGGCCTGGTTGATCTCGCTGACCGCTCATCATCAGCGTCTCGGCCGTCGTCGCGGAAGTCGAACAGCGACTCGTTTTCGATCGCGCGCACCAGCTCGACGTAGGGCTGGTACGGCCCGGCCTTCCTCGACCAGCGCCTGATAGACGCGCTGCGGCACCGGGATGCGTGCCGAGCAACTCGCTCGAACGGCTGCTGGAACATGCGGTCGAGCAGCGAGAACACGCCGCAGATGAACATCTCGCTGCGCATCTCCTCGTCGCCGCTGGCGCGCACCAGCTCCTCCATCAGCAGTGCCGCGGCGCACCGCCGCGAACATCACCGGCCGCAGGTTGACGTCCTTGCTGCGCGGTGGCCAGCAGCAGCGCGAGCCAGCGCTTCAGACGCTGGTAGCCGAGCATCAGTGATGGCGTGGCTGGAACGAGCTTGACCTCGACCCGCAGCCCGAAGGCCGGCGAGCATTGATGTAGCGCAGCAGCTTGAAGGCCAGCGACGGGATCGCGCTCGAGCGTGTTCTCGAGCTTGTCGATCGGCTCCGGCTGTCGACCCGGTCGGATCAGCTCGACGATCACCTGCAGGTCGGTCTGCGCCACGGTCTTGGTCCGCCGCGCGCGCCGCGGCCGCCGATCACGTCGTCGATCGGCCAGCCGAGCACGCGCGTGGCGCCGCGCGTCGAAGCTGGCCTCCATCTCGGCCAGCGTGCGCACGCCCGACTGCACGTGCGCGATGCGTGCGGGTCACGCCGGGCGGCGTCGTTGGCGCGCCTCGCCGACGCGGCGGTCGTCGGCGAGGTCGATGATCGAATACTTGAAGCAGGGCAGCACCTCGCGCGGCAGCTCTGGTAGACGCGGCCGGCCCTTGAGCAGCAGCGTGTTGCCGTCCGTTGTGCAGGCGCACGAGCGCACGTCGACGTTGGCCGGGTCCGCAGGCCATGAAGGCCGGCACTCGACCATCACGTTGCTGGCGGGCTGGCGCGCGCCAGCAGGTCCTGCAGCAGGCTTCGCCGGCGACGTTCGAGCGAGCACCTGCCCGCCGTTCGCCGGCCAGACATCGCCGACCGGCGTGCAGCAGCTGCGCGCGGCGTCCGACGCACGGCGTCGGGCTTGCAGCGGGAACACGGTGAGGCGCGTCGCCGCGACGCGCGCGGTTGCGGTCGATGAACGGTGCAGTAGCCCAGCGCCACCTGGCCGAGGATCGCGACGTCCAGCACGTCTGAGGCACTCGGTCAAGCCGCCGCTCGAGGTACTGGAACAGCGATAGCCGCTGCACCATCTGAATACGACTTCAGCGCGGCATCGTAGCCGCTTTGCTTGTTCTGAAAGGTCGAATCGCGCTGACCATGTCGAGATCTTCGGCGTTGCGATGCGCTCGCGTCTGGCTCGCCAGCTTCGCGTCGTCCAGCCGGCCGGTCTCGTCGTCCGATCCGGTTCAGCACCGCCGCCGACCAGCGCGCGCGCGCGTCTGCATCGTGCCCATCGACCGAATCGATGTCGCGCAGGTCTGTCCGGCGTCGCCTGAGCGATCTGCATAGCCGGTGCGGCCGGGCGTCGACAGCATGTGATGATCGCCTTGTCGAGCGTGTCGAAGACCGACAGGCGTAGGGCGTCGAGGGCGCAATCGTGGAACTGGTCGCCGATCGCCGGCTGCAGCCGCTGACGCCGCTGAACTGTCATGCCGTCGACCGTGATCGCCTGGCCTGAGCGTATAGGCGCGCGTCACGGCCGCTCGGCAGGCCGTCCTTCAGCACCGCATAGCGTGGTACGCCGCCGCTGACGGTGAACGCGCAGGCGTGTAGTCGAGCCGGTCGAGCGCCGCCGGGTCCTCGACCCGGCCGCGTGTCGATGATGGCGCCGGGCCACGCCGGCGCCGGCGCTGCGTCTGAACACGCCGTTGCCGGTGGGCCGACAGCCAGGCGGCCTGGCCGTCGGTCGTCGAGCGGCAGGTCGGTGCTGCCTCGGTCGCCAGCTGCCTGCCGCCGGTCGCGCGCGGACTGCACGCCGCCGGGCACGTCGCGTGAAGCGGCTTCGCGTGGACGCGCCCCGCCTGCCGAACAGGTAGGTCGCCGGCGCCGTCGCTCCGGTTCGCGACGCCGCGACAGCTGGCTCGCGGATCGCGGTCCAGCTCGTCGGCGAGCGCCCTGGCGCTCTGGCATCGCTGTGACGGCGCGTTGCCGCCGCGACGATCGCCTCGCGTGCGCTGCTGCAGGAGATCGCCGGCGTCGGCCATCGTCGACCTCGGTCTGCGACATCACGGTTCGCTGGCGTCGACCGCGCCTGGCTGGTGTCGCTGCGATCGATCGCCGCCAGTGCGTTCGGCCGCGCGCGCCGCCGGGGTCGTCGCTGGCCTTGCGCGACGCCGCCGCCGCTGGTGCAGCTGTCCTGCATCTCGCCAGCTCGGCCTGGCGGCTCGCTCAGACGTCGTCGATGCCGGCCTCGGAGGCAGGCGGTGCTGATGCGCATGGGGGCCCCGAGTTCTGAATGGAGGTCGTCGACGCCGCGGCTGCGGCAGCGTGTCGAACAGCGATCTGCGCGATCTGCAGCATCTCGCCGCCGCCTGGTAGCTCTGCTGGGAACTGGATCAGACGCGCGGCCTCTTCGTCGAGGTTGACGCCCGACTCCTGGCGGCCTGCGCCGTCGTGGCGTCGGTCGGCGATCGCCTGCCGACTGGCTCGGCCGCGAGCTGCGCGCTCTGCGCCCGCACCGATCTATCGTGCGAGCGCGCGCGGCATACGCGCCGGTGACGGTCGTCGCCGGGCGCCACGGCGCCCGCCGGCGAGTGTCTGCTCGGCCGACGATGGCGCGTCGCGCAGCGCGAGCAGCGCATTGGCGTTGCCGTTGTCTGCCGGCCGGGAACGCGGTGCTGGTGCCGACCGCGATCGTCGCCGCTGCGCGGCACGCCGTTCAGCCTCGAGCGCGCCAGCCGCTCAGCCGGCGCCCGCTGGCTGCGCGATCCAGGCTACTGGTGCCGGTGCCGGTCGGCAGCGTGCTTGTGGCGTCGACCAGCGCTGTAGCTGCAGTTGCCCGAGTCGTCGGTGAGCGTGATGCGTCGCGGTCAGTTCCGGATCGAGGGTCGCTGATGCGCTCAACGACGCCAGCGCTGCGGTGCCGCGTGTTGGTGCTGCCGAGCGTCGCGGTCAGGTCAGCTGGCGCCGCGAGGCGGCGAGCCGGCTTCGGGTCGTCGAGCGACGCGCCATGTGCGGCGCGCCGCGGCCGCCGACCGGCTGCAGGAAACTGGTCGCGCGCCGCCGGCAGCGGCTCAGCGACGTCGATCGGAAAGCCGTCGACGACGCCGCCGCTCGCGACGCGTCTGGCGTGCTGTCGGCAGAAGCCGGGTCAGCGTGATAGCTGCCGGCCGGGTCAGGCCGGCGGGACGGCCACAGCTCGTAGTCAGCTCGCGCTGCAGCGCATCGGCAGTCGACCGCTGACCGATGCTCACGCTCGGGACGCGCACGCCGCTGCCGTCGAGGTAGAGGCGACCGGCACGCCGCCGGCCATGCGCGTTCGTCTGACGCCGGCGCGACCGCGGCGCGCCGACCGAGCAGCGGCTGGCGCACAGCCGGTCGGCGTGCCGAGGTCGAGGCCGAGCGCCTGCTGCGCGTTGAGCTGGCCGGTGATCGCCGCGGCGAGCTGGCCGAGCAGGTTGCGCGCGTCGGACGAGGTCGGCGTTCTGAAGCGCAGCAGCCCGGCGATCGAGCCGCCAGCGATCAGGCCGGCGGAAATGCGCGCGTACCACGCCGGAATCGCTGATGCCGAGCTGCAGCTTCGACGGATCGCAAGGTGTCGGGCACCGCGACCAGCGGTCGTGGCCTGGCCGCCGAGCACCAGCTTCTGGCCGCCGCCGCATGAAGCACGCTCGAGCGTGCCGTCGTCGGCCGCGAGTCGTCGTCACCTGCGACGTACTGGCTCCAGATCGTTGATGGCGGTGTCGCGCTGGATCGAGCAGGTCGTTCGGGCTCGTGGCCGGTGCCCTTGACGGCGCGCGATCTGCTGGTTCAGGTCGGCGATCTGCGTCAGCTGTTAGACCGAGCCGACGGCGCTCTTCAGCTGCTCCGGTGACGCCGCTCTGCAGCGTATCGAGCTGGCCACCGCGGTGCGCGTGAACGGCGCGGCGATCGCCCACGCGCGGCAAGCGCCACCTGGCGCGCCGACGCGTCCTGGCGGCTTGTTGGCGCACGTCGACGAAGGCATTGGACATCCGTCGCAGCGGCATAGCCGAGGCCGGCCTCGCCCGAGTCGGAACACCGCCCTCGAGCCGCTGCAGCTGGTTGCTGCGCGCCGCGTCGCCGGAGGCGACGAGCTGCGCGGTCGCCGCCTCGCGCGATCGCGGAAGTCGCTGTGGCGCGCGCGTCACCGTGGCGACGTTGACGACGCCTTGCCGAAGAAGCCGGCGCCGGTGAACTGGCCGAACGCCGTCTCGAGCTCGAGCGCTCTGGCGCGAGTAGCCGACGGTGTTCGAGTTGGAGATGTTGTTGCCGGTGACCTGCAGCGCGCCGCATATGGCGCGCAGCGGCGTTCGACCGACGCGGTCATGGTGGCCCAACGCTCGATGCTGGCCGACGGCGCTCCCCAGGGCCTCAGGGCGTGGCGCGACTCCGTTCAGGTCACTGTGCGCTGCAAGCGCAGCGTGCGTGTTGATGACGCGGGTCAGCTTGTCGGCATAGGCCGGGTCGGTTGCATAGCCGGCGCGCTGGAGGCCTCTGGGCGCAAGCCTTCGCGGCGCTGACGGCGCCTGCCGCTGGCCAGCACGCCGGCGTAGCGCAGGGGCTCGTCTTCATCAGCCGCGCGTAGTCGCGGAACGATCTCGGCGCGTACGACGCGTAGGCGCGGAACTCGCGGTCACTTGCTGCGCCTGGCCGCCGACATATTCGGTCGGTCGTCGACTTCCGCGACCGGACCGTGTCCAGCCCGGCCGCCGGCCTTGATGCCGAACAGGTTGTTCGAGGCGCTGCCGTCGGCGGTGTCGCGGATCTCGCGCCGTGCCCCAGCCCGATTCGTGCGCGGCCTGCGCCGACCAAGAAGCCGCCGGGATGCCAGTCTTTGCGCTTCGACGCTGCGCTCGCCGCGCCGCTGTGTGCAGTGCGCAGTGAATTCGGCCTGGCGCTGCGACACCGGCGAGGCCGGTGGCCGCATCGACGCGCAGTCCGGCGTGCCAGCGGAGTGTGGCCGTCGCGGCAGCGGCGATGCCGGTGATCTGGCGCTCGAGCTGGCGGCGCGATCATGCTCGGTCGAGGCCAGCCGGCAGAGCCGGTCATCTTGTTCGCGAACTGGGTGTCGAGCATCTCGTTGCCGAGCTTGCGTCACCCGAGTTCTCGGAGCATCCCGGACGACGGCGTCGCTCTCAGCGCATGCTCTTCATCAGCTGCTGCATGAACAGCGCCTCGAACTGCTTCGGCGGCCTCGCGGACCGCCGCCTTCGGGTCGCGCGCGGCATCGCTGCGCAGCGCGCGCAGCTGAGCGCGCGTCAGCCGGGCACGGGCCTCATGTCGAGCGGCGGGCGCTGTCATCAGATCACCTCGATCTCGGCGTTCAGCGCGCCGGCGGCTCTTCATCGCCTGCAGGATCGCGAGCAGGTCCTGCGGCGTGGCGCCGAGCGAGTTGAGCGCCTTGACGACGTCGCCGCAGCTGCGCGCCGGCGCGCATCTGGATCAGCGAGCCGGCTCTGCTGCGTGATCGTGATGTCGGCCTTCTCGGCGACCACCGTCTGGCCGCTCTGATTGAGACGAACTGGGCTGGCTGACCACCGGCGTCGAGATTGATCGTCACCGACAGGCTGCCGTGCGCCACCGCGCAGGCAGCCGAGCGTCACCGCCTCGTTCATCACGACCGAGCCGGTGCGCGCATTGATCACGACCTTGGCGGCCGGCGTGGCCAGCGTCGAGCGTCGAGGTTCTCGATGTCGGCCAGGAAGGCGACGCGCGCGTCAGGCTGGCCCGGCATGCGCACGCGCACCACGCGGCGCGTCGAGCGCCTGCGCGGTGCCGCTGCCCATCTGGCGGCGTTGATCGCTGCGCGCCACTTCGCGCGCGGTGGCGAAGTCGCTGGCGTTCAGGTCCGAGCTGCAGCGCAATCGCCCTGGCTGCAGCGGCGTGGCGCACCGCGCGCTCGACCGTCGCGCCCTCGCGGCACGCGGCCGGCGCGCAGGTGGTTGATCTGCACCTTCGAGCCGCCGGCCGAGCGCACCGGCGCCGCCGACGATCAGGTTGCCCTGCGCCAGCGCGTAGATCTGGCCGTCGGCGCCTTTCAGCGGCGTCGGCGATCAGCGTGCCGCCGCGCAGGCTCTTGGCGTTGCCGAGCGACGACACGCTGACGTCGACGCGCTGGCCCGGCTGCGCGAACGGCGGCAGCTGCGCGGTGACCATCACCGCGGCGCACGTTGCTTCAGCTGCATGCTGCGTGCCGGCGCGGCACGGTGACGCCCATCTGCTGCAGCATGCGCGTTGAGGCTCTGCGTGGTGAACGGCGCCGTGCGTGGTCTGGTCGCCGGTGCCGTCGAGGCCGACGACGAGGCCATAGCCGACCAGCTGGTTGGTGCGCACGCCTGCACCGTGGCGACTTCCTTGATGCGCACGGCCTGCGGCGGTGCCGGCCACCACAGCGCAGCAGGCGCCAGCAGCACCGACGAGCGCACGACCAGCGCGATGCAGCGCGCGTTCGTCGCCATCGCGGCAGCGCGGCGAGACGTCGTCGCATGCGTGTCGCCATTCTGCGCTGTCAAATCGGCAGACACGTTCAAGAAGAAGCGCGCCAGCCAGCCCATTCGACTGCGCCTCGGCCTGCTGCGCCGCGGCCGCGCTGCTCGATGCGCACGTTGGCGATCTGCGCCGAGGCGACCGCTGTTGCCCGGACTGGATCGCGCGCGGATCGACCTGCCCGGAAAAGCGCAGCACGTCGACGTTGTGCGTTGACGCCGATCTGCTTTTCGCCGGCGATGATCAGGTGGCCGTTCGGCAGCACGCGCGATCACGGTGGCGGTGATCGTGCCGGAGAAGTCGTTGCTGTTCTCGGTGGTGCCCTTGCCGGTGAACGTCGTTGCTCGAGTGGCGGCGCCTCGGCGCGCGCCGATTGAACGAGTTCGCGGCAGGCGAACGGCAGCGCGGTGATGCCGGCCGCGAGCCTTGCCGGTCTCGTCGATCGAGCTGGTGCTCTTCTGCGCTCGCGCTGACCTTCTCGACGATCTGCACCGTGAGCGTGTCGCCCGACCAGGCGCGCGCGATGGTCCTCGAACAGCGGCCGGTAGCTGGTCGATCTGGAAGATCGCGCCGTTGCTGACGCACCGGCTCGACGATCGGCTGCGGGCCGCGCTCACGTGACCTCGGCGACGTCGACCGGCGGAGCGCTGTACCGTTCAGCACCTCGCACGCCGACAGCAGCAACGCACGGCCAGCAGGCCGAGCGCTACGCCGCGCGCCGCGCTGCGCCGGGTGGCCGAGGGATGCGCTGCGGATCGTCATGGTCGATGCGGTCTCACAGCTGCGCCAGGCGCTGCAGCATCTGGTCGGAGGTCTGGATGGCCTTCGAGTTGATCTCGTAGGCGCGCTGCGTCTGGATCATCGCCACCAGTTCCTCGACCACGTTGACGTTCGAGGTCTCGACGATAGCCCTGCGCCAGCGTGCCGAAGCCGCCGTTCTGCCCGGCGCGCGCGGTGTTGGGCGTGCCCGAGGCGGCGGTCTCGGTGAACAGGTTCTGGCCCTTCGGTTCCGAGGCCGGCCGGGTTGACGAACGCTCGCGAGCTGCAGCTGGCCACCGATGGTCTGCGGCAGCCGATTGCGCCGGCAGCAGCACGCCGACGGTGCCGTCGCTGGCGATCGTCACGCTCTGCGCGTTGGCCGGGATCGTGATGCCGGGCTGCACCGTGTAGCCGTTGTTGGTGACGAGCTGGCCCTGCGCGTTGACCTGGAACGCAGCCGTCGCGCGTGTAGGCCACGGTGCCGTCGGGCATCTGCATCTGGAAGAAGCCGTTGCCGCTTGACCGCGAGATCGAGCGGTGTTGCTGGTCTGCTGCAGGTTGCCCTGCGCGAAGTTGCGCGACAGTCGCGACCGGCCGCGCGCCCAGGCCCACCTGCAAGCCGGTGGGCAGCGTGCGTCTGCTCGGAGCTGTTGGCGCCGGCCTGGCGCAGGTTCTGGTACATCAGGTCCTCGAACACCGCGTGGCCGCGCTTGCAAGCCGTTGGTGCCGACGTTGGCCAGGTTGTGCGCGATGGTGTCCAGCTGGGTCTGCTGGGCTTCCATGCCGGTCTTGCTGAAATCCAACAGCGAACGCATCATGGCGATGGCTCACGGAGTTGGAGCCATGATCGGCCGACCTGAGCCCGGCGATGACGTGATAAGGCGCTCGCCAGGCGACCTTTCTGAGGCCGAGCGCAACGAGCGGGGCACCAGCATTTCGCGGATCGCCTGTCGGCGTGGGCCGCTGGTGCGCGATGGACTCTCGACGCCTGCGGACGTCGTGGGATTCGTGTATCGGCCGATCGGTGCGCGCGGCGTGGTGCGCGCGGCACTGCGCTGGCGGCTGACTGCGGGTGCGCGACTGCAGGCTCAGCTGCTGGACAGCAGCTGGCCGCGGCCTGCTCTTTTCGTCTCTGCGCGCTGTGCACCATCTTCATCTGCTGCCTCGAACTGGCGCGACGCCGCGATCATCGCAGATCATCGTCTCCGACCGCGCTGACGTTGCTGCCCTCGAGCGCGCCGTCTTGCAGCGCGCGCGTTGGGGTCGGCAGCTGAGGTCGCCGTCGGCGCCGCGAAACAGGCCATCGCTCGCCGCGCTGCAGCGGCGCCTCGGGCGTCACCAGCTTGAGGCGAGCCAATCGTCTGTCGGCCGACCGTTCGCCGCGCTGCTCACCGCGCGCTGACCGTGCCGTCGGGCGCGATCTGCACCTGCGGCGTTCGGCGGGCGATCGTGATCGGCCCGCCGTCGCCGAGCACGGTGAGGCCGGTCTTGCGTCACCAGCATGCCTTCGGCATCGAGATGTCGAGCGAGCCGCCGCGGTTGTAGGCCTCGGTGCCGTCGAGCGCCCTGCACGGCGAGCCAGGCGTTGCCCTTCATCGCCACGTCGAGGCTGCGGCCGGTCGCGCTGCACCGCGCCCGGCGTCGGCGTCGTAGCCCGGCGTCGGATCTCGAAGCGCATAGACGCGCGTGCTGGCGCCCGCTGCCTTCAGCACCGGCACCGCGCGAAACGCCGTCGAGCTCGGCGCGAAAGCCCGGTGGTCGAGACGTTCGCCAGGTTGTGCGCGAGCGCGTCCTGGCGCTGCATGGTCGCCTTGGCGCCCGCCATCGACAGATAGATCATGCGGTCCATCGCGGTCTCCCTCAGAGCGCTCGTCGGAGCTGCGGCGTCAGCGCAGGTTGACGAGCGTCTGCAGGATCTGGTCGCTGCGTCTTGATGGTCTGCGCGTTGGCCTGGTAGACGCGCTGCGCGGTGATCATGTTGACCAGCTCGGCGGTCAGGTCGACGTTGGCTCTCTTCCAGCGGCGCCGGCCTGCAGCACGCCGAGGTTGCCGTTGCCCGGCGCGCCGACGCACCGGGTCGCCGGACGTGAAGGTGCGGGCCCAGGCGTTGCCGCCCAGCCGGCTGCAGACCCTGCGGGTTGCGGAAGGTGGCGATCTCGACCTGACCGGCCGGCTGCGACTGGCCGTTCGAGTAGCGCGCCATGACGATGCCGTTGCGCTCGATGCTGATGCTGATCGAGCTGGCCCGGCGCGATAGCCGTCCTGCGTCAGGTTGGTCACGCCGAAGCTCGGTGCCGTACTGCGTCGCAGCTGGTGACGATCAGGTCGATGCTGTCGGGAATGCGGCAGCGTCGACCGCGCCGGCGGCGTTGGTCGACCGCCGGGATGTTGATGCGCGATCGGCGCCGACCGGCGCGGTCGGGCGCCGAGCCGTTCGGCGGGAAGGTCGATCGTCGTCGACGCGGCCGCGGTTGCCGCCAGCGGTCCCCGCGATCGTCGTGCCGTTGGCGGTCACGAACACGTTCCACGGTGTCGGTCGCCGCCTTCTGGAAGTAGTAGGTCAACGCGACGTCCTGCCCCTTCGTCGTCGTAGACGCGTCATCGAGGTGGCGTTGTTGTAGGTGGTCGGGTCGGCGAAGTCGATCGCCGCGCCGCGGATGTCGGCGCGGTGACGGCCGAGCCGCGCAGTCGAGGTTGAACTCCATGTCGATCTGGCCGGTCTTCGCGCGGCGTGATGCCGGAGGTCGGCATCTGGATCGGCTGACGCCGCGCCGGGCTGGATCGCGCCGGTCGGCACTGGCCGGATAGCCCAGCAGCTTCTGCAGCTGGTTGTTGACGATGATAGCCGTCGCGGTCGATCTTGAACTGGCCGTTGCGCGAGTACACGCCACCGGGCTGTTGCCGTCGGTCACCTGGAAGAAGCCGGCGCCGTTGATCGCCAGGTCCATCGGGTTTTCGGTCGGTCAGGATGTTGCCCTGCGTGAACTGCTGCGACACCGCGGCCAGCGTTGACGCCGATGCCGATCGCTGTTGGCGCCGGCGCCGTTGAGCGCAGTCGGCGTAGACGTCGGCGAACTCGGCGCGCGACGACTTCGCAGCCGTACGTGTCGACGCATTGGCGACGTTGTTGCCGATCACCTCTAGGTTCTTCGCCGATGGCGTTCAGTCCGGACAAACCTTGCTGGAAGCTCATGATGCTCCTGTGTCCTGGTGATCAAATCGATGAACGCCTTGACCGCGCCGTACGGCGACGGTCCGGAGTTGCACGAGCTCGAGCACCGAAGACGCCGTTGGCGGTGCGCTGCACGCGCGTCGACCTGTCGTGCACCAGCGTCGCCGCCGCGCTGTTGACGCCTGGCGCGCTGGTCGGCGGTGACCCGGAAGCGCGATGCCCGTGCTGGATCGACGCTGGTCGCACCGGCGTCCCAGTCGAAGCTGTGGCGGCCGCTGGTCTGGCGCCCGAGATTCGATGGTGTCGATGCACGCTTGCCGCTCGGCGTCGAGCACCTCGAGCTTCACCTGGTCGGCGCGGCGAGTCAGTTCGAAGCCAGCCTGCGCCGTCGCATCGTCGGCGAGTCGGACCATGTTGCCCGGCACGATCGACGTCGCGGCCGACCAGCGACAGCGCCCTGCAGCGGCCTGCAGCTGCGCGAACTGCGCTTCGAAGTCCCTGCACAGTGATGATTGAGCTTCTCGATGCCGCTCACGGTCTGGATCTGCGCCATCTGGCTCGTCACCTGCGCGTTGTCCATCGGGCTGAGCGGGTCCTGGTTCTGCAGCTGCGCGACCAGCAGCTTCAGGAAGCGCTCGGAGGTCGCCTTCGCGTCGGCTGGCTGCTGGCGGCGATCGACGCCGCCGAGGCCGCGTCGGTGGAGGCTGTGGTCGGACGGACATGGCCATCGTGCAGCTCCGCGTGTGGCAGCCTCTGGCCGAGCTGCAGCGTCTTCAGCAGCAGGCTCTTGGCGGTGTTCATCACTTCGACGTTGTTCTGGTACGAGCGCGAGGCCGAGATCATGTTGACCATCTCCTCGACCGGATTGACGTTGCTGTAGGTCGACATAGCCTCTGCGCGTCGGCCGCTCGGATGCTTCGGGGTCGTGCACGCGCGCGGCCCGGGGTGTTGTCTTCGGCGATCGTGCTGACGCGGCACGCCCGCGGCGCCGGTCGGGTCGTCCGCCCGACCTCGCCCATCAGCTGCGTCTGGAACACCACCTGGCGCGCCTTGTAGGCCTGACCGTCGGGGCCCGCCACGGTGTCGGCGTTGGCGAGGTTGGAGGCCACCACGTTCAGGCGCTGCGCTCTGCGCGCTGGTGGCGCTGCCCGCCACGTTGAAGATCTGGAACAGGCTCATCGGTTAACTCCCGTGCAATGCGCTGCACGCCTAGTGTGACCTTCATCGCGTCGAGCATCGTGCGCACCTGGCGCATTGATGAAGCGCAGCGTGGCTTCGTACTTCACCGATGTTGTCGGCGAACGCCGGCGCGCTCGCGGTCCATGTCGACGGTGTTGCGATCGAGGTTGGTCCTGCGCCGCCGTCGCGTAGGTCAGCGAGCTGACCTCGCTGCGTGCGCGCGCCGCCGCGGCAGCGCCGCCGAGGTGGCCCGGCTGCGCTGAACTGCAGCGTTCGCGCCGGTTGCAGCGGCGCCGGTCGCCTCGCGCAGCGCTGTGCGCGAAGTCCATGATCGCGCGCCACGTAGCCGGGTGTGTCGGCGTTGGCGATGTTGCTGGCGATCAGGACGCTGTCGTTCCGGCACGCAGCGCCGAGCGCCTGGGCCTGGAAGTCGAGCGTATCGCCGAGTCGATTGAGCATGGCCACTCCGGATGTGCGGTCACCCGGCAGCCGGCCGGCCTTCGGGTGATGAGTGCGGATTGTGGTCAGCGGCCCGCCAACATTAGCGCGAACAGACCGGCGAAAGCACCGCCAGTTCGGGGCCTCGCGGTGCTGCTGTCGCTTCTACAGTGCGCAGGTGGAATCGATTCGTTCCCTGCCCGCTCTCGTGCGTGCCGCGCGTGCCGGCGCGCTCGCCCTGTTCCTGCTGCTCGCTCTCGGACTTCGCATCGACAGCGCGCGCTGACCGACGTACCGGCCGCGCCTGCCGCCGAGCGGACTGGAAGCCGGGCTCGAGCAACAGGTCCGGACGCTGGCGCTCGGCAGCGGTGGGCCGGCGTCCTGCCGGCGTGACCCGTGTCGAGGTGGTGGTCGGCCAGCTCGACCCGCGACTGCGCCTCGCGCCCTGCCAGCTGATGTCGAACCCTATCTCCCCGGCAATGCGCGCCTCTGGGGCAAGACCTGGATCGGACTGCGCTGTGCGCAAGGGCCATCGGCCTGGAACGTCTATCTTCCGATCACCGTGAAGGCCTACGGCCGCGCGCTGCGTCGCGACGACCGGCGCGTCAGCCGGCAGCGTCCTGAAGCCCGGCGACTTGATGCAAGCCGAGGTCGATCTGGCAGAAGATGCCACCGCGGCGTTGGTCGACCCGGAGCAAGCCGTCGGTCGCACGCTCGCGCAGTCGCTTCGACCCGGTCAAAGCCTGCGCGCAGCTCACCTGAAGGCGCGCCAGTGGTTTGCCGCCGGGGACATCGTGAAGGTCTTGGCGGTGGGGCCCGGCTTCGCGCTCGAAGGAGAGGCGCAGGCGTTGTCCAATGGCTTCGGAAGGCCAGCCCGCGCATCCGCACCGAAAACGGTCGCGTGCTGACCGCCCAACCAGTCGGCGAACGGCGCGTGGAACTGACCATGTAAAGAGGAGCCCGCTCGAAGCGGACAGAAAATCCTCCTAAAGTCGTTAGTGCTACAGGCCGATACACACGTCCATCTTGCATGGGCAAAGCCCACAGCGGACACTTTGGAGACCTCATGAAGATCGGCAATCCAGCAGACAAACCCTCGGCCATCGGACCGACTGCGAGCCATGGTGCCGTCGAATCGACGAAGGCCGGAACCTCTGCGGCGCCGGCAGCCGCCTGCGTGGCGACGGCGCCGGATCCGAGCGCGACGGTCGAACTCTCGAGCGCTGCGGCGACACTGCTGTCCGGCGGCACGCCTGCCGAATTCGACGCCGAGAAGGTCGCCCGGATCGCGCAGGCGATTGCCGATGGCAGCTTCAGAGATCAACCGGACGTGATCGCCGACAAAGCTGATCGGAAACGCCCGCGAACTGCTGGCCAAAGTGCAGCGCTGAACACCAACACGACGTCATTCGCCCGATTTCCAGACGGACCCGCCTCATGCACCCTTCTGCCCCCGCGGAATCAACTGGTCGACCACGCCGCCGCAACTGGAAGACAGCCTGACCAACGTCGAGTCGCGCCTGGCCGCGCTCGGCGCGCGCGCTGCGCGCGCGCGACGCCTCCGCGATCGACCTGCATGCAGGTGAATTGCAACGCGCCCTCGCCCACGCGGTGCAGCAATTTTCGAGCGCCGCGCAGCGGCGGTTCCGTCTGCGCTGCGGGACACGACTGGCCACCGCCAGCGGCCGGTCGCCGCACAGCGCGAATCATCGCCCGCGCGACCGCCGCGCTCGACCGGGCGATCGACGTCCTGTTGCCGCGCGACCCGGTCGCGCTGTACTCGAGAGCTGGGGCGTGACCGACCGGGGCGGTCTGCGCGGCGGCGCAATCCAGGCTTGAGTCGCTTCGCCTGCGACCGTCGTCACGCCGACGCCGGTTGCTCCAGCCACAGATCCTTCGCCATCCGGACGCTCGATTCGACGCCGCCGTGGTAGCCGCGCACCGTCTGGATCTCGGCGTAGTCGAGGCGTCGGTAGAACTCCCGCCCGGTCGAATTCGCGGGCCTGCTTCCGAGATAGACCTGGCCGATCCAGCGACCCGGGCGGCCGCCTCGAGCCAGCCGACGAGTTGCGTACCGATCCCCTGCCGCGCATGCGTGGGATTGACCGCGAGCAGCAGCAGGTGCGCCGTCGTCGCGGTACCTCATGATCCCGAAGCCGACCGGCAGATCGGCCCGGATCGCCAGCGCGACATTGGTGGCGGCGTCGACGGTGCTCCGGCGCACCCGCAGCGGCGTCCAGCTCCAGCCGAGTCCGCGCTCGATGAGGTCGCGCGACATCCGAGCGATCGAAAGCGCATCGTCGACGGTGGCCAGGCGGATGTCGGTGCCGCTGCTCATGTGGCTGTCCAGAACTTCACGGACGGTTGGCCGTCTGCCGCATTGATGATCAGCGAAGAAGACAGCCAGCATCCAGCGTACCACCTCTCATCAACTTCGCCGCATCGAGGAACCTCGCGGAGGGGCCTGCCGATTTGCATGCAGATGCCGCTGAAGCGGCGGTTGCGAAAAGCTATGCTGTACATATTCACAGCTCGGACGGGCCGATCATCGCCACCATGCCCCCGGATCGCCGTCGTCTCGTCGCCCACCTCGACATGGACGCGTTCTATGCGTCGGTCGAGCTGCTTCGCTATCCGGAGTTGCGCGGGCACGCCGGTGGTGATCGGCGGCGGCGCAGGCATCAACCGGTCATGCGCTGCCGATGGCACGCGCGAGTTTTCGGTCCTTCGCGACTACACCGGCCGCGCCGTCGATGACGACCAGCACCTACGAAGCACGTGCGTTCGGCGTGCATTCCGGGATGGGAGTGATGAAGTCGGCGCAGCTTCGCGCCCGCCGCCGTGCTGCTCCCCGTCGACTTCGACGAGTACCGGAAGTACTCGCGCCTGTTCAAGACGGCGGTGCGCTGCATCGCGCCGCTCGTCGAGGACCGCGGCATCGACGAGATCTACGTCGACCTCGGCGATGTGCCGGGCGCGCAGCGACGACGGCGGCCGCGCCGTCGGCATGCCGCTTGAAGGAGGCGGTGAAGGCCGCCACCGGCTTGACCTGCTCGATCGGCGTGACGCCGAACAAGCTGCTGTCGAAGATCTGCTCCGATCTCGACAAGCCGGACGGTCTGACCTTGCTCGAGCCGAGGGACATACCGGCGCGCATCTGGCCGCTGCCGGCCAGGAAGGTCAACGGCATCGGCCCGAAGGCGACCGTCGAAGCTCGCCGCGCTCGGCATCCACACGATCGGCGATGCTCGCGGCCGCCGACCGGCGCTGGCTGCTGCAGCGCTTCGGCAAGAGCTTCGGCAGCTGGCTGCACGACGCATCGCACGGCCGCGACGATCGGCCGGTCGTCACGTGCAGCGAGCCGTCGCTCGATCAGCCGCGAGACCACGTTCGACCGCGACCTGCACGCGGTGCGCGATCGCGCCGAGCTCGGGCGCGATGTTCACGCAGCTGTGCGAACAACTCGCCGGTGACCTGTCGCGCAAGGGCTACGCGGGCAAGACGATCGGCATCAAGCTGCGCTTCGACGACTTCAAGTCGGTCACCGCGCGATCTGACGCTGCCGATTCACACGATGGATGCGCGCGAGATTCGACGGGCCGCCGGCGCGTGTCTGAAACGGGTCGACCTGACGCCGCCGACTGCGCCTGCTCGGGGTGCGCGCCGGTGCCTCGCGACGTTGGCCGAGCTGGTGCGCACCGCTGCCTGCGATGCCCGACTGCGCGGACCAGCCGGTCGACCGCGAGGCGTTTGCGAGCGCGCAGCCTTCCGCTGTTCGGGGCCGTCATCGGCGACGCCTGATCGACTGCTCGCCGAGCGTCATCGGCGCCAATGGCCGGACAAGCAAGGCGGTGTCGTAGCATCCGGCACCGAGCGACCCGACAGCCCATGCCCGTCATCACCAACATCGAAGACCTGCGCGTGCTGGCCCGAGCGCCGCGTGCCGCGCATGTTCTACGACTACGCCGACTCCGGCTCGTGGACCGAGAGCACCTACCGCGCCAACGAGGACGACTTCCAGCAGCATCAAGCTGCGCCAGCGCGTGGCGGTCGAACATGGAGAACCGCAGCGCCGCGCACGCAGATGGTCGGCGTCGACGTGGCGATGCCGGTGGCGATCGCGCCGACCGGGCTGACCGGCATGCAGCACGCCGACGGCGAGATCCTCGCCGCGCGCGCGGCCGAGAAGTTCGGCATCCCGTTCACGCTGTCGCACGATGAGCATCTGCTCGATCGAGGACATCGCCGCGCCACACGAAGGCGCCGTTCTGGTTCCAGCTCTACATGATGCGCGACCGCGACTTCATGGAGCGCCTGATCGACCGCGCGCAAGGCCGCGCGCTGCAGCGCGCTGGTGCTGACGCTCGACCTGCAGATCATCGGCCAGCGCCACAAGGACCTGAAGAACGGCCTCACCGCGCCGCCGAAGCCGACGCTCGCGAACCTCATCAACCTCGACGACCAAGCCGCGCTGGTGCCTCGGCATGCTCGGCACGAAGCGGCGCACAGTTCGGCAACATCGTCGGCCACGTCAAGGACGTGCGCCGACATGTGCGTCGCTGAGCGCATGGACCACGCAGCAGTTCGACCCGACGCTGAGCTGGGCCGACGTCGAGTGGGTCAAGAAGCGCTGGGGCGGCAAGCTGATCCTGAAGGGCATCCTCGACGTCGAGGACGCCCGGCTCGCGGTCGACAGCGGCGCCGACGCGCTGGTGGTCTCGCAACCACGGCGGCCGCCAGCTCGACGGCGCGCCGTCGTCGATCAGAGCGCTGCCGGCGATCGCCGAAGCGGTCGGCTCGCGCATCGAGGTCTGGATGGACGGCGGCATCCGCTCGCGGGCAGGACGTCCTGAAGGCGTGGGCGCTCGGCGCACGCGGTGCCCTGATCGGCCGCGCGTTCCTGTACGGACTGGGCGCGATGGGCGAAGCCGGCGTGACCAAGCTGCCTCGGAGATCATCCACACGTGAACTCGAGCTGACGATGGCCTTTTGCGGGCACACCGACATCCACAACGTCGACAGGAACATACTGCTGGCTGGAACGTGACTGACCGCGCGCCGCACGCATCGGGTGGCGGTCACGATGGAGCTGGGGCTTGCATTGCTGAATTGATCGACACCCGTGTCGCTTCGGAACCCGCGATGACGCTGGACCAGCTCCACGACCTCAAGCTCTGGCATCAGCGCCACCTGCGCGAACGCCCGCTCGAGAAGCACGTATGGGACGCCGTGCTGACGTTGTGGCTGATCGGCTGGGTAGGTGGCCCGGTGGCATTCCTGATCCACCTCGGCTGGGCCGCGCGGCAATCGCGGTCGCCCTGATCTTCCTGCCCGGCGCCTATGTCGCACTGCGTCGGCGTCTGCACCGCGCGAGGGTGCTGCCGCTGCGACTGGATCGCTGCGCTGCGCTGAAGCGCGGGCAACGCACAGGGGGCGTGGAGCAGTCCGAGCGGCGGCCCCGGATTGCGGCAGCAGCGCAGTTGAAACTCCCTAGACCTGCCGCGCTCTCGAACGTGTTGCACTGATCGACGCTGCCCGTTTCGAGCCCGCGCTTGAACCAGGTCATGCGCTGCGCACTGGTGCCATGTGTAAAGGACTCCGGCACCACGGTCCCTTGTGACTTGCGCTGCAGCGTATCGTCGCCGATCTGCGCGGCCGCATTCAACGCCGTTTCGATATCACCGGGCTCCAGACGCCAACCCTGTTCTTGCTGGGACCGCTTGGCCCAGAAGGCCGGCAAAACAATCGGCCTGCAGCTCGACCCGCACGCTGAGCGCATTGCTCTGCGCCTCGCCACTGCGCGACCGCGCGGCGTCGACCTTGTCCATGATGCCCAACTGCTGTTGAACGTGATGCCCCACCTCGTGCGCCACGACGTACGCCTGGGCGAACTGCCCGGGAGCGCCGAGCTTGCGTTCCGAGCACGTTGTAGAAGCGCAGATCGATGTAGACCTTCCGGTCGTTCGGGCAATAGAACGGACCCATCGCCGCCTGTCCCTGACCGCAGGCGGTCGGCCAGCGGTCGCTGAACAGCACCAGTCGAGGGCGGCTGATAGGTCCGCGCCGGCGTGGCGGAACACATCGGTCCAGACGACTTCGGTGCTGCCAGCACCTGCGAAACGAAGCTGTGGCCTGGCTGTCGTTGGCCGGTGGTGCCGGCGCCGGTTGCCTACGCGCGGTACCGTCTGCTACGGTCGGCGCGTCGCCCGCCGCTGACGAGGCCGAGCACGCGTCAACGGATTGCATGCCGAAAGATCCAGCCGGCGATGACCGCGACCGCCACGGTGCCGAGGCCGATGCCGCGGCCGCCGATGCCGAAGCCGCCACCACCACCCCCATGCCCCGAACGTCCTCGACGTTCGAGCCTCGTCCTGGCCGTCCATTCTCATCGCGTGTCTCCCGCGGGCGCCTCGCGGCGGCCGATAGAGGCATGGTAGACCCGCGCCCGTTTGAGGTCTGTCGGAGAAGACCGCGCCGGCAGCATCCTGTCGTCGGACGGGGCGGGTGTCGACCGGCCACCCTGCGTTCCCGCGCAGGCGTGCACTGCCGCACGCGGCGATCGCCTAGGTCTTGGGCAACGTCACGCCCTGCTGGCCCTGGTACTTGCCGCCGCGGTCCTTGTAGCTGGTCTCGCAGACCTCGTCGCTCTCGAAGAACAGCACCTGCGCGCAGCCCTCGCCGGCGTAGATCTTCGCCGGCAGCGGCGTGGTGTTGCTGAACTCGAGCGTCACGAAGCCTTCCCACTCGGGCTCGAACGGCGTGACGTTGACGATGATGCCGCAGCGCGCGTAGGTGCTCTTGCCCAGGCAGATCGTCAGCACGTTGCGCGGAATGCGGAAGTACTCGACGGTGCGCGCCAGCGCGAAGCTGTTCGGCGGAATGCACGCAGACGTCGGCCTTGATGTCGACGAAGCTCTTCTCGTCGAAATTCTTCGGGTCGACGACGGTGCTGAAGATGTTCGTGAAGACCTTGAATTCCGGCGCGCAGCGGATGTCGTAGCCATAGCTCGAGGTGCCGTAGCTGACGATGCGTGCGCCCGTCGCGCAGCGCTCGCGGATCTGGCCCGGCTCGAACGGCTCGATCATGCCGGTTCTCTCGGCCATGCGGCGGATCCACTTGTCGCTCTTGATGCTCATCCCGTCCTCGGCAGCTTGCCGGTGATTGTAGGGAGGCCCTCCGCGCCATCGCTCGGAGCCGTCGCGCCGGTTCCACAGCGCCGGCTCGCTGCGGTACGATCGCCGCCCCGCGGACGGGCGTTGTTGGAACCGATCTGACATCGCCTAAGATTCCCAGCAGACGAGATTGCAGGAGACCGCCATGCGCACCGCCACCGACCTGCTGAGCCAGTACGCCGCCTATCACCGCGACCGCCGCAACATCGTCAGCCACCTGGTCGGCGTGCCGATGATCGTGTTCGCGATCGGGTGTCGCTGCTGGCGCGGCTGCCGGCCTCCTGGTCGAGCGGCTGTGCGGTCACGCCGGCCTGGGTGCTGTTCGCGCTGTCCGCGGCGTGGTACCTGACCCGCGGCAACATCGTCGCTCGGCGTCGCGGTCACGCGCCGTGCGTCGGCGTGCTGATGCTGCTGGCGCACAAGCGTCGCAGACCGTCGTGGATCGCATGGGGCGTCGGCTTCTTCCTGGTCGGCTGGATGATCCAGTTCGTCGGGCACTGGTACGAAGGGCAAGAAGCCGGCCTTCGTCGACGATCATGGTCGGCCTGCTCGTCGGTCCGATGTTCATCGTCGCGGAGGCCTTGTTCGCGCTCGGCTGGAACCGGCCGCTGCTGCGACGAGATCGAGCAGCGCGCCGGGCCGACCGTCTTGCGCGACCTGGCGAAGATCGCCTGAAGCAGCGCCTTCGAAGGCGACCTGCCCCTGAGCGCGAGTTCGCGCAGTCGCTGCATCGGCGTGGCAAGGCCAACGCTGCGAGCGGCAAGTGCAGTTGGTTAGCCGCGAAGCGGTATTGGCGAAAGCTCGCACGGGTTGCGAAGAGATCGAGCTGCGCCTCCTTGATGCGGTTCTCGGCCTCGCCGCGCGGCGCAGTAGAGCCGCTCGTACAGCTGCTGCGGCTTCGCCCTCGAAGATTGGTCACCACGAAGCGCGGGTTGTTGCCCTGGCGCGCCGTGCTCGAGCCGGGTGATCACGCGCCGCTCGAGAGTCCCAGCTGTCGGCAGCGTAGCTAAACTCGTCGATCAGCCGCTGCTTGATGCCGCTGCGCTCGTACTGCGTCGGCCAGCATCAGTCTCGGCCATGCGGACACGTCGCTTCCAGGCGGGCGTTGCGAGCCAGCCCGACGACGTAGCTCACGCCCGAGCGCTCGCACCAGCGCAGCAAGCGCTGGCGGCAGAACCCGAGTCGCCACGCACGATGATCGGCACGTCGGGCCAGGCCCGGCGCAGCCGCGCGCACCAGCAGCTTGATCACGGCCGCGGCGTTCTTGGCCCCATCGATGCGACTGCGCCTGCAGCACGCAGGCGAGCATCGCCTGGCCGCAGAACACGTACAGCGGCAAGTAGCAGTGGTGGTCGTAGTAGGCGTGGAACTCGGCACGCTCCTGCTCGCCGTGCAGCGGCACGTCGGAGGCGTCGATGTCGAGCACGAGCTCCGCTGGCGCGCGTCTTGTGGCTGGCGATGAACTGCTCCATCAGTACGCCATGCAGCGCCGCACGCCTGCGCCCTGCGTGGCGCGCGTCTCCAAGCGGCTCAGCGTCGGCGAGCTCGCCAGCGCATCGACCCGGCCGACGCGCGGTTTGCATCAGCAAGTCCGTCGCGCAACGCGTCGTGATCGTTCAGATCTTCGTAGACCGCAGCACAGACCCGTAGATGCGCTGTGCCAGCAGATCTCGCAGGCTGTGCGTGATGCGCGACGGATCGCGCGGATCGCTCGAGCACCGCAGCCGCCGCGCGGCTCAAACCGATGCGCTCGTCGACCCGCTCGCAGCAGCAGCATGCCGCCGTCCGAGCCGATCTCGCCGCCCTCGAAGTTGGCCTCGATCACGCGTCGTCCAATGCGCCCGAAATCCGATCCGTCCCATCGGTACACTTTGGCATCGGCAGTCCTCGGTTGTGATTGGCCTCGGATACCTATGACAACGCGCGCAAGCACGAGGCTGCCGACCCTCTACTGATGAAATATCCGGGCTAAGGGCTCTTGATGGGTGCGCTGTCGCGCGCCGCCACCTCCTCCCGGATGGGTTCCGGCCGCGCGTCGAAGCGGTCGAAGCCGCAGATAGCA
>ERZ1370068.7887-contig-678_pt1 | contig 37199 bp, 64 predicted proteins | sample MGYA00561227_ERZ1370068 | MGnify/ENA primary metagenome ERZ1370068 (study PRJEB38410, sample SAMEA6850437) | metagenome | study: Metagenomic assessment of the ecological functions of the soil: analysis of the soil microbiota associated with the...
CGCTCTAGCCGAGCCTACGGAACTCGGCAACGGGATCTTAGTAAGGCATGTGCGGCGTGCGCGACAACTCTGCTAAATGCTCTTCTATTGCAAACAATCACCGCCGCGCAACGTTTCAATTTATATTGACCTTGCTATTACGTGAGGAAAGACGGCGCTTGGAGAGTATGACTGCGCTTCGACGACCGCTCGAAGTGACTGTGCTGGATTTAGATTCCATCATCGCTTGCGCTTCAACTGGAGAGAGATCGGATGAAATACTGGCGTTTCTCTTTGATCGACCTGAAAACCGGGTGAGGGGGAGAAGTGGTTGTCTTCATCCAATTCTCGCTGGTGGTCTTCACGCCGTTCTGCGATTTTTTTCGCTACGGCGTCGCTGCAGTCCTGTCGGTCACCGCCGCGTCTAATCACCGCACGGTGGATGGAGTGCCCGCCCGGCAATTCCGCCGCCCGGTGCATCGCTGTTTCCCTCTGCGCCGTCATGTTCAGTGCCCGGCTCTGGCGGATCTGCGCCGTGGCTTGCTTGCGATTGCATCTCCGTTCGTAATGGCCTTCGATTACTGCTTCTTGGCTATGGAGATTGAGCAACTACCGCGCTCTTCTCTTCATGTTTGCGCTCTCCCAGCCTTTTTGTTAAAGCGTCGCTGGAGCGCCGCGCAAAGGGAGTGGCAGCAGAATCGCCCAGAGACGCGCGACGATGCGACCACCGGAACAGTTCGCGAGCCCGGTGAGAATCAACGAGGCGTTACGAAGCGGAGAACAGCGAGCGCAAGCGGGCCGAGGATGCCCTTCGGAAGAGCGACTCCTGGCTTGGCGCAGTGGAAGCGCAGAAACCGGGCCAGACGGGCAGCTTCGGGTGGAATGTTTCTACAGGAGAGATTTTCTGGTCTGCAGAGACACATCGAATCGCCGGGCCACGACCTGGCGACCAAGCCTACGGTCGAGCTCATACTGCAGCGGATTCATCCGGGAGACATCTCCCGCGTTCGGGAGACTCTCGATCGCGCATCCCAGGGCGGGACCGACTCGGACTTTGAACATCGATTCCTCATGCATGATGGTTTCGCTCGGGCATGTCCGCTGTTTTGGCCTCGCCGCGATGAGGGATGAATCGGGCAACATCGAGTACGTTGTGCGCGGGCGATGGACATTACTGCAGCGCGGAGAGTACGGCGGACGAACTGCGTAAAAAAGCGAAGAGAAGTATAGAGATTCTCGCCGATCTTTCTCCCGGATGCGACCATGCGGTGGACAAAGAGGGCAATTTCGTTTCCGCGAACCCCGCCGGAATCCTCGAACTGCCGAGATGCAGCCAGCCCCGGCGACGTTGCCGGTATACCGGTCGCCGAAACCTATCTGGTCCGAAGAACGAGCCTAGCCACCGGGAGCGGCTCAGGCGAAAACGAAACGCAGGAGCTTCGCCTGAGATTCTGTGCGAATCTCGTTCGTAAAGATGCCACCTGGGCACCGTCGAGGTGCTTCGTCGCCCCCGATGCGCCACGGATATTCCCAGGTTGTCGTAACGAGACACTGCAGTGAGCGTGCAAACGCGCCGAGACAGAGCTGCGACGCAAGCAGAGGCATATTTAGCTCGAAGCGCAGAAGGGGAGCCTGACCGTAAGCAGTTGGGCCTGCACTGCGGATCTGTCTGGAGACGACTTACTGTTTTCGACGGAGATGTTTCGGATAATGGGACTCCCGGCAGGAGACAATCCTCCTTCTACACGAAAGGATCAGCAAGTACTTTGCTCCAGAAGCCTGGGCGAGGATTATGTGGAGCTGTTCGAAACTGCGCGCCGGAAGAAAGTCACCTGCGACGGCGAATTCCCGATGGTCTTACCGGACGGCTCAAACCGGAATGATTCGCATCGTGGGGCATCCTGTGCTCGATGCGGCGGGCGATATCGTCGAATTCGTCGGTACAACGATAGACGTTACGGAGCAACGCCAGGCCAGAGCTGCCTTGGAGAAGGCATTGGCTGAGATCAAGAAATCGGAAGACCAACTTCGAACTATCATCGACACGATCCCTACGCTGGCGTGGTGCACTCTGCCAGACGGCTCCGCCGAATTCCTCAATCAACGCTGGCTTGACGATACAGGCCTCTCTGCAGAGGGAGGCACGGAATTGGGGCTGGACGGCCGTGCTTCATCTCCGAAGACTCGACGCACTTAATGGACAAGTGGCGCGCGTCGGTGGCGACTGGAGAACCGTTCGAGGCTGAAGCACGTTTTCGCCGGGCCGACGGAACGGGTATCGCTGGTGTCTCTGCCCGCGCCGTGCCGCTGGCGAGACGAACTGGGAAACATTATTCGATGGTATGGAACGAACACCGATATCGAAGACCTGAAGCGGGCCGAGGAAGAGCTACATGGCGCGGGTGGAGCTGGCGCACGTCACGCGGGTGACGACTCTGGGAGAGATGACTGCCTCTATTGCCCACGAAATCAATCAGCCGCTCGCCGCGGTGGTCGAATAACGCCAGTGCCTGTTTGCGCTGGCTCGCGGCTCAGAACCTGGAGGAGGCCCGGCAGTCTGCCGCGCTGATCATCGCAGACGGCCATCGAGCCGGCGAAATCATCGGCCGGATTCGCGCCCTCGTCAACAAAGCTCCGCCGCAGAAGGACTGGCTCGACATCAACGAAACGATCCTGGAAGTCATCGCCCTGGCGCGCAGCGAAGTGCAAGGCAATCGCGTCGTCGCTACAGACTCAACTTCGCCGATGACGTGCCGCTCATTCTGGGAGATCGAATCCAATTGCAACAAGTGATTCTCAATCTGATGATCAACGCCATCGAAGCCATGAGCGGAGTCACGAGACGGTCCGCGAGAGTTGCTGATCGGTTCCGTCGACAGATGAACTCGCAGGGCGTGCTGGTCGCAGTGCGAGATTCCGGGCCGGGGCTGGATCCTGAGAGTCTCGATCATCTTTTCACGGCTTTCTTTACGACCAAGCCTCAAGGCATGGGCATGGGGCTGGCGATCAGCCGTTCGATTATCGAGGCCCACGGCGGCGCGGCTATGGGTGGTACCGAATGAAGGTCCCGGCGCAACTTTTCAGCCTACAGCCTTTGACGCTTAGGCTTGGCCTAAGGTTGGTGCAGGCTGCGTGCTGCTGGAATAATGACAACCCGCTGGATCGTCTGAGTCCATTATCACCACCAAAAAAGCTCCGTAAAGCCGCAGTAAAATGGTGGGAGAGTGAAGGCCGCCCACGCATCCTGTAGAGCCGGACCTGCTGAAAGATTGACCGGCAGCCAAAGCAACGTAGGGTACAGCCAAAGCAGTCACAGTCACCAAAGCAAGCAGGCATCGAAAAGCCATTTCTTCTCGGTCTGCGTTACAAGTCATCATCTTGTTAGCAACTCCCTTCTTGACTGGTCACGGTAAAGACTGTGCCATGATCATCTGACTGGTCCCACGAGTGTAATCGCTGGAGTCGGGACAGCAGCGCGCAACTTTTGAAGCGGCATGAAGTGACCAATCGCTTAATCCCAGATAAAGTCGTGACATTCCGACACCGGTAGCTTTGCTGCAAGGACGTCAACCTTCTCGATAGATGGCGGCACGGAGAAAGCTCTGTGCGCCTTCGCCTATCAACGCTGCGGCATGACCCTTGCCTTTGAGAGATCGCTGACTTCGGCCCGGCGTCAGCCGCGGCGCAGCGTGCCGCCGCCACTGACGGCTCGGCACTTCGGCGTCGTGGGCCGTCCGATCAGGGCGGCTCAACTGGCGGCCGTCGTCCGAACAGCCGCCTTCGAGATGCCGGTGTCCGATTCCGCGAGCATCGCGGCCACCGGCTCCGGCAGGCCAACGCCGACTAACGCCTGACGATAGTCCGCTTCGGGGAGGTTCTGATAACGAACGGGCTTGCCCGCTTGCCGCTCGATCTCGGCCGCGAGCTCGGTCATCGTAAAAGCCGTGTCGCCGGCGAGCTCGTACACGCGTCCAGCTTGGTTGTCCTTCCAGTGGTGACCTTTGCCGCCGCGGTCGCGTAGTCGGCGCACGACGCCGCGGAGATTCGGCCGTCGCCGGCGCAACCGAGCACAACGCCATGCTGCACCCGCGGCCGCAACGCTCATCGCGGTAGTTCTCCGTGTACCAGCTGTTGCGCAGCAATAGAACGCACGCCGCGAGGCCCGCAGCAACGCTTCCGTCTCGCGGTGCTCGCGCCCCAGGCCGAGCGGCGAAGTATCTGCACGGAGAATGCTCGTGAAGCGACGAGCTTGGCGCCGGCGCCTTTCGCGCCGTCGATCGGCGCGGTGTTGCGGTACACGATTGCCGACCTCGCTCGTCGAAATCATCACGACGCGCTCGGCACCTTTGAACGCCGACGCAGCGTATCGGGCTTGTCGTAATCCGCGAGCCTAACGTCTACGCCGCGCGCAGCGAGATCTTGCGCTTTCGCCGGATTGCGCACGGCAGCAACGATCTCGGACGGCGGTAGTTTGTGCAGCAGTTCTGCAATTACCAGACAGGCTGCATGCAGCCGGCAGCACCGGTGACGACTTGATCATGATGAATACTCTCCTGGGAGTGGGAGCTGGGTTGGCCCGCGACTGTACCACGTCCTCTCGGTGCAAAGCCACGCCCGCCAGTGGTAGGATACTCGCTCCAGGCTCGATCTCATCAGTCACTACACTCGCTGCGACTGGTGCGTCGTTGCTGATAGCACGCCGGTAGCCTCGCGAGTCTCAAGCGAAAGCCAGGGTCCCAGCCAAGCTCCACGCGGCGTGCTTTTGCGATTGAGACATAGCCGGTGTCCTCGGCGATATTGAAAATCGCCTGGTTTGGCTCCTTCGATCGCGAGCAAGGCCGCGTGGGCCGCCGCGTCGACGTGCAGAGGAGCCCGGTCCGTTCAGCTCGTCGCCGAACCTGGTTCCCGGGCCATATATCTGGCCGTAGGACGACGCCTTCCAGAGGAGGCGATCCGTGGTGGTCAATCGCTCAAGGCGCGCACAACGCCTTCCACGTGAGACGATGGCGTAAGCTCTGGAGGCGGTTCGGGGCGTGCCGCTTTAGGGACGTTTTGTTGCGTGCTTACTCCGGGTAGCTTTGCTGGCAAGGGATCGCCTCAACCTTCCGATAGATGGCGGCGTCGGAGAAAAGCCTCGTGACGCCTTCGCCATCAAACGCTGCTGCGACCCCGCCTGAGATGAGCTTGCCGGCCAGCCTCGTCCGGAAAAGCATCAAAGATTCCAAAGGTGGATGGGGTGGACCAAAGACGAATCTCCAAACCACGCAGCAGCGGCTGGCTCCTCCATCGCGACAGGAAAGACCTCCACTATGAAAAAAGCTCTCGACCTCTTCTCTTTTCCTGGCTTGGCTCCCCGCCTTCCGTTGAGTCTTCCTTGAAATGTGGACGGGCGCGCACAAGACTCTAACGTGGCCTATGCGGGGCGAAAGGATCATCGGCGGCTAAGCTCATCTGCTTGACCACGGGCGGCTTCAATGGGCGCATGCTTGCTTGCAATAATCTGGGGTGTTTCCCAGAACGGTTGCGCGACCCTTCGTGCATTTCCACAATTTTGTCGTGGTTGCCAACGTCGGCTCCCCGGGCGCTCCCCCGCGGGTGGGGTTGCCTCCGGACTGTCACAGGCAGCCAGAGCAGCAACGGCGATCAGTAGCACTGTTAGAGTAAGATTCATTTCACACTCCTACGCTGAGAAGACGATAACCGGGCGGAAGGCTGACGCCACGGCTAGCCTGGTCAGCTAGAAACCAAAGGTCGCTCAAACCTGGATGGTCATCCGGGCGGCGTCCAAGCGGCCAATGATATTTGCGTCTCGATTCTTTGATGGGTAGATCGTTGATGCACGCAAAACGTAACCGCATCAGACCGTTTTCATCGAATTCCCATTCTCATTGCCATACGAGCGAAACCAATTTCCCGGAGTCATCGTGCCATTCGTATGCAAAGCGCACGGCAATGCGATTACCGTCGAAAGCCCAAAGCTCTTTGATCAGTCGGTAGTCTAGCTCCTTTGCCCCACTTGCGGGTGAGAAACGCGACGATCTCCTGCCTGCCACTTGCGAACTCGGAGCGGTTTCTCCAGCGCGAGTCTGGCGTATAGGCCAAAGCTACTTTTTCCGGATCGCGAGAATTCCAACCGTCTTCCGCCAGACGAACTTTCTGTATGGCAGTTTCGCGAGTGAATGGAGGCAGTGGTGGACGTGGTTCGAGGATGCGCTTGTTCTGATCGGTCATAAGAATCTCCGCCTTGTGGGCGCGTTGATTTTGATGGCCATCGGTTACGTTTCTCGTTGAATGTCTCTGGCTTTTCAGAGATCGCGTGTGATCTCTGATAAAAACCATGTTCGGCGCTCGGTCTCGTCAATCCAGGTCTCAATCAAACTGGCGGTGGCGACATCTTTGTGCCGCTCGCAGACTTCATGTGTGGACCGTAACGACCGAGTGAGCTGCTGATTGTCGACGCACAGTTCTGCCAGCATGTCTTTGGACTGACGACTTCGGTATTGTTGTCTTTCAGACGTTGATGTTGCGTGATATCGCTGATGGAACGGAGCGTGGTTCCGCCGATTTTGCGCGCGCGTTCGGCGATATCGTCCGTCATCGCGAAGATTTGCGATGATTGCTCGTCGAGGAGCAGATGGTAATCACGAAAGTGGGGTCCGCTCATGTGCCAGTGAAAATTCTTCGTCTTTATGTAAAGCGCGAAGACGTCAGCCAGCAGTTGACGTAGACTGCTCGATATCTCCACCACGGCATCACGACTGAGATCAGTCGGCGTCTCGAAAGTATCTGTTTCCTGCCTCTTTAGTTGAGTTGCATCACTCTTTCTCATCTACTTTAGTCTCCTTTGCTAAATTGGTATTAGCTACTTTCAGATGTCTCGAATTTGCTCCATAGCAGAGCAAGCCGCGTACCAGAACAGATTCCTGTTCGGAAACCATCAATGACAAAACAAAGTCGGAGGACTTTCAGACTTTCCGTCTGGGCTTCAGGGGATTGTGCCGAAGAAGGCAGGACTGCCTATCGTCAAGTGTCGAAATGTCGACTTTAGCCCGGACGAGTAATGCCCAATCTTTCCGCCAGGAGTGAAGAGTTGTGCGCTTCATCCGAGTCGAGCGGTGGCACCTGTGGGAGCCGTTGACCACCCAGTTCGTATTCTTGGAAAATGTGAGAGCAAAGATCCGGAGTTTCAGAAAAAATATCTAAAGCTGAGAAGGAAAGAAACGATCTCGATTGTGTGCCCAATGAGTTTTGCAAGGCTTGGCCCCCAATTTATAGAAGCAGAACACAAGATTTCGTGGTCAACTCAAGTGTTTCGTTGAACGACAAGCAAAATTCGTTGTATAAGGCAAATGGTTTTGGGAAGAGTTCAACTGATAGCCGAATCCTTACTTTCCCTGGCTGTTTCCGTCGCTGCCGAGCACAGCGTTCAAGGCGTCCTTAACACGATAGTGCGCGGCCTTGCCGCACAGCCTCATGTCGCCTTAGCGCGGATATGGCTACTATCGCCCGGGGATATTTGTGATTCGTGTTTCATGCGTGCGAAGTGCCCTGACCAGACCGAGTGCTTTCACTTAATGGCGAGTGCTGGGAATCCAACCAACTCACCCGGAGAAGATTGGACTTTTCTGCACGGTCACTTTCGCCGCATGCCGCTCAAAGCAACCAAGATCGGAGAAGTCGGGACCAGCGAAAATCCTATTTTGATCAAAGACTTCGCTCCCGGAGAACCATTGGATCGCTCGACCTGATTGGGCGGGACGCGAAGGTATCCACAGCTTCGCCGGACATCCTTTAGTGTTCCAGGGAAAAATCCTCCGGCGTTCTCGCGCTATTCAGCCGTGAACCTCTCGTTGAACAAGAATCGACTTGGATCGGCATTTTCGCCAGACAAGCAATCGTTGCAATCGCCAATGCGCGTAGTTTCGAAGAAATCGCACGACTTCGAAACCAGTTGGAGCTCGAAAACGCCTACTTGCACGCGGAAATCAGCTGAACGAAAAACGCCGAAGGAGCGCTGCTGTCAAGTGAAGCTCAGCTCAAACGGGCGCAAGCGCTCGCCCATCTGAGGAGCTATGAAGTCGATGTATAACCACAGGCCACGCGCGTTGGTCCGATGAAGTATTCCGACATCCTGGGACTCGATCCAGCGAGCGGCTCGTTGTCTCACCAGGACTTCGTCGAGCGCATCGTTCATCCGGAAGATCAGAAGATGCAAAACAACGATTACGATCAAGTCGTGCATGAGGGACAGCTTTATGATCTCGAGTACCGTGTCATCCGTCACTGATGGTTCCCTAAGGTTCGTGCAGAGCATGGGTGAACCGATCAGGAACGCGGACTAGCACCGTGGTGAGGTTGGTCGGTCGCTTGCTCGAGCATCACCGACCGCAGGGCGGACCGAAGAAGCACTTGCGAGGCGCGCGAGGCCGGAGCTGGCGCACGTCACGCGGGTGGCGACTCTGGGAGGTTGACTGCCTCTATTGCCCATGAAATCAATCAGCCGCTCGGCGCGGTGGTCAACAACGCCAGTGCCTGCGTGCGCTGGCTTACGCGGCCAGCTACGAACCTGGAGGAAGCCCGGCAGTCTGCCGCGCTCATCATCGCAGACGGCCATCGCGCGGGTGAAATCATCAGCCGGATTCGCGCCCTCGCCAAGAAAGCTCCGCCGCGGAAGGACTGGCTCGACCTCAACGCCACGATCCGGACGTCATCGCCCTGGCGCGCAGCGAAGTGCAGCGGAATCGCGTGCGGCTAGCAGACGCAACTCTCAGATGACGCGCCGCTGATTCTGGGCGACCGCATCCAAGTGCAACAAGTGCTGCTCAATCTGATGCATGAACGCCATCGAAGCCATGAGTGGAGTCAGCGAGGGCCGCGAGCGCTGCAGATCGTCAGCTGGGAAGGATGAATTGCAGGGCGTGTTGGTCGCAGTGCGAGATTCGGGCCCGGGGCTCAATCTGCAGCAGTCTCGACCACCTGTTCGACGCCTTCTATACGACCAAGCCTCACGGAATGGGGATGGGGCTGGCGATCAGCCGTTCGATTATCGAGGCGCACGGCGGACGATTGTGGGCTACGCCTAATGACGGTGCCGGCGCAACGTTTCAGTTCACGTTGCACACTGAGTAGAAAAGATGGGGACCCATCTGATCATTAAACTGCGTCGCCAACTCGATTGAAAAGTTAGTTGGAGACACTGCGGGAGGGAATCCTTGGCATGATCTCTGCTCTTTTCGATTCTGACCAGAATGAGCAGGTCAAGACAACGTCGCATCTAGACTCATGACGAGGAACTAAAAATGACTGCTATCCACTCCAGTTGACCCCAAGCTCGGATTCATCGGCATCGGCTCTATGGGACGGCCAATCGCGCGGCGTCTGCTCGAATCCGGCTACAACTTAACCGCCTACAACCGGGATCGCGGCAAAGCGGAAGCATTGGTTGGATACGGTGCCGTCGTCGCAAACAATATCGCGGAACTTGCATCCAGCACCGATGTCATCTTGTCGTGCCTCGCGAATGATGACGCGGTGCGAAACGTTTACGCCGGCCCCGAAGGCGTATTCGCGAACGTGCGTCCGGGACAGTGGTCATAGAGATGAGCACGATCAATCCCGAGACTTCGCGGGAGCTATACAAATTAGGCGTCGCCCGCGCTGTCAGCCTACTTGATGTTCCGATTTCCGGCAGCACGCCGGCTGCCGAGCAAGGCACGCTCACGCTGTTCGGTGGCGGCGATGAGAAGATCTTTCATAACGCCGAACCGATTTTTCGCGCGATCGCGCGCAGCAATATTTCTACCTCGGACCCAGTGGTTCCGGTACGACGATGAAACTGGTCGTGAATACTTTGCTTGGGTATAGGGATGCAGGCCATCGCCGAGGCCGTTGCCCTAGGTCAGAAAGCCGGCCTCAATCGCGATCGACTCTTCGATGTACTGTCCCATACCGCCGTGATTGCTCCGGCACACGCTGGCAAGCTCGCAAAAGTGGCGCGCAATGATTACACGCCTCAGTTTGCAATCCGGCTCATGAACAAGGACTTCCGCTTAATCCTAGAGACAGCAGCTAGAATACAGGTGCCCATGCCCGTGACGGCGGCGGCCTTTCAGATCAACACAGCGGAAGCAGCCGATTATAGCGAATGAAGATTTCTCAGCAGTGATCCGCCGGATGGAGAATCTCGCCGCGGTTGAAATCGCGGAAGCGCTGCTGAATGCGACTCATGGGGAATAAAGACTTGAAAATTGATATCTCAACGCAGGGAGTAACGTAATGCAAATCAAAGTTAATGGAGCGCAGCACACATTCAACGGCGATCCTGAAATGCCATTGCTCTGGTAGATGCCTTGGTGAAGCACGTTCACCAGCTGGCGGGGAAGAAAGCTGTGTCGCAATGACGGCGCGGTTTCGAACGGATCTCTAGCGGTAGTGGAGATCCGGCTTTTTTATGTGTTGGCACGAGCATTGAAGCTGAATGTTTTAAAGACCGCCTAACCTGAGATCTTCAGGAGAAAGCTTTACTTATGGACTGGGGGAAGAACGGAGTCAAAATCGTACATGCCGAGGAACTGGACATGAATACGCCACAGACGTCGGGCATGACGCGGGCTGCAGCAATTACTCATGCGAAAGCCGGAGCGACCACGTTGTGGGCTGGGACCATGGTCGTCCAACCTGATGCGAAGACGGGACCGCACCACCATGGAGAACTGGAAACCGTCCTGTACGTGGTGAAAGGACGAGTGCGGATGCGCTGGGGCGATCGATTGGAACTCAGTGACGAAGCCGGAGCCGGAGATTTTATTTACGTTCCCCCTTATGTGCCGCACCAGGAGATTAATGCTGATCCAAATAAGACGTGCGAAGCTGTAGTCGTGAGGAATGGCCAGGAGCCGGTCGTCGTGAATCTTGAGTTGCAGACGCCAGAACCAGCCAGCGCTGGGCACCGAGGTATGCCCTTTCACCCTGATCGGTGAAGACCTATCAAAGACTCTCGTATTAGGACCACGGCACCCTGAGAGAACAGCAGTGCGTCGGATGTGCGTCCTACTGCTGCTATACGGTGACTGCAGTATACCGGATGGATCCAGGCTAACATCACGGATTAGGCCTCCAACTTAACAGTTCTTTCTAGAAAAAAATGAGATTATTCACGCATTCAAGCCTAGACCTAGAGCCCATCAGAGGCTGGCACAGATAGTGCTCCCTAACTGGTGTCAGAAAATAAAATCCGAAAAACAGGAGATACACTATGCGCCAAATAATATTCGCGACACTAATGATGTTGATGTTCTTTAGGCACGAACGTGGCTTGCAACACGGTTCGCGGTTTCGGGCAAGACGTTGAGCGGGCGGGCGAAAAAACTCAGGATGCGGCCGAACGCCGTGAAGAAAGAAATTGTAGTGCCATGCTGAATATGGCCAGAGATATCGGTGGAAGAGCTCCCTTCGCAGGAGTCCTGGCCTCACGACATTTCTCTAATAGAGTCGACATTTCGACACCATGCCGATAAGTCGTCAAGGGATCTTCGATCACCAATCCGTTCGAGGCCGGCTGTCACATCTGAGACTCTCCTGATCTCTCACTTTTTAGGATTCCGGACAGTAATCTGTTCTGGCACATGCGTTGCTCTGGTTCTCTGGCTTTAGGCAATAGCAGAATCGCAAATGAAAGCCATCATCCTCATCCGCCATCGTTGCTGCGCCAGGCGATCCGCCGAGTCCGGCAGCTGACCCGACAAGCCTTTTGGGGTAAACACTCCTCACTGCATGTCCCGTGCGACGAGGCGTGACCGTCTGTACCGAAGAGCGGGTGCCATTGTTATCGTTTTTCTGGGGCGACCCGGCCGCGTACATTGCCCGCGTTCATGCCGTGGGCGGCAAGGTGTGTCATCAGGTGGGTTCGATCGCCGCCGCCGAGAAGCCGCCCGGGCTGGCGTAGACGTGATTATCGCCACTGCAGGCTGGGAGTTACGACCATGCTGATGCCGCAGGTTGTGGACACGGTCGCTCCCATCCCGGTCGTGCGGCCGGCAGTTGCCGATGAACGAGGCTCGTCGCGGCGTTAGCACTGGGCGCAGAGCTGTCGTTGCCGCGCCTCTTAGCCTCAGGAAGCCAATGGCCATTCACTCTGAAGCAGAAGCTTGTGACGGCCACAGGCCGATACCGTCAGCGTACCACGCTGTTTGGGCATGGCTGGCCGAATGCCACGCACGACCCTGCGGACACCCTTTGTAGAAGCGTGGCTGGGGCAGGAAGCGCGAGGGAATGCGCCTGCACGGCCAGATGAGCCAGTGGTGGGCGAGACCCAGATTCGCGGAAGACCATACCGGTGCTGCGGTTCATGGGGTTTCCACTAACGCGTCAACTACCGAGATATCGAGTCTATGGATCTCCTGGCCGGCCAGAGCGTTGGACCTGGTGCATGAGATCAAACCCGCCGCCACTATTGTCCGCGACTTGGTCGAGCGAGCGTGTCGACTCATCGAACAACGACTTACCGCTTCAGAAGTGGTCCGCCGCCATTCGTGACGGCACCAACTGGAGATCCTGGTACAGGACGATCATATTCGAGAGTGAGAATCGGCTCTGACATGTGCATAAACTGAAGCCGAAGACTTTTAGTCAACCGGGGCGGTCACACAACGCGGCTAGCCTCGAGACGGGGAATGAAAAAGCTGTTTCCAGACTAGTTGGGTCTTTTAATGCCCATCCGCATGAGCCGATAAGCCAGTGTAGTCAGGCTTCATCCCTAACTTATTTTCCGCAGCGCCGCGAGATCCGCAAATTCTCCCTCGAGCTCTTTCCACAGCAGCGAGTATATTGCTCGTGCTCTCGCCGATCATTTCTTGCTGCGATAACACAACGCCCGCCTGGATGCTGGTTTCGAAACGCGGGATCGCAGCGCGCGGCCTCGAGGCACTATCACCCAGCACCAAGTCAATCCGTAATGGGCCAGACTGCCGAAACAAGTGACGGCGCGTTCAATCACATTTTGCAATTCACGAACGTTGCCCGGCCAGTCGTACGCGGAGAGAAGCTCCATGGCGTGTTCGGTCAGCCGCACGTCGGGGCAGTTCAATCGGCGACAGCTGAGATTGTGAAAATGAGCGGCCAACGGTCGGATGTCCCAGGAGGCGTTCGCGCAGGGAGGCATATGGATAGGGAACGTGCAGAGTCGGTAGTAGAGATCCTGGCGGAAACGATTCGGCTTCTACTTACGCGGCTGAGATCCCGATTTGTCAGCAGAGATGACGCGCGCATCCACATGGCGACGTCTTGATCGTCACCGACGCGCTCGAACTGTCCTTCTTGTAGTACCCGAAGCAGTTTGCTTTGTAATTCGTGGGGGATTTCACCGACCTCGTCGAGAAAAATGGTTCCCTTATCCGCTAGCTGAAATCGGCCGATGCGGTCGCGTAAGGCGCCTGCGAGATGCGCCCTTTACGTGACCGAAGAGTTCGCTTTCGAATAGCTCCCTCGGAACCGAAGCGCAGTTAGCGACGGTAATCATGGGACGATGCGCGTCTCAGGACTTGTCGTCGTGGATCGCGCGTGCGATTAGTTCTTTCCTGTGCCTGATTCACCGCCGATCAGTACAGTGGCATTTGTGCGCTACCATCCGAACTTGTTGAAGCACTTTTTGAAGAGCAGGATCTTTACCAACGATTTCTCCAAACGCAAAACCTTCTTTCACCTGCTCGTGCAAGTAGGCATTCTCGAGCTCTAACTGGTTTCGAAGCCGTGCGATTTCTTCAAAAAGCCGCGCGCATTGGCGATTGCGACGGCTGCTTGTTTCGCGAAAATGCCGATCCAGGTAGAATCTTGCTCACTCAGAGACTCGCGACTAAACAGCGCAAGCACGCCGAGGATTTTCCCTGGAACACTAAAGGGTGTCCGACGAAGCTGCGGATACGTTCGCGTCTCGCCCAATCAGGTCGAGCGGATCCAATGGTTCTCGGGCGCAAAATCTTCGATCAAAATTGGATCTTCGCTGGCTCCAACTTAGCAATCTTTCTTACGTTGAGCGGTATGCGGCAGAAAGTGACCCTGCGAAGAAAAGTCAATCCTCTGCGGGTGAATCAGCGGGATTCCCAGCACCGCCATTAAGTGAAGGCACTGGGTCTGGTCAGGGCACTCCAGCACGCATGAAGCACGAATCGCAGATATCCCCGGGTGATATTAGCCATATCCGCGCCAAGCGACGTGAGGCTGTGCGGCAAGGCGCCGCGCTATCGTGTCAAGGGACGCCTTGGACGCTATGCTCCCGCAGTCACGGAAACAGCTGGGGAAAGTATCGGCTCAGCGAGCATTGAATCATTCCCCTGAACCCTCTGTCCTAGCCATACTACAACGATTTTGGTTGTCGTTCAACGAAACCTTGAGTTCACCCACGAGAATTTCGTGCTCTGCCCTCTACAAAATGCGGGGCTAAGTCGTGCAAACTCATCATCGGGCATGACCGGCGTCGGTTCTTCGTCGAGGACCTTTAGATATTCTTTCTGAAACTCTCGGATTGTGACTCACCCTAAGAATACGAATTGTCAGCAAAGCCCGCAGGTGCCGCCGCCTGGCTCCGGCTCCGACTCTTAGAAATTTCCGACATTGATTTGCTCTGGCACATGGGTTGCTCGTCTCGCATATTATGAAACGCGCTTCAGACAGAACTATCAACCAACACAGGAGAAGCAAACATGACCAAAGGTATTTCTCGCCGGTGCAACCGGAGCGATCGGCAAGCGGCTTGTGCCGCAGTTGCTCGACGCGGGTTGTGAAGTTTTCGGTACGACTCGCTCAGAGAGAAAAGTCGCCGAGCTTAAGACCGCCGGCGTCACACCCATCGTCGTCGACGTGTTCGATGCGCCGGCGTTGTCCCGAGCAATGACTGCGGTTCGCCCGAAATCGTCATAAATCAACTCACGGATCTTCCCGCTAATCTTGAACCGAGCGGCATGGCAGAAGGCATTGTCCGCACTACGCGTATCCGCATCGAGGGAACGCGCAATCTGGTTGCGGCGGCTCTTGAAGCCGGTGTCCGCCGAGTTATCGCCCAAAGCTTGGCTTGTTGGGTCTACGCGGATGGGCCTCAACCCTATTCTGAAAATGCTCCGCTGGATCTCCGCGCCGAAGCACCGTAACGCGATCGTTGTGGAAGGCGTTGCGACGCTCGAACAATTGACAACCATGTCGCCTCCCCTTGAAGGCGTGGTGCTGCGTTACGGTCAACTATACGGACCGGGAACGGGCCGCGATGAGCCGACCCGACCGGCGCCTCTGCACGTCGACGCAGCGGCCCATGCGGCCTTGCTCGCGATCGACCGAGGCAAACCGGGCATCATTCAACATCGCCGAGGACGACGGCTTTGTCTCGATCGCAAAAGCACTCCGCGAGCTTGGCTTTGATCCCGGCTTTCGCCTGAAAAGCTGACAGGCGCAAGTCATAGCGCGGCACACTGAGAAAGACGGCAGGGAGAAGCAACGACATGGGAAGGAATTCGGTAAGATGAGCAAAAAGAACGTTAGAGAGATGCGCTTTACGCGCCGATTGACAGACGTGTGGATTGTCACGGACCGCTCCACCGGCGATCACACCGGCCCTCGCCGAGGACAACCTTGGCCTGCGCTTTGCGCCGCCCGCCACGCTGCGCGTTATGGACATCGCCAACGACCTCCCCCAGCAGACCTCACTGAGCATTTATCCAACATTGTCGTATATGCAACACAAGTCATGTCACCTGTTACCGAATATCAGCTTTCAACAATCAACCAATAAAGGATATCCACAATGACCATTATAAAAGCCGCCGCCGTACAAATCAGCCCTGTGCTTTACAGCCGCGAAGGCACTGTCGAGAAGGTCGTCGAGAAAATCATTGAGCTTGGTCGCCACGGCGTACAGTTCGCCACCTTTCCGGAGGCGGTAGTGCCGTACTATCCCTATTTCTCCTTTGTGCAGCCGCCTTTCCAGATGGGCGCGGAACATCTGAGGCTAATTGAACAAGCGGTGACTGTACCATCGGTCGCCACCCATGCCATCGGCGAAGCCTCCAGGCAAACCGGGATGGTAGTGTCCATTGGCGTCAACGAACGCGATGGTGGCACGCTCTTTAACACGCAATTGCTGTTCGATGCTGACGGCACTTTGATTCAGCGTCGTCGCAAGATTTCCCCGACCTACCATGAACGCATGATCTGGGGGCAAGGCGACGGTTCCGGACTGCGAGCTGTCGACAGCGCAGTCGGGCGCATCGGTCAGTTGGTATGCTGGGAGCATTACAACCCGCTGGCCCGTTACGCCTTGATGGCTGATGGCGAGCAGATTCACTCGTCGATGTACCCTGGTTCGTTCGGGGGCGACATTTTCGCCGAGCAGACCCAGGTCAACATCCGCCAACACGCACTGGAGTCCGGTTGCTTCGTCGTCAACGCCACCGCCTGGCTGAATGCCGATCAGCAGGCTCAGATCATGCACGACACCGGCTGCCCCATCGGCCCAATCTCCAGTGGCTGCTTTACCGCGATTGTCTCGCCGCAAGGCGAATTGATGGGTGAGCCTCTGCGCTCCGGTGAAGGCGTGGTGATTGCCGATCTTGATTTCTCTTCGATCGATAAGCGTAAGCGGCAGATGGATTCCCGTGGCCACTATAGTCGCCCGGAACTGCTCAGCCTGTTGATTGATCGCACGCCTGCTGCCTATGTCCATGAACGCAGCGCGCACCCTATGTCGGTTGTCGAGTATGTCGACGACCATTACGCCGTAGCTGAAGGAGAATCGAAATGACAACTACTAATCCGCGCGAAATCGCGTTTAATGGCGTTCGTCTCAGATTCGACAGCAAGAAGAGTTTCGACGAACTCGTGTCTGCATTACTGGCCGACGTCGGCGAGAAACCACTGATGATCGACGACCTTCCTGCCAAGTTCGACAGTTGGGAGTCGTACAAAGCGGAGGTGGAATCACACGTGGGCCCGAGTGGCTTCATATTGTTTGCTGTCATGAATCATGGCGCATGGATCAAGAAGGTCCAGATTCAAAAAAGTATTGCGGGTCGTAATCGGAAACCCGCTGCTGGCCATCACAATGTTGCGTCATGATTTGACGGCGGGTCTTTTCGCGCCGGTCGAACTCATCCTGATCGAAGAAGATGATGATCAAAGCAGTCTGACGTATGTAAGACCGTCATCGCTCATGGTTGTCGAGACAAATGAACCCCTGCTAGCGGCAGCCAGGGAGCTTGATGCAAAGCTTCAGGCACTAGCTGCCAAAGTGACAGCAACGAAAGCGACAGGTCCCCTCGCGGTTCTTGAAGCCGCCTTCAAGATTATTCCGGGGAAAGAAACCGCTTTTCTGGCCTATCAGGCCTCGGTGGTGCCGCTGGCCGCGGCACAGCCCGGTTTTCGGGCTGCCTACAGCGGCCCGGTTCGGGACACGACCTGGGTATACTTCGGAGCGCGCTTTGACAGTGAGGAGCAAATGAATGCATGGCACGGTGAAGCCCGGCATCGGGTGATTCAGAAGTCGGCCCCGAACTGGTGGACAGCCCTGTACCTCAGAAAGTGGCGCCCCCGATGCCGGGCGAAGTCCTCGGCGATCGCCTGATGTCGGAAACCAGCATCCTCGTCGATACCGCTCTCGACGACACACAGATACAATCGGTGCGGCAGGCGCTGGCAGAGCTGGGCGCCGCCGGAGCGCAACCGTTTGAAACCCTAACCGGAGAATTCGAGGCGCACCCCTTCCAGTTTTCCGGTCCCCTCCTAGTTGCGCCGGCTGCCGATAAAGTGCCGTATTTGCTGACTACGCACTGGTCTTCCGCGGATCATTTCAATGCATGGAAATCCTCCAGTTCGTATCGTGCATTGCAAAGCCTGGGCGACGTGTCGAGCGAGCTCTTCGTGCCACTCGTCGAGACGCGGCCGCGCGAGCACCTGCGGGCCGACAAGCTGCAGCGGGATTGGGAATGGACGCATGAAGATCGTCGCTAGGCGTTAGCGGTACTTTAAGTGAAATATAGCCATCCCAACCGATACGCAATTTCTTCACGGTTCTGAAAGGACACAATGATCGCAGTCACTGGAGCAAATGGACATTTAGGGCAACTCGTAATCGAGGGACTAGTAGAGCGAGTGCCCGCGAATCAGATAATTGCAGCCGTACGTAGTCCCGAGAAAGCTTCCAGCTTTGGAACGCTTGGCGTGCAGGTGCGTGAAGCTGACTACACCCGCCCGGAAACCCTAAGCACCGCGCTTCATGGTGTGAAGAGGGTCCTGCTCATTTCGGCAGTCGAAGTCGGTCAGAGATTCAAGCTGCACAAAGCAGTGATTGACGCGGCGAAGGAAGCGGGAGTGGAACTGTTTGTGTATACCAGTCTGCTTCGCGCCGACAGTTCGGAGATGTTCCTCGCTCGAGAACATAAACAAACGGAAGAGTACATTCGGGCTTCCGGTCTGCCCTTCGTGATTCTTCGAAACGGCTGGTACCTGGAAAATCACACATCAGCTCTCGGAAACGCTGTAGAGCACGGTGCACTAATCGGAAGCTCCAACGACGGGAGGTTCGCATCGGCATCGCGCGCCGACTATGCAGCAGCGGCGGTTGTCGTCCTCACGCAGCCCGTTTCGGGAAGCAAGACATACGAGCTGGCTGGAGACCAATCCTTTTCGATGGCTGAGCTCGCTTCCGAGGTGTCCAGGCAAATTGGTCGAGATATTCCCTACCGGAACCTCTCCGGCGAGGATTATGCGGCCATCCTGCTCGGTTTCGGACTGCCACAGATGATCGTCGATGTGATTATCGATGCTGATACAAAGGCGATTCGGGGAGACCTGGATAGCACGTCTCGCGATCTCAGCGGACTAATAAGCAGGCCTACGACAACGCTTTCCGACGCGGTAAGAAGCGCTTTGCGGACGCAGTAAAGGCAGTCTGAAGGCCAGGCAAGTGCGCTATCACCTCAACAATTCCAAAACTGAAAATCGTCATCAACAAAGGAGCGGCGGGTAACTCGGCTACTGGAGAATGACCGCCGGCATCAGAGCAGAACAATCAACCACTACAGAATGGAGACGAACGAAAATGACAGCAATTAACGCTTCCACTCGCACACAACATCCAGTTCACTACAAGACCGTTCGTGTCAGCGATCTGGATATCTTCTACCGCGAAGCGGAGTCCGCAAACCGCCCCTGTGATTTTACTTTTGCACGGGTTTCCAACTTCGTCCAACATGTTTCGAAATCTCATTCCACGCCTCGCCGGCTCATTTCACGTGGTGGCGCCCGACTATCCCGGCTTCGGCCAGAGCAGTATGCCCGATCACCAGAGCTTTGCCGTACACATTCGAGAATCTGACCAACGTTGTTGAGACGCTCGTCGAGCGGCTCGGGCTCGGCAAGTTCTCGCTCTACGTGATGGACTATGGCGCGCCGGTTGGCTACCGGCTCGCGCTGCGGCGTCCCGATCAGGTTCAAACGCTCATCGTACAGAATGGCAACGCATACGACGAAGGGCTTGCGCGAGTTCTGGGACCCGATCAAGCAAGTATTGGGCGGATGCCCGGCCTGAAAATCGAACGGCGCTTCACTTTCTGGTCGATGCGAAGTCAACGCGCTGGCAGTATGAGAATGGTGGTGACTGACCAGACCCTGCTGGATCCAACAACGTGGCTGGTCGACCAGGTCGGTCTGGATCGCGCTGGGAATCGAGAGATCCAGATGGATCTATTCTACGATTACCGGACGAATGTGCCGCTGTATCCCCAATTCCAGGCCTTCTTCCGGAAGTATCAGCCGCCGACTCTGATTGTGTGGGGCAAGAACGATTTTATCTTCCCGCCCGAAGGTGCCGCGCCGTACCGGCGCGACCTGCAGAACGTGGAGACGCATCTACTCGACACGGGTCATTTTGCGCTCGAGACGCACGGGGAAGAGATCGCCAGCCGGATCGAAGAGTTTCTGCAGAAGCAGAAACTGGCGAACTGATCAAGGCCGGCCCCAGACCTTAGTAGTAAAGAAGTAGCTAGTGATCTGAGAACAAAACCATAACCTAAAAAGGAGGTCATAACCATGTCGCACCATCTCGATTCCCCACTCGCGCGGGAAGATACGCGTCTCGACATCACCGATGTGTACCTTTTCCGAGGCACCGCAGGTACCGTGTTCGTGATGAACACCAACTCATCGGTCGCTGGCAACAAGTATCCTGAGCGTTTCCACCCTGAGGCGCTGTACGAGTTCAAGGTGGACACCGATGGCGACGCTATCGAAGACGTGACGTTCCGTGTGTCGTTTGGGCACGGCGAAGGCCGATGGTCGTCAGGCTCTCGAGTTGTGTCGCCTCGACGGCTTGGCGTCCCGAGACCGGACGGCCAAGGGAGTCATCCTCGCGCAGGGTCACACGGAAGACCATGTCATCGGTGAGAGTGGCCTGCGGATCTGGGCGGGACCGCCGGAGAGCCGTTCTACATCGAGCCCACCGTGCTCGGGGCCATCCGCAAGGCGGTGGCGAGCGGCGCGGCCGTCGATCTGACCGGATGGAACAAGGACAAGGCGGTCAACGCCTTTGCCAACACCACGGTGAGCTCGATTGTCCTCGAGGTCCCGGACGGCGCGTTCGGCGCCACGACGATCGGCTTCTGGGGCGTGACGGCGCTCGCCACCGACGCTGGCGGCTGGCGGCAGATCAACCGGGCGGGACAGCCGATGATCCAGCCGATCTTCAACCCCGATGACGGCGAGCGGTCCAGTGCCTACAACACGACCCAGCCGCGGGAGGACCGGGCCAACTACGGACCACTGGTCAGCAAGCTCGTCGCCGGCGTCGTCGCCGCGATGGGGACGAGCGCCGATCCCAAGGCGTACGGCGAGCTGGTCGCTGCGCTCTGCTGCCCGGACATCCTGCGCTACGAGGTCGGCACGCCTGCGGTCTTCGGCTTTGCGAAGCGCAATGGCAGGGCACTGGCCGACAATGCACCGGAGGTGATGTTCTCGATCGTCGTCAACGCGGCGCTGTCCGACGGCCTGCGCCGAGGCACGGCCACCGGCACACTTCGCCCTGACTTCCCTATGTCGCGCTGCCGGTATCCGCAGGAACGTGAAGCAAACCCGAATCGGTTAGAGTAACGTGAGTGAGAGGAATCAATGGATGTAAATAAGGAGACAATCAATGGATATAAATAAGAACGACACCGCAGTGGTATTCATCGACCCGCAGAATGAGGTATTGAGTGAAACAGGCCTCGCGTGGGGGGCGGTCGGCGACAGCGTCAAGGAGAACAAGACTGTCGAGAACATGGAGCGCATCTTCAAGGCGGCGAAGGAGAACGGATTCGAGGTCTTCATCTCGCCACATTACTTCTTTCCCACCGACAGTGGATGGAAATTCAACGGACCCTCGAGACCGATGAGTTTGAGAACAAGATGTTCGCTCGTAGCGGAAGATTGAGCCTCGACGGCTTTTCCGGGTCAGGCGCCGACTGGCTCGAGCGCTTCAAGCCTTACATCGAGGACGGCAAGACGGTCGTTGTTAGTCCCCACAGGGTATTTGGACCACAGACCAACGATCTGGTCCTGCAACTGCGCAAACGCCGGATCAGCAAGGTCATCCTCGGCGGAATGTTGGCGAACATGTGTGTCGAATCTCACCTGCGCGATTTGCTCGAGCAGGGCTTCGAGGTCGTCGTCGCGAAGGACGCGACGGCTGCTCCCGCGACACCCCGAGTGGGGCTACGGCTACACGGCGGCGCTCATCAACTTCGCGTTCCTCGCACACGCGGTGCTGACGACGGACGACGTTGTGAGAGCTATGAAATAGCTGCTACAAACAATAACTTGAATGTTGGATACGGACATTGCCGACACATCCAACGCTATTGAAAGCAAATCATCGTGAAAGCGAACCAGCTCTTGCTCGCCGCGATATTCGCCAGCGCAATCGGGGCTCCGATCGACACCTTAGCCGAGGACAAAAGTGTGGTGCCAGCAGATGACGCCGGCAGCGCGTTCGATTACCCATTGAAGGTGAGTTGCCTTCTCTCGGCGGTGCGACCGAGTGGCTCAATTCGCCGCCATTGACGGCGGCCGGCCTGCGCGGAAAAGTCGTCCTGATCGACGTCTGGACCTATACCTGCATCAATTGGCTACGCACACTTCCCTATGTCCGCGCGTGGGCCGAGAAATACAAGAATCAAGGATTGGTGGTGATCGGTGTGCACGCGCCTGAGTTCGCATTCGAGAAAAACGTCGATAACGTTCGCCGAGCCGCGAAGGATATGAAGGTCAACTATCCGATCGCGATCGATAACGACTATGCGATATGGCGCGCTCTCAAGAACGAATATTGGCCGGCCCTCTATTTCGTCGATGCGCAGGGGCGCATTCGCCATCATCATTTCGGCGAGGGTGAATACGAACAGTCGGAAATGGTTATTCAACAATTGCTGGCCGAGGCTGGGATCAGCAACATCGATCATAAACTGGTTTCGGTCGATGCCCGTGGTGCGGAAGCTGCCGCCGATTGGGGCAGCTTGAAGTCTCCGGAAAACTATGTCGGCTATGAGCGCACCGAGAACTTCGCGTCTCCCGGCGGTGCCGTATTGGACAAGCGTCGCGTCTACGCTGCCCCGCGCGGTTGAGACTCAATCAGTGGGCCCTTTCGGGTGATTGGACGGTGGAGAAACAGGCCACTGTGCTGAACAAGGCCAACGGGCGGATCGCGTACCGCTTTCACGCCCGCGATGTTCATCTCGTCATGGGACCGGCAGTGCGAGGAACTTCCGTGCGATTTCGCGTGCTCATCGATGGAAAGCCGCCGGGCGCCGCTCACGGAATTGACGTTGACGACCAGGGCAACGGCACGGTTACCGAACAGCGGCTGTATCAGCTGATCCGACAACCGAAGCCCATCGCTGATCGACAGTTCGAGATCGAGTTTCTCGATTCGGGCGTGGAGGCTTTTGCGTTCACGTTCGGCTGATCCACGGCAGAGGGCTACGCACCCGATCACCCGATCTAGCGCTATGGATCTGCCGTCGATTTAAAATTCGGTGTGCGCTACGGAGAGTCCTTAGCCAGAAGGCGGCCACCTCGCGGCGTGGGAGCAGCCGGAGCTTTCGTTGGAGAACTCCGCGCTGCGTTCAAATCACTGCGCTAGTTAGAAAGGAGCTACAAATGAGCGACACGACGATGACTAAACAGATTCTTCTGACGCGACAATCACCCGCGTATTGGCGCGTGACCTTTAATCACCCGCCCCTCAACATCTTTGGCCCGGAAACTATTCCGCAGCTCAACGAAATCATCACAGCGCTGGAAACCGACGAGGCACGTCAAAGTCGTGGTTTTTGACAGCGCCGTTGAAGGGTTTTTCTGACTCATTACGATTTCCTTGCGAAACTTGAGGATACAACCCGCCTACCGCCGGGACCCACAGGCTTGCAGCCCCTGCCCGATATGCTCGTGCGCCTGAGCCGTGCTCCGGTTGCGTCGATCGCGTCAATTCGGGGACGCGCGACCGGTGTCGGAAGTGAGCTTGCCCTGGCGTGCGACATGCGTTTCGCAAGCCGCGAAAAAGCTATTTTGTCGCAGTGGGAAGTCGGGGCTGGTATAGTGCCTGGAGGTGGCCCGATGGCACGGCTGCCGCGTCTGATGGGACGAGGACGCGCACTGGAAGTGCTTCTGGGGGCCGACGACATCCCGGGCGATCTGGCCGAACGATACGGATACGTCAACCGGTCATTGCCGGATTCCGACCTCGACGCGTTTGTCGAGTCCCTCGCAACCCGCATCGCATCGTTCGACAAGCGGGCGATCAGCGAGACCAAGCGCTTCGTCGACGTGGCCAGTTTGCCGCCTGACTTCGAAATCGCACCGGAGTGGGATGTGTGCTTTGCCTCGATCATGCGGCCGGCCGCGCAAGAGAGGATCAAGAAGTTGATGGAGCAGGGATTTCACGGGCCGGGTGATGTGGAAGACCGCTTGGGATATCACGTCGGTCAACTCGGGCGCTAAGAGAGGAATCACTTCGAATTTAAAGAAAACTCATGACTCCCAAGCCGAATAGAGACTAGGAGAGCACACGATTTTGGAAATTAAAGGAAAAGGTATGGCATTTGAGAGTTTCACAGTCGAAGACATAGCAACGCGAGCGGCGACGATTCACACCCTGAGAAGAGGTGCCGGCCCTCCGCTGCTTCTTTTGCATGGATATCCTCAGACGCATTTCATCTGGCACAAAATCGCCGATCGGCTTTCCGAGCAGTACACCGTGGTGCTGACAGACCTTCGAGGCTACGGCGACTCAAGCAAGCCAGAGGGCGGTGCACGCCATGAGAATTACTCCTTTCGGGCGATGGCGCAGGATCAGGTCGAGGTGATGCGCCATCTGGGCCATAAAACGTTTTTCGTCGCATCCCATGATCGCGGCGCACGGACAGCTCATCGGATGTGCCTCGACCATCCCCAGGCTGTCCGCAAAGTTTGTTTCATGGATATCGCGCCTACGCTGCGGATGTATCGCGATACCTCAAAGGAGTTTGCCACCAAATATATGTGGTGGTTCTTTTTGATTCAGAAGGCTCCGCTTCCGGAACACATGATCGGTGCAGACGCCGCTTTCTTTCTTGAACAACACTTCGAGCTGCAAAGCGGCACTTCCGGAGCGCTGACGGACGAGGCGCTGAAGGAGTACAATCGCTGCTTCTGTACGCCGGATGCAATCCACGCGAGTTGCGAGGATTACCGGGCATCCGCGGACATCGATCTTGAGATGGATGAGGAAGACGAGAAGGCAGGGCGAAAGGTAGAGTGCCCAGTCCTCGCGCTCTGGGGAGAGAAAGGTGCCTTGGGCAAGCTTTGGGATGTGCTCAAGGTATGGAGACAGTATGCGCGTGCACCCGTCCAAGGTCGAGCGCTGGACAGCGGCCACTACTTAGCGGAAGAGCAGCCGGAAGAAGTGCTGCAGGAATTGCTGCGATTCTTTGCGAATTGAGGAGGAACAATGAAGTCCAAACAAATCGATCAGTCCCCGAAAACATTCATTCTTGTCTTCGAGACCGGTGACGAACTGGCGAAAGGGCTACTTGAATTCGCGGAGCAGGAAAAGCTGTCGGCCGCGAGCTTTAAAGCCGTTGGTGCGCTCTCATCGGTGCACTTGGGGTGGTTTAGCTGGGAGAGCAAGAAGTATGAGCCATCCGTTACGCTCGACGAACAGGTGGAACTCCTATCGCTCATTGGCGACGTTGCCCTGAAGGACGGAAAGCCGGTTGTGCATGCGCATGCCGTAATCGGCAAGAAGGACGGTACTGCACACGGCGGCCATCTACTCGAGGCACATATCCGCCCGACCTGTGAGGTCATACTGACAGAGAGCCCGATCCACCTTCAAAAACAGATTGATCCGCAATCCGGTCTGGCGCTGATCAGGCCCTAGCAAGGAGGATATAGATGTCACATCATGCCTCAGGTCCCAACTTTGGGTTTCCGCGCGGCGATGCCCGATTGGACATGACCGATCTCTATGCCTTCACCAAGCCAGGAGACCCTGCTAAGTCAATAATCGTCCTCAATGTGCACCCGTCTTTCGCCTTGGACCTCGCCGGAGCCGACAACGAGCTGAGCCGTTCGCACCCAGGAGCGCTGTACGAAGTCAAGATCGACACGAACGGTGATGCCATTGCCGATATTTGCTTACAGCGTGCAGTTCGCATCTTCGAGAGACGGAAAGCAGACTGCGACAGTTCGCCGTATTCAGGGCGCGCGAGCCGCTGGCGTGGGCGAGGACGGCGAAGTTATCGTCGAGCAACGCACCGGTCTCAGTCGGGCGAGAAGCCCTGGTAACGAAAGCCGGCGACTACCGTTTTTCTTCGGTTGGCGCAGCGATCCTTTCTTTTTCGACGTAAACGGCAATTTCAATCACATGCAGTTCACGGGGGACGACTTCTTCACGGACAAAAATGTTTGCAGCATCGTGATTGAATTGCCCAACTCGGCTCTGGGAAGCAATGAGGTGGGAATTTGGGCTCGCACAGTCGACAAAACTGGAGACGGCTGGATCCAGGCAGACCGGGGTGGAAGACCAATGCAGGCGGTCTTCCTCGTCGGAGAGAGAGAGAGGCGTACCTCAGCGGGGAGCCAGCGGATGATGATCGCTTCATTGGCGTCTTCGCGCACGAATTGGAACACTCGGGCGGCTATACGCCGGAGGACGCAGTAGGCGTCGCGAGAAAGTTGTTGCCAGACATTCTTTCCTATGACCCTCGCGCGCCCGGCGCGCTTTCCGCACAATGGCCGGACACTGACCGACGATGTTGTCGACGTTTTCTTCTCTATGCTCACGAACGGAAAGGTGACAGGAGATAAGGTTGGGCCGCACGGCGATCTGCTAGACGAGTTCCCGTACCTGGGGCCGCCGCACAAAGTTTGGTCCCGCCTTGTAACGGAGCAACATAAATTATGGAAACACCTCTAACTACTCAGCAAACGAAGGTTCCCGAACCGAAGACTTCAGCGGAGACAGCAACTCGTCCTCCACTACCTCCCTTTACTCGTGAGACTGCCATTCAGAAGGTTCGCCTGGCAGAAGACGGCTGGAATTCTCGTGATCCAGAAAAGGTTGCACTTGCTTACACAATCGACTCGCGTTGGAGAAATCGCGCCGAGTTTCCCAACGGGCGGCAGGAGATCATCCAGTTTCTGAAACGAAAGTGGGCAAAGAGCTGGACTACCGGCTGATCAAAGAGCTTTGGGCTTACGACGGAAATCGCATTGCGGTGCGGTTCGCCTATGAATGGCGCGATGATTCGCGGAACTGGTTCCGCTCATACGGCAATGAGAATTGGGAGTTTGATGAGCATGGCTTGATGCGGTTCAGGTATGCCTCGATTAACGATCTTCCCATCAAGGAGTCGGAGAGAAATATCACTGGCCGCTCGGGCGGCGGCCGGATGAGGCACCCGGGATTGAGCTGATCTCGGTTTGTAGAGTGGTCGCGATACCGATGAAAGATGTGAGTTCACAAATACGATTCATAGCTCTGCCACCAGCCGGAGCTCATGGACTTCATCGACCGATTTAACTGGACCGACTGTCTGGCGCGGGTCGAAGCCAAACTTGCTCAAGTGGCGAGCGAACTCGCCGCCTGGCGCACGTTGGCGGAGTCCAGAGATTATGAGCAGACGGGCGCAAGCGGTGACAGCGTGACACCAACTCGTGCTATTCGAGACGTGAGCGAAACATTCGGGTGAAGTAAGGAGCAGGACACGAGATTTGACGGGCCATGGGTTTCTGGAAAAATCGCTGAACACCGGAGTGTTTTTGGTGTTGGCGTTTCGGTGTCAGGCGGTCAGGTCAGCAGCAGGAGGAAGGACAATGCAGGCGACTGATATTCCATCAGATACAACCATCAAGCTGACAGTGAATGGCGCGCCGCAGGCGATCACGGTGGACGTTCGCACGTCGCTGTTGGATATGCTGCGCGAACGACTTCACTTGACCGGCACTAAAAAGGGCTGTGACCACGGGCAATGCGGCGCATGTACGGTGCATGTGAATGGCAGGCGCGTGAACTCATGTCTTACCCTGGCCGTGATGCATGATGGGGACGAGATCACAACCATAGAGGGCCTGGGCACCCCGACAACTTGCATCCCATGCAAGCGGCATTCGTTGCCTGCGACGGATACCAGTGCGGCTATTGCACGTCAGGCCAGATCATGTCGGCCGTGGCGTTGCTCAAGGAACCCTGCGGTCCCGACGACGCGGCGGTGAAGGAACTGATGAGCGGCAACATCTGCCGCTGCGGCGCCTATGCCAATATCGTGGCCGCGATCCAACAAGTTCGCAAAAACGCTTAGCCGCGAGCAGGAGCGATCCCATGCATACCTTTGAATTCGTTCGGCCAGCAGATTCCGCGGCGGCGGTCGCGACCGCCGCGCAGGCGAAAACCGCGCAGCAGGGCGCGGACGTGCGGTTTGTCGCCGGCGGGACGACGCTGCTGGATTTGATGAAGCTGAACGTCGAAACGCCGGCGCGGGTGATCGATATCAACCGTTTGCCGCTCGACAAGATCGAAGCAACGCCTGACGGCGGGCTGAAGATCGGCGCCACCGTGCGAAATTCAGATCTTGCCCACCATCCGACGGTCGCAACGAGATTATGCCGTGCTGTCGCAGGCGCTTCTCGCCGGCGCATCGGCCCAACTCCGCAACATGGCGACGACGGCCGGCAATCTCCTGCAGCGCACGCGGTGCATGTACTTCCGCGACACCGCCATGCCCTGCAACAAGCGCGAGCCCGGCACCGGCTGCCCGGCGATCACCGGCACCAACCGCATGCTCGCCATCCTGGGCACTAGCGAACACTGCATCGCAACCAACCCTCGGACATGTGCGTGGCGATGGCGGCATTGGAAGCGACGATCCACGTGCAGGGACCGAAGGGTGCGCGCGCGATCCCCATCGGTGACTTTCATCTTCTGCCCGGCAGCACACCGAATCGCGAAACAGTGCTCGAGCCAGGCGACCTCGTCACGCACGTCACGCTCCCACCGCCCGTCACGGGGAGCAGGCAGGTCTATCTGAAAGCTGCGCGACCGCGCGTCCTACGAGTTCGCCCTGGCGTCGGCGGCCGTCGTGATCACGATCGCGGGCGGGAGAGTGACTCGGGCACAGCGTCGCATTGGGCGGCGTGGGGACCAAGCCATGGCGATCTCCCGAGGCCGAAGCCGCGCTCGTCGGCCAGCCTGTCAGACCAGGCGAACTTCCGCAAGGCAGCGGAGGCGGCCATGCGCGACGCCAAACCGCAGAGCGAGAATGGGTTCAAAATCGAGCTGGCCAAGCGCTGCCTCACGCACGCGCTCCAGATGGCCGACAGCGTGATTCCACTGAAGGAGCGAACATGGCAACGACACAAGAAATCACCGACGTTTCACCGATCGGTCGTGACACGCCTCGCGTGGATGGCCCGCGCAAAGTGAGCGGATAGGCGCAGTACACCTCCGACTTCCACTTTCCCGGGATGCTGTATGCCGTGCCGGTCGAGGCGACGATCGCCAACGGCAGAGTGGTCAAACTCGACACCGCCGCGGCTGAGAAGATGCCCGGCGTGCGCGCGATTTTTCATCGCGAGAACATCGGAAAGATCTTCCGCTCGACTTCGGGACCGGGGTTCGAAGGCATCTGCGAAGAGCGGCGCCCGCCGTTCGAGGACGATGTCATTCGCTACTACGGCCAATACATCGCGCTCGCTGTGGCGGACACGTTCGAGACCGCCAAGGCCGCTGCCGATGCGGTTCGCGCGACGTATGTCGAAGGAGAAGCCGAACGTCGAAACCGACCTCAAGGCGGACGACGATCCCGACGTGGTTGCCACGACGTTCGGCATGCGCCGCCGCTTGGACAGCCAGCGCGGCGATGCCGATGCCGCGTTCGCGAGCGCGCCGGTCAAGCTCGATCAGACCTATGTCACGCCGGCCGAGACGCACAATCCCTCTCGAGCTGCACGCGACGACCGCGATCTGGGAAGGATCGACGTCTGACGCTATACGAGTCGTCGCAGGGAGTGGTCAACCTGCGGAGTGTTCTCGCGCAGATGTTCGGCCTGCCGAAAGAGAACGTCCGAGTCATCACCAAGTTCGTTGGCTCGGGTTTCGGCAGCAAGCTGTGGCCATGGACGCAATGCCCGCTCGCCGCGGCCGCGGCGCGGCAGCTTGGGCAAGCCGGTGAAACTCGTGGTCAGCCGCAAGATGATGTTCCAGTCGGTCGGTCAACCGCGCCGCGCACTCAGCAGCGCGTGCGCCTCGGCGCCACGCCCGACGGCAAACTCGTCTCGCTCCAGCACGACTACGTCTACCAGAGGTCAATGCTCGACGCCCACCACGAAGATTGCGGCGAGGCGACGCCGTTCCAATACAGCGTGCCCAACCTCCGCGTGACGTTCGGACGCGCCAGGCGCAACGTCGGCGCAGCGACGGACATGCGCGGCCCCGGCCGAGTGCCCGGGCTCTACGCGACCGAGTCGGCGATGAATGAACTGGCCGATCAACTCAAGATCGACCCGGTCAAACTCCGCGTTATCAACGAGCCGAAAATCGACGAGTCGTTGGGCATTCCGTTCTCGTCGCGCCATTTGCTCGAGTGCTTTGAACTGGGCGCGGAGAAGTTCGGCTGGTCCAAGCGCACGCCCGAAGTCGGCTCGATGAAGCGCGACGGCTTGATCGCTCGGCTGGGGAATGGCTGGGTGCTCGTGGATCGCCGCACGATTCCCCGCCGAGGCGAGCGTCCAACTGCGCGATGACGGCACGGCCCGCGTCGCTTGCGCTACGCAGGACATCGGCACCGGCACGTACACGAATCTCGCGCAGCTTGCATCGCACAAGACCGGCGTGCCGCTCGAAAAGGTCGAAGTCGCACTCGGCGATACGTCGCTTCCGGCAGGCCCGCTCTCGGGCGGTTCGATGGCGACCGGGTCGGTGGTCCCGGCCGTCTTTGCAGCGGCTGACAGCGCGATCGCATCGCTGCTGACCATCGCAACGACAACGCCGGGATCGCCGTTCGAGAAGCGCAAGTCCGACGATCTGGCATTCGAAGGCGGCCGGGTCTTTGTGAAGGCTGACGGTCGCTGCTAAGGGCGTGCCGTTCGCGGATTTGCTCCGCCGCGCCAACCTTCGCCTGGTCACAGGCAGCGGCAAGTCCGAGGCGACATTCGGTAATCCAAAGCCGAAGTTCTCGACGCACTCGTTCGGCTGTCACTTCGTCGAGGTCACGTGGCAGCCGGAGATCGCTCGGCTGCGCGTCAGCCGGGTTGTGACGGTCATCGATGCGGGCCGCATTATCAACCCGCTGGCCGGCCGGAACCAGATCGAGGGCGCGGTCGTGATGGGAATCGGCATGGCGCTGTTCGAGCACACGTCTTACGATCCGCAGAACGGCGCGCCGATCAACAGTAATCTGGCCGACTACGTCGTGGCGGTAAACGCCGACGTGCCGCCGATCGACGTGCACTTCCTCGACTTCCCCGACAAAGAGATTAACGAAGTCGGCGCACGCGGCATCGGCGAGATCGGCCTGGCCGGCATAGCCGCTGCCATCACGGCGGCGGTCCACCACGCAACCGGCGTTCGCGTGCGGGAACTGCCGGTGAAGATCGAGAATTTGTTGGGATAGCGGCATTCGTCTCTTCGCGACGGTCACCGACTTACCGGATGCGAAAGCAAAAATCCATCGCTGCAGTGGTCTCTCATCGACCCCCAGAATGAAGCTCCCGAGCGATAAAGGCCTCGCATGGGGGCGGTCGGCGAGAATGTCAGGGAGAACAAGACCGTCGAGAACATGGAGAGGATCTTCAAGGCGGCGAAAGAGAACGGATTCGAGGGCTTCATTCGCCACACTATTTCTTTCCCAGTGACCGTGGATGGAAATTCAACGGGCCGCTCGAGACGGATGAGGCTGAGACGCATATGTTCGCTCGCAGCGGAAGATTGAGTCTCGACGGCTTGTTAGCATCAGGCGCCGACTGGCTCGGATCGCAATATCAACGAGGCATTCGCCCGACTCGAATCAGGCAAGGCCCGTTACCGCATCGTGCTGGACGCGGATTTCTGATCCTGACCAGCGAAATTTTTCTAGTGACATGACGTTTTCGAGGTAAACAATCATGAGCGACCCACGGAAGACAGCCATCGTGACCGGAGCTTCGCAGGGGATCGGCGCGGGAATCGTGAAAGGGTTTGTCGAACGGGGTTTCAACGTGGTTGCCAATTCCCGGAAGGTGACCCAATCCACCGAGGTCGCGGCTTCCAACCAGGTCGCTCTGGTGGACGGCCACATCGGCGAGCCGGCAACTGCCGCCAAGATCGTCGAGACGGCGCTGTCTCGCTTCAAGTCGATCGACGCACTGGTCAATAACGCCGGCATCTTCTTCACCAAGCCGTTCACGGACTACACGGCCGAGGACTTCAAGTCGCTCGTCTCGACGAACGTCGAGGGCTTCCTGTACGTCACCCAACTCGCCATCAAGCAAATGTTGGCGCAGAAGACCGGCGGGAGCATCGTCACGATCACGGCGGCCCTTGCGCGCAACCCGATCCGGGGCGTCACGGCGGCGGTGCCGATGATCACCAAAGGCGGTCTTGAAACGATCACCCAGCACCTCGCGATGGAGTACGCGAAAGACGGCATCCGCGTGAACGCCGTCGCGCCCGGCGCCGTCTACACGCCGCTTCACCGGGAGACTCCGAAGGACGTGATGGAGAGCCTGTCGCCGATGGGTCGGCCTTCGACGGTCAAGGACATCACGGATGCGGTCATGTACCTGACCGACGCCGCGACGGTCACTGGTGACATCCTGTACGTCGATGGCGGCGCTCATTTCGGCCGGTGGTAATTGAACGGAGCTTTTGTCATGAGCATAAATTCAACGACCGTAGAGGACCACTGGGTATTCAGCTGCCGGAGGTGCCAACGATCACGCTCGCCGATGCAGACGGTGGCGCCGAACTGCTCACCGTGCAGGATGGACTGCCATGCCTCTTAGCGCGTTCCAGGATAAGATTCGCGCCGCCTTGATTGTGGAGGTGGCGAGACGAAAGTCATCGCCTCCCAATGAGCGCGCCTTTGGAAACCCAAACTCCGCCCCTCGTCGCCAACTGCGCCGTCTGCGGCATTCCGTTTTCGGGATTGGCCGCCGTTTTCTTGAGGTGGCGAGGCATTCGTCGAAGCCCGCGTAACCCTAATTGCTGCACACAGTGCGGCGCCCACCTAGAGGAGGGCCGCCTCGTGGAGATGACGGTGGTCTTCGCCGATCTCTCCTCTTTACGGAGATGACGGGCCGCCTCGGGGCAACGACCACCTACTCAGTGGTCGATGAGTTCCTGCGCTTGGCTTCGACCACACTTATGAGCCACGGAGCCTTTATCGACAAATACATCGGCGATGCGGTGATGGCCTTATTCAACGTTCCGATAAAACGCGCCGACCATGCGGCGGCCGCGGTCGCGGCAGCAGCCAAGCTCCAAGAGCTTCTTCCCGGACTTTCCGAACGGCTGGGCGTGCCCCTGCAGGCCTCGATCGGCGTAGCCTCGGGCTTTGCTCGTGTCGGGCGGCTGGGCTCAGATGACATCAAAGATTATACAGCGATCGGCGACGCCGTTAACCAGGCGGCGCGCCTGCAGGCGCAAGCCGGGGCCACCGAAATCGTCGTGTCCCAGGACGTCTATCGAGAGGTTGCCTCAGCCTATCCCGGCGTCCCAGCCGAGTCGCTCACCTCAAGGGATTCCCGCAACGCACCGTGGCCTATCGGTTGAACGGCAAGCCGCGGTCTGTGCTCTCGGCTGCTTCGTGGATGCCTGAAGATCGGCGGGCGATGAACTGGAGCGCCGTGACGCTCGCCTTACTCGGCAGCGGCTGCCTCGGAAGCAGTATTGCCGCCGCACTGGTGCTTGCCTTCGGTGGAGGCTCGGCGGGTGCGCTTTATGCGCTCGCACGCTGGTTCGACAGCAGCCCCGCCCGCGTGCCCCTCCTCATGGTATCGACATTGATTGCTGCAATCGTCCTGGTCTCACTCGAGCGTCAACGCCGCATGCGCCGCGACTGCATAGCCCGTCGCTCGTGCCTTGAGATGACGCCCCAGGAAGGGCGCCAGGTTCGGCTTGCGGCCGGCTTGGCAGCAGCGTCTTTGACGCTCATCGGCCTGGAGCTCTTGATGCATTACGTGATATAGGCCATCCGCTGGTTAGGCGACCTTCCTTATGAATCTGAATTTTCCGTCAGCCGAAAAATTTGAAATATCGGCGCCAAGCGTGTATCCGCCAGTGGGTTAACTTACGCATATTTGAAGCACGAAAGGAGTTCCACATGAAAACGGCTCGAATCATGGCGATAGTGGCGTTGATCGTCGGAAGCGTTTTGGCGCTGCACGTGGCGCGGGCGCAGCAGGCGGGAATCAAACGCACCGATCTCCAGCGGCACGATCTAAGCGTCCCCGGACGCGAAGTGATCCAGGTGCTCGTCGAGCTTCGCCCCGGGAGTGGCTGTTTCCCAAGCACTCGCATCCAGGCGAAGAGATCGTCTATGTCGTCGAAGGTTTGCTGGAGTATGAGCTCGAAGGCAAGCCGCCGGTGACGCTCAAGGCCGGCGACGTGCTTGTTCATCCCGGCCGGAACAATCCACTCGGCGAAGAACGTCGGCGGCGAAGCAAAGCGGTCGGAGCTCGCCACGTATGTCGTCGAGAAAGGCAAGCCGCTCGTCGTGTTGGTCAAGTGAGCGCCCAGTGGTGACCCGCAGTCGTTGCCACGGCGTCTCTTCGACCTCGCATTCAACAAGTCTGATTAGGTGAACGCGTGGGAGGAAAAAACATGGCAAATCCCATTCTGGTCACCGGCGCGGCGGGCCGCGTCGGCGCGGTAGGGCGCACGGTCACCGAACTGCTGTTGAAGCAAGGCAAAGCGGTGCGTGCGATGGTGCGAAATGAAGACGAACGCGCGCAGGCGTTGCGCGACATGGGTGCGGAGGTCGTGGTCGGCGATCTGCTCGATCTCGATTCGATGCATAGGGTGATTGCCGGCTGCGAGACGATGTACTTCGGCATGTCGGTTTCGGATGCCTATCTGGCCGCGACGGTCAATGCGGCGGCGGTGGCGAAGCATCACGGCGTGAAGGCGTTCATCAATATGTCGCAGATGACGCTCTCACAGATGAGCATTACCGAAACCACCGCGAGCCCGCAGCACAAGCTGCACTGGCTCGCCGAGCAGGCGCTGAACTGGTCCGGTCTGCCGGTCGTGCACGTGCGGCCGACAGTGTTTCTCGAAGGCTTCTTCCTGATTTTCACTTCGGATTCGGTCAGGAAATCAAATCAGATCAGACTACCGTTCGGCGAGGGCAAGACTTCGCCGGTCGCAGCGGAAGACGTTGCACGTGTGGTCGCCGCGCTGCTCGCCAATCCGCAGCCGCACATCGGCAAGATCTATCACCTGACCGGTCCGCAGTCCGAGAACATGCATTTCTATGCACAGGAGTATTCGAAGGCGCTTGGCCGCACGATCACCTTTCAGGACATTCCGGTCGAGCCGTGGCGGGACGGGCTGCTCGAGCGCGGCTTGCCGGTTCACCTGGTGAACCACCTCGCGACGATGGCCGATCTGCACCGCGCGGGACGCTACGACCGGATGTCGGACGACGTGCTCACGCTAACGGGGCAAGGGCCGCTGAGCGTGCAGGAGTTCGTCAGGAAGAATGCGGCGACATTCACCGCGTCGGCAAAGGCGGCGATTTAGTGATTGCGTAGAGGAAAGAAGATGGCGAATCTGAAGGATGAGATCCGTAGGACGCTAGAGACGAGCGTCGCGAGAGTCGACATGAAGCTCCGAGCATGGTCGTCATCCCTGTCTCGGATGTCGACCGCGCGAAGGAGTTCTACGGGAGGCTCGGGTGGCGGCTCGACGCCGACTTCGACAACGGTGACGACTTCCGCGTGATCCAGTTCACGCCGCCGGGCTCCGGGTGCTCGGTCATCTTCGGCAAGAACGTCACCGCGGCGGCACCCGGCTCCGCCCAGGGCCTGTACCTGATCGTCTCCGACATCGAGGCCGCCCGCGACGAGCTGCGTCGCGTCGCGGCGTCGAGGTCGAGCGAGGTGTTCCACGACGCCGGCGGCGTGTACGCCGGCACGGACGAGCCCTACCTGTTTGGGCGGCTCCGGGTCAGCGGTCCGGATCCCGAGCATCGCAGCTACCGCTCGTTCGCCTCGTTCCGCGATCCGGACGGCAACGGCTGGCTGTTCCAGGAGATCACGACGCGGCTGCCGGGTCGCGTCGACCCTGGCGACGACGACCTTCGCGTCGGCGAACGATCTGGCGAGCGCGCTTCGGCGTGCGGCGGCCGCGCACGGGCAGCACGAGAGCGCGACCGGCGGCCAACGCGACGCGAACTGGCCGGACTGGTACGCCGAGTACATGGCGCGCGAGCAGGCCGGCGAAGAGCTGCCGCAATGACCGACTACGACGTGATCGTCATCGGCGGCGGCGCCCGGCGGGCGCTGCGCCGGTGCGTCGGCCTAAGGTGGCCCGATCTTCCTTAAAGGAGGTGCCTCGTGTCGCGGCATTTCGATGCAATCATCATCGGGACCGGACAGGCAGGCCCGTCTTTGGCTGCGCGGTTTGTGGCCCGCGGGCCAGACGCTACCGACGCGTGGACGGAGCTTTTCACCTGGTTGGATGCTCGCATTCAACGGATCTGAGTCTCGATTTAGGTGACCGCGTAGGAGGAAAGAGCATGGCAAACCTGTAACGTATGACAAAGAGATCACTGCACTTCTGGTGATCGATCCGTATAACGATTTCATTTCCGAGGGAGGCAAGATATGGGATCGCTTGAAGGGTGTTGCAGAAGCGAACGACTGTGTTCCTAATATGTTGCAAGTCCTGAATGCCGCGCGGAAGGCGGAGCTTCGCGTTTTCTATGCGCTGCATCATCGATACCGTCCAGGCGACTACGAGACCTGGAAGTACATTGCGCCGGTTCAGAAGGCAGCGTGGGTGCACAAGACCTTCGAATACGGCACGTGGGGTGGCGAGATCCGCCGCGAGTTCGAGCCTCAAGCCGGGCGAAATTGTGGCCCTAGAGCATTGGGGTTCCAGTGGTTTCGCCAACACAGATTTGGATTTGCAGCTCAAGAAACACGGCATCCATCAGCTCATCGTCATGGGACTCATAGCACATACGTGTGTGGAGGCGACCGTTCGTTATGCCGCTGAGCTTGGCTACGAGGTCACGATGGTAAAAGACGCGACCGCGGATTACTCGGATGAGGAGATGCACGCCGCTCTCGACGTCAATATCCCGAACTACGCCAGTGCCATTGTGACCACAACTGAGATCGTCGACTCGATCTCTTCTCTCACAAATCGTAGACACGCAAATGTTGGATCCCAACCGGCCCAAGTTTCAGAATAGGAGGCGCGATGAATTATATGGCATGGGTTACGAAGGCGGCGAAACAGCCGATGGTGGTCTGAAACCGTTGATCTCGGACCGCTTGGAGTCGAGGACGTTGAAGTCGCTGTCGAACACTGCGGTTTGTGTCGCTCGGACCTCTCCGTCTTCAACAATGACTGGGGTAATTCGCAGTACCCCGCGATTCTCGGCCACGAGGTCGTCGGTCGGGTCACGGCCGTAGGTCCGAATGCCAAGGGACTCAAGAGCAATACGTAACCGAACGAAGTACAA